>OGUD01000159.1_pt1 | contig 66995 bp, 66 predicted proteins | sample 1573671 | NCBI WGS metagenome assembly OGUD01 (sample SAMEA2582065, study PRJEB24529) | metagenome | biome: Human gut stool | place: China | collected 2011 | reverse complement strand
AACCGGCCCTTATTAGGGCCAATTCAAACCACCACTTGAAGTGGTGGTAATGACTTAGAAGGAGGGGTTTTATGGTAATTGGTAAAAGACTGCAGAAACGCCGCAAGGAACTGAATCTGTCCAGAGCGCAGCTGGCAGAGATGGTTCATGTGACAGCCTCGGCAATAGCAAATTATGAGAATAGTATCAGCTATCCGAAACCCGATATTTTGATTTCACTAATTTTGGCACTTAAAATAGACGCAAACTATTTGTTTGAGGATTATTTAAAAGATCAAATGGTTTTAACGACATATGGTCAGGAGTTGTCAGCGGAAGAAAAGGATGCCATAACAAAATATCGAGAATTGAGCAATAAGGGAAAGCGGTTCGTGAGAACTGTGATCGATGAGGAATACGACCGGATGAAGCATGAGGAATGGGTTGTATTTCCTTGTTATCAACCGGGCGAACGAAATGGCGATGCAGCATTTCTTATGACGCCTCACCCCGATGTGTTCCGTGTCAGACGGGAGAACATCGTGGACGGGATGGAGTATTGCTTCCAGATTCAAACTGATCGATATGAACCGGTATTTAAAAAGAATGATGTCATTGCGTTGGCACAGCAGCCGGTAGGAGAAAATGAAATCGGGATTTTTTCATTGAATGGGGCATGTTACATTCGCCTGTTTTACCGAAAAAATGGTGTGATCAGGCTGCGAGCATTGAATGTCATGGATCCGGATGTGGAAGTTCATGAGAATGATCGATTTGAATGTTTTGGGAAAATACTTGGTAAAGTTCAGGGAATCTTGGATTCGTAGAGCTCAGATATGCAAAAACTTGGTATGAAAAAGTATGCAAAAAACCGCCTGTACAGGCGGTTTTTTGTAATTATTATAGTTATAAAGGAATGAGAGTAAAGTGCGGTACCCCGGTTGCCCGGGATACCTATACTTTATGAGGGGGGAGATAGTTGTTTATCAACTATCTGGTTATTAGTATAGCCAGAAAATGTGTATAAACCGTGTTCAATATATAAAAGAAAAATAAAAGTAATAGGGATATTACTGTCTTGTCACCTGTAAAGTTATGTGCTATAATCAAATGAATTTGTATGCGGAAAGCGGAGCAAATGTCTCCGCTTTTTTCTGTCAGTATCGATTTATGTGCTGACCGCGGCAAATGAAAACAACTCAAAAGGAATTCATTTGAGAAAGGCAAGGACAATGACAATTACAGAGGAAATCAAACAGTTAAAAAAAGAGAAGAATGCAGTGATCCTGGCGCATTATTATGTGACGCCGGAAGTACAGGATATTGCAGATTATATCGGAGATTCTTTTTATTTGAGCAAGATTGCGGTCGGATTAGAAGAGCAGACGATCGTATACTGCGGCGTGTCATTTATGGGAGAGAGCGCAAAAGTTCTGAATCCGGAGAAGACCGTTCTGATGCCGGACGCAGAGGCAGACTGTCCGATGGCGCATATGGCAGACCGGGAGACGATCGAGCGGATGCGCGAGACATACGAAGATCTGGCGGTTGTCTGCTACATCAATTCCACCGCGGAATTAAAGCAGTATTCGGACGTGTGCGTGACTTCTGCAAATGCGGTACAGATCGTAAAGGCGCTGCCGAATAAGAATATTTTCTTTATCCCGGATCGGAATCTGGCACATTTTGTTGCAGAGCAGGTACCGGAAAAGCATTTTGTATATAATGAGGGCTTCTGTCCGATCCACGAGAAGATGCAGCTTGAAGAATTGAAGCGTGCAAAAGAAGCACATCCGAATGCGTTGGTATTGACACATCCGGAGTGTACGAAAGCAATATTGGAGCTTTCCGATTACATAGGAAGCACATCGGGGATCATCAATTATGCAAAAAACAGCGATGCAGAAGAATTTATCATCTGTACGGAAAACGGTGTGCGGCACAAACTGGAAAAAGAGAATCCGGGAAAGAGGTTTTATTTTACAGAGACGGAACCGGTATGTGCGGATATGAAGAAGATCACGCTTGAGAAGATCCTGCATGTACTGAAGACCGGGGAGAATGAAGTTCAGATCAGTGAGGAATTGAGAGAATTATCCAAGCGCCCGCTGGAAAAAATGCTGGAATTGGCAAAATAGGAAGCCAAAATAGGAAGCCGGTCGGAAAGGAATTTAAAAACATGAGAATAGAGGCAGACGTTGTGATCGTCGGTACCGGAGTCGGCGGGCTGTTTGGCGCGCTGAGTTTTCCGAGGGAAAAAAAGATCGTGATGATCACAAAATCCGATCTTGAGAGCAGCGATTCGTTCCTGGCACAGGGGGGGATCTGCATGCTCAGAGATGAGGATGATTACGACAGTTATTTTGAAGACACGATGCGCGCGGGACATTATGAAAACCGAAAAGAGTCGGTGGACATTATGATCCGCAGCTCTCAGGAAATCATCCGGCAGTTGGTCGGATACGGCGTGGATTTTGAGAAGAAAGACGGGGAATTTGCATTTACACGGGAGGGCGCGCATTCTAGACCGCGGATTTTGTTCCACGAAGATGTGACCGGAAAAGAGATCACGAGCAAACTTCTGGAACAGGTAAAAGCGTTAAAAAATGTGACGTTATACGAATATACGACGATGACGGATCTTCTGATCGACGATGGGATCTGCAAAGGAATCAAGGCAGTGCGTCGGAATGAAGACGGTTCGGGAGAAACGGAAGAACTGGAAATCTATGGAGAGAACATGATCCTTGCAAGCGGAGGGATCGGCGGACTGTATCGGCATTCGACGAATTTTCCGCATTTGACGGGAGATGCCATTGAGCTGGCGAAGAAATACGGAATCCGTCTGGAGCATTTGGATTATGTGCAGATCCATCCGACGACACTGTATTCGACGAAGCCGGGACGGCGTTTTCTGATCTCCGAATCAGTTCGGGGAGAGGGCGCGGTGCTCTATAATAAAAATATGGAACGGTTTGTGGATGAGCTTTTGCCGCGGGACGTCGTGACAAAGGCGATCCATGAACAGATGGAAAAAGACGGAACTGATTTTGTATGGCTTTCGATGGAACATATTGAAAAAGAGACAATCCTGAGACATTTTCCGAATATTTACCGGCACTGTCTGGAAGAGGGATATGATGTGACGAAAGAATGCATCCCGGTTGTACCGGCGCAGCATTATTTTATGGGCGGGATCTGGGTAGATTCCAACAGCAGGACTTCGATGCCGCATTTGTATGCGGTCGGGGAGACAAGCTGCAACGGCGTGCACGGAGCAAATCGTCTGGCAAGCAACTCTCTGCTGGAGAGTCTTGTATTTGCAAAACGTGCCGCAGATGAAATAGAAAAACGAGGTGGAAAAGATGAATAAGATTACAACAACATTACAGGTAGATCATTTGATTTTAGAAGCATTGAGAGAGGATATTTCCAGTGAAGACGTGACGACCAATTCCGTGATGCGGGAAGCAGTGGCAGGCGAGGTGGATCTGATCTGCAAGCAGGACGGTGTGATCGCGGGACTGGACATTTTCAAACGGGTATTTGAACTTCTTGATGCAGAGACAAAGGTGGAATTTTTCTGCAAAGACGGAGATCATGTGAAGAACGGAGATCTGATGGGAAAAGTTTACGGCGATATCCGTGTGCTTTTGTCCGGGGAACGTGTCGCGCTGAATTATCTGCAGCGGATGAGCGGAATTGCGACTTATACAAGTAATGTAGCAAAACTGTTGGAGGGATCCAAGACAAAATTGCTGGATACGAGAAAGACAACACCGAATATGCGTATTTTTGAAAAATACGCGGTGCGTGTCGGCGGCGGTTTCAATCACCGTTATAATCTTTCTGACGGCGTACTTCTGAAAGATAACCACATCGGAGCGGCAGGAAGCGTGGCAAAGGCAGTGCAGATGGCAAAAGAGTACGCGCCGTTTGTACGGAAGATCGAGGTGGAAGTGGAGAATCTCGATATGGTAAGAGAAGCGGTGGAAGCCGGAGCGGACATTATCATGCTCGACAATATGTCCACGGAAGAGATGCAGGAAGCAATCCGCATCATTGACGGACGGGCGGAGACAGAATGTTCCGGAAACGTGACAAAGGAAAATATCGGAAGACTGACAAGTCTCGGCGTGGATTACATTTCCAGCGGCGCGCTGACACATTCCGCACCGATCCTTGATATTTCCCTGAAAAATCTGCATCCGACGGAGGCTTAAAGAAGACATGACAGGGACGGAGCGAAGAACAAAGATCGTAGAACTGATCCAGAACAGTGAAAAGCCGCTTTCCGGAACTGCGCTCGCAAAACAGTGTGATGTGAGCCGTCAGGTGATCGTACAGGATATAGCTCTGATCCGGGCGTCCGGATATGATATTATTTCTACGAACCGTGGATATATCATACAGGAACCGCTTGTGAGAGAGCGGGTCTTTAAAGTCAATCATACGGATGAACAGTTGGAGGAAGAGCTGTATTCGATCATCGATCTGGGCGGTACGGTCGTCAACGTTATGGTGAATCACCGGGTATATGGGCATATGGAAGCGGAACTTCGGATCAACTCCCGCAGAAAAGTAGAAGCATTTATGGAGGATATCCGGAGCGGAAAATCAAGTCCGCTGAAAAATATCACTTCCAACTACCATTATCATAAAGTGGCGGCAGACTCGGAGGAAACGCTGGATCTGATCGAGGAGGCACTGCGGCAGAAACATTTTCTTGTATCGTGAAAATAGTTTGCGGCAATGAACTGGACTGGATGAATTGAAAGATAGTGGATATTTTGACAGAACCAGACTTGTGATATTGTAAAAGCATGGCGTCGGTATGTGCCGACGCCCGATTTATTTGTATAGGCGACGAGCCAAAGTCCGGGCTTGCCCGGGACCTTGGCGACCGCTTACAATCCCGGAATGTGCCTTTTGGCACTTCCGGTGATTTACGGATAGGAACATTGTGTTTGGTAGAAAAGAGGAAGTTTATGATAAAGAAAATAGCAGTTGTCAATGATCTGTCCGGATTCGGAAAATGTTCCCTGACTGCGGCAATCCCGGTGATCGCGGCGATGGGTGTGCAGCCGTGTCCGCTTCCGACAGCGGTTTTGAGTGCACAGACCGGATTTCCGAGCTATTTTTACGATGATTATACAGAGAAAATGGAAAAGATCCGCGCAGAATGGGAGAAGATGGACGTTCACTTTGACGGGATCTATACCGGGTTTGCGGGGAACGAAGCGCAGATCGGACAGATGCTTCGGTTTCTGGATACGTTTTATAAAAAAGGGGCATTTTTGCTCGTGGATCCGATTATGGGAGATGAGGGGAAAATATTTTCAATCTTCACCCCCGAATTGCTTGTGGGTATGAAAGAGCTTGCGGGGGAGGCGGATCTGATCACGCCGAATCTGACGGAACTGTGTCTTCTGACCGGGACGGATTATCGGATGCTGGAGCAGATGACGGACGAAAAACATCTTGTGACGATCGCAGAGCAGATGGGGCAGAATTTTCTGCGGAAAGGATCGAACAGCCATGTGAAAAAGGCGGTTGTCGTGACCGGGATCCGTTTCAAAGACGAGACAACAGGGGCAATGAAGATCGGAAACCTGGTCGTGACAAAGCGGCAGACGAAACTTCTTGCATTTCCATATATCGGCGGCAGTTTCTCGGGAACCGGAGATCTGTTTGCGTCGATCCTGGCAGGAGGAATGGCGCGCGGCGAGGATTTGTTTGAGACGGTGGAACTGGCGGGCACATTGATCGGGGCGGCGATGGCGGACGCGGCGGAAGAGAAGGTCCCGCGCAATGAGGGGGCGAACTACGAAAAATATCTGGGAATGTTGATCCCCGGTGCAGACTGGAAAAATTTCGGGAAGCGAGGCGCATAAAAATGGCAGAGATATTGTATACTTATCAAGATCAGGTTTATGTAAATCTGACGAACAAATGTGACTGTAATTGTAAATTCTGTATTCGGATGCACCATGACACAGTCGGGGATGCACAGACGCTTTGGCACAAAGCAGACCCGACACTTGAAGAGGTAAAAGCGGCGATCGATGCATACGACTTTACGGGGAGATCCGAACTTGTATACTGCGGTTACGGGGAACCGACCTGTGCACTGGACGTGCTGACTGCATCTGCGAAGTACGCAAAAGAAACCTACGGTCTGAAAATCCGCGTCAATACGAACGGATTGGGAAATCTCTATCATCAACGGGATATTGTTCCGGAGCTGGCAGAGGTTGCGGACGTCGTATCGATCAGTCTGAACGCACCGACCAAAGAGAGCTACATGGAGATCACGCGTCCGCAGTTTGAAAATGCGTTTGAGGGAATGCTCGCATTTGCACAGGAATGCGGAAAACAGATACCAAAGGTAAAGATGACGGTTGTGGACGTACTTACGCCGGAGGAGATCGAGGCGAGCCGGAAACTGGCGGAGTCGGTCGGCGTAGAACTGCGTGTAAGAAAATATGTATGAAATACAGTGGAGTGGGGATGAACCCGGGAATGCACGGCGGATGCTTGCGTGTTCCCGGGTTTTGCTTTACAATAGGAGGGTGAAAATAAGTTTGATTGATTTGACAGAATAGATGAGGAAATTATGGAAGCAATTCAGAAATTATTAAATGACGTATTGAATAAAGAATTTGTACAGGCGATCTTGAGCAATCCGCGTAAAAAAGACGGCGTTCTGAAGATCAAAGTACGCCCGGTGGAGATGCGCGGAAAGCGGATTTACCAGTTGGAATCCTTTACGAAAACACAGGCGTTTCATGAGAATCTGGAGACGGAGCAGGCGGCGGAGCGGATTCTGTCCTATATGGAAGAGTTCCGGCAGATGCAGCTTGATTCGGGGAACATGGAATATACGGTTCTCGTGAGTAAAAAGGGGAAAGTGACGATCCAGAAACATCAGGCAAAAGGCGGGAAAAAGCAGGCGGATCTTTCCCATAACCGGAGTAAGAAATACATTCTGAAAGAGGGGATCCCGGTTCCGTTTCTTCAGGATCTCGGCGTGATGACGCAGGATGGGAAAATCGTGCGCACAAAGTTTGATAAGTTCCGGCAGATCAACCGTTTTTTGGAATTTATCGAGGATATTCTTCCGAGGCTGGATCAGAAACGGGAAGTGACGATCCTGGATTTCGGATGCGGGAAGTCTTATCTGACATTTGCAATGTACTATTATCTGCATGAACTTCAGAATTACGACGTTCGGATCATCGGGCTGGATCTGAAAAAAGAGGTGATCCGCCATTGTAGTGAACTGGCAGTAAAATACGGATATGAAAAACTGACTTTTTTGGAGGGGGATATTGCGGATTACGACGGAGTCGACAAGGTCGATATGGTCGTGACGCTTCATGCCTGTGATACGGCGACGGATCATGCGCTTGCAAAAGCGGTTGGCTGGAATGCGAAAGTCATTTTGTCAGTGCCGTGCTGCCAGCATGAGCTGAACGGACAGATGCGAAACGATATTCTTGCTCCTGTCATGAAATACGGACTTTTAAAGGAGCGGTTCGCAGCGCTTGTGACAGACGGGCTTCGCGCGCAGTATCTGGAAAGCGTCGGCTATGAGACGCAGATTTTGGAGTTTATCGATATGGAGCACACGCCGAAAAATATTTTGATCCGCGCGGTAAAACCGATCCGGGAGAAAAACGGAGAGAAAGAGCCGGCGAAGCGCGCGGAGACAGAGAAGTGTGTGCGGCAGATCCGTGACTGTGAAGCATTTCTTCATGTGGAACCGACACTTGGTGCACTGCTGAAAGCAGGAGGTGCGTATGAAGAATAAGAAGAATGAAAAAAATAAGCGGGAGACGAAAGGCGGAATCTGGACGCGGATCGGAATCTTAAGCGGCGTTTTTCTTCTTGCGCTTGTTGTAAGCAGTCTTTTGACGAACCGCGGGACCGCGGATCAGACAATCAGTCTGGGGGATCCGACACTGCCGAGAGTTTCATTTTCCGTGGAAGATCATACGGTCAACATCCTTGCCGGATATGTGGATGAGATGGATATTACCGCGATGCGGGATACGATCACACCGGTTCCGGACAATGGGATCCTGAGGCTGGGTCTGGAGAAGAAAGGAAACGAGATTGAAAATGTGCAGTATGAGGTGTACTCACTGGACGGTGGTACGACCTATCTGCAAGATACGGTGCGGGATCTGACCGGAAGCAGCGTGACGCTGGATGTGAACCGGGGCTTGCCGGAGGGCGTGCAGGAGGCAGTTCTGAAAGTGATCCTGGAAACTGCTGAAAAAGAACAGATTTTTTATTATACGAGGATCGAGTGGCAGTCCGGGCTGTCCATTGCGGAATGTCTGGATTTTGCCGTGCAGTTCCACGACGCGACGTTCGGAGCGGAGAATGGTCTGAATCTTGGAGGATATCTGGAGCCGGGAGAAGAGAGTGACAACACGACGCTGCAGACCGTCAATATCCATTCGGATCTTTCGCAGGTCAAATGGGGGGAATTAGAACCGCAGATCTCAACGGAAGTGGAGTGGAGTATCAAAGAGAGCAACAGTGTTTATACGTCATTACTGGCGGGTTATCAGGTGACTTGCAAAGGTGATGCCGGGGAAGTCGAGACATTTAATGTGAAAGAATTTTTCCGCGTGCGGTACAGCGGCGGAGAGATGTATCTTCTGGACTATAACCGCAGTATGAATCAAGTATTTAACGGCAACAAACATGTGCTGGATGAGACGGGGATCCTGCTTGGAATGGCAGAGCCGGATCTGGATTTTGCGGTAAATAAAAAAGGGACGGTCGTCTCCTTTGTGCAGGAACGGGATTTGTGGACGTACAATCAGAAGACGGACGAATTGTCTCTTGTATTCAGCTTTGCCAACATGGAGGGACATGATGTGCGGAGCCGCAACGACGAGCATGCGGTCCGGATCATCAGCATGGAAGAGGACGGAAGTACCGTATTTGCTGTGTACGGCTATATGAACCGCGGAGAGCACGAGGGAGAAGTCGGCGTGGACGTCTATTACTTTGATATTCAGGAAAATGCCGTCAATGAGATCGCATTTATCCCGAGCACGAAATCATTTGCGATCGCGGAAGAGGAACTGGGCAAGATGGTCTACTATAATCATCGGGAACAGCTTCTCTATGTGCTTGCCGGGGGTGTGCTCTATCAGGTGGATGTGACAAAAAATTCACAGAAAGAGCTTGCGACCGGTCTGGAAGAGGGACAGTATGTGGCGTCTTCGGACGGCCATCTGCTGGCGTACCAGACGGACGGAGAATTGAACACTGCGAAGACGGTTCAGGTGATGGATCTTGCAGACGGTTCCTCTTATCAGGTGGAAGCCCGGAAAGGGGAAGCGATCCGTCCGCTTGGATTTATCAAAAATGATTTCATATGCGGATATGTGCGGGAGAGTGATCTTGGAAAAACAACTGCGGGCGAAGAAGTGATCCCGATGTATGAACTGGAGATCCGCGGTGCCGATAATAAGGCGGAGATGAACTATGCTCAGGAGGGCATTTATATTTCCGATATTATCGTGGAAGAAAATATGGTGACATTGAACCGGGTAACAAAAGAGGGCGAAATCTATACAGGAACAAGTCAGGATTATATCACGAGCAATGAAGAGCGGAAAGAAAGCGCGGTGACGCTGGAATCTTATGATACGGAGCGAAAGCAAAGACAGATGCGTCTGACATTTGCAAAGAAGATCAAAGAATTGTCTCCGCACATTTTACGCCCGAAACAGGTCATGATCGATCAGGCGGTGACGATCGCCCTGAATGATAAGATACCGTCCGATCAGTATTATGTGTATGGAATGGGCGAGCTTGTAGCAATCTACGACAAAGCGGCGTATGCGATCCAGAAAGCGGAACAGGTATCCGGAGTGGTGATTTCTTCGGAACAGGCTTACATCTGGGAAAAAGGAAATCGCGATCTTGTCTATTATAATGAGATCCAGCCGTTTGGACTTGCGGAGGGGCAGACGTCATTCGATGCATGTACGGAATTTGCAAAACAGTACGGCTTAAAGAAAATTGATCTGAGCGGATGTACATTGAGTCAGGTGCTCTACATTATCAACAGGGGAACGCCGGTGCTGGCGATGACGGATGCGAGCCATACGATCCTTTTGACCGGATACAGTACGGACACGGTGACTTATGTGGATCCGGAAAGCGCGGCAGAATATACGGTGACAATGGAAGAGATGGAAGCGATGACTGCGGGAAGCGGAAATACATTTGTTGCGTATATGAAATAAAAAAGTAAAAAAAGAAGAAACAGGAAAAGCAGACTTTGCAGGGCGGTGAGTTTTCGGAATTGAAATTGCCGTTTGCGAGATCTGCTTTTTGATATACCGATACGAAAATTTTGAAAATAGCAGTTGACATTTTGCAAGAAAAGGACTATATTAATCTTACAAAGATTAAACAAATGATTAATTGATAAAATGATAAAAGGAGAGGTAATCATCATGAAAAAAACTTACAAAATTGAAGTGGACTGTGCAAACTGTGCGAACCTGATGGAGGAAGCTACAAAGAAAACGGCAGGAGTTGCGGATGCAACCGTGAATTTTATGACACAGAAGATGATCGTTGAATTTGAAGACGGTCAGGATGCAAAAGCGGTTATGAAAGACGTATTGAAAGCCTGTAAAAAGGTAGAACCAGACTGCGAGATCGAATTATAGGAAATGGAAAAGAGCACCCCGGCTGCGAGAGCAAAAGGGGTGTAAATTTAAAGATAACATATGAATGATTGAACATATGATAAAATGAGTGAGATCATAAAGTGGAGAAAATGAAAAGGAGAGAACGGCTATGAATAAGAAGCAGAAAAAGATGCTTTACAGGATTCTGATCACTGCGGCGATGGTACTTGTGCTAAATCTGATCCCAATAGAGGGAGTCTTGCAGTTGACTCTTTATCTGGCGGCATATCTTGTGATCGGTTATGACATTTTGCGGAAAGCGGGAAAAGGAATTTTAAACCGCCGGATGTTTGATGAAAACTTTCTGATGGCAGTTGCGACCGTCGGCGCATTTGCTCTGGCGATTTATTCCGGAAGCGGCGACTATAATGAAGCGATCGCTGTGATGCTGTTTTACCAGATCGGGGAACTTTTTCAGAGTTATGCGGTAGGGAAAAGCCGGAAAAATATCAGCGCGCTGATGGATATCCGTCCGGATTATGCCAATGTGGAAAGAGACGGCAAGTTGGAACAGGCGGATCCGGATGAGGTGGAGATCGGAAGCATCATCGTTGTGCAGCCGGGAGAAAAAGTTCCGTTGGACGGTATCGTGACCGAGGGAACGGCGAGCCTGAATACGAGCGCATTGACTGGTGAAAGTCTTCCGAGAGACGTGAAGCCGGGGGACGAGATCATCAGCGGCTGTATCAACATGACAGGTGTTCTGAAAGTGCGGACAACAAAAGCATTCGGTGAGTCTACGGTATCTAAGATACTGGAACTTGTGGAAAATTCCAGTTCCCGTAAATCGAAATCGGAGAATTTTATCTCGAAATTTGCGAAAGTATATACGCCGGCAGTCTGTTATGGAGCGCTTGCGCTGGCAATTCTTCCGCCGCTTGTCCAGATGTTGTTTTTGGGGCAGACTGCACAGTGGAGCGTATGGATTTACCGTGCATTGACATTTCTGGTGATCAGTTGTCCGTGCGCGCTCGTGATCAGTATTCCGCTCAGCTTTTTTGCCGGAATCGGCGGCGCCGGCAAAGCAGGAATCTTAATCAAAGGTTCTAATTATATGGAAACATTGTCGCAGGCAAAATATGTTGTGTTTGATAAAACAGGAACTTTGACACAGGGTGTGTTTGAGGTGAGCGCGGTTCATCATAACAAAATGGATGAGAAAAAATTGTTAGAGTATGCGGCGCTTGCGGAATGTGCATCGTCCCATCCGATCAGTAAAAGTATCCGCAAAGCATACGGAAAAGAAATCGATCGGAACCGTGTGACCAAGATTCAGGAAATCAGCGGTCATGGTATTCTTGCAAAGGTTGACGGGCAGGAAGTCGCAGCAGGAAACAGTAAATTGATGGAGCGGCTGCATGTAAAATATCGTGACTGCCATAAAGTCGGGACGATAATCCATATGGCGGTCGACGGCGAGTATGCAGGGCATATCGTGATTTCCGATCTTGTGAAGCCACATGCAAAAGAAGCCGTTGCGGAACTGAAAAAAGCCGGAGTGAAAAAGACGGTCATGCTGACCGGAGACGCCGGGCGTGTAGCGGAACAGGTGGCAGAAACACTTGGAATTGATGAAGTATACAGTGAATTGCTTCCGGCAGATAAAGTCGAAAAGGTAGAGGAGCTGCTTGCGAAAAAATCGGAGAAAGAGAAACTGGCATTTGTCGGCGACGGGATCAACGACGCTCCGGTGTTGACACGGGCGGATATCGGAATCGCAATGGGAGCGATGGGATCGGATGCGGCGATCGAAGCTGCGGATGTTGTGCTGATGGATGATGATCCGCAAAAGATAGCGAAAGCGATCGGGATTTCGAGAAAATGTCTGCGGATCGTCTATCAGAATATTGTATTTGCGCTTGTTGTCAAATTTGCCTGCCTTGGGTTGGGGGCATTGGGAATCGCAAATATGTGGGCGGCGATCTTTGCGGACGTCGGAGTGATGATCCTTGCGATCCTGAACGCGATCCGTGCCCTGCGGGTACAAAATTTATAAAACAAATGAAATAAAAGAAAGACGTCGAGACAATCGTGTCCCTTGGAGTTCCGGGGAAAGATTGTTTCGACGTCTTTTCTTGTAGAGGCGACGAGCCAAAGTCCGGGCTTGCCCAAGACCTTGGCGACTGCTTACAATCCCGGAATGTGCCTTTTGGCACTTCCGGTGATTTATCTGCTTCAATCTATGAAAGCGAAGCCGTTCTGAAAATGGTATGTTTATAACGGTTCAATGCGGCATAGACGATCATGCCGAGTACACCGCAGGAGATGACTTCGCCGATTCCGACGGTCAGCATCATAAATGGGATCGGCAGCGGCACTTGGTATCCATAGCGAAGTACAAACGGTACGATCAGTATATTGGACAGGATCGGCGGCAGCGGTGCAAGGAATTTGTTCTGACTGCGAAGCATGTAAGTGAAGACCGCTCCAAGCAAAGTGGCAAGACTACCGAAAATAATATCCGGGATGATGCATCCGCCTAAGATATTGCTGATGAGACAGCCGATAAAAAGTCCTGGAATTGCAGCCGGAGTGAACACCGGAAGGATCGTCAGTGCTTCGGACAGGCGAACCTGCACTTCACCATAACTGAATGGCGCGAACACAAGAGTTACTACGACGTAGATTGCAGCGATCATCGCTGCCTGTGCCATGAAGAGCACAGAGAAGGTTTTCTTTTCTTTCATTTTTAAGCTCCTTTAGTTTTGTTTTACGAGTGGAAGGTCACGAACACTCGATTCATTTCCGTGAAACAATGAGCCATTTGGCGAATGTCGCGAGAGTCAAATACCGTAGGTACTTGGCTTGCGCCGGAAATCGGCGAAACCCTTATAAGACCTTGTTTTTATTGGGTTTGCAACGTGTTGTAGTATATCATGAGTAAAGTGGAAAATCAAGGTTTGTCCGGAATTTGTCACAGAAAAAACAACGAAATCACTTCAAAACAGTTGACAGGACGTTTGGAATATGCTATTTTATAAAAGTTCGATGAAGCAATATAGAATGGATATGGGGGATTAGCTCAGTTGGGAGAGCGCCTGCCTTGCAAGCAGGAGGTCACGAGTTCGAATCTCGTATTCTCCACTTTGCCCGGTACAGTTTGTACCGGGTTTTATTGTATTCTGAGATAGTTTGAACTTACAGGAGAGAAAATGAAGAAGAGAAAGAAGAGGGCAGTGCTGGCAGGTTTGGCGGCGGTCTGTTTGATCGGGATGACCGGAAGTCTGGCGGCAGGCTGCGGAAAAAAGGACGCAGTATCGGAGAAGACAGGACAGGAACATTTGACAGGGGAAAGCAAAGATTCAGTGGTCGTGACGATGCCGAAGACGTCGGAGCCGGAGGCGGGATTCGATCCGGCATATGGCTGGGGTGCCGGGGAACATACCCATGAACCGCTGATCCAGAGCACATTGACGACTACAACAAAAGACTTGCAGATCGGAAAAGATCTTGCTGTCGATTATAAAGTCAGCGAGGACGGTCTGACGTGGACGGTGACGATCCGGGATGACGTGACGTTTACAGATGGGGAAAAACTGACCGCGGAAGATGTGGCGTTTACATACAATCATTGCCGGGATGAAAGCACTGTGGCAGACTTTACGATGCTGAAAGAAGCGAGAGCGCTGGACGAGACAACGGTGGAATTTTCCATGACAAAACCATACTCGATCTGGCCGTATACGATGGCGGTCGTGGGGATCATGCCCAAGCATGCATACGACGAAAATTACGGGCAGAATCCGATCGGCTCGGGAAGATATCAGCTGAAACAATGGGATCGCGGACAGCAGATGATTTTTGAGGCAAATCCGGACTATTACGGGGAGGCTCCGAAAATAAAAACCGTGACGGTATTGTTCATGGAGGAAGATGCGGCGCTTGCGGCAGTGCTGGCAGGTCAGGCAGATGTAGCGCACACGGTAGCTTCGTACAGCGATCAGGAAATCGAGGGATATCATCTGATGGCAGTTCATACGGTGGATAACCGCGGATTTAATCTGCCGTGCAGTGAGGAAGAGACGCGTGACGGTATTGTGTATGGAAATGCATTTACCGCGGATGTAAACGTGCGCCGCGCGATCAACATCGGAATCGACCGGGAGGAAATGATCGAGCATGTATTGAATGGATACGGAACGGAGGCGTACAGTGTCTGCGATCAGATGCCGTGGTATAATGAAAAGAGCGCCGTTTCCTATGATCCGGAACAGGCGGAACAGCTTCTGGACGAAGCCGGATGGAAAATGGCTGAAGACGGGATCCGGAGGAAAGACGGAGAGAAAGCAGCGTTCACATTATTGTTTAATAACGGAGATTCTGTCAGGCAGGCGCTTGCGGAGGACACAGCGAATCAGCTTGCCAAACTCGGCATCGAAGTGACGGTTGAGGGAGTCGGCTGGGATACCGCGTATGACCGGGCGCAGTCGGATCCGATGATATGGGGCTGGGGAGCGCATACGCCGATGGAACTTTACAACATTTACCATACGATGGGAGATGCAAAGACGGCACAGTACTCTCCTTGTGCAAATGCATCGGTAGATTCGTATATGGATCAGGCGCTTGCCGCATCTTCGGGGACGGAATCTTATGAATTATGGAAAAAAGCACAGTGGGATGGTACGACCGGAATTACGCAGGAGGGAGATATTCCGTGGATCTGGCTTTGCAACATCGATCATCTGTATTTTGTGCGGGACGGACTGCAGGTTGCGGAGCAGAAGATCCACCCACACGGACATGGGTGGTCGATCGTGAATAATGTGGATCAGTGGTCATGGAATGTGGAAAACTGATCTGAAAAAAGCAGTGAATGTGGAAAACACATAAGAAATAGAAGAAATGAAGGAGGATCGCTGTGAGAGATACATGGATTCGTATCGGGAAAAAGTGCATACGGTTTTTGCTGCTTCTTTTTTGTACGAGCATCGCCGCATTTGCATTGATGAAATGTTCGCCGGTGGATCCTCTTCAGGCAAATGTGGGACAGACTGCGCTTGGCAGTATGAGCGCCGAGCAGATTGAAAAACTGGAAACATACTGGGGGACGAATGCCTCTCCGGTTCAGCAGTACCTTGCATGGATCACAGATTTTCTGAAAGGGGATATGGGAACGTCTCTTTTATATCGGCAGCCGGTCAGTCAGGTGATCGCGGTACGGCTGGCAAACTCGCTGCCGCTGCTGCTTTTTGCGTGGGCATTGTCGGGACTTCTCGGCGTAATGCTCGGCGCGGTGGCAGGGATGCGGCGTGGAAAGTGGTGCGACCGGCTGATCCGCGGGTACAGCCTGTTGATCTCGGACACTCCGGCATTCTGGGTCGCCATGCTGCTTTTGATCGTCTTCGGAGTCTGGCTTGGATGGTTCCCGATCGGGATGAGCGTACCGATCGGTGTTGCGGCGTCCGAAGTGTCTCTGGCGGAGCGGATTTCACATTTTGTGCTTCCGGCGCTGACGTTGAGTCTGACCGGAACCGCGAATATTACGTTGCACACGAGAGAAAAAATGATCGAGGTAATGGACAGCGATTATATGCTGTTTGCCCGTGCGGGAGGGGAGCGTGGGTTTCGTTTGTTTTGGCGGCACGGACTGCGCAATATCCTGCTCCCGGCGATCACATTACAGGCGGCTTCCATCGGGGAGCTGATCGGCGGTTCGGTGCTGGTGGAACAGGTTTTTTCTTATCCGGGATTGGGACAGGCGACAGTGCAGGCAGGACTTGGAAGCGATATGCCGCTTTTGATGGCTGTGACGCTGATCTGCGCGGCGCTGGCGGCGGCAGGAAATCTGACCGTGGATATCTTGTATGGGCTGGTTGATCCGCGTATCCGGAAAGGAGGCGCACAGAGATGACGATGAGAGAACGGAGTCTGATCGGGCTGGTTGGCGCGATGTTCTTTTTGCTTGCGGTCGGAATCGGAGGGATGTATTTTGCGGATGCGGCGGTGGCGACTGATTTTACCGCGAAAAATATCGCGCCGTGTCTTGCACATCCATTTGGCACAGACTGGATGGGGAGAGATATGTTTGCAAGGACGCTGCGGGGACTTACGCTCAGTATCGGACTTGGGATCGTTTCTGCGGCTGTGAGCGCCGGGATCGCACTGATATTGGGAATCGCGGCTGCAGTCCTTGGAAAGAAAGTGGATGCTGTGATATCCTTTTTGATCGACCTTGTGCTGGGGATCCCGCATATCCTGCTTTTGATCTTGGTCACCGTGGCATTGGGAAGAGGATTTTTCGGGGTGGCTGTGGGGATAGCTCTGACGCACTGGCGGGCGCTGACCCGTGTTGTCCGGGCGGAGGTGATCCAATTGCGGGAAAGTCCATACATTCAGGTTGCCGAAAAATTGGGGAAAAGTAAATGGCATCTGATCCGGCGTCATGTGATCCCACATGTGCTGCCGCAGTTTCTTGTCGGGACGGTTCTTCTGTTTCCGCACGCGGTGTTGCATGAATCCAGTGTGACATTCCTTGGATTTGGATTGCCGTCGAACCAGCCGGCGGTTGGGAATATTCTGGCGGAATCCATGAGGTATCTGCTCGGAGGGCAGTGGTGGCTTGCGGTGTTCCCGGGGGTATTTTTGACGATCGTGACCGGACTGTTTTATGCAGCCGGACAGAATCTGCGGAAACTGACGGATCCGGGCAGCGTGCATGATTAAGGACGTGCATGATTAAGGGGAGGAAAAAGATGCAGAGTGAGAAAATCTTGGAGTTGAAAGAACTACATATTTCTTTTACGCAGTATACCCGCGGGCTGCAGCGGCGGACGATCGAAAATGTATGCGGGCTGTCTTTTTCCACATATGCCGGAGAAGTGACCGCCCTTGTCGGTGCGAGCGGGTCGGGAAAAAGTCTGCTGGCACATGCCGTGATGGGGCTTCTTCCTTATAATGCTTCGATGGATGGGGAGATTTTTTATCGTGAAAGACTGCTGGAGAAAGAACAGATCGAACAACTGCGCGGAAGCGAAATTTTGCTGGTTCCGCAGGGGGCGTCTTATTTGGATCCGCTGATGAAATCGGGCGCACAGATATTAAAGGGAAGCCGGGATCCACAGAAAAAAACAAAGCTGAAAGAAATTTTTCAACGTTATCATTTAAAGGAGGATGCGGCGGCGCTGTATCCGTTTGAGCTGTCCGGAGGAATGAGCAGGAGGGTGTTGATCGCGGCGGCGACGATCGAAGAACCGAGGCTGGTGATCGCGGACGAGCCGACGCCCGGACTGGAAAAGAAGACAGCCAAGATGGTCATGGGACATTTTCGGGAACTGGCGGAGATGGGGAGCAGTGTGCTTGTGATCACCCATGATCTGGAACTGGCGGTCGAGACGGCAGACCGTATTTTGGTGATGCATGAGGGGCGTGTGGCGGAAGAGGCGTTTCCCGCGGATTTTCAGGCGGAAGAAACACTGCGTCATCCTTACACAAAGGCGCTTTGGAGGGCGATGCCGTCTCACTGGTCTGTATCGGCTCGTGGTGCAAATGATGAGGAGAGATGAAGATGAAACTGGAAGCAAAAGCGCTTTGTTTTTCGTATGATATGTCCGGGATGAATGAGATCGGATTTCCGGGAAATGAGAGCAAACGAACGAAAAGAAACAGAACGACGAGGGAAATTTTATCCCGTTTCGATTTGACGCTTGAGAGCGGAGAACTGGTTGGCGCAGCAGCACCGAGTGGATTTGGAAAGACTACGTTGTGCCGTTTGCTGGCGGGATATTTGAAACCGTCCGCCGGAGAGATTCTTCTGGATGGAAAGCCGCTTGCTTCGTATCGCGGATATTGTCCGGTGCAGATGATCTGGCAGCAGCCGGAGCTGGCAGTGGATCCGAAAATGCGGATGCGGAATATGATCGCGGAGGGCGATGAAGTGGAACTTCGTGTGCTGGATGCATTGGGGATACGAGAAGAATGGATGGGACGGTATCCGCAGGAACTTTCCGGCGGAGAACTGCAGCGTTTCTGCATTGCGCGGGCGCTTGGGAAGCGTACCCGTTTTCTGCTTGCGGATGAGATCACGACAATGCTGGATCTTGTGACACAGAGTGAGATCTGGCATTTTCTGATGGACGAGATCCGGCGCCGGGAGATCGGGATTCTGGCAGTCAGCCATGACCGGGAACTGCTGGATCGGATCTGTACGCGGCAGATCGAGCTTCAGGCGGAACAGGGGGCAGGGAGATGAAAGAAAAACAGGGACAAAGACGGAAAAAGATTTCTTATTTTCTGTCGTTTCTTTCGTGTGCTGCTTCTGGTTTCCGGAATCCTGCTTTTTTGTGCGGCGAAGATACCGGGATTTGCAGACGGAGAAATGAGACTGGATGCGCCGGAGGAGACGGATGCAGTGCGGGCGATGGAGGCGCTTTCCGCAAAGTATGAATCTTTACAGGGATTTTATCCGCGTCCGAAAAAGCTGATCGTTTCGGAAATCCTTTCCTATCAGAGTCTGACGGGGGTCTATGCGCCGTTTACGGTCGAGGCAAATTATAACGGAGATATGCAGCCTTATAACATTCCGTTCACTGCATGTCACGAACTGTCGCATCTGCGTGGATTTATGCAGGAACAGGAAGCGAATTTTATCGCGTTTCTGGCATGCGAGCATGCAGAACGGATCGATTTTCAGTACAGCGGATATCTGATGGCATGGATTTACAGCACCAATGCGCTGTATCGCGCGGATCATGAGGCCTGGCAGGAAATACGTTCCGGTCTGGATCAGAGCGTGGAGCCGGATCTGGAAGCAAACAGCCGGTTCTGGGATTCGTATGAGGGGAAAGTGTCGGAGGTCGCCAATCAGATCAATGATACTTACCTGAAAGTGAACGGGCAGAGCGACGGGGTAAAGAGTTATGACCGGATGGTGGATCTGTTGGTTTCTTACCGGAAGACGGAGCAGGGAGGAAGCAGATAAAATTCTTTCTTGTGCAACGATGTAAAGGCAGTCTATAATAAAGAAGTAGCGTCGGTGTACAAGCAGGCGTGTTTCCCCTTGTACATCGACGCTAACAACAGTGTTTGAAAAAAGAGGGAAGTGATTTTTTGGATCGGAAAATAAAAAAATGTCGTCGGATCGTACTGGGGATCGGCGTGTTTGTGATGACAGCAGTATTTACGGGATGCGCGGGAGAACAGAAACCAAAGACAGCGGAGACGCTTCTGCAGATGATGGAAAAAGAGAGCGAGTCTGTGAAGTCGATGAAATGTAATCTGATCTTGGAGGCGGAAACCGGGAATGCGGGATCGGCATCCGGTGTAAAAATGGATCTGGATATGGAAACGGATCGGAAGTCGGAAGCGATCCATGCAAAAGGGCAGATCGAAGTGAACGTACAGGGCGGAGGCTATACGCTGGACACGGAGATTTACCAGACCGAAGAAAAGGATGAGACGGTGTCTTATACCAATATGCAGAATACATGGTCGCGCAGTCCGGCGGAGGATGCGGAAATCGAATTGAGTCCGGAGATTGCGGAAGAGATCGCAGAAGAATTTGCCGAGGAAGCGGGATCGCTGACGCTGGAAGAGGAAACTGCGGAGGTAAACGGAAAAGCTTGCTATAAGCTGACCGGAACTGTCGCAGGAGACGTTCTGGAGGGCGCGGCGGACGCGAAGATGCTCAATTCACTCGGGTTAGGCGGAAGACTGACAGAGGGGGCGTTGGAGCAGATGCGGTTCCCATGCGAGATTTTGGTTTATCAGGAGGAACTGCTCCCGGCCAGAATCTTTGTGGATCTGAAAGAAAGTGCTGCAGAGACGCTTGGTTTTGGGGAAAATGAGATCAATACTTATTATATGGATCTGACGATCCTGGAATATAATACGGCGGAAAAGGTGCAGGTTCCGGAGGAAGTCCGTACACAGGTAAAAAACGGACCGGTCGTGACCGGGATCGATCAGTTTACGGCGGAAGACGTCGGTGAAATGGATGCGGCATCGAAGTCCGAAGCGCTTGGTGAAAGCTGGGACAGTTATACGGTTCAGCTCAATGACGCGGTGGTAACATTGCCGTGTGCGGCGGCAGATCTGGAAGCCGCGGGACTTAAGATGGATCAGTCTGTGACAGCGGAAGATCAGACCGTGGAGATCGGAGAATATATAACGGGATATTACAATGATACGGCGGGAAACCGACTGAAAGTTACATTAGTCAATCCGTCGGCGGAAGCTCTGCCGGTCAGTCAATGTCTGATCGGAAGTATTTCCGTGGATACAAAGGCGCTGGAAGCCGGAGGGCTGACGGTACAGTTTCCGGGCGGCGTACAGATCGGAAGTCTGAAAGAAGATGTGCTGAAAAAATACGGGGAATGTGAGGACGTATTTGAAAATGAGTCTGTCAGTATGTATACATGGCATGATGCAGAACATTTCTTCCGCAGCTGTCAGATCAACTTTGACCCGGACGGAAAAGTATTGTCCATGCAGATGAATTGTCAGGAATAGTATCGGCGGGAAAGGGGAAGAAAAAGGAGTAGTTATTTTATGGAACAAAATCAGAAGATCCAATTATTTGAAAGTATGCCGATTCCAAAGGCGGTTGCCCAACTGAGTATTCCGATGGTGTTTAGTTCTCTTGTCATGGTACTTTATAATATGGCGGACACTTATTTTGTAGGAATGCTCAACGACCCGGTACAAAATGCGGCAGTTGCGCTGGCAGCTCCGGTGCTGCTGGCGTTCAATGCGGTCAATAATCTGTTCGGCGTCGGCACATCCAGCATGATGAGCCGTGCGATGGGACGAAAAGATTACAATACGGTGGAGGAGAGCTCGGCATTTGGATTTTACTGCGCTTTGGTCAGCGGTATTATCTTCGGGATTCTCTGCACGGTATTCGGCAGTCCGCTTCTTACGCTGATCGGTGCGGATGAGACGACGAGAGCCGCCACACAGGGGTATATGTTCTGGACAGTATCATTAGGAGCAGCTCCGGCGATCGTAAATGTGGTCATGGCATATCTGGTCCGGTCGGAGGGCGCTTCACTTCATGCGAGTATCGGAACGATGAGCGGCTGTATCCTCAATATTATACTGGATCCCATTTTTATTTTGCCTTGGGGATTGGATATGGGGGCGGCAGGCGCCGGATGCGCTACTTTTATTTCCAATTGTGCGGCGTGTCTTTATTTCTTCGTTTTGCTGTATGTAAAAAGGGGGAAAACATTTGTCTGTGTGAACCCGAAGCGGTTCCGCTTTAAGAAAGCGATCGCAGCCGAGATATGCAGTGTCGGAATCCCGGCGTCAATCCAGAATCTTCTGAACGTGACCGGAATGACGATCCTGAACAATTTTACTTCTGTTTACGGTGCGGATGCGGTGGCGTCGATGGGAATCTCTTATAAGATTTATATGGTTCCGATGCAGATCACGCTTGGATTTTCACAGGGGATCATGCCGCTGGTCAGCTATACATTTTCTTCCGGAAACCGGCGGAGAATGAAAGACACGATCTTGTTTGCGATGAAGATCATGCTTCCGATCCTTGCGGCGATGACCGTTCTTTACAACATCGGCGCCGGTGGGATCGTCCGTGCGTTTATGGATAATGAGGCGATCGTTTCCTATGGAGCGGCATTTTTGAGAGGGTTCAGTCTGGGATTTGTATTCCTGTGTGTGGACTTCTTATCTGTGGGTGTATTTCAGGCATTGGGATTTGGCAAATATGCGCTGATCTTTGCGATCATGCGGAAAGTCATATTGGAAATCCCGCTGCTGTTTTTGCTGAATTATCTGTTTCCGCTTTACGGACTGGCATACGCACAGGCAGGAGCGGAACTGGTACTGAGTATTTGCGCAGTGATCATGCTGAGGCACATTTTTAAGAAATATCAGGATAATATGTCCGTGGATTAGAAGCAGAAAAGAGATTCATTGTAAAAAAATGAAAAAACACTTGCAATCTACATGTAGATGTGTTAATATAATCATCGGTCACTGCTTAGCGGTTGACCGATAATGGCTCCATGGTCAAGCGGTTAAGACATCGCCCTTTCACGGCGGTAACACGGGTTCGATTCCCGTTGGAGTCACTGACACTTATGAATAAGTGTTATAAGGCGCAGTAGCCAAGTGGTAAGGCGTGGGTCTGCAACACCCTGATTCACCGGTTCAAATCCGGTCTGCGCCTCGTCTTAGACACCCCCGGAACGTTGGAAGCACAGCGTTCCGGGGGTGTTTGCATTTTACAGAAAAATGAAAAAGAAAGCCCTTTGAGATGATGTTTTTTGCATCTCAAGGGGCTTTGTATTTTCAGAATCGTTTTTTCTGCTCCCGCCGGAATTCACTTGGGAGCCGTCCGTATTTTTCTGTAAATGCTTTGGAAAATGCTTTACTGTTCGGAAAGCCGTTGTTCAAAGCGGTATCGCTGATCGTGTGGTTGGTTTCGAGCAGTTCCCGGTAGGCATATTCCAGACGGATTCCCTGTAAATAGGACTTGTAGTTGATTCCGGCGTATTTCTGGAACATTCGGGAAAGGTAGGCGGGAGAATAGCCGAAGATCTCCGCGAGCGTTTCAAGAGAGAGGTCTTCGGTATAATTTTCTTTGATGTAGTTCGTGATTGCGGACAATTTCGTCAGTTTTTTGCTGCGCTTTACAGCGTCACGGCTGACATCGAGTTCCCGGTATTTTGTGACAAGAAGATAGAGCAGCATATAATACTGACTCTTCACTTTCATTTCGTAGCCACAGTCTTTTCCGGTGTACGCGTCGTACATTTCGCGGATCAGCGCCATGACCTGTTCATCCTGTATTTTCGGGTCGTGCGAAAATAAGATAAATTGATCGCCGGTAAAATATTCTTCAAATGTTTTCAGCGGTATTTGAAGTACAACGGTGCGGTTCGGTTTTGGCGAATCGACGGAGTGGATCTCGTTGGAATTGACAAGAATAAATTCACCGCGGGAGAGCGGATAAGTACGGTCTCCGATATGAAAAACGAGTCCTCCGTCAAGCACTGCGAAGATCTCGATCGAACGGTGCCAGTGCTTGTCCCGAAAATAGTTGCCGTCCTTTCCCTCGAAAAGGAACATTTTAAACGGCAGATCTTTATTTGGCATGATCAGTTCATGACTGTACTGCATGGTGACCTCCTGAATGATGTTTCTTAATGATTACTCTTTATATTATCTGGTTTTGTATTTCTTGCTTTATTGTAACATAAAAAAGGACAAAAAAGTGCCATGTTTTAGATAAATAAATGGTCGAGTTTCACAAAAAATCTTGCTATGATATTGGCATACAGGGAAATCGGAAAGGAGGACTTTGATGAAGATCCAAAATGTGAATGACGAATCATTCAAAAAATACGGAAAAGTTCTGAACGGATATCATGTAGCCGGTATCTTAAAAGAAATGGAACACACACCACTCACAAAAGAGGTTGTATATGTTCCGTCAGTTGAAGAGATGGAGGCGCTGCCGGACGCGGAGGAGATGAAGAACCGTGCGTTTGGAGGACTGCCGATCCAGATCGGGTATTGCAACGGAGACAACAAGAAGCTGAATGCGCTGGAATATCACCGTTCTTCGGAGATCAATATCGCAGTGAACGATCTTGTGCTTTTGCTGGGAGCAGAGCAGGATATTCAGGCGGACTATACATATGACACTTCGCTTGTGGAGGCGTTCCTCGTTCCGGCGGGAACGGTGATCGAAGTATATGCGACGACGCTGCACTATGCGCCGTGTACAGCGGAGGGCGAGAGCGGATTTCGCTGCGTAGTCGTACTTCCGGCGGGAACGAACACCGATCTGACATTCCCGGCAGGGGAGGACGGTGAAGAACGTCTGATTACCGCAAAGAATAAATGGCTGATCGCCCATGAGGAAGCCGGGATTGACGGTGCGTTTTGCGGATTGAAAGGCGAGAATATCGAGATCTGAGCCGAGAGAAAACGGGTAAGGTGAAGAAAGACGCAAAGATAAAACAAAGAAAGTCAAGAAAGCAAAGAAAGGAAGTATTACAATGAATAACATGCCAGAATTGAAAATCGGAGTTGTTGCAGTGAGCAGAGATTGTTTTCCGGAGAGTCTGTCTGTAAGCAGAAGAGAAGCTCTGATGAAAGCATACAAAGAAAAATACGGAGACGCGGATATTTACGAATGTCCGATCTGTATCGTAGAGAGCGAGATCCACATGGTACAGGCTCTTGAGGATATCAAGAAAGCAGGATGTAACGCGCTTGTTGTATATCTTGGAAACTTCGGACCGGAGATTTCCGAGACACTGCTTGCAAAGCATTTTGACGGGCCGAAGATGTTCGTTGCGGCAGCGGAAGAAAGAGGCGACAACCTTGTTCAGGGAAGAGGAGACGCATACTGTGGTATGCTCAACGCAAGCTACAACCTGAAACTGAGAAATGTAAAAGCATATATTCCGGAATATCCGATCGGAACCGCAGAGGAATGTGCGGATATGATCGCGGAATTCCGTCCGATCGCCCGTGCAGTCATCGGATTGAACAGCTTAAAGATCATCAGCTTCGGACCGCGTCCGTTGAATTTCCTCGCATGTAACGCACCGATCCAGCAGCTCTACAATTTGGGCGTCGAGATTGAAGAGAACTCCGAGCTGGATCTGTTTGAGGCATTCAACAAACATGCAGGAGACGAAAGAATCCCGGCAGTGGTGAAAGAGATGGAAGAAGAACTTGGTGCAGGAAATAAGAAACCGGAAATCCTCGCAAAACTGGCTCAGTACGAACTGACATTGAAAGACTGGGTTGAGGAGCACAGAGGATACCGCAAATATGTTGCGATCGCAGGAAAATGCTGGCCGGCATTCCAGACACAGTTCGGATTTGTTCCGTGTTATGTGAACAGCCGTCTGACCGCACAGGGCATTCCGGTATCCTGTGAGGTAGACATTTACGGAGCATTGAGTGAGTTTATCGGAACCGTAGTCAGCCAGGATGCAGTGACACTGCTTGACATCAACAACAACGTTCCGGCAGATATGTACAAAGAAGAGATCGAGGGCAAATTCCCATATACACACAAAGATACATTTATGGGATTCCACTGCGGAAATACAGCGTCCAGCAAGCTTTCATTCTGTGAAATGAGATATCAGCTGATCATGGCAAGATCTCTTCCGGAAGAAGTGACACAGGGAACACTTGAGGGTGACATTGCGCCTGGAGATATCACATTCTTCCGTCTGCAGAGCACAGCAGACTGCAAACTGCGCGCATACATCGCACAGGGAGAAGTGCTTCCGGTAGCGACACGCTCTTTCGGATCCATCGGTGTATTTGCAATTCCGGAGATGGGAAGATTCTACCGTCATGTATTGATCGAGGGCAACTATCCGCATCACGGTGCAGTGGCATTTGGCAACCATGGAAAGGCATTGTTTGAAGTATTCAAATACATCGGGGTTCCGGTTGAGGAGATCGGATATAACCAGCCGGCAGGCGTACGTTATCCGACGGAGAATCCGTGGAAATAAGAAAATTTTAAAGGACATAAATCATCAGGAAAATCCCAAGGGGACGGTTCCCTCTTTTTGAGAGGACTGTCCCCTTTGAATAAGGAGGAGAACGTCATGTTATATATTGGTGTAGATCTTGGAACATCCGCAGTGAAATTATTATTGATGGATGAAACCGGAAAAATCCATAATATCGTATCAAAGGAATATCCGCTTTATTTTCCGCATCCGGGTTGGTCTGAGCAGGATCCGAAGGACTGGTTTACACAGTCTATGGAGGGAATCCGGGAATTGATGGCGGAGTGTGATAAAAGTCAGGTAGCCGGAATCAGTTTCGGCGGACAGATGCACGGGCTTGTCGCATTGGATAAAAATGACGAGGTGATCCGTCCGGCAATTCTCTGGAACGACGGAAGAACCGAGAAAGAGACCGATTATCTGAATCAGGTGATCGGGAAAGAAAAATTGTCAGAGTACACGGCAAATATTGCATTTGCAGGATTTACAGCGCCGAAGATCCTATGGATGAAAGAAAATGAGCCGGAAAATTTTGCGCGGATCGCAAAGATCATGCTTCCGAAAGATTATCTGGCATACCGCTTAAGCGGCGTACACTGCACCGATTATTCGGATGCGTCCGGCATGCTGCTTTTGGATGTGAAAAATAAATGCTGGTCAAAAGAGATGATGGAAATTTGTTCAGTGACAGAAGAGCAGCTTCCGAAATTATATGAGAGTTATGAAGTTGTCGGAACATTAAAGCCGGAGATCGCGGCAGAATTGGGGCTTTCGGAGAATGTCAAAGTAGTTGCGGGCGCCGGAGACAATGCGGCGGCGGCAGTCGGAACAGGAACCGTCGGGGACGGAATGTGCAACATTTCACTCGGAACGTCCGGTACGATTTTTATTTCCAGCAAAACGTTCGGTGTGGATGAACACAATGCGCTTCATTCGTTTGACCATGCGGACGGATATTATCATCTGATGGGATGTATGCTGAGCGCGGCTTCCTGCAACAAATGGTGGATGGATGAGATTTTGAAGACGGCGGAGTATTCCAAAGAGCAGGAAGCGATCACGAAACTCGGCGAGAATAACGTATTCTATCTGCCGTATCTGATGGGAGAGCGTTCTCCGCACAACGATCCGAAAGCGCGCGCGGCATTTATCGGAATGTCGATGGATACGACAAGGGAAGAGATGACGCAGGCAGTGCTGGAGGGCGTGGCATTCGGACTTCGCGATTCGCTGGAAGTGGCGAAAAGTCTCGGTATCCGGATCGAGCGCACGAAGATCTGCGGCGGCGGCGCGAAGAGTCCGCTTTGGAAAAAGATCATCGCAAATGTGATGAATCTGAAAGTAGATGTGATCGAAAGCGAGGAGGGACCGGGATACGGCGGCGCGATTCTTGCGGCGGTCGGCTGCGGCGAATTTGCGTCTGTGGAAGAAGCGGCGCAGAAATTGGTGAAAGTGGTGGATACCGTGGAGCCGGATGCAGAGCTGGCGGCAAAATATGAGGAACGGTATCAGAAATTCAGAAAGATCTATCCGGCGGTGAAAGGGCTGTTCCGGGAACTGGCGTAAGGAAAGGATTAAAAATAAAAGACATTCCGGCAGGCACAATTCAGACGAGATCTGCATATCATACAGTATTGTAGAATTGATGTGCAGAAAGGGAATTGTGTCATGCCAGACCAGAATGAAAATATGAAGAATCCAAACGAAGAACCGCGGGAAGATCAAAGGAGAAGAGCGGAATTATCTCCGGAAACACCGGAATTTGGTCCGCCGCCGGGGGAAAACGGGGGGATGCCGGACGGGGATTTCCCGGATAAGGAATTTCCTGATATGGAATTCCCGTTTATGCCGGGGGAAAATCCGGATTATCCGCTGCCGACCCCGTCGCTTCCGTCAATGCCGCCATCCGGCGGTGGGAATGGAGGGCGACCAAACCGCCCGGATCGACCGAACAGACCGGGAGGATTTCCGGGGGGACAGTGGTCGCCGATCGCGGTGTATCCGATCCCGGTTTTCCCGGGAAATATGCCGGGAGGTTCAAACAATCGTCCCTCTTATTGTACGATCCGGTTTTTGAATGCGGCGGCTGGATTTGACCCGGTGAACATTTCTATCGGGAATAAGACGGTGGCACATCAAGTACCGTACGGTGAAGTTACTTCTTATTATACGGAGACCACCGGATTTAAGCAGATCATTGTAACCGAAGCCGGAAGAAGAGGCGTTGTGCTGGCGCGGGAGCGGTTTTTGTTCAATGACGGAGATGTGTATACCATTGCGCTTGTAAATGGAATGAACGGGATTTCAATGGTACTTGTTCCTGATTTTCCATGCAGAAACCAGATGCGGAATTTTGCCTGTATCCGCGCGGCGAATCTTTCTTACAATGCGCCTGCGATCGACGTGGTGAACCGCACCGGGCGGATCGTATTTGATGATCTTCGGTTTAAGAGCGTATCCGCGTACCGGCAGTTTATGGAGGGACAGCAGATGTTTCTCGTTACGGAGGCGGAGAGCGGAGCGGAAATCTTTGATCTGACCGAGTGGGTGGAACCGGGAAAAATGTATACGCTGTATGTAATCGGGGATGCGTATGTATTTCCGGGACTGAACGGCGTGTTTACGGAAGATTATTCGATGTTGGCAGATTAAGGAAAATAGTGAGTGAGGGCAGCCGGGAGTATGGTCGTGAGTTCCCGGCGTCCTTTTTGTTTGTCTTTGGCTTAAAAAATGTGATTTTCTATGCGATGTAAATTGATTATAACATATGAAGTGTTAAAAAGTACTTTGCAAGGAGGAAGAAAAATGGATAAAAGTATGAAGCATTATTTACTTTATTCCATATGGAACGTGCGAAATTAAAAACAGAGTGATCATTTCGGCTGTGAAATTGCTTATGGTCTGGCATTTTCGTTGTAAAAGCCGGAGGAAGTTGATATAATCAAATAAAAGTATCGATACATAAAGGCATAATCCTTTTGTATATCGGTGCAGATGTCAGTGTAAGAGAACATACGATCAGAGAGGAAGATTCCCTTTGGTCGTATGTCCTTTGTATATTGCAAAAAGGATCGTGCGGCAGTAAGAGGAGGAGATGCGATGAAAAAACAGTGGATCATGTTATTGGCGGGGAGTGTATTTGTGTGCAGTATGCTTGCAGGATGCGGTTCCAAACCGCAGGAGCCGGAAGAGAAAGGGATCGGGAATGCCGGAGTCTGTACGGATGAAGCGATTTTATCTCAGCTGAAAAATGATGGAACACCAGAGTTTGTATTGGAGGGAACTTATTATACTCTTCCGCTGGAGGTTTCGAAATTGGTTCAGGCAGGGTGGAGTCTGGAGACGGAAGAGTACGAGGCGGCAGAAGTGCTGCTTCAGCCGGGGGAACGTATCTACGGTGAGTTTGCGAAAGATGAACAGGAACTGGATGCGGCGATCGTTAATGACGGAACGGAACCGTGCAGCCCGGCTGATGGCGGAACCGTGATCGAACTGGAATATTCGGCAAAAAAAGATATGCCGGATCCGGATTTTTTTGTCACGCTGAACGGGATCAATTGTGCAATGGCAGATGATGCTCTGCAGAAAGCTCTGGAAGATGTGGACGGATATAAATTCAGCACTGCCGGGAACATTGCGATCACCCGTACTGTAGGGGATGATGAACTTGCTGTCTATAAGGTGATGCTGATGGAGGATAGTACAACGATCACGCTGGCTTCTGACAATGTGTTTGAATATCGGGATTATCAGCCACAGGAAGTAAAGCAGCAGGAAGCCAGTGAGAAAACGGCGGCTTATCAGCAGAAAGTGCAGTCGGAGATGGAAACGTACGCGGAGAATTTCGATGCGATTATTGAGGGATATGAAGAGAATCTCAGCGTTGGCTTTTATAGTGAGGGTACTGTTTGGAGCAAAGAAGTCGGAGAATATGAAAAATTATCCGGTACACCTCTCTCTTCGGAAATTTCGCTTTATATCGCAGAGGATAAAACAGGGCAGCTGTATTGCGTTGCCAATCAGCATTTGAATGCGGATGGCACAGTTGGCGAGGCTGTCGAGCTGGAAGAGGGCGATCAGATCAGAGTCTGGGGATATGCTTCTCAGTATTTGGAATTACAGGAGGGCATGAAGATCGTTGTCGTTCAACCGGGGATCATAGAACGCAACGGTGAACTTTTGATCCTGGACGAGAGCCTGAAAGTAGAGTGACAATTATCATCCATTCCGGAAAGAAACGCGTGCCGGTTTGCAGAAAGATTATGCGGAGGGAATTATGACGGAACGAGAGAAAATGTTAGCGGGTGAGCTTTATGATTGCGGAGATGAGGAATTATTAACTCAATGGCATAAGGCGAAAGATTTGGTAAGGGAATATAACCAGACGAAATCGTCGGATCTTGAAGAAAAAGAAAGGATATTATGTGAATTACTCGGGGGAAAAGGCAAAAATCTGTGGATAACGGCGCCTTTTTTTGTGGATTACGGCAATAATATTTATTTTGGAAACAACTGTGAAGTAAATATGAACTGTACTTTTTTAGATGATAATGAGATCCGCATCGGAGATAATGCATTGATTGCACCAAATGTCCAGATATATACGGCATTTCACCCGGCAAATGCATTCGACCGTTTCGGAGAACCGAAAGAAGACGGTTCGTTTGAGTTTTGCAAAACGCAGACGGCGCCGGTTATCATAGGCGATAACGTTTGGATTGGCGGCGGGGCTATTATAATGCCGGGGGTCACGATCGGAAATAATGTGGTGATCGGAGCCGGAAGCGTTGTCACAAAAGATGTTCCGGATGATGTTATCGCATATGGGAATCCATGTCGGGTTGTACGGGAAAACAAGTAAGTACACAAAGGACGGAGACTTATGAAAAAATATAAGGCGGTCATTATGAAAAGCCCCGGAAATTTTGCGATTTCCGGGGCTTTTTAAGAGGCGCAGACCGGATTTGAACCGGTGAATCAGGGTGTTGCAGACCCACGCCTTACCACTTGGCTACTGCGCCTTACCGTGAGTAAGTTACTCATGATATTATTATATCAAATCTGTTTTTGCACGTCAACGCTGCTGCCTTAATTTCTTATATTTTTTGCTGTTCGACTTATAAAAATATGTGCTGATGAAATCAGCGCTTTATCTTTTATTTGGAAAAGGAAGATGGTATACTGATACAAAAGCATTGTTTTCTTGACGATATGACGAAATATTTTAAATGTGTAAAGATTTGAAATACGAAAGTCATAGCTTCTATACGCAGTTTCAATTCTGGCGACTGCGCATCTAAACCCACTTCTGGTTTTTCGGAAAATTCATGCTTTTATTCACTTATTAAGCAGGAGTTTCCGAAAAAAGGGAATCTCCTGATACAACAGAAAAAGGAGGTTCTGAATGGAGCAAAAGGAACAGACGATTCAATGGCATCCGGCTTTCTTTGCAGGAATACAGATTGAATTGGGAGATGAGGCGAAGTATTTTTCATTTGAAGCGGAACATCAACTGGGAACAAAACCGATGGCGATCGATGTTTTGGTGAAAAAGGAAAAAGAAAGACGGATTCGGAAAAATATCGGGCGTATTTTTCGAACGCATAATGTGATCGAGTATAAAAGTCCGACGGATTACCTGAGTGTGGATGATTTTTATAAAGTATATGGATATGCGTGCTTTTACAAATCAGATGTATCAAATGTGGATTCGATTTCAATCGAGGATCTGACGATCACTTTTGTGAGCACGAATTATCCGAGAAAACTGATCCGGCACTTAAGAGAAGTGAAAAAATATCAAATCCACAAATCAGAAAAAGGTATTTACTATGTGTATGGTGATCAGATCCCGATCCAGATTTTGGTGGCAAGTCAACTAGATCCGTCAGAAAATCTGTGGCTGCGTAGTCTGACCAATAATCTGCATGAGCGCCAGATGGCGAGAAAACTGATCGATGAATATCAAAAACATGGAAAGAATGTACTGTATCAATCGATGATGGATGTGATTGTGCGGGCAAATACACAACAATTTAACAGGGAGGATAAAAAGATGTGCGAGGCATTGCGCGAATTAATGGAAGAAGAGTTTGAAGCTGAGAGAGGAAAGGCAAGAAGAGAGGGGCGAACCGAAGGCTTAAAAGAGGGGAGAGCCGAGGGATTAAAAGCGGGAATGAAAGAAGGGCGAATGGAAGCAGTCAAAACAGTGGTTTCCAATCTTTTGGAGATGAATATGCCGATTGAGGAGATCGTAAAGGTGACCGGGGAGTCGGAAGAAATTGTGGAAAAAATGATAGAAGAATTGAGAGGCTGATCGAGGGATAAAACAAACTTCCACCTTGTAGAAGTAAATTCTACCTGGTGGAAGCTTTTTATGAAAATGATGGATTTCACATGGCGGTCATGCTGATATATGATGTACTTATCCGGAAGAATATGTGTTTTACAGGTATGGTTTCATATTTTTCAAGATGATCTGATAAGCATTGGCATACATATGAACACCCTCTACGGTATATTCTTTTTTCAGCATATCTCGTTCGTCCGTTAAGCCGGCATTGACGTTGATGTAATGGAAGCCGAAAGTTTTTGCAAGTTTTTGGATCTCGGTGTTGGCAATCGGAATATTATGGTTGTTTCTGTTGACGAAAAGCGTTTTTCCCCATTCGCCGTCCGGAACTTTATCCGTTTCATTGACCGGATAGTATGCCATTAGATAAACATCGGTTTTCGGCAGTCTCGTCTGGATCTGGGTTAAGATTTCCGTGTAATTACAAAGCATGTGCGTCAGGGCAGTTTCAAAAGAAACGCTAGGGTTGCTGATGTCATTTGTTCCGATATTGATGAAAATCTTAGATGGTTCAACATCGAAAATCTGAGTGTCCATGTATTTCAGCATATCATCAGTTGTAAATCCACCGACACCACGGTTATAAACGATCTGTTTCATACCTGCAGTCATGAGCAGTTCGTTGATCGGAAATTGTTCCATTAGGGAAGAACCGGTGAACAGAATCTTTCCTTTTTGTGCAAATGTGTTCAGTACATTGTACTTGGCGATTTTTTCTGATTGCTCCCGTTTCATGTTGGCTTTGAAGATTTTTTCGATGTCCATTGCGTAAGTCTCCTTTTCATTGTTTTATAAATTAATTTTTTAACATACAGAATTTACATTCAGAATGTGAGGTTTTTATATGGAATTGTTACAATTATGGTATTTCCGGGAAATTGCACACAGTGGTCATTTATCCCGGACAGCAGAAAAACTGCATATTGCACAGCCGTCGTTGAGTCAGATGTTGAAACGTCTGGAAAATGAACTTGGGATTTCCTTATTTGACCGCATCGGAAAAAGGCTTGTGCTGAATGAAAACGGCGTCATTTTTTTAAAATATACAGACCAGATTTTTTCAGCTTTGAACAATGCGAAACTGGAACTTGCAGAGCACACGGAGAAAAAAGAAAAACAAGTGATATTGTGCGTATCCTCAGCTTCGCTTTTGCTTCCGGAAATCGTAAAACAAATTCAGAAAGCAGATCCTCATATCCATCTGCGTATCGTGAAAGATCCGAAGGATGCAGAGGAGGGGCTCCCGATGCTGCGGTTGTATTCGACAGCAAAATTTTCGCAAAAGATCAAAGCGAAAAGAGGAGACGAAACAAAGCAGATTCTGATGAAAGAACCGATCCGTCTGTTGCTTCCAAAGTCCCATCCACTTACGGAGAAAGAAACGCTTCTTGCGGAGGACTTAAAGGGGGAGCCGTTCATTAGTCTGGGTGTTCAAAGTGATCTTGCGCAGATCATACGGACATTTACCGGCGAAATTGTCTGGGAGCCGGAAATTACGACTTATGTAGATTCGCCGGCGATGATGCGTCAGTTTTTAAAATTAAATCTGGGCTGTGCATTTGTTCCGGAATATACCTGGTATCGGTTTGCGGAAGATACTGCGGTATTGAAAGCAGTTCATGATCTTCCGATGGAGCGTTACCTGATCATGGAATGGGATCCGGATTTATATCAAACCGAAGCGTTTATTCTTTGTAAAAATATTATCACAGACTATTTTATAAAATACAATCGGCGATTCCGATCAATAGAGGAAGTGTGACAATGCAGAGCAGAGTGCTCAGACAAACTTCACGGACGGCACCTACATAATCTTGGTCATAGAGCTGTGCGAAAATAGCGACGTTGGATCCGACCGGAGCGGAGGCGGCGATCAGAATCGTCAGTTTTAATGTATGCAAATCTGCAGGAAGCAGCAGGAAAAGCAGCATGGTGAACAGTGGGATCACAATCAGTCTTACAAAAGTACATTTATATGCGGTGCGGTCTCTCCAGAGTGATCTCAATGGAATCTGCGCAAGGTAAGTCCCGAGGACGATCATTGCCAACGGTCCGTTCATGGAAGCAAGCGTACGGATTGGACCGCTGATGATTTCCGGGAGGGAGAACGGCAGGATAAAAAGGAGCAGTCCACCGAGGAAACTCAGAACGATCGGGTTTGTACGGATCTTTTGGAAAGAGAGATATTTTCGGTCGCCTGTCAGAAGCATTACTCCGTATGTCCACTGCAAAATATTGAGCAGAGCAACAAAAGAAGAAACATAAAAGACGGCTTCATTTCCAAAAGTCATCTGCACAAGCGGGATCCCGATAAATCCGGCATTGGAAAAGGCAGCGCCGAACCGTTCTGTTGCCTGATCGGCTGAAAAAAACAAACGGCTTAAAAGGATAGAAAGGAAAAGCGCCAGTGCGGCGGCAGAAAAAGAGATTCCGAGCGCTTTTAATTTCTCCATAGTAAAAGTAGTCTGATAGGAATTGAGAATTGCCGTCGGCATGACGATATAAAGCAAAAGCCGGGCAATGTCTGAACTTCCTTGCAAACCAACCAGTTTTCTTCGCATGAGAAAATATCCGATTAGGAGATAAAATAACATAATAAGATTTTGATTAAACAGCAGGATTGCAAATTTCATGGAAACCTCCGTAAAATATCATATTTATGATCTTATATTTAGGATAACCGGAAAAATATATAGTGTAAAATACATGAAAACATATATCTTTATAGAAAATAAACTATGAATAAAATCACAAAAAATAAAATTGTTGTAAGTTGTAAGAGGATTGTAAGAACTTCCTTGTATACTGACATCAGACGGAACAGATCAGGTAAGACAGCGAACAAGGAGGAACGATCATGGAAATTTTAAAAGCAGAAAATCTGGTAAAATATTACGGAAAAGGCGAAAGTCTTGTGAAAGCAGTGGATCACAGCAGTTTTTCGGTGGCGAGCGGCGAATTTGTCGCGATTGCCGGAACGAGCGGATCCGGAAAAAGTACGATCTTAAATCTTGTCGGCGGACTGGACACGCCGGATGAGGGACGGGTGATCATCGACGGGCAGGACATTTCCAAGATGACGCAGGATGAACTGACGGTGTTCCGAAGAAGAAAGATCGGATTCATTTTTCAGAATTATAATCTGGTGTCCGTGCTGAATGTCTACAAAATATCGTGATGCCGGTGAAGCTGGACGGCAGTCAGGTTGACAAAGCATATATTTCCAGAATTATGAAAATGCTTGGGATTGAAAATAAAAGAAAAGCATTTCCGGGACAGTTATCGGGAGGACAGCAGCAGAGAGTAGCGATCGCGCTGACAGCGATCCTGATCACCGTTTTGTGCGGGATGGGGATCGGAGCTGTTCTGGCAACGATCAAAGAAAAACAGATGAATCCGGGACCGGGATGCAACGGCGCTGCGATCATGGGCGGAGTGGAAGTATATGAGAAAGTGCTGGAACAGCCGGAAGTAGAGTGGGCGGATCTGGCGAGACTCTGTACCGAGGGGACTCCGCACAATAAAGAATTCGCAGGACTGACGGTTCATCTGCTCGGCGTCAGTGATTCTTTTTACGGACATCAGTATGTGGACCTGATCTCCGGGGAATATCCGAAAGTTCCGGAAGAGATCCTGTTGTCCGACACGATGGCGGAACATCTTGGAATGGAGATGAAGCCGGGACAGAAAATGACGCTGAATCTGATCGTACTTCGCGACGGAGAACGTGTGGAAGAACCTGTGGAAGAACCTGTGGATGGGAATTTTGTGGATAAAAAATGTATTCGGGATCGGATATAAGTGGAGTGATGAACATGTACGATAGTCAGGGGAAAATCAGGAAGATTGTATGTATCACGGCAGGGATATGGTTGATATCCCTGCTGATTTTTGTGTTACTATGTGGAAAACTGATCGAAAAACCGCCTCTTGTGTGGATAAGTGCCTGTACCGGCTACGGGATCTAGAATCTGTGCATATTCGGCTGCGGATATTGGGCGGTCCGAAGAACGATCAACCGGACGATGAACGGCATCAACGCATGTATCCAGCACTTGATCGACGGGCAAAAAAAGCAGTTCTTTGGAATGGAAGAAGAATCTTCTTTGGGGAAATTTCAAAACCAGATCTGGAAGCTGTATGAGATCATCAACGGGGCAAAGGAAAGGGAAGAGAAAATGCGCCGGGAAATGAGCGGTCTGATTGCGGATCTTGTACATCAGATCAATACGCCGCTCACAAACATCCAGATGTACTGCGGGTTTCTGGAAAGAGACACATTTGCCCCGGGAGAACGGGAGAAGATCTGCCGGATCATTGACAGCCAGGTTGAGAAACTGGGGTGGTTCGGAGACGGATTTACAAAGGCGATCCGGCTGGAGGAAGATGTGATGCAGATGCGTCCGACCGAACAGCCGATTTTGGAGATGGTGCTGGCGGCGATCGATCAGATTGCATGGAAAGCCGAGCAAAACGGACAGGAGATCTGTCTGGAGGGAGCACAGGATATTTGCGGCGTATATGACAGACGATGGACCGAGGAAGCGCTGTTCAATCTGTTGGACAATGCGGTGAAATACGGGGAAAAAGGTCGGAAAATTATCGTGTCGATGGAAGAATATCCGATGGTTGTCCGGATTGATGTGAAAAATTACGGAGTACCGCTTACGCGGGCGGAATACGGCAAGGTTTATCAACGGTTTTATCGCGGAAATAATGCGGCACTTGTGAAAGAGGGTGTCGGTCTGGGACTTTATCTGACGAGAAAGATCCTGAATCAGGAAAACGGATATGTGAAAGCAGAAGTCTGGAGAACGGAAGCATGGAGAGCGGAAATTACGGAGGGAGCCGCCGAGACCCAAGGGGGAGATACTTCCCTGAAAGGACAGGGAAGTGTGTTCAGTATTTTTCTTCCGAAGAGTCAGTGACGCGGCGCTGTTTTTGCCAATTTCTTCTAATGTAATATGGGAGATCCCTCTTTTTACCCAGAGCAGAGCCGATATTGACAGCGCGGTTAGTAAAGGCTAAAATGAGGATGGATTTTTAAAAACAGCAAGGGGATTTGAATGAGGATACAATATCGGATACGGGATGGATATGCGGAAATTGTACGGTGTTTCGGTACGGGAGAAACGGTTGTTGTTCCGGAGAAGATCGGGGAGATCACAGTGCGTGCCGTGGCGGCATATACATTTTCGGACAAGAAATCATCGGAAGATCAAGATGTGCTGGAATACCGGACGGAAGACGGATTTTTGGAAGAAGACAGGGAACAGCTTCTGGCAGGAGAGAAGATCGCCGAGGTGGTGTTTCCGGAAACGGTGCAGGAGATCGGGAACTATATTTTTTACGGATGCAGGAAGCTTAAGAAACTTACGTTTTCTGACCGGCTTTACCGGATCGGCAGCGGCGCGTTTACCGGCTGCGGAAAACTTCGGGAATTGAATGTATTTCTGATGGACGGTGAAAAATCTTGTGTGAAAGAAATACTGGGAGAATTGTGGCAGCGGATTGACGTGACCTTTTACAGGAACTATGTGAAAACTGTGGATCGGCAGGATGCAAATTTGCAGAATATAGATCCGCAAATCGTAAACCGGCAGAGCACAGACCGGGAAACGGAAATTGTAAAACTGGTTTTTCCGGAGCATTATGAGGAGGCTGTGGAAAATACGCCGGCACGGATTTTATTTACACAGCACCACGGTACGGGGAATAATTATCGGCAGTGTTTTTACAGCAGGGAATTGGATTACCGGAAATATGACGAACTGTTCGTGCTTGCGGAAGCACAGGAGCCTCGGGACGTGTTGGAAGATCTGGTGTTTTGGCGGATGGAATATCCGCACGGACTGAGCAAGCGGGCTCGAAAGAATTATGAAACGTATCTTTCCGGGCAGTTAGGGCAGATCGTGGAACATCTGATAAAAACAGACCGGATCGACCGGCTTGGACAGATCAGCGTCTACGGACTTTGGAAAGAAGATGTTCTGGAAGCGGCGGCAGTTTCGGCGGCAGATCTCGGGAAAGCAGAAGCCGCCGGATTTTTGATGAATGAACGGCAACGATTGTTTCCCAAAAAAACGGGAGCAAAAAAAAGGAAATTTGAATTATAGAGAAGAATATGATTTTGAGTGAGAAGTTGGAACATGGGATGGAATACGAAAACGGACAGGAGAATATAGAAAGGCTTCGGCGGATCGGCGAGCAGATTCTGGCGGCATCCCGGGATGAACTATATCTTGGCATGCGTTTTTTGGATGTCGCTTTGAGCAGTTTTGTATATCAGATGGATTCGGAAGTGCATCCATTTGGTACAGACGGCGGGGCAATCTATTTTCATCCGAGGGAGCTGGGCGGTCTGTACCGGGAAAACCGGATTCTTGTGAACCGCGGGTATCTGCATATGGTGTACCATTGTCTGTTCCGCCATATGGTCAAACAGATTTCGTTCGGGGAAACAGAGCGGGAAGCGGTGTTTTTTCTGTGGGATTTAAGTTGTGATATTGCAGTCGAGCGTTTGATCGACGGAAATTACCATCGGTCGGTGCGGTATTCGAAAAATCTGCTTCGCAGAGACACCTATGGACGGTTGGAGCGGGAAGCGGATGGGAAGGTCTTAAATGCCGAGCGTATTTTTCGCCTGCTTCGAAAATGGGATCTGACAGAGGAAAAGTGGCAGAAATTACGGCAGGAATTTTATGTGGACGATCATCGGTATTGGGAAAATAAAAGTCCGGATGAGAAACCGCCGAATCCGGATCTGAACCGGAAGTGGCAGGAGATCAACGAAGAAATGGAAACCGATCTGGAGACGTTTTCCAAGGAAGCGTCGGAGAAAAGCGGGGATCTGTTAGGGCAGGTCCGAGTGGAGAATCGGGAACGATATGATTACAGGGAGTTCTTAAGAAAGTTTTCGGTTTACAGAGAGGAACTGGGAGTCGATGCGGATACATTTGACTATACATTTTACAGCTATGGATTGTCGCTTTACGGCAATATGCCGCTGATCGAACCGCAGGAGACAAAGGAAGTCAAAAAGATTGAGGAATTTGCGGTTGTGATCGATACGTCGATGTCCTGTTCCGGGGAGTTGGTGAAAAAGTTTCTGGAAGTGACTTATGATGTGCTCGGAAGAAGCGAAAGTTTTTTTAAAAAAGTCAATGTGCATATCATCCAGTGTGACGAAGAAGTGCAGTCGGATGTAAAGATCACCTGTGCAGAGGATTTGGAGACGTATATGGAAAATCTGACTCTTTACGGGGAGGGCGGAACGGATTTCCGTCCGGCATTTTCCTATGTGGATCAACTGATCCGGGACGGGGAATTTGAACATCTGCGCGGGCTGCTTTATTTTACGGACGGTTATGGCATTTATCCGGAAAAGATGCCGGGGTATCAGACCGCGTTTGTATTTGCTGAGGAGGAAGCAGAAGAGCGGCAGGTACCGCCGTGGGCAATGAAAATCATGCTGGATGAAACATTGGAATAATCGGAGGAAATGAAATAAACAAAAGAAAGTCTGAGAGAGAAAAAGAAGAAAAGGAGAATGCGGGAGCAATGAATATAAAGCGTGCGAAACAGGAAATCAAAAATTCCATCGAAGCTTATCTGGCGAAAGACGAATTCGGCGAGTACAAGATCCCGGCAGTGCGTCAGCGTCCGGTGCTTCTGATGGGACCCCCGGGAGTCGGAAAGACACAGATCATGGAGCAGATCGCCAGAGAATGTAAGATCGGGCTTGTGGCATATACGATCACGCACCACACGAGACAAAGCGCGGTGGGGCTTCCTTTTATTAAGGAAAAAGTTTACGGTGGACAGACATATTCCGTGACTGAATATACGATGAGCGAGATCATTGCCTCGGTCTATGAGAAGATCGAGCAGACCGGGATCAAAGAGGGGATTTTGTTTATCGATGAGATCAACTGCGTGTCGGAGACGTTGGCGCCGACAATGCTGCAGTTTCTTCAGGGAAAGACCTTTGGCAACCAGAAAGTGCCGGAGGGATGGATCATCGTGGCGGCGGGGAATCCGCCGGAATATAATAAATCTGTCCGGGAATTTGATGTGGTAACATTGGATCGTCTGAAGAAGATCGACGTGGAAGCGGATTTTGAGGTGTGGAAAGAATATGCCTATCAGCAGGGAATCCACCCGGCTGTGATCTCTTATCTGGAATTGAGGAAGCAGAATTTCTACCGGGTGGAGACGACAGTGGACGGAAAACGGTTTGCGACGGCACGAGGATGGGAAGATTTATCCCAGTTGATCCAGGCGTACGAAGCGATCGGAACGAAGATGGACAGGGAAGTGGTCTTTCAGTATATCCAGCATCCGATGATCGCAAAAGATTTTGCCGGGTATCTGGAACTGTACTATAAATATCGGACGGACTACGGAGTGGAAGACATCCTGAACGGAAAATGGAGCCCGACTACGCTGCAGAAAATCCGTAGCGCAGCTCTGGATGAACATTTGAGTATCGTAAGTCTTCTGAATGGAAAATTGAGCGAATTATTCAGGGAATGTTATGAGACGGATGCGTTTGTGTCGAAGCTGTATGAGTATATGCTGACATACCGGGAGGAACGAGATCATGTAACAGCGGAGGAAATCCTGCAAAAAATAGTTTCGGATCGGGAAGCTCTTGAGAGAGCGGAAATGCTGAACCGTGCAGAATACCGTATGTGGAAGCGCGTCACAGCATTTATGGAAAATGTGGTAAAACACACGAAAGGTAACTTTTTAATTGACATGGATGCGTATGAATATACGAAAGAACGATTTGGAGAAGAAGCCGGAGCGTTGGAGACGAAAACAGAAGAAGTGAAAGAAATCCTGCAAAATGTGTTTGATTTTCTTGAAGATGCGTTTGGAGAGAGTCAGGAGATGGTATTTTTTATCACGGAATTAAATGCAAATTCATATAGTATGTGGTTTATCAAGGAAAACGGATCGGATTCTTATTATCGATATAATAAAGGGCTTATATTTGAGGAACGGCAGAAGGTGATACTGGCAGAAATGGATGCGGCAGAGAATGCTTTGGATCGGGGAATCCACTTTACGGAAAAATAAAGGAAAGGTATAATAGGAAGTAAACTCGCTGTTGGAAAGCGAAAAAGAAAGGAGCGTTGTCTGATATGAATGTCAGAGAGATGAGAAACGAGGTACTCGGAAATCGTGTAGTCAAAGCGTTGGAGTCCCGGAATATGGAAGCGTATTATGTGAAGACAAAGGAAGCGGCGTTGGCGAAAGCGTTGGAACTGATTCCGGAGGGGAGCAGCATCAGCTGGGGCGGAACGATGTCGGCGCAGGAGATCGGACTGACTGATGCGCTTCATAAAGGAAATTACGATGTGTATGACAGAGAGCAGGTAGAGACAAGAGAAGAAAAAGAAAAGATCGCGCATCAGGCATTGAACTGCGATTTCTTTATCGGCAGCACCAACGCGCTTTCGGAGGACGGAGTCCTTGTAAATGTGGATGGAAATGCAAACCGTGTGGCGGCGTTTGCTTATGGACCGAAGAACGTACTGTTGATCGTAGGGATGAACAAAGTCGTGAAGACAGAGGCGGACGCGATGAGCCGCGCAAGAAATGAAGCGGCGCCGATCAATGCACAACGCTTCGGAGTGAACACTCCGTGTGTGAAAAACGGAAGCTGTTTTAATTGTAAATCACCACAGTGTATCTGCTGTCAGATTTTGATCACGAGATTTTCAAAAGTGCCGAAACGGACAAAGATCATTCTCGTAGACGAGAATTTAGGATTTTAATATGGAAGATAAAAAGAAACGAAGAAATACTGCGAAGCAAAAAAATACTGCGAAGCGAAAAAGAAAGCGCAGAAATCAACAGAAAACGGATGTGATCTCGATCACCATATTGATCGTGGCGGTCTGTGTATTTGTGTTTTCACTCTATCAGCTCGCTATGCTTCTCGTCCCGTATTATTTCGGCGGACAGGAGTACGATGAGGTGAAAAAGCTGGTGATCACGACAGAGAAAACCGCGGAGGGCGAAGAAAAATTTCAGGTGGATTTTGAGGCGCTGCAGGAAGAAAATTCCGATACAGTCGCCTGGATCCGATTTGACGAACCGGCAGTGATCAGCTATCCGGTTGTAAAAGGGATGGATAATGATCTCTATCTGACGAAGACATTTTCTGCGTCGGATAATAAACTGGGTGCGATTTTCATGGATTACCGGAATGCATCTTCATTTTCAGACAGAAATACGATCATCTACGGGCACAATCTGAAAGTGGGCGGAGAGATGTTTTCACAGCTGAATGCATATGGCGACGAAGCATTTTACAAAGAACATCCTTATTTCTATATTTATACACCGGATGGGAAGACGAGAACGTATCAGGTCTTTGTGGCGGGTGTCGTGAGTGATCAGGCGGAAAACTATACGCTGGAGTTTGAATCGGATGAAACATATCTGGCATATCTGGAAGCATGTAAAAACAGTTCGGCATACCAGACGGATGCGAGTGTCGGCGCGGGCTCCAGTATCGTGACGTTATCAACGTGTACCAATGTGTGTGACGATGAGCGTTTTATCGTTCAGGGCGTGCTGGTATCGGAAGAATAAGCGGTCTGGAAGAGACGGGAAGCTTCAGATGGAATGGAGGTGAGAGGATGGCGGATCGTTTTGCGGTCGGAGATATTATCCGGATGAAAAAGCCGCATCCGTGTGGGACATACGAGTGGGAGATCCTCCGCGTGGGGGCAGACTTTCGTCTGAAATGTACAGGATGCGGACATCAGGTTATGGTGCCGCGGAAACTGGTGGAAAAAAACACAAGAGAAATTAGAAAAAAAGCTTGAAACCGTGAATTGTTTATGTTATGATATGTACTCGTGGCATACCCGTTGAATTGAAATAAGACGACGGATGTTTACATTCCTTGCTCCCGAAGGAGTCGGGGGCCAGAGACCAAAAGGAGGTGCGAAAGACATGAACAAGTATGAATTAGCTGTTGTTGTCAGCGCAAAAATCGAAGACGACGCCAGAGCTGAAGTGATCGAAAAAGTGAAAAATTTAGTGACACGTTTCGGTGGCAACGTAACTGACGTTGATGAATGGGGTAAGAGAAGATTCGCTTACGAAATTCAGAAGATGAAAGAAGGATACTACTATTTCATCCACTTCGAGGCTGAGGCTACTGTTCCGGGTGAAGTGGAACAGCGTATCCGTATCATGGATAATGTTCTCAGATATTTATGCGTGAAACAGGAAGCATAAGAGAAAGAGGTATATATGAATAAAGTAGTTTTGGTGGGTCGACTTACAAGAGACCCGGAGGTTAGATATTCCCAGGGAGACAGCGCAACAGCAGTTGCGAGATATACGGTAGCCGTAGACCGCAGATTCAAACGGGACAACGAACCGACCGCAGATTTTATTCCGTGTGTTGTATTCGGGCGTTCTGCCGAGTTTGCAGAGAAGTATTTCCGTCAGGGAATGCGCGTGTCAGTTTCCGGACGTATCCAGACCGGAAGCTATACGAACAAAGACGGTGTGCGCGTTTATACAACCGAAGTGATCGTGGAAGAGCAGGAATTTGCTGAGAGCAGAGCGGAGAGCGAAGCGAACAGAGGTTCTTTCCAGTATAACAATGCTCCGGCAAGTCAGGCACCGGCTTCCGCTCCGAGCATGGATGCAGGTGATGGCTTCATGAATATTCCGGACGGGATCGACGAGGAATTACCGTTTAACTAACTTCCGATTATCACCAAGTGATGAAAATAGGAGGTAAAGCAAGATGGCTTTTGAAAAAGGCAGCAGACCAGAGGGCGGCTTCAAAAGAAGAGGACCGGCTCGCAGAAGAAAAAAAGTTTGCGTATTCTGTGGTAAAGAGAATAACGAAATCGATTACAAAGACGTTGCAAAGTTAAAGAAATATATCTCTGAGAGAGGAAAAATTCTTCCGAGAAGAATCACAGGAAACTGTGCGAAACATCAGAGAGCTCTTACAGTAGCAATCAAGAGAGCAAGACATATCGCTTTGATGCCGTACGTTCAGGACTAATCAAAAATATAAGGCTGATTCTTAGGGGAAACCCTTTGAGTCAGCCTTTTTTTGTATAGGCGACGAGCCAAAGTCCGGGCTTGCCCGAGACCTTGGCGACTGCTTACAATCCCGGAATGTGCCTTTTGGCACTTCCGGTGATTTCGCTAGATATTCAAATCAGAGATCGTTTTATCAAGGCAATAGAAAAGATCGATATATTTTTCTACGATCTGACGGCAAGAGCGTTTGATGATCTCACTATTATAGTCATGTGTCAGTTGGTTTCGTATCGTAAGCATTTCCAGCCAGAGATCGTCGGAAATTAGGCCGGCGCGAAAAGATTCCCGTAGGATTTCTCTTGGAGAGCTGGTTACGAATCCGGTGATAGCGTAGTATTGGATCAGGATATCTTTCATCACTTTCAAAGATTTTTGAAAAGATTCGTATCGTTTTTTATATTTTTCGTCCATATTTTTCAATGTCCTCCTTTAATAATTGGTTGCCGCATGTGTCTATATTGACAAGATCTACGGTGTAAAGTGTCGGTAAAGCATCGATCTCTTCCTCGAGCTGCCCAAAATCCTGCACACCGGATACGGTGATGTCGATGTCGCTTCGCTCGGTTTCAGTTCCTTTTGCGCGGGAGCCAAAGAGAATGATTTCTTTTGCGGAATATTTGCGGTTTGAGGCGTATTTCCCCTTGTACACCGACGCTACTACTTATTATAATAAAGATAATAGAAGGAGGGTGATTTTTTGGAAAATGAAAAAGATGTGATTCAAGACTTAATCAGACGGGCAATGAAAGCAAGAGAATATTCGTACTCTCCATACTCGAACTTTAGTGTGGGGGCGGCGATATTGTCTGAATCCGGAAAGATTTATACCGGTTGCAATATTGAATCTGCCTCTTATACACCGACAATCTGTGCGGAGCGCGTAGCTTTATTTAAAGCGGTTTCGGAGGGGGAGCGGAAATTTAAAATGCTTGCGCTGGTTGGAGGTCCGAAAAACGGAGAGAAAAAGACAGAAGAGATTGTAAGTCCGTGCGGTGTGTGTCGACAGATGTTATATGAATTTGGAAAAGACCTGAAAGTTGTGATGGCAGATAATGAGGAGAAATATGAGGTCCGGATGTTGGAAGAACTGCTTCCATATGGATTTGGACCGGATAACTTAATATAAGCGATTGTATCAAATCTGAGTGAAAGATACAGAACAGGAGGTTGTTATGCAGAAGTATTCAGGTAAAAAGGGGCTACAGTATCATATCAATATGTCAAAGGGGGATGTGGGGAAATATGTGATCCTGCCGGGAGATCCGAAGCGATGTAAAAAAATTGCGGAGCATTTTGAAAATGCAGAATTAATAGCGGATAATCGGGAATTTGTCACATATACCGGATTTTTGGACGGCGAAAAAGTATCAGTGACATCGACGGGGATCGGGGGCGCTTCGGCATCGATTGCTTTGGAAGAACTATGTAATTGCGGTGCTGACACCTTTGTAAGAGTGGGGACATGCGGCGGAATAGAGCTGAGTGTAAAAGGAGGAGATTTGGTGATCGCAACCGGAGCGGTCCGAATGGAGGGGACGTCCAAGGAGTATGCACCGATCGAATATCCGGCGGTGGCAGATCTTGAAATTTCAAATGCCTTGCTTGCGGCGGCAAAAGAAAAAGAGCTGGTGTATCACACAGGGGTTGTACAGTGTAAAGACGCATTTTACGGGCAGCATGACCCGGAAAAAATGCCGGTTTCCTATGAATTGCTCAACAAATGGGAGGCGTGGAAACGGATGGGATGTCTGGCATCGGAAATGGAGTCGGCGGCACTATTTATTGCAGGGGCATTCCGAAGAGTTCGGGTAGGTTCTGTGTTCCTGGCATTGGCAAATCAGGAGAGAGAAAAAGCAGGCTTGGATAATCCTGTGGTGCATGAGATGGAACCTGCAATTGAGGTGGCAGTCCTGGCAATCCGCAAACTGATCCGCGAGGATAAAGCAAAAGGCAGATAGATGATATTCGGAATTTTGTTCAGAGGATGAACGATGTGCATCCGGATATATATTGTAGAATGAAAAATCCCCGAGGGTATCTTTTATTCAATGGATAAAGGAGACCTTACGGGGATTCTTTTGTTCATTTTATTTACCGCATAAATCGGTCGATAACATACAAGATCCCGTCTTCGTCGTTGGAACGTGTGACGAAATTTGCGGCTTCTTTGATGACCGGCTGGGCGTTCTCCATTGCGACGCCGAGTCCGGCATATTCGATCATGGAAAGGTCGTTGTAGCCGTCGCCGCAGCAGATCATTTCATCAGCGGTAAGTCCGATACTGCTTAATAATTTTTGCAGAGAATGCGCTTTGTCGATATTCTGCGGCATGATCTCAAGAAAATATGGTTCGGAACGATAAATGTTCAGAAGACTGTGATATTCTTCTTTTAGTCTCGGCATGATTTCCTCGAGGAGCTCCGGCGGTCCGGGAAGCAAAAGTTTGTTGACAGGGAAATCCAGCGCGTCTGGGAAATCCGCGACCGGGACGATTTTCATATTATTGATGAATTTTTCTTTTTCCGTGTATTCATTCGAACAGATTCCGGATAAGATCTCGGTATCGGTATAAGAAATAATATCCACGCCGGGGTATGTTTTTACCGTCTCATAAATCGGGCGTATCACACTTGGCGGCAAGGTGCGGTTGTAGACGATCTCGCCGGTGGAACATCTGGTGATGCGGGCACCGTTGAAAGAAAGCATGTATCCGCCGTATTTTTCCATTTCCAGAATATCGGCAAGCGGGGCAACGCCGTTGATCGGTCGTCCACTGGCAAGTACGACGATCTTTCCCTCTTTTTGGATCTCAAGAAGAGCCTTTCTGGTCGGTTCTGTGATCTCTTTCTTGGAATTGGTTAAAGTGCCGTCCAGATCCAGCACGAGCATTTGATATTTCATAGGAAAAATCCCCCTCGTATATTATCTTTTGGATATATAAATCTGATTCTCATCCTATTATATAGAACGAGAGCATGGAAAACAAGTCAAAAACTTAGTGGAATAATAGACAGAAAAGTGCTATACTAAGACAATAGTGGGTAAGTAGCGAAGTGTGTTATTTTGGAGGGTAAAAATCCATGAAGAAAAAGGATGTGCGTTTGAAAGGACAGCTGCGGATGTACATGCAGTGGCCGGTGATCATGACGGTGCTTCTGGCTGCGATGAACATCTGGATGTATATGGTTGACCGGAAAGCAGGCGGAATGATGTCTGTCATGGTCATTATCTATATGGTGATCGTCGGCGTGCTCTATGTGTACAACAGATCACTGATCCTTGCGGATATGGTTCAGTTTTCAACGCAATACAAAGCAGTTCAGAATACGCTTCTAAAGGAACTTTCGATTCCGTATGCGATTCTGATGGAGGACGGACGGATCGTCTGGAAGAACGACCGGTTTGCAGAATTATTTGCAGACAGGCGAAGAGAAAAATATTTGAACAAGCTGATCCCGGAGTTGAACCGCGGCGTGTACCCGAAAGGGGATGTCGATCATGTGGAACTGGAAGTGCATTACAACGACCGTGATTATCAGGCGGAACTGCGGAAAGTTTCGGTGGAGGGATTCAGTGATACGGAAGAAGTGCTTCAGATCCCGAAAGAAAAAGAGTATTTTATTGCGGTATATCTCAATGATGTGACCGAATTGAACGCCTACATCAAGGAGAACGAGGATCAGCGTCTGATCGCCGGACTGATCTATATCGATAATTATGATGAAGTGATGGAAAGTGTCGAAGAGGTGCGGCAGTCGCTTCTTGTAGCGTTGATCGACCGGAAGATCAATAAATATATCGGAGACGTGGACGGCATCGTTAAAAAACTGGAAAAAGACAAGTATTTTATCGTGATCCGTAAAGAAAGTTACCGGAAATTTGAGGCGGATAAGTTCTCTTTGCTGGAAGAAGTCAAACAGGTGAATATCGGAAATGCGCGTTCCGCATCGCTTAGTATCGGATTGGGACTCAATACGGCGACTTATGCGCAGAGTTACAACTACGCGCGCGTCGCGATCGACCTTGCACTGGCGCGGGGGGGAGATCAGGCGGTTGTGAAAGACTGCCACGGCATTACATATTTCGGCGGAAAGAAAGAGCAGACATCCAAGAATACGCGTGTCAAAGCGCGTGTTAAGGCAGAGGCGCTCCGTGAGTTTATCGTTGCGAAAGATCAGGTCATTATCATGGGGCATAAGATCGCAGATGCGGACTGTCTCGGCGCATGTATGGGAATTTACCGCGCGGCAAAGGAGCTGGAGAAGAAAGCACATATCGTTATGAACGAAGTGACCAGTTCGGTCCGCCCTCTGTATGATGAGATCGCGGAAAGCCCGGCGTATGAAAAGGATATTTTCCTGACCTCGGAGCAGGCGATGGATTATATCAATGACAATACGATGGTTGTTGTAGTCGATACGAATAAACCGCAGATGACCGAGTGTCCGGAGCTTCTGAAAAAGACGAAGACGATCGCGGTGCTGGATCATCACCGGCAGAGCAGTGTCGGTATTGAAAATGCGGTGCTTTCTTATATTGAGCCGTATTCCTCGTCAAGCTGCGAGATGGTTGCGGAAGTGCTTCAGTATATTGTCGATGATATCCGTTTCCCGAATGTAGAGGCAGACTGTCTCTATGCGGGAATAATGATCGATACACAGAATTTTATGAACCGTACCGGTGTGCGTACGTTTGAAGCGGCTGCATTTTTGAGAAGATGCGGAGCGGACATTACGCGGGTGCGCAAGATGTTCCGGGACGATATGGCGTCTTACCGGGCAAAAGCGGAAGCGGTACGAATGGCGGAAGTATACCGGAAAGAGTATGCGATCGCAGAGTGTCCGAGCGATATTGACAGTCCGACGGTGCTTGCGGCGCAGACGGCGAATGAATTGCTGGATATCAGCGGCATCAAGGCGTCGTTTGTGCTGACGATCTATTCGGGCAAGATTTATATGAGCACCCGTTCGATCGATGAAGTCAACGTACAGGTGATCGCGGAGAAATTAGGCGGCGGAGGTCATATCAATGCCGCAGGCGCGCAGTTCGATCATACCGATATGGAAGAGGCGATCAATGCGCTGAAAGCGACGATCGATCAGATGATCGAGGAGGGCGATATTTAGAAATCTTCGTTATATATTAGAAACAGTAAAATAGTAAATGGCATAAAGGAGAAGACAGAACATGAAAGTAATTTTATTGCAGGACGTAAAGTCACTTGGAAAAAAAGGCGAGATCGTCAATGTGAATGACGGATATGCACGGAATTTTATTTTGCCGAAGAAGCTCGGCGTGGAAGCAAACGGAAAGAATTTAAACGATCTGAAACTGCAGAAAGATAATCAGGCGAAGATTGCAAAAGAGCATTTGGAAGCGGCAAAAGAATTGGCGGCAAAACTGCAGGCAGGCAAGATCGAACTGGCGATCAAGATGGGAGAGGGCGGAAAAGCATTTGGTTCCGTGACCGGAAAAGAGATCGCTGCAGCAGTGAAAGAGCAGATGGATCTGGAGATCGATAAGAAAAAAGTGCAGCTGAAAGATGCGATCAAAACACTTGGAACGCACAGTGTCCCGGTGAAACTGCATCCGGAAGTGACCGCAGAGCTAAAGGTCATCGTGAGCGAAGAGTAAGGGGATTGTCTGAATGGATGAAGCAGTAATCAAGCGGATCCTGCCGCACAGCCAGGAGGCGGAGCAGGCGGTGATCGGAGCGATGCTGATGAATAAAGACGCGATCACAACGGCGTCGGAGATCATCAGCGGAGAAGATTTTTACCAGAACGCATACGGTATTTTATTTGACGCGATGGTGGAATTGTTCCAGATGGGACATCCGGTCGATCTGATCACACTGCAGGAACATTTAAAAGAAAAAAATGTCCCGCCGGAAGTCAGCAGTCTGGAGTTTGTCCGGGATCTGATCGCGGGAGTGCAGACTTCGGCGAACGTGAAGTATTATGCGCAGATCGTAAGTGAGAAAGCGACGCTGCGGCGGTTGATCAAGATCAATGAAGAGATCGCCAATACATGTTATATGGAAAATGAACCGCTGGAAGTGATCCTGGAGCGGACAGAGAAACAGGTATTTGATCTTGTAGAGCGGGGAAATGTGCAGGAATATGTGCCGATCAAGCAGGTTGTTCTGAATGCGCTGGATGTGATCGAGCGCGCATCAAAGACAAAAGGAACCGTGACCGGTATCCCGACCGGATTTATCGATCTGGATTATAAGCTGTCCGGATTGCAGCGGTCGGATCTGATCCTGATCGCGGCGCGTCCGTCGATGGGAAAAACGGCGTTCGTATTGAATATTGCACAGCATGTGGCGTTCCGCCAGAATCTGGCGGTGGCGATCTTCAGTCTCGAGATGTCAAAGGAACAGTTGGTGAACCGTCTGTTCTCTTTGGAATCCCATGTCGACGCGCAGGCGCTTCGAACCGGTAATCTGAAAGATACCGAATGGGAGAAGCTGATCGAGGGTGCGGGACGGATCGGAAAATCAAGAATGATCATCGACGACACGTCCGGTATTTCGATCGCGGAGATGCGCTCAAAATGCCGAAAATATAAATTGGAACTGGGACTGGATCTGATCATCATCGACTACCTGCAGTTGATGAGCGGAAGCGGCGGACGGAGCAACGAAAGCCGTCAGCAGGAGATTTCCGAGATTTCCCGTTCGTTAAAAGGACTTGCCCGTGAGTTGAATGTGCCGGTGATCGCACTTTCCCAGCTCAGCCGTGCGGTGGAGTCGAGAACGGATAAACGTCCGATGCTTTCCGACCTCCGAGAGTCGGGGGCCATCGAGCAGGATGCGGACGTGTGTATGTTTATTTACCGTGAGGATTATTATATTCCGGATACGGAAGATAAAAATATTGCGGAGATCATCATTGCCAAGCAGAGAAACGGTCCGATCGGAACGGTACGCCTTGCATGGATGCCGCAGTACACGAGATTCGGAAACGAGGAACGCGCAAAAGCGGATTAAAACAGAAAAAAGGAACTGTAAGAGAACGCGCGTAATGCTGCCTTATATAAGCGACATTACGCGCGTTTGACTGTTTGTTCCTGACATACAAGTAGATCAGGTAAAGATTTTCCGGAAGCGTCCGAGCGGATTTTCACGGGAAGCCGTTTCGCGCCTAAGTGTCTGCTGCTGGCGGATCAGGCTGTCCAATTTGCGGTAATGTTCTTCTTCCTGCCGTTCTTTCGCCTGGAAGAGAAAATCCATTTCCCGGATCACATCAGTGGTGACTTTTTGGCTGATCTGCTGTTCCAGCACGGTATTGTTCGAGGTGACAACTTCCGTCAATACATCGCCGATCAGGCTCCGTACCTGCTCTAACTGTGTGACCGGGATGACTTCTGCGTCTGCCGGGATCAAAGCACCGGAGTGAGCCTTGCTTGTCCCGGTATTGTCCGCTGCGGCGATCGATGTATTTTCCATTGTGTCCGAAGTCTGTTCCGGAGTATCCTCGGCGTGTACTGCGTCGGTCAATTTTTTTCGGGTTGCGGTAAGCTGTGGGATCAATGGTTTTAAGTCCCTTAATAACATGCCTTCATTCTTTAGTTTTCTGATACAGAGAAAAAGTTGTATGTCATCTTCGGTATAATATCGGTGTCCCATTTCCGTGCGCCCGATCTTTAAGTTCAGTTCTTCCTCCCAGTAACGAAGCACATGAGATTCTACGTGAACCTGTTTGGCAGCTTCGGAAATCATAAATCTGACTTCACCCATATATGTAATACCTCCTATTAAGATGTTCATTGGTAGTATCATCGGCAGCCAAGGGGCGTATGCTTTTCGTATCTCAAGCTGTTGATGATATGTCCATTATAGCATAGGAGGATGAAAAGCAACCTGATAATCGTTCGTCAAATCAAGACAAAAAAATACCGTCCCAAAACGGAACGGTATCTTTGCTTGTGATCACTTTGCGATATATATCCCTTGAAGATCAAGGGGATCATACAATTACTCTGCTGAGATAGCACCTGTCGGACAGGCAGCCTCACATGCTCCACAATCAACGCAAGCATCAGCGTCGATTTCGTATTTGCCATCGCCTTCAGAGATAGCTCCTACCGGGCATTCGCTTTCGCAAGATCCACAGCTTACACATTCATCACTAATTACGTGTGCCATAGTATGTATCCTCCTTATGTAGTATTGCAACATTCATTGCTAACCCCATTCTAATACAAATGTGCCAAATATACAAGCGATTTTCTTCGATAATCCGTCTTGTTTTTGGGAAAAATTAAGAAAATATTTCTTTTTTTTTAACGGGAATCATGGTAGTGTATATAAGGAACGCCAAAGGGGGCGTCTGAAAACGGAGTGGTACAAGAAGAAAGAGGTTTGTTTTATGAAAATTTCAATGAAAACAAAGCGTATTACGGCGGCTATGCTGGCGGCATCTATGGTTCTTGCCGCGACAGCCTGTGCAAAAGAAGAACGGCAAACATTTACAGGGGATAAGACGGAGGAGCCGGCATATCAGGCAAATCTGGATGTGATTTCTCCGATCGCATATAGTGAGACCGATGGTCTGAATCTGGAACCGGGGACATATATTTCCATTATCGGGAAAGATGAGGCGTCTGCGTTCTGGAAGAATGTAAAAAAAGGGGTGCAGCAGGCGGAGGAAGATCTTAATAAGACGTTGGGGTATACCGGAAACGATAAGGTTAAAGTGACGTACAATGCGCCGGCGAAAAAAGAAAATATTGATGAGCAGGTCAACATTTTAGATGAGGAACTTGCCCGGTATCCGGATGTTGTAGGCGTGGCAAGTATTGATGCGGACGCCTGCAGCGTACAGTTTGATCTGGCGACGGAGAACGGGATTCCCGTGATCGCTCTGGATTCGGGAAATAATTATCAGGGCATTCAGTGTACTGTGAAGACGGATAATGCCGAGGCGGCGAAGACCGGCGCTTATAAGCTTGCAGATGCCATGGGGCGTACGGGAGACATTCTTCTCCTTGTGCATGATTCCAAATCAGAGACGGCAAAAGAACGGACGGAAGCATTTTGTGCGGAGATCGAAGAAAAATATCCGGATGTGAACGTGGCGGAGATCCTCTATGTGGATCAGTTTGAAGAGTTGAAAAAGCAGATCGTGGAAGAACAGTACGCTGCTTCTAACACATCGGAAACGGAAAATACGGCGAATGCGGCGGCAGGTTCAGCAGGCACAGAAGCGGCGGCTTCAACCGTGGCGGATGCTCAGAACACTCCGGCAGAGGAAACGGATGCGGCTTCCGGTACAGTAGAGTCCGATACAGCAGAGACACAGATATCGGCGGAAGAGCTTGCGGCGAAAAGTGCGGAACTGACGGATGAAGATGTGATCTTGTATTATCTGGAAAAATATCCAAATGTAAAAGGAATGTTTGGAACAAATGATATGGCTACACAGCTTGGAGTTTCCGCGCTGGCAGAAAAGAAAGCGGATCATTCCGGGAATACAGAGAAAACGGAAAATGCAGAAAAGGCGGAAGATACGGATAAAGCCGACAAAGCAGAGAACGAGCAGGAAGATGAGATTCTTCTGATGGGATTTGACGCCGGAAAAGCGCAGCTTGACGCGTTGAAAAATGGCGAGATTTCCGGACTGGTCGTGCAGAATCCGTTTGGAATCGGTTATGCGTCGGTGATCGCGGCTGCGAGAACGGTACTGCAGGCAGGAAATGAAGCGGAAGTCAACACAGGTTATGTGTGGGTGACGAAAGAGAATATGGAGTCCGAATCGATCCGGAAAATGCTGTATGAATAAAGTCCGGACAGGAAAGAGATAACAACCGCGGGAAAACAGAATAAGGATATAGGAAAGCATAGAAAAAGAGCAGGGAAGTTTCTTAGGAAGAAGCATACCTTGCTCTTTTTCTCATACACTGCGGCAATGTCTGTCCTCAATGCCGGGATGTGTCGGTTTCATCAGTCTACGCGTGTCAGAGAGAAAATAAATTCGGTCCCGACCCCTTCGGTGCTGACGACGTTGATATGTTCATCATGTGCCTGGATCGCTTCTTTGACGATCGCGAGCCCGAGTCCGGTGCCTTTTTTATCTTTGCCGCGGGAAAGGTCGGATTTGTAAAATCGTTCCCAGATCTTGTTGAGTTCTTTTTTCGGAATCCCGATCCCGTGGTCTTTGATCGATACAAAGATCTTGTCATTGCGGCGGGTCACCTCCACAGTGACGGAAGAATCATCCTCACTGAATTTGATCGCATTGTCCAGAAGATTGTAGAAAACCTGATGGATCTTTCGCGCGTCGGCGAAGACGAACACATCCTGCGGAAGCAGGAGCAGTTCGATCGAAACATGCTTTACGGTGCAGATGCCCTCGAAAGATGCCGCCGTATTTTTGATCATCTCCTGAATATCAAAGCGTGTCTTGTCGAGCAGCAGTTCTTTTGTATCAAATTCATTTAATGTGAGAAGATCTTTGGTCAGATCGGTTAAGCGCTCCGTCTCAAATAAAATGATCTTCAAATACTTTTCATGAAGTTCCGGAGGGATCGTTCCGTCCGTCATCGCTTCCACATAGCCTTTGATTGAAGTCAGCGGCGAGCGGAAATCATGGGAAACATTGGCAACGATCTTTTTCTGATAGTCTTCCATGTCTTTCAACTGCGCCGACATGTAGTTGAGGGAAGCGGAGAGGTAGCCTATTTCATCCTGCGTGTAAACCGGGATTTCGTAATCCAGATTTCCGGAAGCGTACTGTGTGGCGGCTTCGGTGATCTTGCGGAGCGGTCGGAAGACAAAAAAATGAAATCCGATCAGGATCAAAAATGCCAGCACATAAACTGCGCCAAGGATAATGTGAACGGTTGTCATAAGCTGGTTGCAAGTTTCTTCCAGTGTGGAGACCGGTTTGTGGATCAGGAGATAGCCCTCGGTCTGAAATCCCTGAATGACCGGCGCCATGATCGTGATGACGTCTTCGTCAAAATACCCGTGATAGCGACCGACAATATACTGGCTGTTTCCGATCTCCGCCGGATCGAAATCTTCGATCATCGCAGGGGCGGTTGCAGTCCCGAGGTTCGAGGAAGTGATCAGTGTCCCGTCCTCTTCCACAAACCAAAGCGTTGCTTCCAGATAAATTTTCATGGCGGAGAGCTGAGAATGAACCGACCAGGACGTCATATTGTTGGAAAAATAGGAGGGAAGATAAGTGGTTGCCATGACGTTTGCTTCCTTGTAGAGACTTTGGGAGGCATTGTTCTCCAACTGGTTCAAAAGAAGCTGCTGTCCGAGGATCGAGGTTGTAAACAGGCTCAGGAAACCAAACACGATATAGAGCAGGGCAAATTTAAGATAAAGTGTACTTTTCATGTTGGTTTCCTCCTGAAAGATAAATATTTGTACAAGCAGAAATCGGCAGCGTAGTTACCGGGTTTCAAATTTGTAGCCGATGCCCCAGACGGTACTGAGCCGCCATGACGGATGTTCTTTGATCTTTTCGCGTAGACGTTTGATATGGACGTCTACGGTGCGGGTGTCGCCGATGTATTCATATCCCCAGATCTGATCCAGAAGCTGTTCTCTCGTAAAGACCTGGTTGGGGGAAGATGCAAGGAAATAGAGTAATTCCAGTTCCTTTGGCGGCATTTCCACGGGATGACCGTCGCAGACGACGGAGTAGTTGGTCAGATTGATCTCCAAATCATCGTACTCGACACATTTGATCCGTTCCCGGGAAGCACTCTGGGCTGCTGCGGCTTCCGGTTTTGCAGGCTGATAACGGCGCAGCACGGCACGGATGCGGGCAACCAGCTCTTTGGAATCAAATGGTTTCATGATATAGTCGTCGGCGCCCAGTTCCAGACCGAGCACCTTGTCAAAGACTTCTCCTTTTGCCGATAACATGATGATCGGCGTGGAAGATTTGGCGCGTACTTCGCGGCATACCTGATAGCCGTCGATGCCCGGAAGCATCAGATCCAAAAGGATCAGGTTCGGCTGATAGGTATCAAATGCGCGCAGAGCGTCTTCGCCGTTGTAGACCATTTTTGTATCGAAACATTCTTTGGTCAGGTACAGCGAAATGAGTTCCGCGATATTCTCGTCGTCATCGACGATAAGAATTTTTTGTTTATTCATAAGATGATCTCCTTTATATTCTGTCCGTTCTGTGATGTAGGTGTTCCCGGATATATTTCCCGGATATGTTATGCGGCTTAACCGAGTTCCACGATCGTCACGCCGGCGTCACCCTCGCCGAATTCTGCCAGATGATAGGATTTCACATGCTTCTGACGGCGCAGATATTCGTGGATCCCTTTGCGCAGCGCTCCGGTTCCCTTTCCGTGGACAACACGGACCGTGTTTAAGTGGGAGAGAAGCGCGTCATCCAAATATTTGTCCAGTTCGGCAACCGCTTCATCCACAGTCTTTCCAAGCAGATTGATCTCCGGTCTGACGGAGAGTGATTTACTCATCTTGATCTTGCCGCTTCCGGTGCGCCGCATATTTTTCGGCGCGTATGGATTGGCTTCTTCGATGATCTCCAGATCGGAAATGTTGACCTGTGAACGGAGAATCCCCATCTGCACGGTGACATTTCCGCGGGAATCCGGAAGCGAACTGATCGTTCCGGTCAGGTTCATGCTGAGGACTTTGACGGATTCACCGAGTTTAAAATCGGACGGTTTGTAGGTTTTTTTCGGTTTCTGCGGTTTGAGCGCGGATTTTCCTGCGGTATCTTTGATCTTCTTACGGAGACGTTCGCGTTCCCGTTCCATTTCGGCGGCGGAAATCCCCTCTTTGCCGAATTTGCGGAAGTTTTTCATTGTCTCATCTGCCATTTCTTTGGCTTCCCGCAAAATGGCGTTGGCTTTTTCAGTGGCTTCCCGCAAAATACGATCCCGCTGTTCGTCCAGTTTTTCCTGTTTTTGGCGGGTCTGTGTTTTCAGGCGTTCTACTTCCCGTTTGTATGTCTGGATCTCATCCCGTTCCTTTTCGATGATACGTTTGCTGTTCTCGAGGTCGGTCAGCAGGTCCTCAAAGGAGACGTCCTGCTCAGTCAGCCTGTTTTTGGCATCTTCGATAATATAATCCGGAAGCCCCAGTTTGCCGGAAATGGCAAATGCGTTGCTCTTTCCGGGGATACCGATCAAAAGCCGGTACGTCGGTTTCAGGCTCTCCACGTCAAATTCACAGCAGGCATTTTCCACTCCCTCGGTGGACAGCGCAAATACTTTCAGTTCACTGTAATGGGTTGTCGCCATTGTGCGGATCCCGCGGTTATGCAGATGCGACAGGATCGCAATGGCAAGCGCCGCTCCCTCGGTCGGATCGGTACCGGCTCCCAGCTCGTCAAAAAGAACGAGCGACTGCTCGTCGACATCTTTTAAAAATGAGACGATGTTGGTCATATGGGAGGAAAAGGTACTCAAACTTTGTTCGATACTCTGCTCGTCGCCGATGTCCGCATAGACCTGATGGAATACGGCAAGTTCCGAACGGTCAGCCGCCGGGATATGCAGCCCTGCCTGCCCCATCAAGGTGAACAGACCTACGGTTTTTAAGGAGACGGTTTTACCGCCGGTATTCGGTCCGGTTACGATCAGAAGAGAAAAATCTTCTCCCAATGTGACCGTGATCGGAACAACTTTGCGAGCGTCCAGAAGCGGATGTCTCCCGTCCCGGATGTGGATCCGTCCCTCGTTGTTCAAGATTGGACGGCTGGCATTCATGGAAAGCGCCAACTGTCCTCTCGCGAAAATGAAATCGAGATCGGTCAGCACACGGTAATCGGTGCGGATCTCTTCAATATATTCGGCAGTGTCCTCGCTCAGACGCGCAAGGATCACCTGGATCTCTTCCTGTTCTTTTGCGTAGAGCTCTTTGAGATCGTTGTTCAGTTTGACGACTGCCATCGGCTCGATAAATAAAGTGGAACCGGTGGACGACTGGTCGTGGATCATGCCGTTTACCTGACTTCTGTATTCGGCTTTGACCGGAACACAGTAGCGGTCGCCGCGCATCGTGATGATCGGATCCTGCAGATAGCTGCGGAGGGCTCCGTTGACCAGATTGTTCAGCGTTGCGTGGATTTTGTCGTTGATCCCGGCTATGCTCCGGCGGATATGTTTGAGTGCAGGGCTTGCATCGTCGCTGATCTCGTCTTCTGCGATGATACAACGTTCGATCTCATTGCTGAGCAGAGTCAGCGGTTCGAGCTGATCAAAATATGCGTCGAGACAGTCCGCAAGTTCATCCTGAGTGTCGTGCCGTCCGTATGCTTTGGCGCGTCCGGCATTCTGCAGGACTTTGCAGATACGAAGAAGTTCTCCGCTTCCGAGTGAAGCGCCTACTTCCAGCCGTTTCATAGATTCCTCAACCGGAAATGCGTCGCCGAAAGAGAGACGTCCCTTTTTAACGATCCTTGTAAATGCGGCTGCAGTCTGTTCCTGAAAGGTGTCGATCCGTTTCAGATCCGTCATCGGTTTTAATTTGCGGCAAAGCTGCCGTCCGCGGAATGAAGCCGCCTGTTCTTCTAAAAGTGTGATGATCTTATTATATTCTAATTTTAATAATGTCTTTTGGTTCATAAAAATCTCCGTTCTTCCGCCCGGAAACGGCGGTATAAGTTCCTGTTCCTATTGTATGGACTGTAACCATTTTAACGCATTTACACTATAATGAAAAGAGGATAAATATTGAACAATGAAATGGAATCGGTTATACTAGAACAGAAGGAGAATTTGGCTATGCTGTACGATCAGAACCCGGATCCGAAACAGGACGAAAACTCCAGTTCCGGAGATTCCTTTTCTTTTTTAAAAGAGACGATCAAACCGAAACCTGTCAGCAGGGAAAAGATTTTCATGCAGTTGCTGCGGATGGCGATTTATGGCGTCATCATTGGAATGTTTGCCTGTTGTAGTTTTTTTGCGCTCAAACCGTGGGCGGAAGAGACTTTTCGGGAAGATCCGCAGAAAGTTACGATCCCCGAGGATGCAGAGGACGGCGCCGCGGCGGAAGCAGACGAACAGGCGGCGCAGGAAGATGCTAAGGCACCTGTTCTGGACGTCGCAAGTTATCAGGCAATGATGGAAAGCCTGTCTGCGACGGCGGAGAAGGCAGGAAAAGGTGTGGTGTCGGTTCATGCTGGCAGCGCGGACGGATCGGATGACTGGATGGGAACGGGCAGTTCCGATCCGGGAGTGACAGGGATCATCGCCGCGGACAACGGACAGGAACTTTTGATCCTTGCGGATAATTCTGTCTGTAAGGATGTGGATACATGGGAAATCGTACTGGCGGACGGAAGCCGCTGTGCGGCGGCGCTCAAAGTGCAGGATCAAAACCGGAAGCTGGCGGTATTTTCTATCGTGAGAAGTATCGTTCCGGAGGAGACGTGGGGAAAGATCCAGGTAGCAGATCTCGGTAATTCTAATATCATTGGCAAAGGAGATCCCGTGATCGCGCTTGGCAATTTGTTTGGTTACGACAATGGACTCGGATATGGCGTGGTCAGTTCTACGGCATTGTCGACCACATTTTCCGATGGAGACTGCAGGGTGATCTCCACGGACATTCCATTGGAAGCGGATGGCAGCGGTATCCTTTTGAATCAGGACGGAGCGGTCATCGGAATCGTACGTCAGGGGATCGGTCCGGAGACCGAAGAGGGCGGAATCTCGGTGACGACGAATGCGCTTGCGATCTCGGATATGAAATCGACAATGGAACTGCTTTTGAACGGGGAAAAAGTACCTTATGCGGGAATTTATGGCGTGACTGTGACCGCGGCTGCGGCGCAGGAGCAGGGGCTTCCGGAGGGATTGTATATCACGGCGGTGGATGCGGATTCGCCGGCGATGGCAGCAGGGATCCAGAATGGCGATGTGATCCGGGAAGTGGATGGAAAACCGATTTCCGGATTTGCGGCATATGAAAAAGCGATGCTGGAATGTCAACCGGGAAAAGAGATCGGGATCACAGGACAGCGAAGAGGCGCAGCCGGATATGTGGACATCCAGTTTACCCTGACGGTGGGAAGCTGGGAGTGAAAAACGGTGGGACGGCAAGAGATTTTTTATGAAAACAGAAACAGAAAGAGGACTTAACAGCATATGAAATATATTAAAGATTTACACGAGGGTGAAACAATCAGAAGCATTTATCTGTGCAAGGGGAAACGTTCTGCGGAGACACGCAACGGAAAACCGTATGATAACCTGCTTCTTCAGGATAAAACAGGAACTTTGGACGGAAAGATCTGGGATCCGAATTCACAGGGGATCGCAGATTACGACGAGAAAGACTTTATCGAGGTGGTCGGAGATGTGATCACTTACAATAACAATCTGCAGTTGAACATCAAACAGCTTCGGATCGCTTCGGAGGGAGATTATAATCCGGCAGATTATATGCCGACTTCCGAGAAGAGCGTGGATATGATGTATGAAGAGCTTCTTACTTATATCAGAGGGATTTCCAATGAGTATCTCCGCCGCGCAGTGGAATATTATTTTGTAAATGATGAAGCGTTTATCAAGAAATTCAAAGGACATTCGGCGGCCAAAACCGTACATCACGGATTTGCGGGCGGACTTTTGGAACATACGTTGAGCGTGGTACATTTGTGTGAATATTTTGCGGGGGCATACGACATCATCAACAAAGATCTTCTGATCGCCTCGGCAGTCTGCCACGACATCGGAAAGACAAAGGAGTTGTCAAGTTTTCCGGACAATGACTATACGGATGAGGGACAGTTGATCGGACATATTGTGATCGGCGTGGAGATGCTGAGCGATGCGATCCGTACAATCCCGGATTTCCCGGAGGTGCTTGCAAATGAGTGGAAACACTGCATTATCGCGCATCACGGAGAGCTGGAGTTCGGTTCACCAAAGAAGCCGGCGCTTGCAGAGGCAATGGCGCTGAACCTCGCAGATAATGCAGACGCAAAAATGCAGACATTGAAAGAGATTTTCAAGGATAAAAAAGGAACGGACTGGCTTGGATACAACCGGCTTTTTGAGTCGAATCTGAGACGGACCAGCGAAGTATAAACTATTTATAAAGTAGATGAGAAAGATATTGTGTCGGTGTACAAAAGGGAATACATAGAAGAACTATATAGAAGAAATACATAGGGTGCGTAATGCGGAGCATATATGTGCGATGCAGAGTACAAATGCGTAATGCAGTGGGAGCAGAAGAATGCAGAAAAATGAAACAGCGATCGTAACAATTGAAGATATCGGAGTAAATGGAGAGGGTATAGGCAGAGTTGATGGCTATACCCTATTTATTAAGGACGCCGTGATCGGTGATGTGGCGGAAGTGAAAGTCACAAAGGCAAAGAAAAACTACGGTTATGCACGGCTGATGCGTGTGATCACACCATCCAAAGACCGTGTGGAACCGGTATGTCCGCATGCAAGGCGATGCGGCGGATGTCAGATACAGGAAATGTCCTATGAGCGCCAGCTTGCATTTAAACAGGCGAAAGTGAAAGGCAATCTGGAACGGATCGGCGGATTTTCACCGGAAGTGACGGAGAAAACGATGGATCCGATCGTCGGAATGGACGAGCCGTTTTATTATCGAAATAAAGCACAGTTTCCGTTCGGAACAGATAAAGCGGGAAATCCTGTCACCGGTTTCTATGCAGGCAGAACACATGATATTATTGAAAATACCGATTGCGCTCTGGGAATTTCCGTGAACAAAGAAATTCTGGAGTTGACGTTGGAATTTATGAAGCGGTACAAGATCGCTTCTTATAATGAAACTACCGGCGAGGGTCTGATCCGGCATGCCCTGATCCGCCACGGTTTTAAAACCGGGGAGATCATGGTCTGTTATGTGATCAATGGAAAGAAGATCCCGCATGCGGAAGTGCTTGTGGAAAAACTTTCGGCGATCAAAGGGATGACAAGTATTACGATCAGTCCAAACCGGAACAGGACCAATGTCATTATGGGAGAGACCTATGAGACGCTATGGGGACAGGGATATATCACGGATTATATCGGAGATGTCAGATACCAGATCTCGCCGCTTTCTTTTTATCAGGTGAATCCGGCACAGACAGAGAAACTTTACGGGCTGGCATTGGAATATGCACAGTTGTCCGGACATGAGACCGTATGGGATCTGTACTGTGGAATCGGGACGATCTCCCTCTTTCTTGCACAGCAGGCGCGGGAAGTACAGGGTGTAGAAATTGTACCGCAGGCGATCGAGGATGCGCGCCGGAATGCAGAGATCAACGGAATTGAGAATGCACGTTTTTATGTCGGAAAAGCTGAGGAAGTCCTGCCAAAATATTATGAAAATTATGCGAAAGAACATCCGGGAGAACATGCCCATGCGGATGTGATCGTGGTAGATCCACCACGGAAAGGCTGTGAAGAATCGCTTCTTCGGACGATGGTTGAGATGGAACCGGAGCGGATCGTGTATGTGAGCTGTGATTCCGCAACGTTGGCGCGGGATCTGAAGTTCCTCTGCGGAGAGGGCGGATACCGGCTGGAGAAATGGCGGGCGGTGGATCAGTTTCCGATGACCGTGCATGTGGAGACGGTCTGTTGTCTACATCGGGTGAATTCGTAGAAATGCTGAATTTTCAGCACTTTGCGAGGTATATTAGCTTTTCACCAACGGGAAAACAGGGCAAGAAAAAGCAGATTATGAGTGGGATTGAAGTGTCTGTAGTTCTGCACCTCGTGTAAGTGAACACATTTGAAATCCGTTCATAACTTCTAAATTAAATACTTGAAAAAGCCGAAAGGACGCTTGTTTTCAGAGATTCTGAGATGAGTGTCCTTTTTCTTATGCCGGAAAAGAGCAAGGAGGAATGGAAAATGCCAAAGAAAAAAGAAATGTGTTCATCAGTAAGTATTGAGCCGGATAAGGGCATTGTAATGATGAGTATTTCAGAATTACATGATTTTAAGGGGCATCCTTTTAAGGTGGAAAGGAACCCGGAATTATTTGAACTTCGACAAAGTATTGAAAAAGAGGGGATACTGATTCCGCTGCTGATAAGGAAAAATCCCAATGGTGACGGTTATGAGATTATTGCCGGACATCGGAGAAAGGAAGCTGCCATTTGGGCAGGAATCACAGAACTTCCGGTGATTATCCGGGAACTGGATGATGATCAAGCCACTATTGCTATGGTGGACAGCAACCTGCAAAGAGAGAAAATTCTTCCAAGTGAAAAAGCATTTGCCTATAAGATGAAACTGGAGGCCATGAAACAACAGGGCAGGAGAAATGATTTAACTTCGGGTCAAGTTGAACCGAAGTTGGAAAATGAAACATTAGAAATCTATCCGCTGGAAAGCGAAATAGATGAAAACGGAAGAGTGATCATTAAACAAAAATCTGGTAAAAAAGGAATTCGAAGTAATGAACTGCTTGCCAGACAGGTGGGGGAGAGTGTCAATCAGATCAAGCGGTATATCAGGTTGACACATTTAATCCCAAAGATTTTGGATATGGTGGATCAAGAAAAGCTGGCACTGACTTCCGCAGTGGAGATTTCTTTTCTGACGGAAGAGGAACAGTACGAATTACATGCAGTCATGGAAATAGAACAGAGTATTCCAAATCTGTCTCAGGCAAATCGGCTGAAACGTATGAGCCAGCAGAATCGTCTGGATATGGACAGTATTTATGAAATTATGGAGGAGGTGAAACCGAATCAAAGGGAACAGGTAAAGATTCCATTGGACAGGGTGGGGAAATATTTTCCGGCAGACTACACACCTTTACAGCAAATCGAGTTGATTGAAAAGCTGTTAAGGGGATGGGCGAAACAGAATAAAAATATCAGCAAATAAAAATGGAGGGAAGATCGATATGAACAGAGAGAAAAGTATATTTGAACAAATGGGTGGAACTTATGTGCAGGTTGGAGGTTACCTGCTTCCCAGTTTAGGGATTGCTACGATAGAGGAATCAAGATCCATTGGAAAGTATGGTTTGCTTTGCAAAAGTTATCTGAAAGACTATAAGCCGGGCTGGTATCAGTCCATGCTGCTAACTGGAAAGTTGGATAAACATTTGGTGGATATAGACGAACAGGCAAGGGAACGGTTTGAACGGATCATTGAGCAGATGAAGCAAGTGGAACAGGTCACCGAAGAATTAAAGGCAAAGGATCTGCTTGCATGGGTACAGGCAATGAACAGCATTTGTAACCGGGCGGATGAAATCGTCCGGCAGCAACTGATTTATAATTAGACAGGAAACATGGAAAGGGAGGTAATTCATACCTCTCTTTTCTTATGGAAAAAAAGGAGGCGATTCTGATGAAGAAAGAACGAAAGATTATCAATACCAACATCCGACTGAATTTGATGAATGAGCAGGACAGACAGGCCTGGAACTATCTGCGGGGTATGGACAGGAAGAAATATAAATCTTACACAAAGGCGGTTGTCCTTGCGTTGAATGATTATTTCTCCAGACAGGAACAGATTGAGGCTGATCCTTATTTGGAAACCCGGAAAAAGGAAGATGAGTTTTTAAACCGTGTGGAAGAAGCTGTGGAGCGGGGGGCAAGGCAGTCCATGCCCCTTGTACTGGCGGGAAATCTTCTGGAGTTATTGAAACCCGCTATGGAGCAGTTAAAGGAAAACAGGCATGAAGAAAAGGAGGAAACAAAGTATGAGTAAATCAAAGAGAACCGTGGAAGAACGGATTGCCGAGCTGAATAAAAGAGAACAGGATATGCTGGAAAAGGCAAGTCGGCTTAAGGCACAGAAGAAAGAACTGGAAAAACGTTATAAAGAAGAACAGAAAAAAGCCAGAACTCACAGACTCTGCCAGATTGGCGGAGCTGTGGAATCCGTGCTGGGTGGCCCCATTGAAGAAGCGGATATTTCAAAGCTGATCGACTTTTTGAAACGGCAGGAAGAAAATGGGTGCTATTTTTCCAGAGCAATGGGCAGGGAGCCCAAAGAGAAGAAATATACAGAAGCAATCAGGCGGGAGGACTTTTAAAATCCGATGTATTGTTTCCGGCAGGAAATATACAACGGCGCACTTATAGACAACCAGAGGTCGTCTTTTTATAAGTGCGGCATTTCATGCAGACCAATTTCCCATTGGAAGGGCTCTCCGAGGGGCATTTCATGCAGACCACCCTATGCGGTTGGATGGCACCAGTTTTGCACTGGACGCACCCTCCGGGGGCGATTTCATCGAGACCAATCTTGCATTGGAGGCAGTCCTGCAGACGGCTTGAGAAATACATTTGCCGAAAGAAGGAGGTGGAAGCCGTGGCAATTTTTCATTTCACAGTAAAGATTGTGGGGCGAAGCAAGGGTAAATCGGTCATTTCCGCATCTGCCTATCTAAACGGCGATGTGATGAAAAATGATGAGACCGGGAAGTTCAGCTACTATACCGGGAAGAAAGAAGTAGTCTACCGCCAGTTATCCTTGTGTGAGAATGCCCCGCCCCAGTGGGCAGAAGTACCAGCGGAAAATATCGAACGCTTCCAGAAATCCGTTCGTTATAAAAGGGCAAAAGACAAAGAAGAGGCGGTGGAACAATTTAAGCTTATTTGGCGAAAACAAAAGTTATGGAATGAGGTTTTAAAGGTGGAGAAAAATTCCAATGCCCAGTTGGGACGTTCTATGGAGATATCCTTGCCTCGGGAGTGGAGCCGGGAGGAACAGATCCTCTACACAGATGAATATATCCAAAGGAACTTTGTGGACAAGGGAATGTGTGCAGACTGGGCAATCCACGATAAGGGGGATGGTAATCCACACGTCCATCTTCTGCTTACCCTGAGACCTTTTGATGTAGGACGGATTTTGCGGACATTCAAAATAAAAAAGAATGTGGAGGTAACAGACAATGGCAAAATCATTATTTGAGGAACTGGGCGGCAAATACGAAAGGCAAGGGGATTATTTGATACCGTGCTTAACTGTACCCGCCGAAGAAGAACAGGCAATAGGCATCTGGGGGCAACGGCATTTAGATTATCTAAAACAGTACCGTAAAGTTACATACACCAATCTTCTTACAAGCGGCAGGCTAAACGCCTACCTTGCCGACATCAACAGACAGGCACAGGAACGCTTTGAAAGGCTCATAGAGGGTATGAAACAGGCACAGGGCATAACGGAACAGCTAAAGGCAGAAAACGCCTTAGAATGGACAGGATGCCTCAATAACATAAGGGCTTGTGCGAGGGAGATTGTGGAAAAGGAAATTATTTTTGCATAAACAGATGATTAGTGGCAGGGGGAAATCCTGCCGCTTTTTCTGCTTTAGTTTGTCAGCTTGACAAATAAAGGGTTAAGGAATATAATTAGATTCAGTATTATACAAGGAGTTAATAAATATGCGGCAAGGTATTCTTAAATAAACTGTCAATT
>OGUD01000154.1_pt1 | contig 67767 bp, 70 predicted proteins | sample 1573671 | NCBI WGS metagenome assembly OGUD01 (sample SAMEA2582065, study PRJEB24529) | metagenome | biome: Human gut stool | place: China | collected 2011 | reverse complement strand
CCGGTGATAACAACACTGCATCCGTTCCGGCAAAGGCAGGTTACTCCTTCGGCGGATGGTACACCAAGAAAGACGGCAGAGGCACAAAAGTCTACGATGCATCCGGCAAGGCAGTCATGGGGACATGCTGGTCTGCGAATGGCAGCTCTGCACTGTGGAAGGGGACCTCAGATACTTCTCTTTATGCATACTGGATAATTAATACAGCAGTACAGACTGTTGAGTTTTATCTTGATGGAACCAAAAAGGCATCGAAGACGTATGATGTTAGCATTGGTACTACATTTGACCCTAAGTCGAAGAAGGGCGATGTAGAGAGTGATACTGAGTTTGCACATAGTCACTTTTCAAATGCAGATGCTTCGTATAGTGTAACGACAGCCAAGACATCAAAGGTATATTTTGAGACTAATATGCTTACTATTAAGTATGATGGTAATGGAGCCACAAGTGGTAAGACTTCTGGTTCAGTTACTGCATATGGAAGCAAGGTAACGGTAGCATCTAATGGTTTTGTGAAAACAGGGTACACGTTTAGTGGATGGAATACAAAGTCTAATGGTACCGGGGATAAGTATACGGCAGGAAAGACAATTACTGCACAGCCAGAAAATGGTAACATTGAACTGACGCTTTATGCACAGTGGAGTAAGAATAAGTATAAAGTAGCTTTGAGTAAAGGAACAGGTATAGCGTCAGTATCAGGTGCAGGTGAATACAGTTACGGCTCTGAAGTGAATATATCTGCAATTCCGAGCACAGGGTATATATTCTCGAAATGGAGTGATAATTCAACAAGTAATCCGCGTAAATTTATCATGCCTGCGAGTAATGTATCTTACACTGCTTCTGCAACAGCAAAAACGTATAGTATAACTTTTAATGCAAATGGAGGTTCTAATACTGGTTCACTTACAAAGACGAATCCATGTGTAATGACATATGACAAGTGGACTAACTGGGACATGAGTACGGCCATTCCGATTAAATCGGGTTATGCATTTACTGGGTGGTATACAGCTACATCAAATGGCATTCAGGTGTATGATAAGAATGGTAAGGCAACGGGAAACTACTGGTCAGGGGATGAGCAGCATTTATGGAAGCGAGACGAGGCTTCAGGCAAGCTGACTTTATACGCTCATTGGAAACAAGTGAAGTCACCGACTGTAAGTGTCTCTCAGGATTCTGTAGCGGATTATTGTAAGAGTATAAATATAAAAATAACTGCAAGTGCTGATGTGAGTGATGAAACAACTGTGGCATTGTCAGGCAGTAATTCTTATCAATATTGTCTTACTACGAATTCGAGTAAGCCGTCAGGTAGTTGGATAAACTATGTAAATGGTCAACAGTTTACGATAGGAAACAATCTGTCAGGTGTTTATTATTTGTATGTAAAACCAGTGAAGGATAGTCTGGGAAATTCCTCATTAAGTTCTGGTTATCATATATTTGGTCCGTATAAATTTGATAATACCGCACCTGATTTAAGTAATGTTAGTATGTCATATGGATGGTATCCAGAGGGAACTATCATAGATTTCAATATATCAGATAGTCATTCAGGAATTAAGAGTGCAGTGCTTACAGATTTTAACGGTATTGAACTTTCTGGAGGAGACATCACAAGTACAAGACAGTTTTATTTTGGAACAGAAAATGTTTCTCTTTACACGCTTACGGTTACTGACTATTGTGGAAATCAGGCACAGCACCCTTTTATTGTAAAGATTGATAAGAAAGGTGAAGTAATTCCGAAGAACTCTGTTTGGAAGGGATTAAGTAATGTAACAGTATTTGCCCATTGGATACCTAATACATATACAGTAGTATTTGATAAGAATGATAATGATGGGAGTTCGGTAAAAGTTACTGGAAGCATGAGTAATCTCAAGGTTACCTATGATAAGAGTGTATTACTTCCTGCTAACAAATATGTAAGGGATGGCTATGTGTTTAAGGGTTGGAATACGAGTGCAGATGGGACAGGTACAACGTATGCTGACAAGGCAACAATTAAGAGCCTTACAGTAATACCGGGAGGAGAGGTCATACTTTATGCAATATGGCAGGATACAACAGCTCCGGTTATAACTGTTACACCAGGTAAGACTTCTAATATATCACCAGTATTAAATGATGCGATGAGGTCTATCGATGTTAATGTTAAGGTGGAGGAGCATGGCAGTGGTTTAAGTACGAGTAATAAGTATGAATTTGCGCTCACTAGTAGTAGGACTACGATACCTGTAACCAGTGAATGGAAAGAATATAAGAGTTCTCAGACAGACAATGTGTTTGTTATAGCTGAAGATATTAAAGACTTAGGAAAATCTCTAACTGGAGAGTACTATCTTTGGGTAAGAAAGGTTTCGGATTGTGTAGGTAATAATTCTGTTGTAAGTTCAAACTCTACTGGTTATGTGGGAGATGTCAGTAGGTACCATGTGTTTGGTCTTTATGTATTTGATAATAATGCTCCGACTGGAACGGTAACTTATACAGAGAACAACCAGATGCTGGGTCTTTACAATGAGTCTGCGACACAGAATCCATATGCTGTCATTTCTGTCACGAATGGGAAGGATGATTACTCAGGTGTAAAAAGTTTTACATTAGTTATTGCGGAGAAGGATAATGAGAGTAATAGCGTGTCCTATGTACTTACAAAGGATGACTCTAATTATTCTTGTAAATTTAACTTATATTCGATTTTCTCCAACAGGAAAGATATAAGCCAGGTTACTATGAGGATTATAGCGGAAGATAACCTCGGCAATAAAAGAACGCTTCCAGTTAAGTACTATGACTTTGGTACTAGACAGAGTGGTGACCCTATTACTGGAGATGACATAGGATACGTAGAAATCATAGACTCTTCTGATAATGCTGGTGGAGATGATGATATCTATTATATTCGTGATGCATTCAGAGTTGAAGCAGCCATACATGATGCGACAGGGGATAGACAATTTGCAAAAGGTCAGCTTGGTTTTGTAGATGTTTATACTTTTGGAAATGTTGAGACTATAACAATCGATTTCGGTTCTCTATGTAACTATGTAAATGTATTAAATGGGATATCGCTACCAAGTTATACATGGGATGTAAATCCGAACTTGGGAGTAACAGTTGTAAATCATGGTGATTCTGGATTTTATAAGCATGAGTTCTTTATTCCGTTGTATGCTCCGGAGTCTACGTATACAGATACAGTGGTGACTGGGACAAAGAAAGAGAGAGCACAGTATAGGATGTTATCTTATGACGTAAAAGGGACTGTTCTGGATGATATTAAGACTATACTTAAGTACGGGGAGGACTAGGTATGAGGCAGAAGTTCTAACTTTACAGTTAGAACTTCTGTGCAAGAAGCAGAAAGGAAAATGTGATAGGGGTTGTTGGGAGACAAGATAGAAGCTATACTTAAGGGTACAGAATTTAAATACTTATTGAATTTTAAGAATGAGGAATGTGAATCATCGACAATGTCACAGAGGAGTTCAAGCATTAAAATTGATTAGTTTACAGATACTACAGTAGTCTGAGCAAAGATGCAGTTATTTAAGAAAGTTAACAACAAGTTCTTCCATATATAATTGAGGAATAAAATCTTCAAAATATGTATTTGGAGGGTTATTTATGGGAGAACGTTATTCAGAATTACGTGAAGCAGTAGGTTTAGCTTGTATTGCGCCTACAACAGAGGACGTCTTTAAGCTGAGACTTTGGGAAGAAAAGCCGCTAACTGGCAAAGACACTATTTCATACAACAATAGATTAGGAACAAATCTGAAAGAGCCTTTTGTGTGCGAGGGCTCTTATTTTATTGAAACAACTTATTTATACAAAATTGAGATTCATCCGGATGAGAATGGATTCTGCAGATTCCATCTTGAGTATGCTGACGCAACTGATATAAAAAATCCTACGATTGTGAATGGTAGAATTGAGGATTACGGGCGAGAAAAGAGATGTAAACTTCATAAGAATATTGGGAAGGACGAGATTGTTCCTCTTATAATCGGGAGAGCCTTCTATAATCTAATGCTGTTTTACTACAACTGCGGGATTTGTGAATACAACTTTGAAAGGAGAGGAATAGACTTTGGAAATGTTGAGGTTGTTGAAAAAGTAGTTAAGTTGAGCAATAAGGTGTATGCAGAAGGCAGGTCAAGAAAACGAGATGACAAGTGTGTTGGGACAAAGCACTCTAAACATGCTGCACCTCGTTTCCACATAAGACGATACAGTAATGGAAAATATGTATTCGTAGGAGACCCAAACGGTCAGATTATAGTTCATGTATACAAGTTATAGGAGGTGCCGTAGTGACAGATGAAATTTTAACAATGAGTGCGGATGAAGCGTTTGATATAGGTCCCAGTAATATTCTCTGGATAAATATATTATTAGGCGTTCTGGCAATTATATTTATCATACGGTTGCTTGTATACCTTTTTAAGTAATAGCTTAGATTGGCTATAGCAAGTCTTGGTATACTGTGATATGCCAGAAAGAGTAGCATTTAGATATACACAGAAAGTTCTATAACTTAAAGGAGATTTCATATCAAAGTAAGAGACAAGTGTATAATGTTATAAGATGCTCAGTGTATACTTTATTGTGTTTCATGATAGGTTAACCTAAAGTATATTTGGATAAGGAGTATTTATTAAAATAAGCTCTGATTTGAACCAGAGCTTATTTATTATGTGGCAAATTTTATGGGTTCGTGTCCATATATAAATGAAGTAACTTATAAAAGAAATATAAAATTAAGGAGGAATTGTACAGATATTGGAATGCTAGAAGAAATTAGGAGGTTAAGCGTAGATGTTAGACCGAATTATGCTTCGAAATTTCGGTTTAATGAGAAATGTGTTGAGGACGATATGCCTTTGAGTGTTCAAGAGTGGCGTAGAGTTTCGTGTTTTCCAAAGTTGACTGAAGGGTTTATTGATAAGTATGCAGATTGCCTTACATGGGATTATGTAGTTATGCATTCAGAAATGACCTCGCTGCTTCTATCAAAGTATGCGTCATACATTAAGAGTAACTCAATTAAATATGCAACAAATTTAAGTGATGAAGATATAAAGACATACTATCATTTAATTGATTGGGATGATTGTCAAATTAACAGGGTACTTCCTCTGAGTGTTATAGAGTATCTTTTGAGCAAAGAGTCTTTTCATATTACGGGGTATATATTTACACAGCAGAATGTTTCAGAAGATTGGATTGAGAAGCATATAAGTCGTAAAATCTTACATTTAGCAGTCAATTGGCAGAGTTTGAGTGAGTTGTTTATAGAAAGACATTACGATGAGTTGGATCCAAGTCAAGTTATAGAATTTCAGATTGTATCAGAGTCTTTCTTAAATAGACATTGGGATGACTGTAATCCAGAGGACGTTCTAAAATATCAGCATTTGTCAGAACAGTTTATAGAGGAACACTTTCAGGAGTTTGATCCTAAAATTTTATCGCAGTCACAGATACTTTCTGAGAGTTTTATAGAGAAGCATGCTGGGGTTTTAGATTGGAAGAGTTTATCTCGATTCCAGAGATTAACGGAGTCCTTTATAGAGAACCATAGCAGTTCTGTTGATTGGCATTATATTGCGATTTACCAGCCTGTCTCGGGTGAGTTTATCACAAAGCATTTGATTGAGATTAATAAAGCAAATACTAAGTGTGCAGCAAGTACGCTAAAGGACAGATTGTGTTATGAGGAAGGACAGAGAAGACACAATGGTGAAGCAGTGGATTTCCCTATTTTAAATGAAGAGAGGAGAATGCTTGTTGGGAGCAAGTAGTTATTAATGCAACTTATGCAATACTATTGAAGCAGGCTTGTGCTGATTATGGGACCTGCTTCAATAGTTCAAATTCTGAAATATGTTTCTAATAGTTATGGAATCTAAATGGCTTGGTGTTTTATAAAATATTTACCGTAAGCTCTGCTTTAAGTGTTTCTGTGGTTATGTTGTAACAAGTGAGAGATAAATGGTCTAGTGTTTGATTAACTTTTTTGTGCTTTACAAATATATTCTCGTTGTTAGTATCAGCCAGTATATAGTTATCTGGTGATACAGACCCAACATTGATATTGATGTTATTTGTACCAGGCTTAAATTCCAGAAGCTTAGAATAGGTTAGTGGAATAAATGTTTCCTCAAACTGAGTATCTGGTGGAAAACAGTTACAGAATTTTGTGTGTTGCCATGGAGCACAAATAACTTTTTTAAGTTTTGTATTTGAAAAAGCATATAGATCAATTTCTGTGAGTGTTGGAGGGAGTCTCAATATTTCTGGTATTAAGTCACATGACTTGAAGGCATTAGTGCCTATGGTCTCAATAGAAATAGGTAACCGGAATTCAGTGATGCCAAGGAGTTTCAGGTTACCTTTTGCTCCCTCAAAAGCAGTTTTGTCAATATGATGTATCGCATCCCAATTTTTGAATTGTGTATCGTTAAATATTGTATTGCTGAAGATACTTTCTGATATTGTATCATCTTCAAAGATAATAGTATGATTGACAATGTTATTTACTATGGTAGCTTTATTTGTTGGTGAACCTAAGGTTCGTGCAAGTGGTGCTATTGCGGATTGGAAGGAAAACGAAGCTCGATAGTGAAACACTTTGGCATATCCACTAGCTGCAAAAACTCGATTATCAAAGTATGTGTTAACAGGGAAGTTAATATCTGTCAATTTATAGCAGTGTGAAAAACAATTTGATGAGAGTGTAATACTTGGCTCGTCATTGGCAGATTGACAAGTTTTAAAATCAATTATGCAAAGTTTGTGAGCATCTTCAAATGTTCTAGACTCAATGACCAATTTTGTTTTTGGTAAAATGATTTTCTTCAAATTAAGGTAAGCCCATTCCATGTCTGTGCGTCGGGGCTCGTAGTAGGAAATGTGATGTGTGTTAGGTCTGAAATCAAGTTCAGTAGGATAGTGTCCGGTTTGATAATGAATCGTACAGTAATCTCCATTCAATCCTGCATACTGAAGTACGTCTCTGACTGCATCCTGTTCTTGAATCTTCTGTTCAACCCAAGTTGTGAATGCTTTGGCATCAGAAAGTGCTTGTGTCACAGCCTCACGTGTGACAAGATCAAGACTAGTATTTTGTGGAAAGTTGTCGGGATGCCAGAACTTTAGTTGTCTCTTTCTGTATTTGTCAATAGCATCGGTATCCTTTGATAGGTTAAGTGCATCAAGTACATTGGAAAAGTACGCATTATATATTTTAAATTTAGCTTGATCGTCTGCCATAAACTATCTCCTTTGCATAAGTTTGTGCTTATTTGTAGCGTTATATATATATATATATATATACTACGTAATCAGTAAAAATACAAGTGTCTTGTTTAAGTTCTTAAACAAATTTACAACACTATAAGAGTATGTATGTATATGTGTATATAACAGAATATTTTAAAAGGAGGACATTGAAATGTCAACAGTAGAAGATTTTAAGAAGAAGTTAGATGGTATGAGAAAGGTGGAGAGAGTGTGGTGGTAGACCAGGCAATATTTGCAAAAGTTATTGCAAACTATCAGGATAAGATTGTTGCTGTATCAAAAATCGGGCTTGATGCTAAGGAGATTGATTCCAGACTTAGGAACGCAACTGCTAAGGAGTTAGGTCTCTCAGAAAAAGATGCATCATCAATCTTTGGTGTGTATGACCAGCGAATGGCAGAACTTAGAGAGGAAATGGTATCCAACCTGATTAAGAGGGGTGTAAATTGAATATTTCTGCAAAGAAAAGCTTAGGGCAAGAAATTTGTCCCTAAGCTTTTCATATATAAGTGAAGATAAAAGTCTTTATTAGGCTAGTAAAGAAAAGTTTGTTCATTTAATTAAATGCAGACTTCAAAGCTTGGGTTAACGGCACACTATCATAATCTCGTTATCAATACTGTTCTACCTAAGCTTGTGTTGAGAATAGGAACTGAAACTTTTTCTTATTAGCCCTGGAGTATAATCGCCTAGCAAAGGATGTACGTGTGTTACGTTATAGCACAAAACAATTATCAACAATAATACAACCAATCAAACAACAAAATCAAACAAACAACAACCAATCAAACAACAAAAAAGAGGTAAATTATTATGAGAGTAAAAGTTAATGGTGGACTTGAGTCAGATGTTAAAGAGAAGGCTAGCACTTCTAAGAGAAAAAACTTTTCACAGCTTATGAATCTGGGAGTAAACTACAGATTATTCTTCCCACTTGCTGATGATGCTAATGGGCAGGTAACTATCATTACAGCATCTGCCTGGGGACGTAAGCTTAATCAGGAAATTCTTGGTAAGGGAGTAAACTTTGTCAAGCTTTCAGCTGATTATAATAAGGACGGTAATCTCCATGACAATTCCGGTATCACACCTTTTGCAAGAATTGCCAGAGTAATCTTTGATGCAGATTACAAGTATGAGGTGGAGCAGGTTCAGGACAGAGCTGCGAAGGAAGCTAAGACTCTGGGTAAGGATGCTGACGAGGTGGCTTTATGTATGTCTCTTAAGGAGCTTGAGCAGACATACTACGGTGACAGGGATGCCAAGCCTAATCCAGTTTATGCTACAAAGTCTCCGGCTATCGGCAATCAGATACTTGAAATTGCTACTGAGTGTCTTGTTGTGCCACTCGATACAAATGGTGTTCCAGAGTGGAATAAGGCAGAGGTTGCATCACTTCCTCTTACATCCAACACAAAGATTCAGCAGCTTCGTGCAATCTATACTAATCCAGATTTCTGTGATGATGAGCAGGAGTATCTTGAAGTAAGCTGGAATTACTCTGGTACTACTAAGGCTGAGGCAGGAAGAAGTGCTTGCTTTACAGGTGTATCTAAGGAGACTTCTCTCGCAAGAAAGTTCCCTGAGTTATGGGAGGCTAATAAGGATAAGTTAGCTGATATCAGCTTAGACCCTGAGACAATCGCTTCTAAGAACTGGACACTTTCTACAGCAACACCGGTTAAGGAAGTTGTTGAGAGACTTAAGAGTTATCTCCTTAAGAAGCCTATTCTCTTTACACACATTAACTTTGATGCAGATATCACTAAGGCAGCAGCCAAGGATATCATAGATTTAGGTGTGACAGGTGAGTATAAGAATATTCAGGAGCAGCTTCTTGCGCTTGTCAATGAGGATGCTACAGCAGATAACAGTGATATGGAAGTTTCTTCTGAGGTGGTTGAGAAGACAATGAATCTTAACAATCTTGAGGATGTTCAGAAGGCTGGTGTCAATGTTGATGACGTGACAGACCAGACAGATATTGATAATCTGTAATTTCTGTTACTAGCTACATCTATTTTACATAGGGAGGTTCAGAGATGAGTCTCCCTAGTATTAAGAATGGAGGTTGAGGAATGAAGCCTTATATTGTGGGAATAAGACATGGCATTGTTAAGTTAGACGAAATGGATATGATGCGTATTGTAAAGTTCTATAACATTCAGAGAACTGTGGAATACATCAAAGAAAATTACCCTAATCTTAAGTATAACACTGAAACGATAGCTGAGCGTGCAAGAGACTTTATGGAGAAGTATGATATTAACGAGGACGAAGCTATTGAACGAGTGATTGTGGAGGCTAAGTGTGAGAGTAGTTCTGGAAAATATACAGAGTATTAACAAGGCAGTCTATGATATGCCGGACACAGGTTTAGTGAAGATCTGTGGTGGAAATTCTAATGGAAAGTCTGTTCTGATTAAAGCAATCGGAGCAGTTGTTTCTATGGATATTTTAAATGCTGAGAGCAGGCGAGCTCTCATAAATGATAAATGTAATTCTGGTTATATCCAGATTGACTATAAGGGAAAGTCTCTATGCATTGAATTAAATGTGGAGAGAAATTCTTGTGCTGTTGGCTTAATTCGAGAAGATGGTTCTAAGGTTATCCGAACATTCAGGGAGGGCGGCATTGAGAAACTCATCTATGAATTTGGTTTTAGGGTTTACAATAAAAATAATATTTGTCTACAGGTGCATGAAACATTTGGAACAATGCCATTTGTCAATACTTCTAAGCAGGTGAACGGTGAGATTGTAGAGAGTGTTACAGAAGATGCAATAGCAAAAGACTTCCTGACAAAGTATAAGGAAGTCTCTCATAAAGAAGCAAAAGATTTGATTGCAAAAGTCAACAGCAAGATTGCTCAGTGGGAGAGTACAAAGAGAGCTCTAACTGTGTTTGATTATGGTGCCTATGAACAAATGTCAGAGAGATTTAATAATTTAATTCTTCTTATTGACTCTCTATCAGCTTTACATGTAGAAGAAGTAAAAACCCCGGAGTACATTGATGTTTTAAGAGTTCCGGAGCTTAGTCTGCGTAAGCTTCAAATACCTATGCAGGTGGAATTATTAGATATTACTAGGCTTGAAATCTCTGAGATGGACATTAAATCTTTGGAGAATATTCCGGGAGCTGTGAGAGATATCTCTAAAGTGCTTGAGGATTATATGATTATGAGACAGGGTGTATGTCCTACTTGTGGTCATGCATTTAAGGAGGACATTGATGGATAAGAAGAGAAGTGGAGTAGCTTATGTAACAGGGTATTCTGTAACAAATGCATTAGCTGCAAATGATCTGGGCATGTTCTGCACTCTCGTTAATACTCAGAATGAAATCCCGTTAGCCTATCTGATTGACTCTGCTTTAAAAGGTGCAGACCAAATCTGTGATTATATCATTCAGGAGTTTGAGTTGAATGACACAAAGAACCTTATGAATTATCTTAGCATAAAACTTGGCTTGTGTTCTACTATAGATTTCCCAGAAATTCTTAATAAGGTCTTAAGGTATTTGAGTTCTGTTGCATATGAGAATACCAGAAGTTTAGAAGTATATCATTGGGTTAACAGTGGTATGTTCTCCTATATCTTACAGTTCAGCAATAAGGACAAGGATGAGTACCTAACTCTTTTGAATAAGGAAATACTTGAGGCTGATAAAGAAATGACAATGTGGTCTGGGAGTCAAGCTGCTGAGCACATAAAGGATTATCATCTTAAGCTCAGGCGTAAGATTAAGAAGCCTAAGGCAATAGAGCCCTCTAATATGTCAGATGATGAGGGAACTCAGAAAGATGCTGAGATTATGGAGCGACTGTTGGCTAAACAGAATGCTCAGATAGAGGCTATGTCTAAGACAAAGGAACCTAAGGCTAAGGTAGAGAGTTCAGAGTCTAAGTATGTTAAGAGGGTGCTTACTATGGAAGAACGCTTAAGGATAGCAGGGTTTAATGTGCGAGAGGTGGTTGACTGGGCATGCAAAAAAGAAGGCTTCATTTAGGCGTAGTATTTTTAAGTATGTTATTAACAATTTTAATTATTCTCTATGCATTGGGTATTTTAAAGTTATTCGTTGTAAAGGGTAACAGTATGTATCCTATTATTCAATCCGGTAAATTGATTATAGGAAGAGTTGTAGCAGGTATCCCAGAAGCACATCCACAAATCAATAAGATATACGTGTATGAGGACACAGAAGGTTTTATTGTGCATCGCCTCATAAGGTGTGACGACTTCTATTATTACTTTAAAGGTGATAATCTCGTTGAGGAAGACGAGCCGGTCAGTAAAGATACAAAGCTATATTATGTGTTATTTCAAAAATAGAGGAGTTAACAATGGAGCGTATTATGTTTGCAGGAGACCTGCATAAGAGAGCTAAAGATATCACTACCATTGAGGGGTATGTAAATTGTACGTTAGCTGTGCAAAGAGCTCTTATGCAGGAGATACAAAATAAAGGTGTAACAAAATTTGTCTCTTTGGGCGATTGGTATGATAGAGGTTATTCAAGTGATATTGCTGCATCTCTATCAGATTATGATATCGACATTAAAATGAGTGAACTTCTACATGGGGAATTCTATGGTGTCATAGGTAATCACATAAGATTAAGCCTTGACTCTAATCCGGAGTTGCATCTTATACAGCCGCATCCAGTATTTAAGTCAAGAAGAGTTACTGCAAGAGATAATCAGATTATTCGAACACCTAGGTTTATTCGGGTTGGTGATGTTCAGATTTCTCTTATGCATAACTATTCTGATACAGATGATGTTATGGAGTATAAGCCGGTTAGACAGCCTTGGGCTAGGTATCATGTTGCTGTCTTCCATACAGAACTTGTTATCCCTAATTCGGTTTTAGTTGGGACTGCATATGGGTACAGTCATGTTACAAATTCTAAGATTGCAGAAGTTTTATCTGATGTGGACTTAGCTATCGTTGGACATGTCCATGATGCTATAGGTAAAGTCGTGATTGATAAGCCGGATGGTTCTAAGACAGTCATGGTAATTCCAGGTTCTCTAACCAATGTTAATGCTGGAGAACAGGGTAGACATTCTTACATAAACATTCCTATTCTGACAATCGAAGATAATGGTGAAGTCAAGTTAGAGTTTCTGCCATTTGACCTTAAGTTAAATATGGTCACATTTAAGAAAAAGAATCTTGAAGAGTCCAGAGAGAAATTGAGGAGTTTAAAAGGGAAACCAGTTGACCAGCTTACAGATGCTGTAACCTCTGTTGCTGCTATAACTTGTGGGAATGAGGTTCTATCTTCATTGAATGCATTCATGAGAGCAAAGGGGTATTCAGATAAGGATAAGAAGTTAGTGAGGGCAATATTAAATGACCCTGCTAATATAGGTGCAATAGTTGATATCTATTTATCGTAGTGGAGGAACAATGAAAGATTATAAAGCAATATTAACAAAACAGAGGGAAAGTTTTATATCAGAGAGGTCAGCTCAGGAGCGTGACTTTGCTGCTTTCTATAAAAGTATCATAGAACTTAATGAAAGACATCCTGAGTTATTTGTGGATATGCCTGAATTATTCTCTAAGCCTGATATGACGCTGCAGGATTTTATACCAGAGTTATATAAGGATGATATAGATGTTGCTGTTTATGCTCAACAGTATGAGAATTTGTGTGTTCTTATTGAAAGAGTTCAGGCAAGAATTATGCAGTACAACACAGAAATCTCAGGAGTGACTACAAGTGATGTTAGTGCAATTGCTGAGACTAATCGTAGGAATAGAGAGGCTTTTATAACAGAGCGTTCGAGACAGGAGATGCTTGTTAAATCCTGGAATGATAAGATTCAGAATACTAAGTCTGAGAAAATCAAGGCTTTGGGGTTGCCAGAAGAAATGTCCCTAGAGTATTTCATTCCAGAGTACTACAAGGAGGACATTGATGAGGAGCTTAAGCATCAGCAGTATCTTAATATGCTATCTGTCATTGAGAGTGTCAATGCTATTGTAGATGAGCATTTACAGGAGGTTGAGAAATGTTTATCAGAGTATCAGGAGCTGAGTTCGCAGAGAAGTTAGCAAATGCAGTTAAGGGTAAGAAAGAAGTTGTTAATTTCCTTCTTAAAGAGAGTACGCTTTATCTACAGACAATGGGTGTAGTCAGGCATAACATTCGGGTTAGTGTTATAGAGACTGATATGGATGAATTAGACGCTTCCTATGTCATGGATAAAATGCTGGGGTTATTAAGTACCCGTGATGATGTCTATCTCTATTTTTCAGGAGACTTGCTTAGAGTGGCTCAGACAAATTTTGAGTTTAATGCTATGAAGTCTTATGAGGAAAGAATAGAGAATGATGCATTTGAAGAGCGAAAGTATTGCAGTTTTAATAGACTGCTTCTATCAAAGATTGTTACAGGAGCTAAGCAGTTAGATGTTTTAGCAAGATCTTTGGGTGTTGGGTATTCTTCGTTACAGTTTAAAGATGGATCTGCTTATCTGATGTATTCTAATATGTTTGTCAAGTGGGAAGCTCCATTCATTGATATGTCAATTTCTATTGATACATTAAAATGGGTAATCGACAAAACAAGTGAGGATACAACATATTACTTTGACAGTGTGACTAGAGTGCTTTACTTCTATATATCTTATAATGAGATTTTAACAGTAGAAGTAAATGAGGTGAATCCTATGGTTGCTGAGACTTATCAGAAGATGCTCAGTGACCCTCAAAGAAAATCTCTAATAACTTTGGGGACAAAGTATAATTCTCAGTTAGAGGTTATTGCAAAGGGGTATGATAAGACTTTGGTAGATGTGTCATTCTGTGAAGATGGGAATGTCAGGATTTATATCGACAATGTCGTTACGAGGTTTGCTTATGGTAGTGGTGCGAATGCGTTAAAGACTATAAGAATTTCAACTGTTCAGCTTTCTACAATGTTAAAGCTTTTGGGGAGTACTAGAACAGAAGTTGAGATAGGAGATAATAAGTTATGGTTGAGACAGCTAGCAGAGAAGACAGATTTAGTAATCGCCGGAATGCTCTTTTAGTTGCAAAAGCTCAGGCAGATGAGCGTGCAAGAATAGGGCGAGCTAATGAAGCTAAGTTACGAGAAGCTCGTTTGGAATTACAGAAGTATACTAATATGAGAGATACTATTCGTAGCTGCTTCAATTACATTACTACTCTTTATAAGAATATTGAGAAGTATGCAGCAGATAGAAAAGAGCTTTCTACTAATATGTTAAAAACGGCAATTGAGAAAGCTGGGTTTATTGTTCCGGATGCAAGTACACGTGGTATACATTTGGAATACAACAATAAGGAGGCACGTGTTGTTGATGACTACGGCACGGATGTTAACTTAAGAGAGGGTTCTGCATATAGGACTGTCCTGTGTATGTTAATGAGGTACACACTTCTTAAGGTACAGCCGGATGCCTTACAGGTTCTGTTCTTAGATGAGATGTTTAGTACACTCTCTGATGAAACAATAAGTACAATGAGAGAGTACATCAAAGTATTTAAGGAAGATACTTTAATCATTGGAATTGAGCAGCGTGATGCTCTATTTCAGGGTATAGACCGTACAACTTTTGAGGCGGTTAAGACAGATGGTGTAACAGTTATAAGAAAGGTGGAATAATCCTATGGTAAAGCTACGTGATAAGATGGGAACTTGCTATTTTACAGTTGATCATGTAGGTAAGTTAAATCAGGTACTTGCTGGATTAGAAGGGCAGGAAGTAGACTTGGCATTTTGTAGGTTTACTCCCGGCGCTGAAAGAATCTTGGCAAGGTACTACTCTAAGATTGATTTCCACAATACAGAACATAAAGAGCTTGAGGAACTTTTACAGCGAAATACAGAGGCAGCTCGAATGCCGGCTCCTAAAGAAGTTGAGCTTAAGGTTGACTTGTCTAATGGGACTAAGCTGATAGACAATATTCGTTCTTTGGATGTCAATACAATCTATCACGTAACGAGTTTGGGTGACCCTAAGTTGATGGCATTCGTGATACTTGTAATGCTTAAGCGTCCGAAGATACAGTTTGATTTGGGCGGTCAGCTTGGACTCTTAGTACAGGAAGTCAGAAGGTATTGGGAGCCTGCTGCTACATTATGGGATAAGTATTGGGAACTCAGCGGAGAAGCAATGATTGTTAGAAATTTCCCAGATGAGTATGTTACTATTCTTGGTGATGGAATTATCAAGAAGGAAGCATATGTTGCAAGATATAAGGTACTTCCTTATGTGTTTGGTACAGATGCAGAAGCAGCTAAGTTACCGGAGTTTGAGACACTCTATAACACTATGGTTGACCGGCTTATGAAAGTGACGAAAGTAAGAAGAATTAAAGATATGCTTGAGGAGGTATAGTTATGACACCAGGTGAGAAGGAAGCATTACAGCTTATAGATGCTATGACAGGGACAAAGGCTACTGATGAACAAATGGAGTTTGCAGCAGACTTTACTATGCCAGTTGTATCTTTTGCTAATCCGGGAACTGGTAAATCACACAGTTTGGTAAAAGGGCTGATTATGTTACAGACTTACCACCGTATTCCTGGAAAGAAGATAAATGCCATGAGCTTTACAAGGGAAGCAACTGCAGAACTTAAGGCAAGGTATGATAGAGCCTGTAAGAAATGTCATATCACTCCTACTGTAAACTTCAAAACATTCCATAGTATTTGTCGTGAGATCGTACTTAATCGATTTCCGGGAATGAAGATAAAAGCAAGCTTTGACTGGGATAAGGACTTGAGTGCTTTAGCAGAGTATATGGATAAGCGAGGTTTAGATACTGAGGACATGTATTTTGTAAGAAGAGTTGCGGTAGCTATTGACAAGTTAAATAATAGTTTGTGCTATGACCCGCTCAATGTGATCAGGCAGTATTCATTCAAGACTCTGAATATTCCTATTGATATTTTTCAGGCATTAAGGTCTGACATGTTTGCTTATGGTGTGGTTATGCAGAGTATACCACAGGGCTCCATTCCGCTGTATGCTTTGTATGTTCTTGCGAATGACAAGACTCTACAGCAGAAGTATAAGGAGACATATAAGGTTATGATCGTTGATGAGTTTCAGGATATGACAAAGTTGTATCTTATTATTCTCTCAATGATATCCTCTAACCTTATTGCAATTGGTGATTTGAAGCAGCAGATATATGGGTTCAATGGTGCTTGTGCTGAGATTGTTGATGAGTACATGAAAATGTATCCTAATGCAAGAGTACTTCCGCTGACTCAGTCATTTCGGTGTAAGAACGAAATAGCTGATTTTGCGACAGGGGTTTACTGGCCTAATGATAAGAGCACTGTTCCATTCAAGGGTACTGGTACAGGAGCAACAATTGAGGTTAAGCAGAATGCTGAACTTGATCTTGCAGATATCATTAGGGAAGTTAAGCTTGAGGAGGATAAAGAAGATGTTGCAAATGCAAAGTCTACTATGTTCTTGTTCAGGAATAACTACGCTATAACTCCTGTGGCTGAGGAGCTTTATAAACAGGGTGTTCTGTTCAGAACAAAGAAACTCACAAAGGTTATGGATTATCCAGTATTCCATGAGTTGTCTGATTTGGCTCTGGCAGCAATGGAACCTAACAACGAGACTTATCAGATAAATGCTGTCAGATGGTTTCCAGAGTTTAAGAAATACAGTGTAGGAGCAAATCCTTACCTATCTGTTATACGAGGCAAAGATATGTTCTCTGTCAATTATCAGTTCCGTGAAGAATCCTCCATGGAATTTTTTAAATTGATGAAAGAAACAAGAGACTTGATCCAGAAGGGTGCTATGGCTACTATAATCTTTAATAAGTTACTTCCTTTGTATGACAAGTACATTATTGAAGGTAAGTGGTATAAGCTGGAGAATGACTTTGATTTCTATGTTACTCTTGTAAAGAGTATTATCGTTTCAAAGACTTTTCCTAAAATGGTAGCTGAGGAATATGAAAAGGCTAGGAAAGTTGAGGAAGCTTATAACTTAAATATGGGTGTCAAGTGTTACACCATGCACTCTGCTAAGGGGCTTGAGGCGGACATCGTCTATTTATTAGATATGGATGATGGAATCGTTCCTTCGCATAAGAATTACACGAAGCTTATAAAATCCCAGTGTGAGTATGAAGCCGCAAAGATGATACGTGAAGAGAGAAATCTCTTATATGTAGCATTGACTCGTGCTAAGGAGAAAGTAGTAATTACCTATTATGGGAAGTTGACAGAACTCCTCAGTAATCCAAGACAGAATGCTTTTACATATCTTGATGAAATCTATGCATCAACTAAGATGGATTTCAATGACGTCGAGTCATTCCTCAAATCTATAAATTTGGGTGGTGTAGTAAGTAACGGAAGTCCAAACCCTTCTACTGGAGATGATGATATAGACTCTTCCGGAATTGAGGATTTGTAAATTTGTTTAGTTACATGTAAGTCTTATAAGAAGATTGTCATATATAAATGAAGAAAGGTGGTGAATCTATATGATAATAGCTGGCGTAATTAACCTTGCAACAATCGCTAAGATTGGTGGTTCTTTTCTTGCAATGCTTGTAATCATTGCATGTTTTGTTCAGGGTGCCAAGGAGAACTCTAAGCAGCATGGCAATGGAGGCAGTAACAGTGCGTCTAAGTCATCGTCTACGACTGATACTAAGAAGGAGGGCTAGTCAATGAGTGCAAACTCAGTGAGTGGTATCCAGCAGTTGGTTGAAGAGTACAGTAATGGCTGTACTCTTCAGGAGATATCGAGAAGAATATCAGAGAGTGCTGGGACAATGGAGGAAGAGTGGAGGAATAACAAGCAGAAGAAGCTTGAACAGGCTGAGCAGGTTGCTAAAGCTTTACAGGCTGCCTTAGCTCAAGGTGATACTTCTGAGAATGCAGAGTATTCAGAAGCCTTAAGTGAGCTTCAGCAAATCCGTGGTGCTATTGCTATCTATGATGAAAAGTTACAGGCTCTCTGTGATTTGGAGAATGAGAAAAGGTATGAGCCTATCGGGATGGTACTTCTCTATTCAACTGTTTGTATAGAGGATGAGAATAAATCAAAGTATATTTTCAAGATATATCCTAAGGGTGTATCTGATTTAAGTCGTGGTATTGTCAGCCGTGACAGAGCGATTATAAAAGCTGCTTGGAAGTGTAAAGTTGGTGATACTTTTCAGGCATGGAATAAAGGAACCAACACAAATGTTACGTATACAGTAAAGGAGATTTGGTAGTATATGATTATAGGAACAAAGACAGTTAAGATGAAAATCGAGAAAGCCTTTGGTAAAGGTGAAGTTTCTGTTCAGCCTATCAGTGATATCCTTAATAGACTGAAGTTAGACCCTAGCGTTGTAAGTCCAAGGATCAATGCTTATGTTGTCTCTATGATGGATTTTAAGACTGCTGGTAATAAACAGGATTTCAGGGATGCAGCAGCTTCTAAGCATCCGGGTAACCGTATCATTCTTGTAGCAAGGGGTAAGTGTGATATACCGGAGGGTAATGGTATTGATAAAGTTCTTATTAATGCAACACCTCAGATGGTTTCTGCTGTAGTTGCTGGGTTTGCTCAGGAGACTATGGCAGCACAGAGTGTTCCTGAGGCAAATCCTAGTATTCCGGAATTTGTTCTTGATGAGGAGTCTGTGAAAGAAGAGACGCCTGAGCCAGTGGTTGAGGTTGAACAGTTTTCGACAAGTGAACCTATACAGGAGTTGCATGTTGAACAGGTTGAACAGCCAGCTCAGGAGAAAGAAAAAGATGAACCTCAGCAGAGTGAGTTTGTGTCAAGGATAAAGGAGTGTCAAAGAGTAGTTGATGCCGAGGCTCTGTCAAGGGAGCTTAAAGCAGCTGATATCGTTAAGGATATTGTTAAAGACAACAAGCAGTATCTGGCAGTTGAGGAACGTCTTAAAGTTCTTCAGGAGAAAATCAATTCTATCTTCTTAGACAATTCTATTTCCAGTATTGAGGAGAAGATGGAGAAGATTGATGCCGTGCTTATTGATAAGGACTACTACAGGTTTCAGAAGAACACAACTCTTGAGATTATAACTACTCTGGTTGATAAGGTTAAGGATTGTATTTACACAAGGCTTAATGAGCTTGATGTTGCTATACAGAATACACAGAGAACAGCTCCGGTAGATTATCCAAGATTAGGTGCTGTGGTTGATGAGCGAGCTAATGTGCTTCTTGAAATATCCAAACTTAATGAACAGCTGGAGAGTATATACGTTGCTTCTGATTCTTTTGCAAGAGAAGTTGCTGCCAATATGAGTGCTGATTCTGCAAACCCTACTGGTAATCCCTTAGTTGATGCACATCTTCGTTTAAGAGGAAGTTCTCTTATTTCGGAGAAAGCTTTTGATTCTATAAGAGAAATTATAGAGACTGCAGACAGGACATCAGAGGAGTACAAGCAGGCACAGAGAGACCTTCATGCTATGTATCAGAAAATGATGCGTATAATTGAGTTAGACAATGAGTCCCTTGCAGCGTTCAGAGATATTGTAGCTTTACGTAAGGCAGTTAAGCTTGAGGATACGATAACAGCTAACACACCTCTTAAGCAGAACATGAGAATCTTTATCGGGGATGAGGGAAGTGGACGTTCTATTATTCCTTATATTGTATCTAAGAGAAAGTCCAGGGAGAGTGCTAATGTTTTGCTTGTTGACTTAACAGGTACGGATAAGTATTCGGATTATGGTGTGGGCGGAATAAGTCTTGAATCTTTCTATGAAGATATCCCTAATAAGGATTTACTTGTAGTCAAGGGAAATCCGGCTGATTCTATTGACGAGGCTGGAAAGCTTCTTGCTACATTAACAAGAGCAGCAGATTACTATCGTGTTATCAATGTTGTGCTCAAGCCGGAACTTAGATTGTTCTACAGTATTCTAGGTGTTGAGGCTGGTGTGGTGAACTACATTGTTACTCCTGCAAGACAGCATATTGTTAAGTATAAGAATATGATTTCTGATACTTATATCGAGAATACTGCACAGCGAGTTATCCTTAACAAGTGTGACATTGGTATCGAACCTGTGCTTCAGCAGCTTGGTGTTATTGATAATCCGAGAGTTCATTTTGTGAGAGTTGGAAACTCTAATGCGATTGTGGAGTGTGGGCTTAATGGACTTGATCCAACTCTGGTGAAGTCTGTGCTTGAGCTAACGAGAGAGGTGTGTGCCTCATGTTAAATCTCTCGGGCAAGTTCAGTTATGACACTATACGAGATATTGATGTTTACACTTCTCAGAGGTTTAAGGATAAGTCAAGTCTAATGACACCGGAGGCGCTTACTCTTAAGGAACAGGGCTACGCGGCTGATGCGGAGATTAAGAAACTTTGTGAAGAAGTTCTGGGACATGAATTATTTGAACCAGCACAGTCTTATATTTCTGAAGACATTGTCAGGTTGTTTGAAAATACTGGGCTTGTCCCGGTTCTGTACCTCCCTATGCGTAAGGAAGTCGTTGCAGTGTACTCCGATGAGTTTGATTATGATAAAGGTTTCAATGTGCATTGGTTAGATATAGTTAAGCAACCTACAACACTGCCTTATTACATTACAGCTTATACTAAGTTGTATGGAAAGCACAACTGCTTAAGTGAGGTTCCAGCAAAGACTTTATTTAATGGCATTGTAAAGGAAGCTATTGACCTGGGTGCAATTGATATAACGATTTCATCCGTGGGTAGTGCAACAATAGTTTACTATAATATCAAAAAACAGAAGGTAAGGTCTAATAAGATATTTGATTATACTTTAATTGAGGAGATAATCAAACTGCTTACAGTTAAGTCTCCTATGGATATGCACTCGTGTAAGCCAAAGGATGTGGATGTTGATTTAACAAAGGAGTATAGAGGGAGAGTCTGTATCAATACAAAGGTTGGAGGTTATACAGTTACAATTCGACTTCTACCTAACAAAGCATTCACTACAGATTTAAGTGAGCTTGGTGTTACTGGGGTTACGGAGCATTGGTTGAGGACTGCCTTTATGGACACCACACCAGGGTTGCACCTTATGGTAGGTGCAACTATGAGTGGTAAGAATACGACAATTCTATCAGTTCTTAAGGAGCTTGCTGAACCTGATACTTTAAAGATAGTTTCTATTGAGATGCCGGTTGAGCAGACTCTACCTGGCATTGAACAAATTTCTGTTGAGAAAGAAGAAGAGTTCAATACATCAGTTAAATCTTTAATCAGAGTAAACCCAGATATTGTTTATATAACAGAGATAAGAGATTCTACAGGTTTGCCAGCAGTACAAGTTACTAACACTGGCAAGTGTGTTTATTCTACTCTGCATTCAAACAGTGTTGCTGATACGATATCAAGATTAACTGATATTACAGGACTATCACAGGATAGAATTATACAGGCATTACATTCTATCTGTTATCAAGAGTTACGCTATAACAAAGTCACTAAGCAGTTGTATCCATATGACAGGTTTGTGAGATTTTCAAATGAGCTGAAGCAAAAGTTGTATGGAAAATCAATAGGTGATGTTATTGCTGTAATTCAGGAAGCAGAGGAGGGAGACAATGACACTGATTGATGCCTATATCGGAATTAACAAAATAACAGCAGATCTGATTCAGAATATGGTAAAGCTAAATAAAACAAAGAATGAGCCGGTGGTGGATTATATCCGGTTACAGGAAAGTGGCTTTACTGTATCTGAAGAAGATAGGCAGATACAGAGAACTTTATTGACGGCTTATGATTTAACTCAGTATAAGAATGAGTATCATTCACTTGAGCTTGCTCAGGATGTTAAGTCATGGCTGAGTATTATGTTGGGAGAGGTTAGACAGAATGAAGTTAAGGGCATTTAGTGTACATGGGAAAGACATTCTATTTGGATTAGAAGATTGTCCAGTGCACGTTTCTAAAAGTTTAGTAGCCCTGGTAAATAAGCGTTACTCAGAAATGCTCCAGGCAGAAACAATTGTCAGAACAGATGAGCGTCTGGCTCTAACAGAAGGTGACATTGTGTATGACAAGAATACTGGAGAGCTTCTGGGTTACGTTATTTACTCAAGTGGGTTTAAGATGCAAACAATGCAGGGATTTGTGAAAGATGTTCCTGACAAAGAACATATATACGTGAGACATAGAAATACTACCTCAGTGAAAGAAGTAGTTGAAAGTTGTATGCGAACACCTTTGCTCTTTAAGTATGGTGAAGATACAGTGCTCAAGCTTAAATCTGTTGTTAAAGCAAATGGGGATAAGCATCTTGGTATTTTGCAGAAGAAGTCTACAGGTGCTTATAGTATAAGGGCTTGTGAGCTTAAGTGGTTCTCCGGCTTAAGAGATGAAGATGGCAACAAGTTCTTCTATGGTGACAAGCTGGGTGAGCAGGTCTTGGTCTACCGTAATGGTTTGCCTGTGTGGGTAACTTGTAAATAAGTTTCAAAGAAATAGTGGAGGGAAAGCTATGCGAACAGTATTAAGAGGAATCACTGTAGACAATGGTGGTTCAGAAGTTAGAGTATTACCTTATGGTGCTGCTCTGAACGAAATGGAAAGAATGGACAGCAATTTTGTTGAGATTACTGAGAAGGATTTTCGTATAAAGGATGTAGAAAATCCTAAGCATTTAATGCGTGTTGTTAGGGCTCCTAAGTCAGAGTACTTGGGAATTGTTGCACAGGGTTTAACAGGTAGAGCTTACAATGGAACATCTTTAGCTCTTAATGTACAGGAAGCCAAGACGGATAGTCTTAACTACTACAGACAGTTTATCTTTGCTGTGGCGGCAGATGCTATTGAGGCTTACCTTAGTGAGGCGAAGATTACTAAGGTGAACAAGGGTATCTTTAAGAAGGTTGAGACTTATGACAATGAAGAGATTATGTACAAGTATGTTATCGTAACATGTATACCTATACGTGAGCACTCAGGAAATAAGGATTGCGCTAATAACTTAAAGAGCTGCTTAGCTGGTGAGTATGCTGTGGAGTTTCCGCTGCTTGAGTCTTCTCCAGTGGTTCACTTTACAATTCAGCAGAATTATATCGGGGTAACTCCTGAGGGTGGAGTTGCGATGAACCTCATCCGTAATCAGATTGAGAAAGATGACTACAGTATAGTTATTGATATGGGACACGTCACAACAGATATCTCTATCTTCAAAGGAAAGACTCTTTTAGGTAAAGTGAAGACAGTCTACTATGCTGGAAACATTCTGGTTGAGGAAGTTAAGAATGCTCTTGAGGAAGAGGGTTATCGTTGTTCTGATGAGCAGACAATGAGGGCTATTCAGACAGGAAGCGTTAGGGTGGGTATTCACTCTGAGGATGTTACAAAGCTTCTTGATGAGTGCAAGAGCAATTTTGTAAATAATTACCTAAAGGGTGAAATCCTTAAGCTGCTCGCCACAAATAGAATTGAGGCAAAGCAGATACAAAATGCAATCTTTATCGGTGCAGCAATGAATGATACAGGGCTTCATTCTATACAGCATAAGATTATTGATGCTTGCGGTTTTGGCAACTCGGCTATTATAGATACACATTGTGATAGCAGATATGTCAATATCAAGGCGGCTTCAGTATTTACAGGAATGCTATTTAAGGCGGCACAGGAAGCAGAAAGTGCACCTGAGGTTTAGATATGTTGAGGGATGTGCTTCCGGAGGACTTATTAAAATACTTCGAGTATATTCCTGATAATAGACTGGCTGAGGTCTTTGTTGGGTTAATTCGAGAAGCATTAACTTCAAGGTTAAATCCAGCAGAGATAAAGCCGGTATTTGAGACTGGGGAGATTGTTCAGAATATCGTGCAACTCCTGCAGGGTAACAGTCCTAATAATATGAGGGAATTAGTTACGAGTGTTAAAGATACTCCGGTAGAAGAAGTACAGAATGAACCTATTGAAGCAGCTAAGCTGGTGGATATTACAAGTGTAGTAGATACTGATGATGACTTAGGTGATTTAATGGATTTGTTAAAATAAATGGGAGGTAAGTATGGACGTTCTGCCTTTAGTGTTATCTGAGGATGAAGTGTTGCTTCTTCCAGATGCAGTACTTATCAAGGTATCAGAGATTGCTACAGATAAAATTGTAGCAATGTTGTTTAGCTATTTAAAAGATTCAACAAATGAGGAAGTCAAAGCAAAAATCAATAGAACCTTTCGGAAACCCCTGACTATAAGGAGGGACTCAAAGTCTGCTCCTATTGCAATGATGGTTAAGAGTCTTGGAGACATAACCTATAAGGATATTTATTATGGTTTGCCTCGTGAGAGTTTAGAGAGTCTACGTGGAAATATTGAGAGTATACTTGATAATCAGTATGCTGTAGCTTGGATTGAGCCCATCACTTCTAAGCAGTATAAGAAGTACATAGATGATTTGTACGATATGGGAGCTGCAGAATCAAATAAAGTTATAGCTAATTGTATTTCCAGTGTAGCTAGAAGAATTGAGAATATGGGTTATGCATTTAAAGACCCTCCACAGGCAAAACCTAGACCTACTGAGGTTACAAAGGTTTTGAGAAGAGCTGCTGATTACAGGCTTATCGTAAGGGGTATTAACTTTCTGCTTAAGCAAATGCATGAAGGAAGAAACCCTGATACTTGGAGGATACTATGAGAGTTCTAAGATTATTTGACGTATCTCAGTTTATTGCTTCCGGCGCATATAATGATTCTTATTTGAGTCGAGGTTGTATCAAAGTTGCAAACAATTACATACCTCAGGAAATTCCTATCGGTGGAATTACATATTTACTTAGGGAGATAAAAAGATTTAAAAATAATGAAACAGATTTTGTTTTCTGTATTGATAATCTTCCGACAATAAAGTATGAACTCTTTAAGAATGAGCTTTCAGAGTATGGAAGTTACAAGGGTAATCGTCCGAAGAAGAAAACATCACATGGTATTCAGAGACGAATGGCATCAGATGTCCTGGAGGCTATTGGGTTTAATGTCGTAGGCTGTGCTGGGTACGAAGCAGATGATTGTATTGCTTCTGTCGTCAAATATTATGCTGGTTCTTACGACAAAGTTTATATTCATACAAGGGACTCAGATTTATACTATCTGGTTAATGAGAAAGTTGAATGTGTGCCTGTTGGAAATACAGGTAAGCATATCACTAGAGCTAACTGGGAGGACGGAGTGCTTACTGGCTGGACAGTTCCTTGGAATACAATAACTTTACATAAGATGTTCTATGGCGAGCCAGGTGATAATATTCCTCCTGCTCGTAGGTCAGTAATGCAGCATCTTTATGACTTGGCGTCTATGGATGACATAAAGCATTTTGGTGATAATACTTATCTCCAAATGTTTATAGAGCAGCATACAGACGACAAGCAGGTGCTGGCTGTAATGAAGATGATAATGCCACTGATACTTGAGGAGTATGAGGTACAGTTGCATGATGAAGATATTGATACTGAAATTTATCAGTATTTTCTACAGGAGTTTAATGTTGTTAAGTATGGGACATATTCTCCGGAGGCAGCCTGCTACGGTGATGCCTTAATACGTAAGTATATAGAAATTTATAACGATGAAAAAGGAGGTGTGTGAGTTGGCATCTATAAGTGAATTAAGAAATCGAGGAAGGATTGCGAGAGAAATGGTTGCAATTCAGGAACAGCGGATACGTGCTGTGGTCGCTAATGAGTTACAGCGTACAGATTTACAGGAAGATGTTAAACAATCATTTGCCTCATCTATTTCAAGCAAGGTTTCTGAGGCCGTAAGCAGTACTGTTAACCAGTTTCTTGATAGATGCGCTGCAAGGGGGCTTAAGCAGAGTGAAATACGAAGAGCAGTTAGTATTGTCAATAACGCTTTTGGTATAGTGCCGGAGAATACTGACTATGAGGCTATGCTTAAGGGTGTCGCAGATTACATGGCAGAGCATACAAGTTACTATGACGAACTTCAGATATTTTTTGTACGTGATGACAAAAATGTCTAGGTTGGTGGAAATGAAGATGCTTGTGAACCATATATAATTGACAATAAGGAGAATAGGAATTATGGCAAAAATTGATATTGAATTATCTTCAAAGCGTCTCCTTAGTATATTCAGTTCAAGTGGCATTGAACAGCCTTGGAGATTTCAAGATAAGCTCCAGATACATATTCCATTTGAAGAGTATGTTGTATTTGTTTCTGAAATAGTCAAAAGTGATTACGCTTGGTTAGCTTTTCCTATGGATAGCTATAGGAAAGCCTTACAGGTTTATTCAGAAAATCCCCAGAATATGATTCGTTTATTTTATAACGACATAAGCTTTGCTCAGTATTATGAGTGGGATTTGGCTCTTGAAGATAACAAAGGGTGTTCGCTAATACTTCCTAAGTTTGATACTAACGAGGTGTTGGATATTAGGGATATCGGTGAGCATTTGTCAGAGTATACAGATGACGAGGCATTTGCAAAAGTTTTAGAATATTTACCAAGACGAATGCCTAAGTGTGTAACTACAGAGACACAGTTAAGTAATGGAAGATACTTTGATATTAAGGAGTACATTATCTTCTTAAGATGTCTGATGTTTACGCCTAGTTGTAAGAAAATAAATTTCAAGGAGGATAGCTAAGTGGGAAATAATATATACATTCAGGCTTACGCTAAAGTTTATGGCGTACCTTTTAATGAGTGTACTAAGCCGGAACATAAAGCACGAATCGATGCTGCTTTAGATTTCGTCTGGCAGTATCCTGGGCAGTTTCCAGGAGAGTCAGAAATGGACGCAGATATCCGGCGAGATATGACTGAGCCAGGCTCAGGAACAGTTAGTGCTTTAGCGGCGCATTTAACTACAAAGACAGGTTTGGAGTTTCCAAAGACTCCGCCAGCTACGGCTTGGGAGAAGATTTTTATAACATTCAAACGAATGAATGATGAGGCAGCAGAGAAGCCTGTAGGTAGTCAGACTACAGAGCCTATCGTAGAGAGTCCATCTTCAGATATAACTCAAATATATGAGAAAAATAAACAAGGAGGGCATGAAACTATGTCAAAGGAATTAAAGGGAGCACCAACTGTATCAAGTGAGGGTACAGTAAGACAGACTATGTCAGAAGCAATTAAGAATATGGAGAATGGAGCAAACAGTGGAACTCCGGATGGTTCAAACGCAGGTGAGGGTGTTGATTCCGCAATGTTCAATGCTAGCTTAGACCAGATCAAGGGCCGTACACAGGCATTCGTCAATGCATTTCTTAACGGTCGTATTACTAAGGTTTACATCGCAAAGCCGGCACTTAAGAATATTCTTGAGGAGGGTGTAGAGGCGAAAGGTGTAATCGCGAAACCTGAGGATACACTCAGAGTATTTAAGGAGAAGACCGGATTTGTGGAAACTCCTACAACTATTAAGGCTGCTGACGGTACTGATAAGGAGGAGATTGCTGTTACATTCACAAATGTTCCGGCATCTTATCAGGATGCTGCTAGACAGATGTATAATCTTCTTACAGCAGCAGTTGCTAATCCAGACGGTCAGACCCCGGTTGAGGTTAATGTTAACGAGAAGGAAGTACTTGGTTCATTCAAGGGATATACTTATGACATTGGTGATCAGAAGGCTGTAACTGTAGACCCAAAGGAGCTTATTACAGTTCTTCAGGATAAGGCACCTGGACGTCTTATGTGCGTAGGTGATAAGGCTCAGGCGGTACTTACTGTAGTTAAGGAGAAGGCTGCTAATACAAACAGTGGCAAGACTTCAAAGAGAAAGGCAAAGGAAGTTGGTTCTACTTCTGTTAAGATTTTAAGCCGTAATGAGTTAAAGGATGCCGCTGGGGTTGTGGAGTATCTTAAGGTTGTCAATGCAGAGAAGAAAATTGATGAGAAGGCACCTAACGTTAAGTCTAAACTTTTCATTAAGTACAATGCTAAGGACAGCGATAACAAGGATGTTGAGAGAACATGGAGACTTCCATTAAAGGCTGCACAGTACGAGCTTACAGTTGCTGATTCAACACTTTACGATAAGCTTTGCCCACATTCCACAAGTTCTCAGATAGTTACAATTTCTGGTGCTGATGATAAGGAAGGTATCGAGAAGCTTCTTAATGAGTTCGCTAAGAATATGGCATTTGCGTCGGTTAATAAGGATAATAAGAGTGATATTCTTGCTGGTGCAAGAGACGCTGTCAAGAAGGCTACAGAGCAGTCTTCTCAGGAAGAGGCTGACGCTACTGGACTTGGGGCCTAAGCTTACCATGCAAGTGGCGATTGGTTGAGAGTTTAGATTTTCTAGACTCTCTTCCAAATTAAATAAGGTTTAAGGCTTGAACACACTGTGTTCGAGCTGAGGTTACAGGGCAAAAGTAACCTCCTAATTGTAAAGTATTTAAAGTCTGTTTGTGAAATATCAAGCAGATGAGCCTAGTATGATAAACTAGGTTCCCCCATAATTAAGTTAAGAACCTCCACTAGTTCTAACTTGAGAAGTCCCTCTCTTATATGGAGAGGGATAAGCATAGTTTTAAGCTATGCTTGCTGTTAATACAGCGAAAGCTCGACACCACATCGAGGACTGACATTTCTGACCTGACCATGAGATTTCTTATGGTCAGGGCAAGTGGAAGTATAATTGGCTTCACTGACAAGACTAGCTAGTGTGGCACCAAATTGTATATTATTTTATATATTGAGTTTAGGGGAGCGATTACAAAATCGCTCCCCTTTAGTAATTTGGAGGGATAGATGATAGGGTATTGTGTAATGCGGAATGGGAGCTTGGGTTTCGGAATGTCTGAGAAGGAAGCCTCTGATGATGCTTATATAAATAAGTGTAGGGGTAATTTGGGTAATGATGTGGAGCATAAATTTGCTAAACAGAAGCAGAAGTTGAGTGTCTGGAGTCCGGCTTCAGATTTATTACATATTTCTGATATAGGTTGCTTACAGATTGTTGACGGGATGCTCAAGGATTTAAGAAGTGGGAAGGTTATAAGATTAAATCCAAGAGGTAACATATTTTATTACTGTCTTCATTTATTTGGAAGTCTACTAAGTTATACAGAAATTCTATGTGTGATATCTAAGGCTCTTGAGGACTTCCTCGATAGTTACTCTAAGGACTATGTGCATGTTGCTAATCTTCCTATGATTCAGGTAGTTGAGTTAACTAATGAGTTTTCACCGAATGTGACTTATATGCTTGACAACGAATTTATTATAGGGACTCATGAGAACTGTCTTGGTATCAAAGGTATGGGGGATGAAGCTTACTATGTGCTCAATGGTATTTCTGATGAGGAAACAAGATTTATCCTGCCTTACTTGGGTTATAGAGTTGGGTGTGTATTTGAGGAGGATTATTAAATGGCTAAGAAGATTATGTCGTTTGATGAGGTTGTTGGTCATAAGAACCTTATACGATTTTTAAAGGAACATATAGAAGAAGATAATATTGCAGATGTCGTTATATTTCATGGTACTCCAGGTGTAGGTAAATCTTCTCTTGCTAAGCTCTTGGCGATTGAAGTTGCTTACCGATGGGAGAAAGATGAGGCTGCTAAGCAGAAGTGTAAAGAAAGCGTCATTCTACAGAATGCTTCTACAGATACTATAAAGTTATTTAATATGTCAGAGATTTCTGAGAAAGAAGAAGAAATCCAGAGAGTCAAAGCTGATTTGTCTACGGGATTTTCTAAGACTGGCAGAAAAGTTCTTATTATGGATGAGGCACACAACATGTCGAAGAAAGCTCAGGATGCTATCTTAACAGAAATTGAACATCTGCAAAAAGGTGTCTATGTATTTATATGTACAACAGAAATTAGTGCCCTACGTGAAGCTTTACAATCTAGGGGTAAAGCAACCTTCAGACTTAATGTGTTGACTGATGCAGAAGCTCGAATACTTTTAAACAGGGTTATTACCCAAAGAAAGTTAAGATTTGATATTTCTCAGGAAGTAGTTGTAACTCTTGTTATGAATTGGGCAAATAATCAGCCGCGTAAGATGTGCAATCTTCTAGATAACTTTGATGATGGTTCTTTAGTTTCTTCTAGAGATTTGGAAGTGTTTATGAATACATCTTCTGCAGCATCTGTTATTGAGCTTATGAAATATATCTATGATTCATTACCACTTGGACTTGCCTATGTGGATTCTCTTAAATTAGATGAGTCCTTTGCAACAATGCTGATAGAAGTATGCAAAGTTGCATTAGGTGGTATGAGTAATGCAATGTCTACTATGGATATAAGGTATATAAAAGAATTCATGGCAGATAAAGATGTCAATAATCTCCTACGTTTTACAGTAGAAGTTGCTGGGTTAAGTGACTTACGAAAGAGGAGAGTAGTTGCTGCATTCATAAAATCTAACATTACATTTAAGCAGGATTATGTTCCTGTTAAGCCTAATGAGGAACTTGTGCATGGGTTCGATTTGCAGGAGGTTGCTAAGGGAACAGATAACAGTGAATTACCTTTGGGGAGTTCTGATGTTTCATTGCGTGTCCCTACATTGGATGAACTTTTTAAGTCTTCAGATACTGTTGTGAATGAGGGCTATGTCATGAGTGAAGCTATTAAGGCTTTAGGATAGGAGACGGTGCATGAGAGTTTATACGTCATATTATGCAAAGATGAGCAGGGATCTGCATGAGATGATTCCGGTTACAATTTCGACTAGTGTTCCTAGCTGGTTTCCCTGGATTACTGAGGACTTAAGAATATTAGTTCCTGGTTGGGATTTGGTGATGGGAATAAAAGAAGGTCGTATTACACAAGAGCAGTATACAGAGAGATATCTCTCTAAATTAGCTGGAATAAATAAAGAGGAAGTATGGAGGGAATTAAATAAAATATCAGCACAGAATGGGAACAGAGATATTGTTCTCTTATGCTATGAGAAAAGAGGTGATTTTTGTCATAGGAATCTAGTAGCTGATTGGCTGGGAGGTGTAGAAGAATATGAATGATAAGGGAGTTTATTTACAGAATAGTGTTGATGCAATGTTGGTTTTAACAGACACTATGCATGACTTAATTGGTGAGTCAGATTTTAGCAATAACAGGAAGGCTAAGCTACAGACAGACTTAGCCACAATTCGATATAGGACATCCACCCTTAAAGAGGATATTAGTAAGGAGAAGGAGGGGACTGCTAATGGAATATACAATTAGTTGTCTTGTCATTGCACTAATACTTTTTATTGTGTGGAAGATAACAAAGAATTTTATTAAGCTCTTGATTTGCTTTTGCATCCTGGGCGTTCCCCTATACTTTGGGTGGTCTTATATTCAGGCATTTATGTAGGAGGTGCTGATATGTTGGGTGGAAAAGAAGTCTGCAAAGTTATTGAGGTTACAGATAATATCAAGATGTCTGACCTAAGTCTTTCAGATCAGATGAGGCTTATATTAGCAGCACTCTCTAATAATGATGACGCAGATTTGGAGAATGCAGAGCGTTTATCAAGAGACCATCTTAAAAAGGTTGCTGCTCTAAAGTCATTCGTTGATAAATCTATTGAACGAATGAATGAGCTAGGTAAATCTAAAGTTACGGCTAAGCTTTCGTATGAGTTTCTTCCTTATATAAAAGATGTTCAGAAGAAGTATGGTAAGTTCTACGAAATACATACTACCGGGGAACAGCAGGCTGAGATGTTTCAGCTTCCTTTTATAATTTCCATTGAGAAAAGGAGGGAAGATTAAATATGTCAAAGTTTAAAGTTTTACTAATGGGGTTTGGTGTGGTTGCCGCTGTTATGGGAACGGCTGTAACAGCAAGCGCTAAGATGTCTGATGGTGGAATATCTGAGACAGCATTTGATGATATTAACAAACCAACTCTACGTCCTACAGAGAAAGTTACAGAGAAAGAAACAACGACTGCAACAAAGGAAACTGTATCAGAGAAACCAACGGAGAGTACAGAAGTTACAACGAAAGAGACCCAAGCTCCAACGATTATTGTTATTCCTGCACCTACTGAGGAGACAACGGAGGAGCCTACAGTAACAGCAAAGGTAACCCAAGTAGTATCGGGGAATAACTTAGATAATTGGAGTTATCAACCGTTAGCCTCTGAGGTATCTGCATTATTTGCAAATATCTATAAGCATGGATTTGACTACGTTGACTCAAGGTATTTTGATAGTGGACGAGCTTCTAATGTTGTCAGTAATGGGGTTTCGACAACCGGCTATGATTTAGGTACCATAGATTCTAAGTCGGGTAATAGCTGGTCTTCAAGTAAAGTAACAAGTGCAACAGCAGTGTCTTCTAATTTGATAGCCATGGCAATCTACAAGTTCTATGGCGTCTATGAGTATGACTATACGGTGGAGTATTCTAGCGTGAGTGATACAGATATTATGGGAGGTAAAGGTAATCTCCTGTTAGAAGTAGGTGAACCATATAACGACCTTGATATGAGTGAAGGTCTTGCTAAGGTTTATATCTCAAATAGTGAACCTACTAAGTATCTGGAAAGGTATGCGTCCGAGTTTGGTGGAGTGCCGAGTGCAGGTTCTTTTAAGGAGTGTTTAAAGACTATCTATAAGATGACTAAACAGCTTAATGGTTTATTGTTATCGGAAGATGCTTTAGACGATTTATGGAAGAGTAACGCTATCAAAGTTACTGAGAGTTCTACGGAAGGCAAAAGAGTACAAGCTTACTTTCTTTATATGGGTTATATAAAGGAGACGGAGTGGAATGCTGGCTCCATGTCATTTGAAAGGTTTCTTGAGATTTTAAATAATATCAAGAATGGATCTTATAATGCTGTAAAGACTTCAAAGGTTACAATTGTAAAGTCTGTTAATAGATTTATCAATGGATGTTATTATATTCCAGCTTATGAGGAAATTCCTAATCTTACAGACGAGATACAGCAAAGGGGTCCTTTCGCTGTTATCTATACAGGGCAGTTTAATACTAAGGGTGCAAGTACTGTGGATACTTCAAAGATTACAGAGACATCAAGAGCTCTGGAGATTTTGGGTTATGACATGTTGTTAAAGTCTGAGTCGCTTGAAATGCCTAAAGACTCTTCTGGGGTGGTTGCACGTGGAGATGATGTTCTGTCTCTAAATCGGAAAATAGAAGGTACTGACAGGTATCCTTATGAAGCAGAAATTATAGGTGACTCCGAGAAAATAACCAAGGGTGTCGCTATCATGGATATCTATAAGGCACTTGGGTTAAATCAGTATGATATTCAGATGTGGACAAAGGAAGCTTCTGCAGATGCTTTGAACAACTCACCAGCTGTTTTAAATTTACCAGCTTATGTAGATACTGTTGATGCAAGCAAAGGGTATACCTATGTATGGGTAACAAGAACGAATGTAAATAAGTATGTTACCAAGGCTCAGAATGATTTGAAGATTCCAAGCTCTGCGTATAGAAGTGAGTTGACAAGTGGAGAGTTTATTGTTCTGCTAGCTGAGATGATGGATTACTATGGGGAGCCTATCATTTCTCAGTCTGAGGTAAATCAGTTATTACAGGTATTTGGAAATGATATTCCTATGTATCTTACGGCAGCAGAAGCAGATGCCTGGGTGTATCTTAAGGTAAGAGGTTGCCTGAATGATGACTCTATAAAATTCTATGAACCTTTGACCCTAAAACAGATGCTTGAGATTTTGGTATGCGTTGCAGATAAAGATTCTCGAACAACCTATAAGGATATTCAGCTTACATTGGATATAGGTGATTTAGCTGAGGAGGGATTCTTTCCTAAGCAGGTTACAATCTTTACAGGCGAGAATGCCCTGGGAGTGAAAACATCTGTAGAATATAACTCAGCTGGTGACTTCGATTATTTTATTGAGGTAACAAAGCAGACAGAGTTTCTAGCTGGTGACGGAACTGAGATAAAGTATCTAAGTGTTAAAGCAAATAATACAAGTGCAGAGCCTATGTCTGGAACAGAATATGTTGGCAAGGAGTATCTGAATGGTAAGTACTATTATCATTTTACGGTGCCATCTAACGTGGATGTTTCGGGTTATGGTAACCTAGGTGATACGAATTTATACAATTGTATTAAGATAAGTCCAACAACTAAGTCAAGTTCAAGTGGTGCGTTATGGCTGCCTGTCGGTGGAGGTGTTTATAGATATTCTGCTTTACAGGGTTCTAAGAGATTAGCAGAAGGAACAGTTCTGACAAGGACTTCTTTTACAAAACAGAACAATGAGTCTTTTAAGTTATATCAAGATGTTGAGTGTGTCAGTCAAGGTGCAAGGATGTCATTATTAAACAAGCTCTTAGATTTTGTGTCACCTACAGTGGCTTTTGCAAGAATGCCGGGTGCATCATTTAATCTGAAATTTGTGCAAACAGCAACTCTTGATACAACAACAACAGCTGATACTTTGAAGACTGTCCTACCAGAGAATACTCAATTTACTGTAAGTAATCAGAGTTCTTTTACATTATCAAATATAAACAGTGAGGATTATAAAAAGATTGGTGCCAGTATTACTCAGGACATATCAAAGGGAGAAACCTTTCAGGCAATCTCTACTATATACGGTGCTGAAGGTTCTGTCATGCTCCGATACGAAGATTTGATTGAGCATGAGATATTGTATCAGATAGATTCTTCAAGGTTGCCTGAAGCAGACTCTAATGGTGTTCTTACTTTGTACTCAGACACAGGTGTTATTCGTCTTAACAGCGAAACACATGAGATTGTAGTGGGCAATACTATTTACCATGTTCCAGCTGAAACAAAGCTGTTCAGATATGAGAAAGAGGAGAATGACAAGACTGTATTGTGGATAGATTTTAGAGCTGTATTTGGTTGGTCTCAGGATATGTGTGATATGGAGATTTTACCTACTTCAACAGGAGATAACTGGTCTCTGAATATTACCTATAAAAGTGGTGAAGAAGTAGCTACACAGACTGAGGTAATGACGACTTACATGTCTCTGCCGGATAGCTTTAATCCAGCATCTACAAGTTATCTGCATACAGCAAAATATATTACTAATGATAATGGTGTTATTCAGATGCTGTGTACTGCAGGGTATTCTCTGGCTAACTGGGTAATCTATGAAGATGGTTCATCTGTTGCGAGGGACTACTGTATTGTATTTTATCCATCTGTTGCTATGCAAGGTAAGTCAGGTAATGTCGGCAATTCAGGGTTGGATTTGACACAGATTACAGGTACAACTATTGATATGGACTCCTGGTGTTACCGTGTATTTGAACTTACAAGAGAATCTACTAATGAGGTTGGTAAATTTTCTTATAATGCAAAGCAGGGTTATGTGTATAACACGCCAGACTGGGAGAATTTTCAGATGTCTGATTATCTATCTGGAAAGTATATCCTACCGGTGTCATTTAGTAGGAGTACTAAGAGATTCATCAATGTAAATGTTAATGCCTTTGGTGGGTACTCTTATGGTGAGAGGCCTTACAAGGAAGGTAAGACTATTGATGTTAAAGGTATTGTAAGAGATGCTGTAGTACAGGATACTGAGAATACCGGCTCATTGATTCCCGCTCCTGCTGGTATTGTCGCTTTTATGGCTGGGGGTACGCCATTGTATTATAAGGCAACGAGTTCAGTATTTACAAGTACCTATACGGGAAGGCAGACAGGAGATATTCAGGCGTATTTCGGTACAATGCCTATTGCATTGCCAACTTTGAACTCTGGTCTGGCAAGCGTTTCTATTGCCTTTAATTACAAAGGTGTATCAAATAACTACACTATTGAACTTGGCTCTAACTCAACGTTTTATAATACGAACACAAGGCGTATTAGAATTAGTAGTAAAGAGAAAATAGTTCAGCAAGTGTATGTTGGGTATACAGGTCAGTTAACCGTTTCTCAAGAAAAAAAGGAAGATTTAGTGGAGCAGATAGGCGATGGTGTAGAAGAGAAGTGGGACGGTTTTGGGGAACTGTCAATAAAGTCTATCTTAAATTATATAGATAGTTCTACATCATTTGTTATTTTGTTTGCCTTAAAGATTATGCCACTTACTGCAATTTGTTTATTAACATTGCTAGTAGGGTTTTCGATTATGGCAGATAACAAGTTAGTAAAGCTATTCTGCGAAAAAGTGTTTGATCCTATTTATTGGATTACATTCGGTTCTTTGCATATTGGGGAGATGAATATAGTGAAGCATTTATTCGGGTTAATCTTTGGGTATTTCGCTTTCATTATGATTTACAATGGAAATCTTTTACGTGTTATTCAGATAGCATTGGATTGGTTTCAGATTGTGAGTAAATATGTAAAGTAAGGAGGAAGTACATATGTGGGGTACAGATTTATTTAGTGCTGAGTATGTGCAGGGTGACTTAGCCTCTAGTGGTTTTATATCAACCTTGACACATTATATCGGTATAGTAGCTGTATTTATTATATCGATAGTTGGATTTGGTATTGTCATGTCTTCTATTATGAAGAATGCTATGGCTGGACTCTATTGTGTTAACCCTAAGTTATGGGATAGAGTTGCAGAAGTTAAAGAGAATGGTGTAAACAGAACTACTGAAGCCATTGGGAAGTTTGGTGCTGTGGGTAAGGTTGCGACTAAGCCGGTTGGTCTTTTGATATCAGGGTTCTGTGCTGTGTTGCCAAATGTAAAGGTAATGACAGATTTTGATGATAATGATACTTTGGATGCAAAAGCTTATTTCTGGAGGGCGTTGCCTTTACTGGTATTTCAGATATTCGTTGGTGTTTTCATATACTATGGATACCCATCTAGGGTTGCTGCTTATGCTGCTGATTTTGGTACAGGTCTCTTTGATGTGGTGTTAACGAATGTTGACCCTACAGCTTGGGTTGAGGCACTACCTACTACATTTGCAAATTATACACTTGTAACAGATGGTGCTACAGACGATGAGTCTAAGGCAGTTAATAAGGTTTCTTATGCCGTTATTAAGAGATATGTTGCAAAGTATAACGACATCACTAAGTCTAAGAGAGTTGAGATTGGTCTTGACATTGAGTCTTGGGTTATGACTGAAATGACCAGTATGGAGAATGCTGGAAGATACCTTGATTCAAGTGCTTATGATATGAGTGTTGAGTGTCTTATTCCAGGAGTGCCTCAGGATTTGTCTAGGGTAAATCAGGCAGATGCGAGTGGTGCGTATAGTAGACCTAAGGTTGGTGGTACAGGAATTGTTACTTACAGCTTTGTAGGTGATGCAGCAATGTTTGATTCTGGTACTGCAATGGATAATTCTAATGATTACGTTAGAGTTAACTTGGTATTTACACCTATTGCTCAGAAGGTTGATTCAAGCAATATTAAGAGTGTTGTACATGTCAACAGTAAGACTAAGGATAGTGTAAATGAGGTGCAGATAAAGCTTGCAAACTCGAGTACCATCAATGGTTGGACAGTCAGAACTTCTGGTAAGAGTGCGGCAGGTACAGCAGTCGTTGGGGATAAGAGTGTAAAGGTTACAATCACAGTTGTGGGTGGAACTCTGGTAGTTACTCCACAGAGTAAGAGTGACAGCATCTCGGGTCTTTCTGAGATTACTGGTATCAGTGGACTTAAGTATGCTAATGGCACAACAGTTAGTCATTCTATTACGGGTGTAGCTATAGACACAAGTGTTAACATAGTTACATTCATGCCAGAAATTTCAGACATGTTTAACGCCTGGACTTATGGTGAGTCTCCTGCAAAGAAGGAAGCTGATATAGGTAGTTCAGGAGGCAGTGCTGAGTCTGGTGGTATAACTGGCGGTGCTAATTAGCAATAAGGATTTAGAGTGGGTATGTAAGTTGTATCCACTCTAAATTTTAGAGAAATGGAGGGAACGTGGTTGAGAGTTAAAAGAGCAGTAGCTCTATTGTTGTGCGTAATAGTAATGAGCTTAGGGTTAGGAAGTAATGCCTTTGCAGATGATACTACAGAAGAAAATCTTATACTCTTGGATGACAAGAATGTAAGTGGTAAGAAAACTTATTCAAGTGATAATAATTGGTATGGAGTTTCCTATACTGTTGGCTCATGGGTAAGTTCACCTAATAGCGTTGGTCTTATCGTTAATGATGTGAATGGTATAACAGACACGAAGTTCGCAATTGTTTGGAATAACTATTATAATACATTTACTGATGGGTATGCGGGTAACGGTAAGAATGCGTATAAGGTGGAGTCAAGTATTCAGGATAATTTTGAAGATGCCTTGAAGTATTCATACTATATTTATAAAACCGAGGGTGTACAGGTAAAGCATAATAATACTAAAGCTAAAATCTCTAATCCAAATGATGCAGCTGTTCCAGTGAATCAGGATGATCCAACGTCCAGTGGGATTGTAAATGGTCTGACTAATTTGTGTGATAATATTTCTGGTGTTGAATTTAAAGGGGAGGGTCTAATAAATGCTGTTAGTATTGCGGCTGTGTACTTAAACTTCCTACCAAATTTAAACACTATGAGTCAGTCTGATCTTATAAGTTCTTATGATATGGGACGTGAGATTACATTAACTCAAATGAAAAAGGAGAATAACTATGGCGGTCAGTTTGATGGTTATGCATTTACAAGCAATAATAAGTGGCAGCTGTATATGAAGAAGGATTCTGCACAAACTTCAGGTGTGTTGCTTTATCTTCGTGCTACTTTGGATAATGGAGTGCAGACACAGGCTTTTGAATTGCCGGGGCTCTATGAATTGCTTCGAGGTTATTGCACATCCTCATACAGAACAGGTAATGATTTACCAGTTGAGAAGTATTCTAATATAAGACAGTTATATAGTTTTATAGAGTCCATTGTAAATCCATCTAAGGAAGAACAAAATGGAAATGAGTATGACTCTGCTAGGGATACGATAAAGGAATGGATAGCTAAGGCAGATGAGACTGGAGCTCCTATTGATTATTACTGGGTTAATGCAATGTATTATGTCTTAACTGGTAAAACTTATCTTATTAGTGACTCAGTGTTCAGGCAGTATGACATTGCTGAGATTGATAATTCAAGTGAGCTTTCTGCTGAAGAGAAGTTAAGAATAAAGACCTATATAAAAGTCGCTTTAAGCAATACTGACTTTGAAAGCCGGGAATCAGGTGTGCAGGCAATACCTATTGCAACAGGAAACGAGCAGTTGTTCAGTGCAGCACCAAATGTTGATACTATACGTTTCAAGATACAGTCTGTTCTGTCTACGGATTATGCTATGTATACAGATGCAGAGTCAGCTTATGTTTCTGAGAGAACAGCGTTATCTATGATTGATAATGCGTATGGTCTAGCTGTTTATCTATCAGGAGAAATGTACGGTTTTAATTATGTGAGCAGTGAATCTCAGGATGCTCAGGAAATACAGGATTGTTTATATCTTAAGTTCCTTGAACCAAATCTTGATAGTCCTGTGTCGGATGGTATTGTTTCAGTTACAACGAAAATTCCTACTATGTTAAAAATGCAGAAAGTAGCAGGAACTGAGAGTGCTTATGAAGCTTATGCAAAATTGGTGTACCTGTATATGCTTATGGAGTACAAGGCAAAAACTTCATTTGGTATGACAACAAGTGATACGTCTCTTGCAGAATACGCCAGTCAGAGTAGCTCTAACTTCTACGTTAATCCGGATTTGGAAGCTTGGTTAGCACAGGTAAAGAATCTGAATGAAGAAGAGATTGATGTCTCTGATATGGTTGGTCTATTTAAAGTCTATGACAACATGTATAAAGCTATGGACTATCTGGGTATTCAGCCTGATGAAGACTCAGCTCTCTACAGAGTTAAAGAATACTATGGGTTTATTGTGGGGTATGTACAGTCTAATGCGTATATAAGTGAGAGTACGCTTGTTACAAATAATGAGGCGATGGGTGGTATCTTCTCTATAAGTGGGAGAGATTTTACACAGGATTATAAAACCGGTGTTGCATTATCAGCAACCTATGTTCCTTTGCAGACAAATCTTTATGACATTCATTCAGTTGATACGCTTAGAGATAGTACATGGGTTTCAAGATTTCATTATGGCTATGGTTTCTACCGTAAGGCGCTTTATATGGATACTAATATAAATGCTGCTGTGGATAGGTATGTCAAGGGGTCTGCGGCTGGAACACTTAAGATTGCTACACTCAGAGATTTGTTGTCATGTGACAGGGATATAGTTCTATATCTTGATACAAATTTCTATAATGTTGATGAGCTGGCACAGTTACAAGGGTACTCTTATAATAAGGTGAACAATATAGATAAGGCTGTTGAGTCAACCGATGAAGATGCCAGTGTCTGGGATAATTTGACTGAGTTGTACCGTGAGTTTAATGATATGGACATTGAGAGTATTGTGAAGACCGGTGATTCTAAGGAGTATTCAACAGCAGTTAAAAAGAAAGTTTCTGGTACGTATAACAATAGTAGTAAGAAGCAGAATTCAAAGTATGTGTTAAGTACAGAAGGCATTGATGAATACTTAAATGTTGATAGTACTTCGGGTGAAACATATCATGATGAATATTCTGTCTTACAATCATTTGCTGTAGTTAGTGCAGTATACAGACAGAGTTCATTGTACAATGTTGTGTCAAAGCAGACTAAAAAGAATGAGCCGGTCTTCGTAAGTTCACCTACTTTGGCAGCAGTTGAAGGTGTTACACAGGAACAGTGGAATACCTTATATAACTACATGATGTTAGCTAATCTTGAAAGTGCCTTGGGAATTGATTATGCTACGACATTGGATTTGGACAGTGCACTATATATGGATATATATGGAAACATTGTGACAGAAGGTGGTCTTGTGGTGATACCTGCAGCAAGTAATGCAACATTATCAAAGCCAAGTGAGTATACAGTTTATACAGCTGGGTTCTTAAGTCTTTACTCTTACGGCAATTATGAGATTCCGGCAGATTATAATAATGCTGGTGTCTATACTGCTAAGAGCAATAGCTTTCTGTTAGATGAGGATAAGGGAGTATATAAGTTACAGAATGCTCTAATCAAAGTAGACAATGAGCCAGTAAGTCTGAGGATAGCTGCCTTAGAAATAAATGACACTGTTGTTAAGAAAGCCTTGCAATCATGGATGGAGTATAAGCTTATAGATAAAGGCTATATGAAATTTACGAATAGGGTATGGTTGATAACGGAGGTTCTTCGTGGCGCACCTATGGATTCTATCGACAAAGAATTTGAAGGTCTGAGTTATCCAGTGCTTAATAATGCTGTAGGGATTTATCTGGCTTCTAAGCTAGATGAGATTGTCAAGCAGTTGCTACCGACATCAAATGGTAATTCCTTTATAGCTCTTCCCAACTTAGCATATATGGATAATGTTGAGTATGTAATATTTTACATATTCAAGGTTGTGTTTGCTGGATTGATTGTTTTACTTGTGATTAGAATTTATAAAGACGCAACACAAGGTAAGCTTGGGGTTAAGGCTGTAGTTCAATTCATATTGTCATGCGTGCTGTTCCTTATAGCAGCATTTTCTATTCCGAGTGTTTTGGATATTTCTTACTATCAGGTAAATAAAGCATTGCTTAAAGATGAGGCTTCCTATTTGATGCTGCTTAACCTGGAAAAACAGAGTGAGGGGAGAGAGATTGGATTAACAAGTGTGGGTTCTCCGGAGTCTTCAACAGACCTTTACCTCAAAGTAGATGATTTGGATGTGCCATGGTATCAGCTTCTCTCTAAGCTACTTGCGAGCAATGCATATAATTCTGTAAGTGAAGTATACGAGGATGCTCTGAGCAATAACATTTATCATGGATTACCAGGTGTTACTGAGAAAGGAAATTCCCTGTATATTTCTTTGGATTATATATTTAATACAAGCAGCATCGAGTTTGATAGTTCTACGGGGCAGCTTACAACAAGGGTTTTATCCACTCCGTATATTTCATTTTTAACGCCTTATTATGTAGAATTGGATTATCTGGTAAAGCAGATAAATCTGTATAATTCTAATAATGACATAGACGCTCCTGAATTGTGTGTCAGAAGTGGTGGGGCTGTTAAGACATTGGGGTTGATAACACCTTATTTGACTTCACAGGAGTTTATGGAATTATCTCAGGACCCATCTGGATTAAAGTATGTGTACAAGCGTCCAACTCTATTGGCTGTTGAGGTTCCTTTTACATCAAACGATTTGTATGAGATGGAAGGTTCCTTATGGTATGCTGATAATCTAAGTTCTAATCAGCTGGATGAGCGATTGGAAAAGATTACAGACTACACTAGGAATTTTGTTGTGAAGTACAGGGATGCTTTGGGTAAAGTCTCTGATGATGTTTTCTTAAAAGTAATGGCAATGTCTATAGCGTTAAAGCATAATGATGTTATGAACATTTCATCTGCTAGAGCTTTAGAGTTATATAGTATTGATGCAATGGATTTGATACGTTTATCTATTTCAAATAGAGGTAATACATTGAAAGGAGCAAGCTTATCTTTTGCTAGATATGTGTATACTTATGGTGGTGGGTTGAGTGTTCTGATGACAGTCTTACTTGTTTTGGTTTATTTTCTGTCAAGTATTGTAAAACCGCTATGCATCTTCTGTGTAATAGGTGTAGTTTTATTATCACTTGTTATAAGAAAGTTCAGGCGAGAAGAAGATAATTACGCAGTTGAGGGATTTATAATAAGTTTAGGTGTATTGTGTGCAATCAATCTTTTATATGCTCTAATGCTTAAGTGTTCTATGCTTCTTGCAAATACTAAAATTTCTATGACATTAAATCTGTTTATTCAGATTGTTATACAGATTGTGTATATGATAGTACTTGTTGCATTTACGGGGTTGATTGTTAGTAACTGGAAAGACTTTGGTCGCACGAAGTATGAACAGATGTTTTATACAGCAACTGGTAATTTTAAGTATGCTAACATGAGGGGTCAGGATGTGGTTCTTGATTCACAGAATGTAACTTTCAATGATAGGTATACAAAAACCTATGGCAGAAATCATAGACGAAGTAGGGATATACGAAACAACGAAGTGGACGTATGGGCACGACTCAGAGAGAATGATGAAAGGAGAGAGAGTAATCGTGGAAGACGATAAGAATGGAAGGATTAACGTCTTATTGAATATAAACAATTACTTTGGTGAGCATGGGAGTCGACTGACTCCCATACTCATCTTCTTAGGAATTGTGTGTGTTCCGCCTATAATCTGGTTATTTGGTTTACGAGGTATTATAGGTTGGAAGTTTGGACTGTTCTTGGAACTATTGATAGTAGCAAGAGCAGCTCTTTTTATATTTGGGCATGAGAATGAGAAGCTTGAGATTTACATGCAGGCGAGAGAAGATAAGTATGCAGCAGCTGAGGATATTATCAGAATTTCAAATATTTACAGCGATGGTCTTATTGAATACAGTAGTGGAAGGGTAGCTTATATTGTGTCATGTTTCTGTATGGGTTATTTTAATGATGACTCGTTTTCTATTGATATGGAAGATTTTCTAATGAAGTTAAAAGATTATCAATATGATGTTTACTGTCATACAATGTATGATGAATTTGAGTTAAGCAGAGATTTAACACCTATGTCTGTTTATACAGATAAGGAGCTCATGGAAGAGAGAATGGGCTTTTACATTGCTCAGGATGAGTACTGTAATAAGAACACTAAGCTCTATCGAATAGATATTGTTGTAAAAGACAGTAAGTATAACAGGAAGAGCATGAAAGATTTTCTTGATTTACTGGTGACCGTTGATACAGATTTGTTTAAGCAAGTATATATCTGTGATCAGGAGCAAGCTGGTGATGTTATATCTAGAAATCTTGGAACAGTTGTAGACATTGAGCAAATGTTAGTAACAAGGTATAAGAATGAGGAGTATCGAGGTTCGGAGGTATTATACTATGATGATGAGTTGCCTGATAGCATGAGGACTGAGAAAGAGACTCCGAAGTTAGAGTCTAGGAGAGTTAGATTTAAGGAGGGATGATTATGTTATTGAGAGATAAGATGTTTATTATCTCTGGTAAGGTTGATGATTCAATAAAACGTCAGGCTACTCTGTATGATGTCACATTATTCAAAGACTTCACAGATTTTGAGAAGTATGTGAATAAGACGCCATCCGTTGTAGATACAATTGTTATTACATCAGACGAACTTGCTTTTAATGCAGTCTCTGTAAATCGAATGCAGGCTGTCTTAAGCTTAGAGTTCTTAAAGCTAAAGGGTAATATTGTTTATCTCATTGACCAATCATATGATCTAAAGTCTATTGAGAAGTTCTTTGTAGATAATCAACTTGATAAGTGGGTAGTGTATCAAGGAGACTTAAGTACAAGATTTATTACTGAGATTGTTTCTGGTGAGGGAAGAGAACAAGTTGAAGCGCAGACAGAAATTGTAACTTATCGAATGAGAGCTTCTGAGTATGTAAGACAGAAAAATCTTGTAAGATACGAGAAAGATGAAACATCCTACGTAACAGATGAGGAGGGGCTTGAGGGTATTCCTATCGAAGAAATGCCGGAGCTTCCTAATCCGGTTGAGGATACTATTACGACAGTTAACTATGTTGTTGGTGAAGGGCTTGAGAGAACTGTTATGACTTTTCTTCTAGCACAGTACAGGGCTCTGTATGGAAAAACACTGATTATTGAAAAGGATATTGAGTATCATACTTTAACAGATATGGTTACAAAGACAGGAATCAAGTGTAAGCTCTTATGGATGGAAGATGTATTAATAGATGTCTCTAAGGTGCTGAATGAATTGGTGAGTATTCAGGAGGGGCTTGTAGTGATAGGAGTACATAAGCGTATAAAGTATGATTATAATTTTATGATGGATTTACTTGAAGCAAACTTGAGTAATAACTTTGCATATATTATTAGGGAATGTGATTATTCAGAAATTCCTTATGGACAAACTTTTACTTTGGTGTCAGCTAATACAGTACCGGCAGTAATTAAGTGCTGTAATAACATAAAGATAAGATTGGACAGTGAGTTAGTAACATATGTGGGATTACAGATAGGTTCACTTGGGAGTGTAAATATAACTTCTAAAGAAATGAGAGTTATCGTTGCAGCTGTGCTTGGGCAGAACAATGTACCTACTCAGGTAGTCAAGGTAAAGGGTATTAAATTAAGAGAGGAGGAAGTGGCTTATGACTTACTTAGCATCCTTAACAGAGGCAATAGAAGATAAACTGGAAGGTTACTATTTTATAAAGACGAGGCAGGAGCTAAATCTTGTAGTGGCTGACACGACTACAAGAAATAAAGTAATAATCAGACGAGACTTTGCAAGGGAGTTCTTTACGCCATCCGGTTTACAGACTTACATAGAAAATGCAAGACATGTGAACAAGGCACTTCTAATTGAGGTAGATGAAAAGTCTAATGTTTTGACTGAACAGAGATTTATAGAAAAGTTATCAAGAGCGAGTAATGATAGTGAGATGCTTAGACTTCTTGTGAAATACCCTAAAGAGTTTACGGATACGGTTCATCAGTTGATTGAAAGTCAGAATGCTATGAATGAGGAGCTCCTATCAGCAAGCAATGCAGTGTCAAGTTTGCATAGTATTGTGGATAGATTAAATAATGAAAAGGAAGCTTTACGGGATACATTAGAAACTGAGCGTATGGGTAAGTTACAGGTTCAGACTAAGCTGGACTTATTGGTAAAGAGGATTAACTATCAGTATAACAAAGGTATTGATGATTCTCAGTTCTTTACTGTTAGTGATGACAGATACGACAAAGTACTCTACTTTAAGGAGCTATCAAGAGTTCAGTATACAGATACTTTTATCTATGAGCTTAAAGAGATACTAAGACTTTTATATAATATGCCTACAAGGGTTGTGGTTATTGAGCCTTATTACAGTACAGCGAAGATAAAGATGTATCCACATTTAGTTTGTCATCATGAGCTTACTGAGCGTAATGTTCTTTATGATGACATTCTAATGTTGGGTATGCAGCCGAAGCTTATGGGAGATATCTTAAAGAATCCAAGCAATGTGTCCTTCTTGATTGTCTTAGACAGAGCTGGTCTGAATGATGTTCATATAAAAGGTGAGAATGTTGAATACTTTTATATTGCAAGTGATCCGGCTGATGCTCTTGAGTCAATCCCCTCTAAGCGTATTATCTCCTATGGTGAAGATAATTTATTTATACCTTTTGTAGAAGGGTTTGGGGAGTTAGATCCTGACGAGCGTATAGCGAAGTATTCTTCTATGGGGATAACTAAAGGTATCGTGTCTTTATTGGAGGGTAAGTAAATGGGAGCAAGAGATGAAATGAAGGGACATGCAAGAGAAGTCGTTCAGAATGCTGGTAAGAAAAAGAAACGGGTATGGTTCATACGCTGGCGAATGTGGTTGAATTATTTACTTGCTAATATTCAGAAGGACCAGGGCGTAATTCCTAAAAATATAGGAGATAAAATTTTGATATCTAATAATATGTTTGTGACAAAGTATTTTATGTCATCTATTATTCAGATTGAAGAGTTATCTCTGGAGACTCCTACAGTTTTGGTTGGGCATTTGATAGGAGCTTTGAGAAAAGAAGGTTGTTCTGCTTTAGTTGATGTTACTTTTAAGAATCAAAGGTATGACATTGATTTAAAAGATGCTGGCTTGGAATCAAGAACTAGAGTGTGGGAGAGGGTAATTGAGAATGAAGCTGCTTCTAAGAGAGATAAGACCATAGCTACTAGGTGTCTGTATACAAAGAGTTTAGCAGAGAAGGGAGTTCCTTTAATGCAGTCTCGAATTTTCCTAACTGTAAGGGCAAAGACCGGAACACAGTTAACTCAGGCGGAGAAGATTATTTTCAAGTATCTTGATTCTATTGGAGCTGGGTATATTCTGCAGATAGGTGATGTTAAACATAAGCTTGAATATATCTCTATATTATCGGATAGATATGAAGGCTCGTTAAAAGATGTTAAGGCAGTTATAAATTCTCCGCAGACACTGGCTCAGATGCTTCCTAATTCGGGTGCTATGAATGATATGAAGGGAAGTTATCTTGGATTTAATATTCTTAACAATTCGCAGTTCTTATTAGACTGGAGTAAGATAACTCTTGCAAGGAATGTTTATCTTATTGCACCGTCTGGTGTTGGTAAAACTCTATTCGCATTGAACCTTTGTAGCTCGGCGTGTGAGAATGATATGGCTGTCTGTGTTCAGGATATAAAGGGTAATGAATTTACAAACTTTATAAAGGGAACTGGAGGTTATATAGTTTCTTTAAGACAAAACTCATCAGGTTATATTAACACATGGAAAATGCATAGAGAAGATACTGATGATATGAATGCTGCTTCATACTTTAACCAGCGTTTAAGTTTTTCTAAGCAACAGATGATTATTCTATCTGGCTTGGTTGACGAAGAAGAACTTACTGTATTTAAAGAACTTCTTGAGACGTTTCATGAGAGCCTCTATATCAGCTTAGGTGTTCTTGATAATAATAGGAATACGTGGAATGCAACAGAAACTTTAACTCCATTTAAAGTTTTTGATATGTTACAGGATTATATTACTCCTGAAGTTCAACGTAAGTATGGAGCTGTTGTAACAAAAGCAATGAATGGATTGAGAATGTCTATGTCAAGAACTGGTTCGAATTCCTATATCTTCAATGAGGAGTTTGATTACGCTGAAATAATGAAAGCTCCTACGCTTATGTTCGATTTTGGTATCTTGGAGGGTGCTACTTCTTTGACAGACCCTATTTTATTTAAGCTTAAGTTTATGTATATGCGTAAGCTTAATGCCGAATACGTTGCGTATAAGTATGCTCATGGTAAAAGAGTGTTGAAGATATTGGAAGAGTCTCAGATTGCAATGCAGGATCTGGAGATTGCTAAAGGGTATGTCGAGGAGTTTACTTTAAGACGTGCTCAGAACCAGACTACAATCCTATTAGGTAACTCTGTAGCTGCATTATGTGACAATGGTATAAGTAAGGCTCTTATAGAGAATACAAGGGCATTGTTAATTGGAACATTGTCTCCGGAGGCTAAAGAAACTGTAATTGAGAAGTTTGGTTTAGAGGAGTACTCTGAGGCTTTGGATATGATAGGAAGTTCAAAGGATACCAGTAACTCATTTCTATTTATAAACAATATGCAGAAACATTCTTTAGCTCCAGTATTAAAAGTGCATTTGGAAGAGGGCAAGGAGTATAAACTGTTTACTCCTACAGCACAGAATATAGGAAGTATGAAATAAGTAAAAGCTAATAGTTGTCTATTAGCTTTTATTTGATTGGAGGAGATTTATTTGATTCAGTCTGTGGTAAAGGAAGTGTTCATAAAAATACTTCTTAGTACGCTTGGTATTATGGCATTAGCACTTTTGGTGTACATGATGATTGATTACTCAAAAAGTGACATAGCAGATTCCTATGCCGGGGCATCTACGGCTTTGGAAAGTAAATCAGTTAACGTGAGTAAGATGCAATTTAGGCAAGAGTATGAGGAAGTTATAGAAGGAGGGAGTAATGGCTTAAATGGTTCTACTGTTAATGGTGTTGGTCAGGGCGTTAATCTTAATCGTTATTACACAAACGGTAAGTTGGATACTTCTAGCTCAAAAGTTTATAGTCTGCTCGCATCTTCAGATTCTTTCAAGAATAAAGCAAGTGTACTAGCAATTGTTTATGACACTATTATGGAAAAGTATGACAATGTTAATTTTACTGTAGGTGTAATGGCAAATGTTTATGCTGAAGGAAGCTTTGGGATTGTTGAGTATAAGTACAGTAGGGAACACAATGCACCGTGGGATTCAAGTCGCTGGAGTGGGAGCTCTAGTGGTAACTGCAAAATTCAAACAAAAGGAGATATTGAGTATTTGCAGTCTCTAGGTGGTGGATGCTCTGTAGGTGTTGGGATGATTCAATGGTCTTTTGGTAGGCGTGTTAATCTCTGTAACAGGTATCTTGCTTATTTATCTAATACACAAGAGTTGCCATTTGAACCCTATAGTAATGGAACTCTATCAGATGAGTTTCTTATGTACGTTGAGGTGCAGTTTATGTTAGAAGAGTTAGATAGTGCATCTTACAGTAATATGGTGCAAGCATGTTTAGATGCTTCTTCTGTGGAACAGTGTGCTGATGTAGTATGTCGACAGTACGAAGCTCCGGACAATGTGACTGAGAAATCTGCTATGCGTCAAGGTATTGCAGTTAAGTTAGCTAATCTTTTAATGGGAGGAAGATAAAATGAATAAGAAGGTTTTGACAATTATTTTAGAGGCGGCTGCTATTTTGATATTGATTGTTTTCGTTATTGTTGCAGTTAAGGTGTTTAATCATTTAGAGAATACATCCCCTTTTGATGATAAGTATACACATTATACAGAGAGTAAGGTGGTTGAGCTTGAAAGTACAGGGTATGAAGTTACGACTTATGCGTTAGGGGATACAAATGAGACAGAGAGTATTGTGGAGACTGGGAATCCAGTGCATACTGAGGAAGCTAGCAGCTCTGAATCAGGTGAACTGGATTATCTCTATTCACTTGCAGATGTAACTGATGAGTATAATCCAAATGCTGTTAGCTATTCTGAGCATGATAAAGTCAATTATTGTATACAGAATATTATGGATACTTGGGGCTACTTAAGTGTACAGGTAACTGCTGGGAGTGTTGATGAAATGCAGGACACTCAGTACTTTTCTTGTGATTTTGATAATGGGTATATGTGGTTTGTCTATTATCAGATGGGTAAGGATAGGGCATATGCTATTCAGGATAAAACTGAAGTCATAAATGATGAAGCCTATGAAATTCCTTATAAACTTTTCCCATATCAAATTACTTTGGGCGTTTATTCCAAAGATGAAGTTCTTAATTTCTTTGACGATGGTCCTACGTATTATGGGTTAAAGAAGAGTTTAGACACTTATGGCTATAGTGTTCTAGAGTCTCTGTACAATATTTGTAAAATGTATAATTACACTTCGGCAGATTTACTAAACAAAGATACTGATAAAGTAACTGGTGATAATACACTGCTATTTGAGTATGTTACTCCGGAAGGTGAGTTGACTCTAGTGGTGGACGTGGACAATTCAATCGGATATTTTATTACGGATACTACAGAAATAGGTGAGTAAGTATGGTACGAAAGAGAATTATGGTACGAGTACTAAGTGGGGTATATTTGGTTTCACTTGTGATTTTCTTGATGTATCTGCTTATTGGGTACGCTAACTCTAACGTTGCTGATAACTATGCTCAGGTGTCAAGTACTCTTGGAAGTAAGAGTGTCAATGTGAGTAAGGTACAATTTAGGCAGGAGTATGAGGATTTAATCTATGGTGAAAGCAAAGGTTCGTCAAGTTCTGTAAGTGGTGAAGGTACAGCAGGTGATATAACAAAGAACGAGACTGATACCACTCTAGGATCTGCAAAATTCCTATGGCCAGTACCGGGATTCTATACAATCTCAAGTCCTTTTGGTCAGAGGGAACAGGTTGCTGGAACAAGCATTAACACGATTACTCATAATGGTTTGGATATTACTGGAGTAAATATAATGGGTGCTCCTATTTTAGCTGTTATGGATGGGGTTGTTATTAAAGCTTGTGTATTGAATACACCGTCAGCAGATCAGTATTCTGCTTCCTATGGAAACTATGTAGAAATTGAGCATGCGAATGGGCTGCATACGATATATGCACATTGCAGTCGGGTGTGTGTTTCTAAAGGGGGGGTTGTTAAGGGAGGTCAGCAGATTGCGTCGGTAGGAAATACAGGGCAGTCAGCAGGAGCACACCTACATTTAGCTGTACAGAATTCTACTGGAAGCTTTCAGGACCCAGCAAGTTATTTAGGTTTAACACAGTAACTACGGAAAATACTTTTATAAATTCTCCATATATATCGGAGGAAAGTAAAATGAAATTAAAAACAATCGCAGGAATCATGAGTGCAGTAGTAACTTTTGGCGTGAACCTTGGAGCAACTTCAGATTGTGTTTTAAGTATTCCAGATGTCCAGGCAAGTGTAGGAATTAAGAATGAAGCTGAGAGTCAGAGTGAGGCTAGAGTAATCGAGCATGATTGTGAGCATGCAGATTATTTTATACAGTCTCAGGAGGTAACTGAAACGGTGGACGTAAACTCTCCATATATTAGTGAGATAAATTTACAGATTTTAAATGAGACAGCAAGTGTCTTTAACTCAGTGCATTATTTCAGGGATTACGGATTTATGCTATCTCCATTAGGCATCTCTTTTGGTGAGCAGTTAGACATATTGATGCCTATGGCATTAGCTATTGTAGAAACTGGAGGTTATATGGATACAAGAGTATCTTGGACACCGGCTATTTACACAGGAGCTTTTAATGATGTAGGTATTGACATGTCTACTGTGATTGTTGCTAAAGTAAATACAGATTATTATGTTTCTAATGGATTGAGTGAATATCTTAGTTGTGAGTTCAATGACGCTGATAGTGTAGGGCCTTTACAGATTAGAAGTACTTATACTGAAAACGGTGGGATTATTATGCCCTGTGGGTATACAGTTAGAGATTTGATGAGTTGGACTGATAACGTACAGTATCTCTTACATACGCAGGCTGGTAACTTCTGTAGGGAACAGGACTGGAATAAGGATTATGTAATTGGTAACACCTACGAGGAGTTGATGCTGATGGCAGTCTTACATAATTCAGGGTGTGAGTTCTTAGTTGCTCAATCCGGAGACTCTAATATAAAGTTTGGGTGGAGGACAGCTAAGTCTGTTTTCAGTTATTGCAGAGATTTATCTCATAAAGATTTTATGACTGTTGCTACTGAGTACGTTGATACTTGGTATGACACTTTGGACATAAATAGTAAGTTTGCGTATCCGGGACAAGCGTCTGATTCAGAGCTTTTAGCTTTGTTAAATAGAGCAGGTATTGACTACAGAAATTATGCAGATTCATTTGGTGTAAAACAGGTGTACCCTGTGAGGGCTTTATTAAATTATTTAGCTCTTGGCAAATTATATGGTGTGGAATTACCGATGACAGTGACTTTCTGTCATTAAATATTGAGGAGTTAGGTATGGCAATTATTGAAGAAATTGTTTTAACTATTATGGACTGGCTTGAGGATTTCTTTGGGAGTCTGACAAGTATAGGGGACTCTAAGGTTTATAAATCTTTGTACCTGACTGTCGGTTCATTCTGTCTTGGTATCATTTCAAAACTGTTACATATTCCTATGCTTATTTCATGGGAAGAGGGTTTAATGGCAGTTGGTATAAATTTATGTATGGTACTTACAAGCTATATTGCAAGGAATGGTATTAAGGAATTGAGAAATAAGATTGGAGGAAGTAAGAATGGAAAATCAGAATGATGTTTTACTTGCACTAAAACTGTGTGAAGTTGCGTATTCCAGAATAAAAGATGGAAAACGTGACCAGTTGGCTAAAGGTGATTTAAGCATTATGAAACAGGCTATTGCAGGAGCTATGCAGAAGTTGCCAAATGACTTTGATATGTATGTTCTGTTACCGCTGTCAGCGATTGCAGAGTGTCTTAATCGTTTAATTGCCGATGACTGTGAAGTTGTTGATAATGAAACAAAGAATAGATTAGCAGATGAGATTGTTAAGCTGTTAGATACAATGTATGTAAGTGTGGGTAAATATTATACTACGCATGAATTTGAATACAATTCAAAAATGGAAGTTACACTCAGGTCTCTGGTTGATAATTGTGTAGACAAGGGATTCTACTTCGGTATGGATTAGGAGGACTGCTTTGAATATTAAAGATAATTATAGTTTGAGTACAGTCTTAAAGGAACTTGAGGCTGTATTGCAAATAGACGGTATTGACTATGAGGAGATTGACTCTGAGCGTCTTTTACAGAATGTGAAGAAGAGGATTGAAAAACAGTATCAGCTGGATTTAAGTGATACAAGTTATGGAGCTACTATGGTGGATAACATGGCATATCAGGGTTCTCTTGTAATCTTCATAGATAATGTCTCAAGAGTTCATTCAATTTTATGTGGCTATGCACAAATCTGTAGATTCACAATGGAGATCCCTATCTCACTGTCAAGTATAAATTATATGGGATTTACGCGTGAGACATTAAAAGAAGTTCTTGTGTCTGCACAGGTTAACAGTAAAATGATCGCGATTTCCAGGGCAGTGGAGGCTATTGGAGAAAAGCTTGCTACTCTAAATCTGTGCTATGAGAAAAGGCTCTTGACCTGTTTCTACGTTGTGTACAAGCTTGGGCTTTATGAGTTAACTGCTGCCTTAGCTGAGTTGTTATATACAAGTATGATAGACTAGGAGGCTGGGTATGGTATTACGAATTACAGATAGTCCTGAGGATTTTGGTATTACAGACTTTAAGATACCCTTAAATGAGTTTGGTGATAAAATGTTTCATCCTATGATTGCGACAACAAAGTGGGAGAAAGTTTATATTGATGTTAATGCAAGGACGCCTAGAGGTTTTATCTACCAGCTTGTCAAGAGAGGAACAAAGATTGTACCTAATTTAACAGAAGGAGACTCAATTTCTATGAAGGCATTATCAGTTCTCTTTGAGATATTCCCTGATAGTGTCTCAAGTCTTCAGGAAAGTTATCTTAAAGGTGCGGCATGCTTACGTGAGTATGTTAACTCATTGGTAAAGGAGTAAAGTATGGGTGTTTGTTTAAGATGTGGTGGAACAGGTATCACAGCTTTTGGTGAGAAATGTGATTGTGGTGCTTATACAGAAATGGATGCTCCAATATGCCTAAGTATTCCAGTACAGTATCAGGGTGTGAAGTTCAGTGCAAATCTTGTGCCTGCTTGGATGCCTAAAAGTTATGGAACGTTCATGGAGAACTTATTAGAGGAGTGTACGAGAAATCCTATGATTCAGAGGAATTACATAATATGTTCTCCTCCGAATACGGGTAAGACTGTTTGGGCGTATTCATTGTATTCTCAGTTGTACAGTCTTGGCATAACTATACCTGATGTTATGGATTTAATTCAGGCAAGAGATGTTTTCTTGAATTTGTATTATGAGGATAAGGTAACACTTGAGAAATTATCAGCATCTCCTATTGCAATAATAAAGCTCCCTTGGGATTTACCTAATAAGTTTCCAGAGACAATATCTACTATAGTTGAGCGAAGGGTTATGACCGGTTGTTCAACTATTTTCTTATTTAATGGAACAAAAGGTGATTTAACTGCAAGGGATAGCTTTGGTAAGTTGACAAGACTGCTTGGGGACGGAAGTTATAATTCTGTATGTTTAAAAGTTTGGGAGGAAGTTAAATGAAATTTAAAGTGTACGTAGATGGTTCATATTCAACAAGTGAGCCAGATAAAGTTTATGGAGCTTTTATCGGATTAACTGATGAGGGGAAGCCAGTAAATGCAGTAAGGTATTGTTCAAAAGATGCAGAGTTGACAGCCATGCGTAATGTAGGAGGAGAACTTATGGCTGCAGAAGGTGCAATCATAGGTATGGCGACTGTGATATCTCAGCAGTTCTCTAAGGATGATATGCATATAGTCAAGATTTACTATGACTATAAGGGTATCTTTGAATTTGTAAAGCCGGTTAATCCGTGGACTCCTAATAAGAGGCAAACAAGATTATATGCACAGGTTGTTAATAGGGTTCGTAATGATAACCCTAATATTATATTTGAATTTGTTAAGGTCAAGGCTCATACAGGTGACAAGTTTAATGAGATGGTAGATGAGTTGGCTAAGGGTTATGTTAACCCAGAGCTTAGGGATGTCTACTTTGGGTGTTTTGATATGTAAGAGAGGAGGTTAGGCTTATGGGTGTATGTGTACCTGTAACTGAGATATCTTTTGATAGCTTAGATACAAAGATTACTGCTGATTTAAAGAATCTTGTGTTTATGGAGACTTTAAAGAAGTATAAGAGAATTAACATAACATTTGATGAGTTTGTAGAACTGTATGATGAGCTGTTACGAAGTAAGGTTGAAAGTCTTATTGAGGAGTACTTTCGTTTTATTCCCGGTGGAATTGAAATACAGTTGGGTGTTGCTGAGTTATACCAGAAGTTTGTTAAATAATAAAATTTAGAATTATTTGAGGAGATCGTAATGAAAGAAATATTCAAATGGTTTACACTCCCGGAAGATAATATCTCACTGGTACAGACAGCTTGGTTTGTAGACAACTTTGAGCTAACAGACTTTATTGGAGTAGACCAGCTTCTTTATGCTTTCCTAAAGTATTGTGCAGAGTTGGACATAGTTGCATACAGGCATTACCTTGAGGCTTTCCTACAAACAGAAGGTAAGAATATTATAAAAGAGTATGGTATTCGTCTAGTAACTATGGAGAATTTTTCATATGATGAGCCAGCGTCTTTTGAAGAAGCAGTAAGAGTTATTTTCCAAGCAACAATGTCAGCTTACGATGCCTACTGTAGTATTGACTTAGTCGGTCATACTTTCAAGGTGGATATGAGAATGTTTATGGCAACACAGAAGACAGACAGAGTACAACAGTGTATGGCTGAATCATTCCCAAAGTTGTCTAATGGAGATGACGTGGATGATTTGATAGTAGACATGCAGGATAAGCTTGATAATATACAGACAAAGTTTAATGTTGAACGATTGCAGGATTTAGACTTTATGTCTGGTGGCGTTGAATTGTCTAAGGGTGTTCAACAACAGAGGTTGTTGTTAACGACTGGAATACCTTGCATTGATGGGGACATTGGTGGACTATATTCAAAGACAGTCTGGTCTTTTACAGGTTCACCTGGTTCGGGTAAGACGAGATTTGCTATAGCAAACATTGTATATCGTGCAATGGTTATTTCTAAGATAGACGTTCTTATGGATGAGCTGGAGTTATCTGAAGCAGAAGTAAGAAACATGTTGATTGCACATCATATTATTCATCTCTATGGTGGCAAGATAAAGATAGCAGACGCAGATATGAATAAGGGTAATCTTACAGCTGAGCAGCAAAGATATTATGAAGCTGCAAGAATTGACTTATTTGAGTCTGGTAAGTATGGAAAGCTTGTTATAAGAACTGGTGACCTTGTAGTAGAGACGTTAAAGAAAACAATGTATTCCTACTTAAGGCATAACCGTAATACACAACTTTGGGTTATTGATTATGCTGGTCTTGCTAAATCAGAACCTCAAAAGAAATTTGCAAAGCGTCTTGAGGAATTTGAGGTAATTGGCGAACTCTATAAGAATGCTAAGGAAATTGCTAAAGTTGCTGATATCGGTGTCTTTATTATTAACCAGTTTAATGAGAAAGGAGTTCAGGCGTCTTATATGGGTAAACGTATTTTAGCTGGACACGTGCAGGGTGGTCAGATTATTCAGAGACATGCAGATTATGATTTGGCTTTATGCATGACAGAGGAACAGGAACTCGCAAGAATGCGAAGTCTCTCTACTGTTAAGAAGCGAGCGGCTGTTGGTTTCCAGAATAAGTTGCTTAGTGTCGATCTTTCAGTATCGATGTTTCGACAAGTTAAACAAAATATAACTTAAATAGTGGAGGTTTAAAATGTTAGAAATATGTGGTATTAAAGAAGATAAGAAAGTTGCGTCAGAGAAGCGTAACAAATGGTATATGAAGCGTAACGGGTTAGCTAATCTTATTGAGGATTTAAAGTGTTCAAAGTGTAAGGGCATTTTAGTCAAAGTAAGAGATAGAGGCTATGTTCAGAGATATAACTGTGTAGATTGTAATTCTACATTTGAGGATACTCCAAGAACGATAGGGTTCTGGTGTGAGACTGGTGAACGCAGAATAAGAATGACAGAAGCTAAACATAACTTAAAGGAGGTTTAGGCATGGAGAGAAATATATTAGACGACATTGTTTATCGTAATGTCCTTAAAGGCTCAGTAAGTATCAATGTCTTAGAGGATAGTGGCTACAGTGGTGCTGTAGATTCAGCTCAAAAGAAAGTCAAGTTTGAGTCCTCTAAGTTAGGACTGCCTGTAGAGAGTCCATGTAAGAGATTCCGTAATTTGGTCGAGATGTTTGGTCCTAATTCTGAAGACTGTGAACTGTGTGTCTATGATAAGGATGAGACTGAAGCTGTCACAGTAAGCATTCCTAATATAAAAATGAGAGTATTAAAGGCTTTATGTTATGAGCAGCTTTCTATCAGTGAAGAATATTCCAGGATTATAGCTGGGTTGTATTACGACTTGGTTAAGTGCATCTTAGATAGGCAGGAATTTACTGGATTTGAGATTACTGATGACATGCAGGGATTAGAGAAAACTTTAAGAAAACATTTTGGTGAATGTATTCTGAGTCTAGTCTAGGGAGGGTGTATGGAGAACAATATCTATATTAGAAATACAGTAGGTGTTACTGTATTAAATGTTAAAGTACAGGAAAACACAAAGTATAACGTATGGGTGAAAGAAATGCCTGAGAATGCTGAGGTTATTCCGGCAGTGGTAAAAGAATTGTTAAGTAAGAAAGAAAGTTCTTCATTAGTAGGTAATGAAGAACTTTTTAGTATGAAGATATTTCAGGAGTTCTGCTTAACCTGTACATATGTCACAGGTAACGTGGACTTTTATGCAGCTACGTTACTTCAGATGATAATTTTAAACATAGTCTTTGAAGAGTACAGGAGGCTTGTTTACAAAGAATTTGGAGTTAACGTGACTACAGTTGGGAAGACATTAAGTACATGGTCAAGTATCTGTGATGCCTGTGAGCGTATTATAAGTGATGGAGTACGAGATAAGTTATTGTCTGATAAGACTGCAATGAAAGGTGTGGTTTTATGTTGACAAAGACGGGACATCTCCCTACGATACCTGAGTATTATAGGGAGATGATTAACAAATCGGTGGATCTGACAACAGAGCCTAAGCAATGTTGTCCTTTTCATAAAGAAGATACTCCATCATTTTCCTACTCTGCTGAACGTGGAGTGTGGAGATGTTTTGGTGGATGTAAGTGTGGAGGTGATGTTATTGATCTTCATCGGAAGAATTACGACCTGAAAACGAGAGAGGATGCTGAGCGTTCTTTAAATGCAATATGTGGTATTCTACCGCCTAAGCATTTGGAGAAGCCTAAGATTGTAAGACTTGTTAATGAAGATAAAGTAAATGATGAAGCATTATTTCAGAAGATTGTCATGAAGGCTACTACTATTGCTAGGTGGTTGGAACTGGATTATCTTATGTCAAAGACTCCAGTAGACTATGAAGAAATGCAATTAGTATATGATAGGTGGAGCGATGAGGATATACGTTGATAGTAGAGAGGTGAGTATAGCTACACCACTCTTTGAGGGTGAGAATATTTTCGTAGCAATAGATTCATCTAAGAGGAATTCTGCATTTGCTGTTGGAAATCTTAGCCGGAAGGTATTACATTATGTAGAGTTTGACGGGAAGGATGACGGAACATCTGAAAGAGATACGTTAGTCCTGTGTCTTAAGCAGCGACAGGCATTGTCTAAACTTTTTCAAGGAGCAAATGTTAAGGTAGTGGGTATTGAGGATATTGTAACTAAGCACAAGGTTGGGACTAGAGATGGTATGACCGAACATACTTCAAGGTTCAAGATTACTGCAGTGTTTATGAGTTTCATATCATTCTTTCAGGATACATTTGGTATTACTCCAGAGCTTGTGAATAACTGGCTATGGAAGAGTACAGTACTGCCGGAGGAGTTTAGAAAGGATACGTACAGGAAAGGTTCTTTGGCTTACTTTAAAGCTATAGGTTCTGTATATCAGAACTGCTCAGATGATGTTACAGATGCACTTTGTATTCTGGAGTTTCTGTATAGGGAACATCATATCGAGAATATTCAGGAGATTAAAGAGCCAGAACTTAAGACATGTGATTATGACATTTTCTTAGTACCAAGTGATAAACAGTTTAAGCATAAGGTAGTTCCATACAGGTTTAATCCTAACATGGTCTTAGAACAGAATGCTACTGTCATGTGTAATGGTATTAAGGAAAATGAAATTGCAGTTGCTAAGGTAAGCATTCAGAATTTGTCTCTACGTGAAATATATACTTTTTGTAGAGGTAGGTTTGCTGCTAAGACAGAGGAGTTACTGTTGGTTGTACAGAGGAGGTAGTATGTTATTTAACCTGTTTGGCTCAGGCATGTTAGTATTTCTAATTGCACTTATTTTAGTGGATTTCTTTGAACAGAAGAAAGTCACAAAATCTGAGTTGCTAGGACGCATCTTTGTTTTGACTGTAGCTTTCCTAGCACTATGGAGAACTTAGGAGGTAGAGATATGCTTGCATGTACGGCAAGTTTTAGAGTTATCGAAGTAACCGGTGAGACAGTTGAGATAACTGGTAAGGAGTATGGTGTTTATCAAATCAGGGCAGGCAGGAGCAAATGTTCTGCGTATATTCCAATTGAGGACAAGATAACGGAATATGCATGTATAAAGTCTTCTAATGTTTATATAACAAAGGATTACTTAAATAGGAGTAAGCAGGGATTTGCTCTTCGTGTAGAAAATGCTCGAGTAATTAAGGAAGAGTATTTTGAGGAGCCACAGACTTTAGAAATAAAGTGTTGTGGACAATTACGAAAGAATAAGAAAGGAACTGATAAAAGCTTTCGACCTTGTACATTAAAGATGAAGGATGAAGGAAATGTAGAGTCATTCTTTGTAATGTTAACTGCTACAGGCGAAACGGCAGAGACTTTAAACAATCTACCAGATAAATCAAGATTAAGTATCAGGGCTCGTGTATTTGACAGATTGTATGAGCCGGGTAAGGAGCTTAATGTTGTAGGTGTGAAGACTGTAGGTGTAGTTAATGAGACTTAAGCAGTATACAGTCAAAAAGGATTTAACTTTAGGCACCCCGTATCTGTCTGAGTTGTCTGAAGTTAAATTGCCCGCAGCTAAGCGATGCATGTATACGTGTGAAGATGTTGTGTCACTACTGATTGAGTATTATGGTGTCAATGAGTTAGTAGAAGAAGAATGTTTTCTAGTATGTGTAGACATTAACCTTAAAGCAATAGGAGTCTGTATTGTATCGCATGGCTCTATAAATGCAACTATTGTTTCGCCAAGAGAAGTGTATCAACGTGCTCTGTTGATTGGGGCTACTGGAATATTTGTAGTTCATAATCATCCTAGCGGTAGGGCTGTGCCTTCTGCAGAGGATCGGATAGTTACTGAGAAACTACAGTCTGCTGGGGAGGCAATAGGTATCCAGTTAATAGACCATGTGATTATAGGAGATTACTTCTACTCATTTCATAAGGAAGGTTTACTTAAATAAGTATGCAAAAGGTATAGAGGATCTGTCTGATATAGGTGAAGATAGATTGCTCTTTGACAACTGCATATTGATTATGATTAAGCCAACTAAAAATGGAGGTGAGAAAATATGGATGATTATGAGTCTGTGCTCCTAAGTGTAGAGCAGACAGCAAAGTATTTAAACTTAGGCTTAACAAAAACTCGTCAGTTATTTAAAGACTGTAGGGGAAGCTTTGTCGTTAAAGTTGGAGGGAGATATTTTGCGCATAAAGAGCTGCTAGATAAGTGGCTTAAGGGACAGGTAGTGAGATAGGAGGTTGACGTGAAGAAAGAGGAGAATGTCCTGCCTAAAGGAGTTCGGTTTATTAGAAATGGATATGAAGCCAGAAAGACTGTGAATGGTGTTGCTATCTGTATGAGGGATAAAGACCTAGGGCAATTACTTAAAAAGTTTGAGCAAAGGATTCATGAGGTTCAAGCACAGGAGTCTATGAATGCTATAGGACTTTCAACAAAAACCACTTTAAATGATTTCTTTGATTATTGGTTTGATACTGCTAAAGTTTTGGAGTTAAAAGGTGAAGGCAGTGCTAAGGTGTTGAAGCGTAAATTTCAAAGAACATTTTCTTTTTATATTGGGTATAAAACTGTACATAGCATTTTACCTATTGATGTTCAAGCAGCTATAAATGCAATGAAGACATCAAATGTTGGTATATCTACAATACTTGATGCTTTTAGTTTGCTGAGACAGTGTTTTGACTTTGCTAAGGCAAATAGGATTATACCTTCAAACCCGTGTGAGGCTGTGATACTTCCAAAAAATTATGCAGAAGCTAGCGAAGAGTCTATATTCTTAACTGAGGAGGAAGAGAAATTATTCTTAAGCCTCGAGAAACACTGTTGGTATGAGGAGCTGTTTCAATTTATGTTTGCAACTGGTGTTCGTGTTGGAGAAGTTGGTGGACTACTGTGGTCTGATATTGACTTTGAAAAACGACTAGTGCACATACGGCATAATTTGGAATGTACCTATGTTGAAGGCAGAAAGATACAGCAGATATACACACCGAAGACTGGGTATTCTATTAGAGACTTACCATTTGATATGGGTGCCTGGGACTTAGGAGAAATTCTAGAGCGTCAGAAGTACAAAACTGATACTTTAAGGAAGACCTTAGGTACACGGTGGAGAGATAGCGAAGATGTCATATTTGTAACAACCATGGGCAGTAAGTGTAGCAGGTATATTGTAGCTTCAGAAATTAAGAGGGTTTTGAGAAGATTTAAGAATGGTGAGTACAACGTCTCAGGAACGTTGCCAAACTTTCACCCACATTCTATTAGGCATTCTTTTGCAACAAGGTGTGCCGAGAAAGGTGTTGATGTAAAGGTAGCTTATAAGTTATTAGGACATAGTAGCATAACGATTACTATGGAAATCTATCAGCATGTGACGGATAGATTAAAGTCAGATGAAATTAAGAAGTTGGGTAAAAGTGATGGTACCCAAACTAAAGTTTAATAAGAGTAATACTCTTGGTTAAAAAATGTTTGACTTTAGGCATTTGGGTATTTACCCAAGTGTAAGAAGTTGCTTCAATTTATTAAGCTAAGAATAACATAAGATTTTAAGGGGGTTCTTAGCCAGCATATTGAAAAGCTTAGACAGATTGTTTGCTAAGCAGATGAATATGTAATTAAGCCGTATATGCAGCATGTCTTGCGTAAATATGCGTTTTCTATAATTTAATAAAAAATCAAGAGTCCACAAACCTATATTTTAAAGGTTTATGGGCTCTTTTGTTTGACAAAAAATGTAATATTACTTCTCATTTGAAGAAATTTATCGTTAGAATACCTTGTTAAAAGATACTGCTTAGGTTATAATTAGAAAAGTAAATCTGGAGGTGGGGTACATGTTGATGGATGGTGAAGATAAAAAGCAGAAACCTGTTGGTCACGCTGAGATTAGACAGGACGGATATCTTTATGTTGATGATAGTATCAATTTTTTTACAGGCGAACTGCAAGTCAATGGCAGGCAGCAGAGCTTTGTCTTAGGTGTTCCGGTGAAGTATGAAACAGATACGAATGGACGAAAATATGCTATGGCAATCCAGCGTCCGGATCCGGCTGAGATAAGAAAGTTTCTTTTTGACATATCAGACACAACGACTATTGAAATGAGCATTGATGGCAATGATAATGATGAGAGATATGCTACTTATTTTTACTATGGAGCGAATGGAATATGTCAGCATAGCGCATTCAGTGATAAATCAGGACATAATGTCATGATTGAAAGCGATTATGATGCGAAGGGACGAGTCATCAAATATTGTCATCATGGAGAAAATTGGATTGCTAAGATTTCATATGAGCAGGATAGATTTCATCTTGTCTGTAATCAGTCGGCAGGTTCAGATGGCACTGTACTTAAGGATGTATATGGAAATGCTGATGGTCTGCTTGAAGGCTTTGTGATGCTGCTCGGCGAGAAGCTGGATGTTGATGGTCTGAACTATGTCGGAGCTGAGAATAACAGAATTATTCCGGGTACTAATTATAACAGTCTGGTGTGGAATATAATTGATTTTAACATGGATGATTGGGCAATAGAATAAAGGGTTTACATAAAGAGAAATATATATAAACAGAATTATTTTATAAGCGAGGAAAATACAATGAATATCACAATTACAGGAAATCTTGGCGGAGGAAAGACAAGCGTATGTAAAGAGCTTGAAAAATACGGATTTAAAATCATAACAGGCGGTGGACTTTTCAGAGATATAGCCAGAGAAAAAGGTATTTCTGTACTTGAACTTAACGAACTTGCAAAGGCAGACCGTTCTATTGACGATCTTATTGACAATCGTACAGCAAAGATTGGAAGAGAGGAGGATAATATTCTCTTTGATTCCAGACTTGCATGGCATTTTGCTCCATATAGTTTTAAAGTGTTTCTTCTTACAGACAGCTATGAAGCTGCGCGCAGAACTTTTGCAGGCGGTGCAAGAGAGGCGGAGGAGTACTCGGACATTAATGCGACTATGTCAGGTCTTAAGGAGAGAGCAGACCTTGAAAGAGAACGTTTTAAAGAGTTATATGATATTGATTACTATGATAGAAAAAACTATGACCTTATAATTGAGAGTACATATGCTTCACCGGAGCAGATAGCAAAAGAGATTATGAGAAATTTTGAAGAGTATAAGAACAAGAAGTTCCATTCAAGACTTGAGCTTAACACCAGAACCTTCTATCCTGCAAAGAGCTTTGACAGCTTTGACAAGGGGCTTTTCGACAGTCAGCTAAAGATCCTTGAAGGAGAGGAGAAATTGTGCATGGATGAAGCACCATTGCTTGCAGCACAGAACGGATATACATATATCCTTGAAGGCACTGAGAAGGTGTTCGCCGCGATACGCACAGGACGCGTGTTCTGCTGCGTTGACAAATTAAGCACTGAAGCTGCTGATATTGCCGTTGTGACAGAGCTTTCACAGAGTGAACTAGCCGACTATGAGCAGACAGGTGATTTTAAATACCTTGTTTATCCTGACAAGTTAGGCTCCAAGCCAGGCTTTCTTCTTAATGTTTATGGAGCTGATGGCAAAAACTAATAAATGTCAGCTTTAAATATAGAAGTGTACGGTAAAGCGGACATTCGCAATCCGCTTTCGCTACTTGCTCATGAACGCAGTCGCTTTGCGAACTGTCAGTGGGAGCGGAGACAGACTACTGGATACAGCGTTATGAGAAGACGCTTACGGGCGACAAACCAACTGAAGAGTAGAAAGGTAAAGAATACATTCGATTATCGGATGTATTTTTTTTAATGTGACACAATATGTCGTGGCAAAAAATTATAATAAATGCAGAAAATTACAAAAGCACCGATATCCCGATTTGCAGATTAAAAGAAGAATATTTTGTCATATATCAGAGAACATAAAACAGGGATATCACAGCATACTCCCCAGTGCGTATTCTTATTTACCGATGAACATAAGCGGCAGAGTATTGTGATATCCCAATTATTATTTATCAAAATTAAAAATCTGTGATGGCTCAATCTCAAGAGCACTGCATATCTCGAACAGAACAGGCAGTGAAAAGACCTTATCCACATTAGGTGCCTCGATGGCACTCAGGAAGGAGCGGCTGATGCCAACCCTTTCGGCAAGAGCTTCCTGTGTGAGACCGTTTTTTCTTCTATAGTATGAAATATTTAAACCTATATTGCTGTAGTATTGATGATAGTCCTTATCGGTGTTAGGTTTTTTCTTCAATATAATCACCCCTTGATATTTTAGACAATAAATCTGTAAAAATAAATTAGCTGGTAAAAAGCGATTGCTTTTTAATAGAAAGCATAATATAATTAGTGTTAGCATTTATGCTTTAATTATTGATGCACTGAATTTATGAGTGATACACTCATCAAATTAACATTAGGAGGAGAAAGCTATGGCTGTAGTAATGGATGTTGATATTGTTAATCTTGTTGATGGAAATAAACTGGAAATTATAGGTTTGAGCTTATTGATACACTGATTCAGGATATTATGGATGAGTCTTCACGTAAGGAAATTGAAATGCTTGTTCAAAATTATACGGAGAAACCAGTTGCAGAATTAGATGCTATACTCGTAAAACTATCAGAATATCCTGAAAGACTTATTGAGGATGCTGTTGCTAAAATAGAGACTGAAAAAGACCAGCGAATCAGGCAGGATCTTCTGTTTTAAGAGGTGATGCTGTAGTGAAACCAGAAAATAATATTAGTAAAGATTTCGTTTTTTGTACTCAGTGTAGAAAAAAGCTACCTGCTGGAAATAAGTTTTGCTCAAATTGTGGAAACAAGCTTTAGAACAACAAAAAATTAAAACTAACGAGGAGTATGCCATGGCACTATTTAAAAGGAAAACCACAGAGGAGAAGTTAAGGGAACTGGTGGCTCAGATGCAGGAACTGCCAGAGCCTTTTAGCACAAATGATGACAGCAGCACGACGAATAATCATCAAGGCGTGGTAGGCGGAGTAACAGTATATAGCAATGTCAGCAATGCATCTACTATATATGACACAGACAAGTTTGCAACTCCGAGAGGTCATGGGTTTGCTGCTGAGCAAGCCAATCATCTTTACGATAAGGTTGCTAATGGAGATTTTTTCGGGCAAGGAAAGGTTCAACTGGTAGGTGGTGATGTAGACCCGGATACTGGGCATATAATCAAGAATGGTGCTGACAGAGTAGTTAACGGTGTAAACATTCAGACAAAGTATTGTAACACCGGCGGAAAGTGCATTTCAGAATGTTTTGATGAAAATGTTTTCAGATATCTGAATTCTGATGGTACACCGATGCAGATTGAGGTTCCGTCAGACAAATATGATGCGGCTGTGCAGGCAATGGAAAATAGAATAAAGAAAGGGCAGGTTCCTGGAGTAACCGATCCGGAAGAAGCTAAGAATATTGTCCGTAAGGGACATTTTACATACGCACAGGCAAAAAATATTGCAAAGGCTGGAACTGTTGAATCAATAGCATTCGATTCTGTAAATGGTGCAATTATTGCTACAAGTGCATTCGGTTTGAGTACGGTTCTTTCATTTGCTACATCTGTCTGGAATGGAGAAAGCTATGATGTTGCTATAAAAAATGCTACATATACCGGCTTGAAGGTTGGTGGCACAAGCTTTGTTACAGCAGTATTGGCTGGTCAGTTATCTAAAGCAGGATTAAACAGTGCACTTGTTGGAAGTTCAGAGGCAATAGTCAATTTAATTGGGCCGAAAGCTTCGGCACTGCTTGTAAATGCTTTTAGAAGCGGTACTAATATATATGGTGCTGCTGCAATGAAGAGTGCTGCAAAAATGCTGCGTGGCAATGCAATAACTGGTACAGTTTCGGTTGTTGTATTGTCATCTGTGGATGTTGTCAATATCTTTAGAGACAGAATATCGGGAAAGCAGTTATTTAAAAATGTTGTTAATACTGCGGCATCAGTTGCCACAGGAACGGCTGGCTGGGCTGGAGGTGCTACTGTAGGTTCAGCTATTGGTGGAGCTATAATTCCTGTAGTCGGCATTGCAGTCGGTGGTTTTATTGGTGGTTTGGCTGGTTCAGTTGCTGCCGGAGCGGCAGGTGGCAAGGCGGCCAACGCAGTGTTAAGTACATTCATAGAGGATGATGCGGATGAAATGGTCAGCATTATAGAAGGTGTATTTAAACAGATGGCTACGGATTATCTTCTCACATTCAATGAGGCTGAGACAATAACGGATAATCTCAAAGAACGTTTGGATGGAAAAACACTGAAGGACATGTTTGCAAGCGATGACAGGGCGAAATTTGCTAAAAATCTTTTGATTGATCTTGTTGAAAGTGAAGTTAAAAAAAGACCAACGATAGTTATGCCTTCAAAAAGCAAGATGCAGAGTACACTGAGAACTGTGCTTGAAGAAATGGCAGATGATGAGACTGCTATGGCGTAATTAGCTTATAGGAAATGATGAGGAAATTTATAATGATTTTTATGACTATAATCATGAAACTTAAAAAATGTCCAATATGTAAGAGAAAGTATCCCTGGAACCCGGACATCGGAAAGACTTGGTGCCCACATTGTGGCCCTTTGAGCATGGTTGAACCAGAGAAAAAGTCAATAAAGAATTTGAAGGATATCACAGAAAAGAATAAAGTCTGAATATGTTATTTTTAATTAGTTCCCTGACTGTTTGCCAGATTCTGGCAGGTAATCCGGGAACTAATTTATTTACATCAATTTAACAAACCTATTGACACATTCCCCATAAAGCACGATAATTATACTATATGCAAAAATGTTGGTATAGCACATTTTCGCTTACAAATCTACATAATGAACAGGAGACATAAACCAATGGGCGGATTTTTCGGCGTAACATCACAGCACGATTGTGTGTTTGATTTATTTTTCGGCATTGACTATCATTCACATCTTGGTACCAGAAGAGGCGGTATGGCGGTATACGGAAAGGATGGCTTCAACAGGGCTATCCATAATATCGAGAATGCCCCGTTCAGGACCAAGTTCGACAAGGATGTCAATGAGATGAAGGGGATTTATGGCATTGGCTGTATTTCCGATTATGAGCCGCAGCCGCTTATCATACGCT
>OGUD01000151.1_pt1 | contig 68056 bp, 74 predicted proteins | sample 1573671 | NCBI WGS metagenome assembly OGUD01 (sample SAMEA2582065, study PRJEB24529) | metagenome | biome: Human gut stool | place: China | collected 2011 | reverse complement strand
CGGCCCTTATTAGGGCCAATTCAAACCACCACTTGAAGTGGTGGTAATGACTTAGTACGGTGCTTTTTAATTTCTTTAGAGATGGTGGTTGGGTCTTTCCCTAACTGTAGAGCAATGCTACGAATGGAGCTGCCTTGATCCAATCCCTTTTCGATTATGATACGCTGATCCATAGTCATATGTTTTTGGGTTCCAGGAATTGATTTACACATAAGTACCTCTTTTCTACTGCGGATAGAAGGTACTAAAATAATAAAGGATATGGAAGAAGAGAGTAAGACTAAATTCAGTATGAATGTGAAATTTAGTTTTGCATTCAAGATTCACAAAATTTTAAGAAGCTAGCCCTATACACTGTTTCTGAATTATGCTAAAATAAGTTGTTGAATTGTGTCATGCGCAGCAGGATTTTGTGCATGGAAAAGATAAAAGAACTTTGCAGTGAAGAACGGCCTTACGAAAAATGTGAACGTTTCGGTGCGAAACATCTGACAGATATCGAGCTGCTTGCCGTCTTGCTCCGTTCGGGAGCAAGAGGGGAGAGCGCATTGCAGCTCGCCAGACATATTCTGTATCCGTCGTTACTGCCGGGCGGGATCCTCAATATCCATAACTGGTCGTATGAGCAATTACGGAAGATCCGGGGCATCGGGAAAGTAAAGGCGATCCAGATCTTATGTCTGTCCGAACTTGCCAAACGGCTTGCGAAAGCGACTGCCGGATGCGAACTGGATTTCAGGACGCCGTCGTCAGTCGCACAATATTATATGGAAGATATGAGGCATCAGAAGCGGGAGAGCATGAAGCTTCTGCTTCTGAACACGAAATCAAGGCTGATCGGGGAGTCAGATATTTCAAAAGGGACCGTAAATGCTTCCATTGTTTCGCCGCGCGAATTGTTCGTAGAGGCGCTGCAGAAAAATGCAGTCTATATTATTTTGCTGCACAATCATCCCAGCGGTGATCCGTCACCGAGCCGGGAAGATATTCTGGTGACACAGCGGATCCATGATGCAGGGGAGATGATCGGAATCGAACTTCTGGATCATATCATCATCGGAGACAACCGCTATGTCAGCCTGCGGGAAGAAGGGGTTATTCAGTGATAGGAAGAAATGTCTATGGGCTTGATCTCGGTACATACGAGATCAAAGTATTTGATCTGAAAAAAAATGAAATCTGGAAAGAAAAAAATGTCATTGCGATGAAGGACAACACAACCGTTTTTGCCTCCGGGGACGATGCGTTTGCCATGTATGAAAAAGCGCCGGACAATATTCAGGTCGTATTTCCGATGCAGGGCGGAGTCATCGCCCATTTCGATGATATGCAGTATCTGCTGGAAAATCTGCTCAAAAAAGAGCGCCAGTTTTCCAGAGGGGCGGAATATCTGGTCGCAGTGCCAACCGATGTGACAGAAGTAGAAAAACGTGCGTTTTATGATCTTGTTTCTCATTCTTCCGCCCGCGCGAAGTCTGTGCGTATTGTAGAACGCGGATTGGCGGACGGTGTCGGTGCCGGTCTTCCTGTGGATGAAACGCCCGGCGTGATGGTTGTCAATATCGGCGGAGGCACGACGGAACTTTCGGTACTTGCTTTCGGCGGTATGGTGCTCAACCGGCTTTTAAAGATCGGAGGAGAACAATTCGATCAGGCGATCATCCATCTTGTCCGTCACAGCAAGGACTTTTTAATTGGTCGGACAACTGCCGAATCTCTCCGAAAAGAGTTCGGTATTTTTACACAGAAAGACTGCGCCTCGCTTTCGGTTTCCGGCCGCGACCTGATCTTTGGAGTTCCCAATACGAAGAAAATCCCGATCAGTCTGGTACGCGCCGCAATGAAAGAACCGTTGGAGGAATGCACCGAAGCGATCCGCGTCATGTATGAGCGGACGCCGCCGGATGTGCGAAAGGGAATCCGGGAAAACGGGATCTGCCTGACCGGCGGTCTTGCTAATTTGAAAGGTCTTTCGGCCTATCTGCAGGAAAGCACGGGACTTCCCGTCGCCGTTGCTGAAGAACCGGAACTCTGCGCGGTAAAAGGTCTTCGTGCCATCGCACAGGATAAACATATTTACAAAAAGCTGACATATTCCATGTTAGACGAAGATTACAGGTGGTTGAGATAATATGAAAAAAAAGAATCAAACATCCCAGACAAATAAATATTGGCTGTTCGGTCTGTCTTTACTCTGTGTCCTTTTGATGCTGCTTTCCGTATTTTCCGGAAAGGTCACCGGACCGTTTAAAGTCGCTGCCAATCTGACTGTCATTCCGATGCAGAAAGGGATCAGCCGGATCGGAGAGTGGATGGGAGACATGAGCGATAACTTCCAGACACTCAAGCAGGTACAAAAAGAGAACGAAACGCTGCAGGCGCAGGTTGATGAACTTCTGATCGAGAACAACAATCTTCAGGAAGACAAGTACGAATTGGAACGGCTTCAGGAATTGTACAAACTGGATCAGAATTATGCGGAATATGAAAAGGTTGCTGCTCATGTGATCGGCAAAGATTCCGGCAACTGGTTCAGCACCTTTACGATCGACAAAGGAAGTAAAGACGGCATAGAAGTCGATATGAACGTCATTGCCGGGAACGGGCTTGTCGGGATCGTAACGCAGGTCGGTCCGACATGGGCGACCGTACGCTCGATCATCGACGATTCCAGTAATGTCAGCGGAATGGTATTGTCCACATCCGATAAATGCATCATCCGCGGAGATCTGTCGTTGATCAACAGCGGACGGATCCGCTTTGAACAGATGGAAAATAATGATAACGTCGTAGAGATCGGCGAACAGATCGTAACTTCCTATATCAGCGACAAATATTTACAGGGGATTTTGATCGGTTATGTCAGCGAAGTCAGCGTTGATTCCAACAACCTGACACGTTCCGGCTACATTACCCCGGTGGTCGATTTTAAAAATCTGCAGGAAGTGCTCGTTATCACAAAAACGAAAGACGCTATGACCGGAACACCGGCAGAATAAGGAGGAGACGATGAAATCCATAAAAATACGACGCGGGATCGTGACGGCGATCGTTGTTTTGGTCTGCTTTCTTTTGCAGTGTATGTTGTTTCCGCATCTTGCTCTTGCATCCATAAAACCGAATCTGATGCTGATCGTGACCGCAGCATACGGATTTATGCGCGGACCAAAAGAGGGGATGCTGATCGGATTTTTTTCCGGACTGATCATCGATATCCAGTTTGGAAATATTCTTGGATTCTACGCCCTGATTTATCTGTTGATCGGTTATGTGAACGGATTATTTGAGCAGATGTACTTTGACGAAGATATCAAACTGCCGCTGATCCTGATCTCAGCAAGTGAATTTGTGTATGGGCTTGTGATCTATCTTTTGATGTTCCTGCTCCGGAGTGAATTTGATTTTCTGCATTATTTAAGTCATATTATCATCCCGGAACTCATATATACAATAGCGGTGACACTGCCGTTATATCCGGTCATACTTTTTATCAACCATAAATTAGACGCAGAAGAAAAAAGGAGTGCAAGTAAATTTGTTTAATCGAATCTTAAGACGTATCAAAGACTTCGGAAACCGGATCCTGGAATCCCGGCTTTTTGTATTGATCCTGGTATTCTGCATCTTGTCCGCCATTTTGATCAGCCGTCTGTTTTATCTGCAGATCGTCAAAGGGGATTACTATCTGGAAAATTATAAGATGCAGATCCGCAAGACACGGGAGATCCCCGGAACCCGCGGCAATATCTACGACCGGAACGGAAATCTTCTCGCATACAACGAGCTTGCTTATTCCGTCACGTTTGAAGATACGCTTGCTTCCGGAAGTGAGAAAAATCAAACCTTAAACAAGATTTTAGAGCAGGTGATCGAGATCGTGGAATCTCACGGAGATTCTGTGATCAACAGTTTCGGGATCGTATTGGATTCTGCCGGGAATTACCAGTTTACGCAGACGAATGAAACACAGCGTCTTCGTTTTATTGCCGATGTATACGGTAAAAGTTATACCGATGATCTTACCGAAGCACAGAAGAACGCAACGCCGGACGAATTGATCCGTTATTTATGTACCAATGATACTTACGGATATGATATTGACATAAAGAATCTGGATCCGGCTTATGTGTTGAAGCTGGTGAATATGCGTTATGCGATCGGGCTCAACAGTTTCCAGAAATTTATCCCGACCGTACTGGCTTCCGACGTCAGCGACGAAACCGCTGCCGCGATCATGGAGAATCTGGACAAGCTGGAAGGAATTGATATTGAGGAGGAATCGCTCCGCCGTTATACGGACAGCAAATATTTCGCATCCATCATCGGCTACACCGGAAAGATTTCTCAGGAAGAATACGACGCGTTGGACAAAGACGAAAAGAAGCGGTATTCTCTTTCGGACATTGTGGGAAAATCCGGACTGGAACAGACGATGGACAGTGTCCTGCAAGGAGAAAAAGGCGAGATGACCTTTTATGTGGACAGTGTCGGGAAAGTGACCGATACAGTCAGCTATACCGAGCAGGGCGCGGGAAACGATGTTTATCTGACGATCGACAAAGATCTGCAGGAGTACACCTACCAGATTCTGGAAGAAAAAATTGCAGGTATCGTACTGTCCAAATTACGGAATGTTATGAATTATGACCCAAGTGAAACGTCCGATGCCAGTCAGATCATTATTCCGGCAGACGATGCTTACCATGCCTTTATCGCCAACGAGATCATTGACGAGGCACATTTCAATGCGGAAGGTGCAGGTGTGACCGAACAGGAGGTCTATGCGATCTTTTCCGCAAGAAAAGAGGCTGCGCTTGCAGAGATCATGGCGGAACTGAACGGGACAACGCCTTATAACAGTCTCGGAGCGGAGATGCAGGCTTATCAGGACTACATTTCTATTAATGTACTGCAGGAAGCCACGAATATTCTTATGAGCGATAAGATCGATACTTCCGATGCGACTTATCAGGCTTGGACTACCGATGAATCCATCAGCCTGAATCAGTTTCTGACATATGCGATCTCCAAAAACTGGATCGATACTTCCCAGTTGTCCGAATACATTTCTTCCGAACGATATTCGGATTCCGCGGAAGTTTATCAGGCGATTTTATCATTTTTGCAAGATTATTTGATTTCGGATATGAATTTCGACAAACTTCTCTACAAATATCTTATAAAATCAGGAGGAGTCACCGGTGCACAGATCTGCGCGATCACATATGAGCAGGGTGTTCTTCCGATGGATGAGGGACAATACAATGGTCTGCGTGACGGCAGTGTGGATCCGTTCACATGGCTGACTCAGAAGATTGCGAATCTGGAGATCACTCCGGGACAACTGGCATTGGAGCCTTGTACCGGTTCCGCTGTGGTCAGTGATCCGAATACGGGAGAAGTGCTTGCATGCGTATCCTACCCGGGATACGACAACAACCGGCTTGCAAATACGATGGATTCCACATATTATAATCAGCTTGTGACCGGGTTATCCCGTCCGTTTTATAACAACGCGACGCAGGAAAAAACAGCGCCCGGATCTACCTACAAGATGATCTCCGCTGTGGCAGCCCTGACAGAGGGGATCGTAACAGGAGACACGGCGCTCGTCTGCTCCGGAGAGTTTGACAAAGTAACGCCGAGTCCACGCTGCTGGATCTATCCGGGCGCACATGGCGCGTTGAACGTTGTATCCGCTCTGGACGTGTCCTGCAACAACTACTTCTACGAAGTGGGATATCAGTTGGGACTGGACGAAGAGGGCAATTACGACAGTGATAAGGGTGTCGAAACACTGGCAAAGTATACGGAGATGTTCGGACTCGGTGAGACTACCGGTCTGGAGATCCCGGAATCCGAACCTCAGATTTCGGATGAATATTCCGTACAGAGTGCCATCGGACAGGGAACCAACAACTTTACAGTCAGTCAGCTCAACCGTTATGTTGCCGCTGTCGCCAACAAGGGAACGGTTTACAAGCTTTCGCTTTTGTCGAAGACAACGGATCCGGACGGAAAGATCATCAAGAATTATGAACCGACTGTGGTCAGCACGATCGATGAAGTATCGGATGAAACGTGGAATCTGGTCCATCAGGGTATGATCTCGATGATCAACAGCACCGCAAGTTTTTCCGGACTCGGTATTCAGATGGCAGGTAAGACCGGTACTGCACAGCAAAGTGAGATTCATCCGGATCATGGACTGTTTGTCGGTTTTGCCCCGGCAGATGCACCGGAAATCGCAATCGCAGTCAGGATCGCAAATGGTTATAGTTCGTCGTATGCGGCGGAGATCGGTCGCGATATCGTAAAAGCAAAATATCAGCTTGGCGATATCAATGAGATCATCACCGGAACCGCTTCCGAACTTGGCGCTGCGGTCGCAGGAGATTAAAAAGGATGTGAGAGGATGGACAGGCTGGTTACAGTAAAAGGCAATCGCTATGGTATGGAAATTTATATGGATTCCGAAGTTTCTTTTGATATACTTATGAAAAGTATGGAAGAAAAATTCCGTAATTCCGCAAAATTCTTTCAGGGGGCGCAGATGGCCGTCCGTTTTTTGGGACGCCGTCTGACCTATCTGGAAGAACAGGCGGTACTGGATCTGATCAGTAACACAACCGGAATTGATGTAGTTTGTATCATAGATGGCGACCCAGCCAATGAAACTGCATACAAAAGTGTTGTAGAACGCACGCTTTCCAATGTTCGAAAACGGGATGGGCAGTTCTATAAAGGTACGCTTGGCAAAAAGCAGGTGGTAGAATCCGACACCAGTATTGTGATCCTTGGGGACGTAGAATCCGGAGCCAAGGTCATTTCCAAAGGAAGTGTCGTGATCCTCGGCGCGCTGCACGGCTTTGTACATGCCGGTGCCGCCGGAGACCGCGCGGCATTCATCGCAGCCCTTTCCATGCAGCCCAAACAGCTGCGGATCGCGGATGTAGAAGCGAGAAGACAGCTCATTTATCAGGAAAGTCTTCTGATCAAAGGGGCAAAAGTCGCGACACTGGATGGCAATCGGATCTATCTGGATCCACTTGCGGATTGGTCGAATGAATAAGAAGTTGCAGGAGGAAAGACAACATGGGAGAAGTAATAGTCATCACATCAGGAAAAGGCGGGGTCGGTAAGACGACAACGACAGCAAATATCGGAATCGGACTGGCACAGTCCGGAAAGAAAGTCGTCGTGATTGATACCGATCTCGGGCTTCGGAATCTGGACGTTGTAATGGGATTGGAAAATCGGATCGTATATAATCTGGTTGACGTCATTGAAGGCAGCTGCCGTATGAAACAGGCGCTGATCCGTGATAAGCGTTTTCCGGATCTATATCTGCTTCCGTCCGCACAGACAAAAGACAAGACGTCCGTATCACCGGAACAGATGCAGAAACTGGTTTCAGAACTCCGGTCGGACTTTGATTACATTTTTCTCGACTGCCCGGCCGGCATCGAACAGGGATTCCAAAATGCGATCGCCGGAGCAGACCGTGCGATCGTCGTAACGACGCCGGAAGTTTCCGCAATCCGGGACGCCGACCGCATCATCGGACTTTTAGAAACCAGAGGGATCAAAAAAAATGAGCTTCTGATCAACCGTCTTCGGATCGATATGGTACGCCGAGGCGATATGATGTCGGTGGAAGATGTATCGGAGATTCTCGCCATTGACCTGCTCGGAGTCATTCCGGATGATGAACAGGTTGTCATCGCAACGAATCAGGGGGAACCGATCGTCGGCAGCGACAGTCTTTCCGGACGCGCATATTCCAACGTCTGCCGAAGAATCTTAGGTGAAGAGATCCCGATCCCGGACTTTACAAAATCCGATGGATTCTTTCATCGGTTCACACAGTTATTCCATAAGAATTAAGGAGGCTGTGAGAGAGTATGAGTACGGCATCGGTTCAGATTGCAAAAGACAGACTGAAGGCTCTGCTGGGCGCAGACCGGATGCAGTGTACCCCCGATATTACCGAAAAACTATCCGCCGATCTCTATCATATCCTTTCCAAATATATGGAGATCAGCCGGGAACATTTTAACATACAGATAACAAGATCAGATATACATATCAAATATACAGGAGAAAACAATTGAAAGAACAATTGAAAGGTTATATTCAAAATCTGAAACAGCGGTATCATCTGAAAGATTACCGGTTCAGCCTGGTCATCCTTGTGACCGCACTTTCCATCATCGGAGTTTTCATTGTGGGAAGCGCGCAGGCTGATCTGCAGTGGCGTCAACTTCAGGGAGTGATCCTTGGACTGATCGCCATGTTTATTATTTCGCTGATCGATTATAATTGGATCTTAAAATTTTATTGGGTGATGTATGCGGTCAATCTTGTGCTGCTCGCGGCTGTTCTTCTGTTTGGTGAAACCGTAAACGGCGCGACCAGATGGCTGAACCTCGGCTTTATCCAGTTTCAGCCGTCCGACTTGACCAAACTGCTCATGATTTTATTTTTTGCCAAATTTCTGATGGACAGGGAACAAAAAATCAACGATAAAAAAACGATCATACAGGGGATCGCTCTGATCCTGCCGTCCCTGATCCTGATCTACAAACAGCCGAATCTTTCCAATACGATCTGTCTGGCGCTTTTGTTCTGTGTCCTGATGTTTATGGGTGGATTAAGCTATAAATTCATTGGGACAGTCTTAGCCATCACGATCCCGACAGCAGTGATCCTGTTTGTAATCGTTATACAGCCGAACCAGCCTCTGATCCATCAATATCAGCAGAATCGTATCCTGGCATGGCTGGAACCGGAAGAGTACGAATCCGAAGAAGCATATCAGCAGCTCAACTCGATCAAAGCGATCGGCTCCGGAAAGCTGACCGGAAAAGGCTATAACAGTGATGCGACGACGTCCGTAAAAAACGGAAATTTCATTTCTGAGCCGCAGACAGACTTTATTTTTGCAATTATCGGGGAAGAATTGGGATTTGTGGGTTGTTGTGTCGTCATAATTTTGATATTATTAATTGTGATAGACTGTATTTTAATTGGCATGAAGGCAAAAGACACCGGAGGCAGGATCATCTGCGCCGGCATAGCCGCACTGATCGGAATCCAGAGTTTTATCAACATCAGTGTGGCGACCATGTTGTTCCCGAATACCGGAATTTCTCTTCCGTTTGTCAGTTATGGACTGACTTCCCTTGTCTGTCTGTACATGGGCATCGGATTTGTATTGAATGTCGGTCTTCAGCCAAAGAAATATGAATCATAGAGGAGAGCAGAATATGAATATTGGATTAGTCGCACATGATGCCAAAAAAAAGCTGATGCAGAATTTCTGCATCGCCTATCGCGGGATCCTGAGCAAACATCATTTGTTTGCCACGGAAACTACCGGTCTTCTGATCGAAAGTGTCACCAATTTAAGTATCCACAAATATCTTCCGGGGCATCTCGGCGGAAAGCAGATGCTCGGAGCGCAGATCGAACACAACGATATGGATCTTCTTATTTTCTTCCGGGATCCGCTCGCTCCGAAATCACATGAACCGGACGTCAACGATATTGTGAAGCTTTGTGATATGTACAATATCCCGATGGCGACGAACATTGCAACAGCAGAAGCACTGATACTTGCACTGGACAGAGGAGATTTAGACTGGCGTGAAATGTACAAATAAACTCAAAAAAACAGCAGTGGTCAGCGGTCTGATCCTTGCTTCTTTCCTGTTATTCGGCGGATGTGCATCATCACCGACCGCTTATACGGAGACTTATGAAGCTGGTCAGTATACAAAGGATCTGTATCGTGGAACTCTGTTTGCAGAAGATCTCTGCGTTGCAGCCGAAGACGTTGCTCTGGATGGTTACACCGAAGATCCAACCTTTCATGCAGCGGGATTGTTTGATCTGAAAGAAGAAAAAGTCCTTTATGCAGACCGGATCCATGACCGACTTTATCCGGCGAGTACAACCAAGCTTATGACGGCATATCTTGCGTTAAAATACGGAAATCCGGATGATGTCGTCACGGTTGGAGAGAACGCAACATCATTTGCACCGGACGAACAGGTATGCGGACTTCAGACCGGAGACCAGCTTACACTCGGGGATCTGCTCGCCGGTCTGATGCTTTATTCCGGCAATGACTGTGCCACCGCGATCGCCGAACACATTTCCGGATCCGTGGAGAAATTTGCGGAGCTGATGAATCAGGAAGCATGGAATCTGGGTGCTGTCAATTCCCACTTTGTCAATCCTCACGGACTGCACAGCGAAGATCACTATACAACCGCATATGATCTGTATTTGATTTTTAATGCCTGCGCAAAAGACGAGCGTTTTATCGACTTGATCTCACAGAAAGAGTATACGGTTCACATTACAGGCGCAGACAAAACAGTGAGAACCGACGTCTGGGCAGCAACGAACTACTATTCGTCGGGAGAGGCTGCGATGCCGGCAGGTGTCACTGTATTAGGCGGGAAAACAGGAACAACCAATGAGGCGGGGAACTGTGTTATTTTATATGAGGAAGACGCAGAAAATAATCCTTATATTTCGGTGATCATGGGTGCCGGTGACAAGCCGACACTTTATACTTATATGTCCCAGCTTCTGACTGCCGGAATCCGGGATAAATAAATACAAATGAGGGGAAAAACTTCCCTGACAGAAAAACGCCCAGACTGTGAAGTCTGAGCGTTTTTCTTAGTCAGAGACATTTACTTCCTCCTCATCATTCCTCCGGATGGCTGATCCGCCCGTAGAGACTGAGAAGATACAAACCGCACAGCCCTACGATCGTATAAATGATTCTGGAGAGCCAGCTTAAATTTCCAAACAGATATGCTACAAGATCAAAGCGGAATATTCCGACCAAAAGCCAGTTGACGGCTCCTATGATCACAATTGTCAGTGCAGTATTGTCGAACCATTTCATATGAATTCCTCCTTTTTGCCGCAGAAAAACTCTGTGGCGTTTTTCCGTTCGCTGCTTATATTGTTACCATAAAAACTGGAAATATACCCATAAAAATGTTATACTTAATAAGTTATTGAAAACTTGTCGGAGGAATTACTATTTTGACAAAGCAAAGAAAGAAAACAAAAAATAAAAAACTGGTCAGTATGCGTCGCTTCAAAACAAGGCGCGAGATGAACATCGGAATCTTGATCTTCGCTCTTGTATTCGTCTATCTGATCGTTACGATATGGATGTATGCGACATCCAAAAAGATTTCCGTTTATGAAGTACGGGAGGGAAGTATTGTAAAAGATAATTCCTATACCGGTCTGGTTTTGAGGGAAGAGATGGTCGTCCCTGCGGAAACATCCGGATACGTCAGCTATTTTCAAAACGAGGGAAGCAAAGTAAAAGCCGGAAGCAGCGTGTATGCGCTCTCTCCGGATAAATTGACGCTGGAAAATGAAGAAGAAACTCCGGAAACTGCGTTAAACAATGAAGAACTTCGTTCACTGACACTAAGCATCCAGAATTTTAACGAGAATTTTAATTCACAGAAATTCTCCTCCGTCTACTCATTAAAAAATGAATATAACACCTTGCTGCAGACTGCTTCGAACCGCAGCAAGACTGCCCAGATCAACGAACAGATCACGGCGAGCGGGGGAGGAGCCGCCGCTTATCCGGCACTGAGAGACGGGATCATCGTCCGTACATTTGACGGATACGAAGAAGTTACGGAGGATACGCTGAAAAGTGCCGATTTTGACCGAAGCCACTACGAATCCCACAGTCTCGAAGACCAGATGGAAGTAGCAGCCGGGGAACCGGTCTATAAGCTGGTGACAGACGAGACATGGAATGTCTATGTGGAATTAAGTGATACAACGGCAAAAGAGCTTGCAGATACCGAACAGATCAAGACGCGGATCGATAAAGACAGCGAAACGATCTGGGCTGACTTTTCAATCCTGCAGAAAGACGGAACGTATTTCGGGAAACTGACTTACACAGACTCGATGATCCGATATTGTGAGGACCGATATCTTCACATCGAACTGATCATGGAAGACGAAAGCGGTCTGAAAATCCCCAAAAGCGCCGTCGTGGAAAAGCCTTTTTATATGATTCCAAAAGAATACCTTACATCCAGCGGTTCCGGCTCTTCCACAGGGATCATGATCCAAAAAGACGGAGAGATCACCTATCAGGATATTACGGTTTATGCAGAAAGTGAGGATGGATACGTCTATGTGAATCCAAACGAACTGGATCAACATACGGTTCTTGTGAAACCGGAATCAACAGAAACATTCCGCCCCAATGAAAAACGGACGCTTCAGGGCGTATACAATATCAATAAAGGATATGCTGTGTTTGAACAGGTTCATATACTTTGTGAAAATGACGATTACTATATCGTAGAAGAAAATACGGCGTATGGTCTGAAAAATTATGATCATATCGTGCAGGATGGCACAACCGTAGAAGAAGATGAAGTTGTATTTCAATAAAATAACACCATTATATGTTACACGGAGAGGAGAGACGAAAAGCAGTGATAAAAGAAAATTTAGAAGAAGTCGAACAGCGGATACAGGCGGCTTGCAGACGTGCCGGAAGAAAACGGGAAGAGGTGACGCTGATCGCAGTCAGCAAGACGAAACCGGTGGAAGATCTCAAGGAGGCATATCAGCTTGGCATCCGGACATTCGGAGAAAACAAAGTACAGGAACTGACCGAAAAATACGAAGTGCTTCCGAAAGATATCCACTGGCATATGATCGGACATCTGCAGACAAACAAAGTCAAATATATCGTTGACAAAGCAGAATTGATCCATTCGGTCGATTCACTCAAACTTGCCGAGACGATCGAGAAAGAAGCTGCAAAAAAGAATTGTATTGTCAGCATTTTGATTGAAGTGAATGTGGCTCAGGAAGAAAGTAAATTCGGTGTACATACTGACGAGGTGCTCCCGCTCATCGAAAAAATCTCCCGGTTTCCGCATGTCCGGATCCAGGGATTGATGACAATTGCACCTTTTGTTCAAAATTCAGAAGAAAATCGAACAATTTTCAGGACTTTACAAAAATTATCTGTTGACATTATGCAGAAAAACATTGATAATGTTAATGTGAGTATACTTTCGATGGGTATGACTAATGATTATGAAGTAGCCATTGAGGAGGGCGCTACGATGGTCCGGGTAGGGACGGGCATTTTCGGCGCGCGGGATTATTCGATCTAACATCGATGAGATTCCATCCGAAAGAGAAAGTGATTCCACTAAAAAAATGTGTATCTCTGAGAGACACGAGATAGGAGTATAATTATGGGTGTGTTTGATAAGTTTCTTGATATTATGAAATTGAATGATGATGATTATGATGATGACGAATTCTACGATGATGACGATGAATTTTATGAAGACGATTATGACGAGAAACCACGTCGTTCTCTTTTTGGAAAGAAAAGCCACACCAAGGACGAATATGATGATTTTGACGTAGAGGAAAATAATCAGTTTGCACCGGCGAACAGCAGCAAAGTGACACCGATGCGGCAGCCTGCATCCAGACGCGGCAACGCCAATATGGAAGTGTGCGTCGTAAAACCGACGTCTGTGGATGATTCCAGAGAGATCACGGAGACACTTCTTGCCGGACGTACTGTGATCCTGAATCTGGAGGGGATGGATTTAGAGATCGCCCAGCGGATCATTGATTTTATTTCCGGTGCGACATTTGCCATAAGCGGAAATCTGCAGAAGATTTCAAATTACATTTTCCTTGTAACTCCGACCAATGTTGATATTTCCGGAGATCTTCAGGATCTGCTCAGCGGTTCCATGGAACAGCCGACTGTACGCGGAAGATTCTAGGCTCAGGTTACAATGCAAAAAGAAGAACAATTACTGGAAAAGCGGCTGTTGGAATTATCACGGCTTGCCTATCACAGAGACATCATCACGTATTCAGATTTTCTGAATCCAAATGAATTACATATTTTACATTCACTGCCCAAAGACTCTCTCTATTCGCAGTACAGAGTCTTTGGCGGATATGAACTCGCAGAGCGTCAGATGGTCGCATTTCTTCCTGATGCTCTTTCTTTGCGTACAGAAAATTTACAGGAACTATTTTTCCCGGATGAAATGTGTGTTTTGCGTATAGAACCGCTGCACAAAAAATACGCGGAAGAACTGACGCATCGGGATTATCTCGGCGCCATGTTAAACCTCGGAATTGACCGCAGCAAGACAGGAGATATTCTCGTAAACGAATCCGGAGCGCTTGTATTTGTCCGTCCGCAGATGAAAGAGTTTTTGAGAGAAGAATTGACCCGGATCCGGCATACAACAGTGCTGGTGACCGAAGAGCAACCGGAGACGTTCCACTATACGCCGCGCTTTGAAGAAATCCGTGGGACCGTAGCTTCCATCCGTCTGGACAGCCTGCTTTCTCTCGCATTTGGCTCATCACGCAATAAATTAAGCGGTCTGATCGAGGGTGCAAAAGTCTTTGTCAACGGAAAACTCGTCACAAGTAACGGATATCAAGTCCACGAAAATGACATCATTTCTGTGCGGGGTATGGGAAAGTTTCGTTTTATCTCGGAACTGGCAGTCACCAAGAAAAAGCGGATTTCTGTTTTGATCCACAAATATATTTAGGAGGACATCCTGTTATGAAGCAAGAAACAACATCTTCAGCAAAACAATACCTGCCGGCACTGATCTGGTGTGCACTTGCAGTTCTTGCCGATCAGTTCACAAAATGGCTGGCAGTTACATTTCTAAAAGATCAAGAACCGTTTGTTCTGATACCGGGCGTTTTTGAATTCCGCTATCTCGAAAATCGCGGCGCAGCATTTGGCATTTTTCAGGGAAAACAATACTTATTTCTGATCGGTGGTGTCCTGGTTCTTTTACTGATCGGTTATATTTACGGGAAAATCCCTGTAAAAAAGCGTTTCGGACTTCTTCGTCTCTGCGCTGTGCTTGTCGCTTCCGGAGCAGTAGGAAATATGATCGACCGGATGGTTCAAAATTATGTTGTCGATTTTTTCTATTTCAGCTTGATCGACTTTCCGATTTTCAATGTCGCGGATTGTTATGTTGTGATCGGCTGCTTTTTGTTTGCTCTCCTGATCTTCTTTTATTACAAAGATGAGGAGCTGGATTTTATCTTCCCGGTAAAAGAAAACAAACAGAAGAAAAACTGATCAACAGGAGGATTTCATGGAAGAATTTGAATTTCAAAACACCGGATCCCCGGAGCGGATCGACAAATTTCTGACTTCATTCCTGCCGGATCTTTCCCGCTCCCATATTCAGAAACTTGTCAAAGACGGTTATGTCACCGTCAATGGAAATACCGTCAAACCGAATTATAAAGTGGGAACCGACGAATCCGTACAGACAAAGATCCCGGAGCCGGAGACACTGCCTGAGATCGTTCCGGAAGCCCTTCCCCTTGACATTCTCTATGAGGATGCGGATATCCTTGTCGTAAACAAACCGAAAGGAATGGTCGTACATCCGGCACCGGGACATTACAGCGGCACGCTGGTCAACGCGGTCATGTTTCACTGCCGGGAAAATCTTTCCGGAATCAACGGTGTACTCCGACCGGGGATCGTTCACAGAATCGATATGGATACGACCGGCTCTCTTTTGATCTGCAAAAATGACCGGGCACATAATTTCCTTGCCGGGCAATTAAAAGAACACTCGATCACCCGAAAGTATCATGCGATCGTCCACGGAAATCTCAAAGAGGATACCGGAACGATCAATGCTCCGATCGGACGCCACCCGGCAGACCGAAAAAAAATGAGCGTCCATGCTCCAAACGGCAGAAGAGCAGTGACACACTATCGTGTATTGGAACGATTTGGAAATTATACCTATGTTGAATGTACATTGGAAACCGGACGTACCCATCAAATCCGTGTACATATGGCAAGTATCGGGCATCCGATCCTCGGAGACAGTGTTTACGGTCCCGCAAAATGTCCGTTTCGTCTGCAGGGGCAGACTCTGCATGCCAAGATCCTCGGTATTGTACATCCGACAACCGGGGAGTATATGGAATTTGATGCGCCTCTTCCGGATTATTTTCAAAAATTACTTCAAAAATTGTATGAAATCCGTTATAATATGTAGTATACTATTTCGCATCACATATGCAGTTTATACCAAATCTGGTATATTGCAATATGAAAGTGCAGAGTAAAGGAGAGGATCGATATGAAAACAAACACGATTATCACGATAGGAAGACAGTACGGAAGTGCAGGACGGGAAATCGGTTATAAAATTGCAGAAGATTTCGGGATCAAGCTATATGATAAAGAGATGCTTGCCCGCGCCGCGAAAGAAAGCGGTATCTGTGAGGAGATTTTTGAATCGCACGATGAGAAACCAACGAACAGTTTTCTCTACTCTTTAGTAATGGATACCTACTCCATGGGATATGCCGGCAATACATATACGGATATGCCGATCAATCATAAAGTATTCCTTGCACAGTTTGACGCGATCAAAAAGATCGCGGATGAAGGTCCGTGTATCCTTGTCGGTCGATGTGCAGACTATGCGCTGGAAGAATATGATAACGTCGTAAGTGTTTTCATCCATGCAGATCTGAATGCGAGAATCCGCCGGATCGCCCGTCTTTATGATCTTCCGGACAATAAAGCAAAAGAAACGATCATCAAGACCGATAAAAAGCGAGCAAGTTACTACAATTATTATACGAACAAACGCTGGGCAGATGCAGAATCTTATGAACTGTGCCTGAGCAGTTCGGAACTTGGAATTAACGGAACAGCGAAAGCGATCGAACAATATGTGCTTTTAAAAGAAAGTATCGAGAACAGTAAGATTTGATAATGTTACAATAAAAATCCCCTCCAAACCGGTAAGTCTGACTTATAGCCGGCTGGAGGGGATTTTTATTTGGCAGAATCCGTGTCGGCATACAAAGAACAGCCATTCCTTGTGTACCGACGCTAAGACCAATTTAGAGTTTTAAGTTCTTAAATAAATCACCGAGATTTGTTCCGATGTCTTCCGCTTTCGGAATCTCTACTTTTTCTTCCGGCTCTTCCTGCACTTCTTCCAGAGCTTTCATACTCAGGCTGATCTTGCCGTCCTTGATCCCGATCACTTTCACCTGAACTTCATCTCCGACATTCAGCACATCTGACGGGAATTTGACACGCTGTCTGGAAATCTGAGAGACATGTACCAATCCGGAAAGACCGTTCTCTAATTTGACAAATGCACCGTAATTCTGCAATGTCTCAACAGTTCCGCTCATCACGGTCCCTACTTTTACACTTGCAATCTGTCTTTCCCGTTCTTCTTTTTCCCGTTCTTTTAAAATCTCACGGGCGGAGAGTACGAGTCGGTTATTCGCCTGATCCACATCGATCACTCTTACCTCGATCTCTTTCAGAAGATAGGTTTCTAAATCTTCGATATAGGATAAAGATAATTTTGATGCCGGAACAAATCCTCTGAGTCCCTCCACCATAACGATCACACCGCCGTTCACAACGCCCTCTACTTTAACCGGGAGAATCGTGTTCTTTTCCATATATTCTGTCACACGGTTCCATGGATTCGCATCGTCAAAATGATCTTCATAATCTGCCATTGTCTCTTCTTTTACATTTCCCTGTGTCATGTCGTCAATCTTCATTTCTTCACTCATTGCTGCACCTCGTTCTTATTCTTCTCGTCGTTATCGCAGACGCTAAGACAAAAACATTATAGCGCTGCAATCACATATTCTAAGTATAGCATACATGATACGAAAAATACAGGCAAAATCACCGGAATCTTTAAAATTTGGGTTGACGAATTTCGTAAAAAATGGCAAGCTAATAGAAGAAAAATTACGATCGACAAGAAGGGAAACAGCTATGGAACAGCGTGTAATCAACGATAAAATCTATGTGATCGGACATAAAAATCCGGACACCGACTCGATATGTTCTGCCATCGCATATGCCGACCTCCGCACCAAACTGACCGGAAAGATCCATAATGCAAGAAGAGCGGGACATTTAAATGAAGAAACACAGTACGTTCTGGATTTTTTTGACGTAAAACCGCCGGCATTACTTACCGATCTCCGCGTACAGGTCAAAGACGTTATGATGCGGGAGATCGAGGGCGTAAAAGGATCCGTCTCGATCAAGACAGCCTGGTCGAAAATGAAAGAAGAAAATATTAAGACGCTTCCGGTCACGCGGGACAACAAATTGGAGGGACTGATCACGATCGGAGATATCGCGACCTCTTATATGGATGTATATGACAGCGCGATCTTATCGACAGCCCGTACACAATACCGCAATATTGCCACAACGATCGACGGTACCGTCGTGATCGGAAATGAACACAGTTATCTGTTAAAGGGAAAAGTCGGGATCGCCGCATCCAGCAGAAAATTGATAGCTGACTTTATCGACAAGGATGATCTTGTTATTTTAAGCAATCGGAAAGAGGCACAGCAGCTTGCCGTTGATCTCAATGTCGGATGTATGGTCATCTGCGGAGAGACCGAGATTGCAGACGATATCTTAACACAGGCACAGGAGAAACAGATTGTGATCATTACTTCGCCGCATGATTCTTTTACCGTTGCCCGTCTGATCAACCAAAGCATTCCGGTCCGTCATTTTATGACAAAAAGAGAAAAGCTGATCACATTCCGTATGCGCGATTATGTGGATGATGTAAAAGAAGTAATGATGCGGAAGCGTTTTCGCGATTTCCCGGTGGTTGACAACCGCGGACATTTTCTTGGGTTTATTTCCAGACGCCGATTACTGAACTGCCGAAAAAAACAGGTGATCCTTGTCGACCATAATGAGAAAAATCAGGCAGTAGACGGTATCGAGCAGGCTGATGTTTTGGAGATCATCGATCACCACCGTCTCAGCAGCATTGAAACGCTCGGTCCCGTTTTTTTCAGAAATCAGCCGGTCGGATGTACTGCTACGATCATTTTTCAGATGTATCAGGAAAACAACGTCAAAGTTCCGAAGACCATCGCAGGTCTTCTCTGTTCGGCGATCATCTCCGATACACTGATGTTCCGTTCGCCAACCTGCACACCTTTGGATGAGACGTCGGCGCGCCAGCTTGCGGAAATCGCCGAAGTTGATATTGAAATGCTGGCGCAGGCGATGTTCCGTGCCGGAAGCAACTTGAGCGGAAAAACAGCAGAAGAGATCTGTTTCCTGGATTTCAAACAGTTTACGGTCAATGACACGGTATTCGGCGTCGGTCAGGTCAATTCGATGAGCGCAGAAGAGTTAAAAGAGATCAAAGAAAAAGTGCTGCCGCATCTGGAAAAGGCACGCAAAAATCACAGCCTGAACATGATCTTCTTTATGCTGACCAATATCATCACCGAATCTTCCGAATTGCTCTGTACCGGTCCGGAAGCAAGAGAGAAAGCAATCAGCGCCTTTGACCTGCGCACCGAAATGGACGATCTACATTTAAAAGGTGTTGTTTCAAGGAAGAAGCAGCTGGTTCCTGCATTGGTGGAAGCGCTTCAGCAATAAAAAACAGCTGTACATCAGCCGATGCCAATCGGCAATACCGAGAACAGAACAGGAGTTTTAATCGAAATGGCAAAACAACTATGGAAACCCGGCAACATGCTGTATCCGCTTCCGGCGGTTATGGTCAGTGTCGGAGACAAAAACGGGAATAAGAATATATTGACTGTCGCATGGACCGGAACGATCTGCACCAATCCGGCGATGGTTTATATTTCCGTAAGACCGGAGCGTTACTCCTATGAGATGATCCGGCAGACGAATGAATTTGTGATCAACCTGACTACCGAAAAACTGATCCGCGCAACCGATTACTGCGGCGTGCGTTCCGGAAGAGACGTGGATAAATGGAAAGAAATGCATTTGACTCCGGAAATTGCGACCACGCTTTCTTACGCACCAATGATCGCGGAATCTCCGGTCAATATTGAATGTCAGGTTACAGAGATCAAAGAGCTTGGAAGCCATCATATGTTCCTCGCAAAAGTAACTGCGGTTCACGCTGACGAGGCATATCTCAATGAAAAGAACCGATTTGAGCTGAATAAGACAGGGCTGATCGCATATTCCCATGGAGAATATCTGTCGCTCGGAAAACAGCTTGGTACATTTGGATACAGCGTCAGAAAGAAGAGTAAGAGCCCTGCCGGCTCATCCAAAAAGAAAGCGGCTCATCCGTCAAAAAACGCAAAGAAGAAGCCAAAAGTAAAAAAATGATCTGCTTCGAATGAAAACAGAAGAAAGAAAAAGCAGCGGTCACCCCTATCAAAATAGGAACTTATCGCTGCTTTTTCTAAATGCCGAACCATTTATCTCGTCTGTAAAATCCGCTCCGGCCATCCTTTTATATCTCCGTTCAGGATCGCGCGGAACATACGTTCTTTCGCCCCCGGGTGCTCTGTGTTAAGCTGGCGCACCAGTTCTTTTGCATATTGACGTTTGGTATATCCATCTACCGGACATTTACTCTTTACAACCGGAAGATCATATTTATTCTTAAAACCGATCACATCCATCTCATCTACAAACATCATTGGACGGATCACGGTCAGATCCATACGATCCAGATAAGTCCGCGGGGAAAAAGAATGGAAACGACCCTCAAAGAGGAGCGAGAGCAGCATCGTCTCTACTATGTCGTCTTTATGGTGTGCATATGCAACTTTATTGCATCCGGCTGCCTTGATCGCCTCATTCAAAGCCCCTTTTCTCATTTTGGCACAGAGAGAACATGGGTTCGATTCTTTACGGATGTTAAAAAGTATATTATATATTTCAGATTTTACGATCGTATATGGAATTTCCATTTCCTTGCAAAGTTCCCGGATCGGCGTAAGGTCAAAGTCTTCAAAACCAAGATCGACGGTGATGGCGCTGAGTTCAAATTTCTTCGGATAGAAACGTTTCAGACCATGAAGCGCATAGAGTAGTGTCAGGCTGTCTTTTCCGCCCGAAATTCCAACTGCAATGTGATCCCCATCCTCGATCATCTGATATTCATCCACGGCTTTTCTCGTATAGCTCAATAAACGCTGTAACTGCATTGTCGTAAGTCCTTTCTGATATTCTTCTGAATTACATGTTGCTTAATTCGCATGTTTTTATTTGCTTTTCCCATTATAAAAGCTGTTCTTTGAAAATACAATCTATTTTTAAAGTTCTTATATCTATTATTATTCTTTGATATGATCTCGGAATCATGATCTACGGCTCTCGAAGCTTTACAGCTCCGGCGGCGAGCCGTCTTCGGTTCTCATCGATTGCCGCATAATGCTTCTTTGTCGTATTTACATCTTTGTGTCCCAGAACGTCCGCTACCAGATAAATATCTCCGGTTTCTTTATACAGCGCTGTTCCATAAGTGCTGCGCAATTTATGCGGTGTGATCTTTTTATTCGGCGTCACCTGACGGGCATATTTTTTGACCATATTTTCCACTGCCTGAACACCCATGCGCTTTCTCTGCGTGGACAGAAAAAGGGCGTTCTCATGTCCAGCCAGCGGAACAGTTGCTTTTCTTGTTGTATACAGATATTGTTTCAGAGCGGTTTCCACTTCCTCACCGAAATAGACAACCATTTCATTGCCGCCTTTTCGGGTCACTTTGATTCCATTGTTTTTGAAATCTACATCTTGAATATCAAGTCCGACACATTCTGATACACGGATCCCCGTACCAAGCAGAAGAGTGATGATCGCCAAATCCCGGTTCTTTGTCTTCTCATAATAGACTTTCTTCTGCCCGGTCAACATATCTCCGCCGTGCTCTACAAAATCAAGAAGAGAGGCGACTTCATCTGTATCCATCCGTATGATCGCTTTTTCATGCAGCTTCGGCATATCAACCAAAAGAGTTGGATTTTTTGTAATGATCTGCCGCTTAAAAAAATATCCGTAAAAGCTACGAAGCGCGGACATCTTGCGGGAGAGTCCTTTTTCCGTATTTGTAATTTGTTTTTCATCCTCATTTTTATAGACTTTCAGATATTCCTGATATTCTTCAATATCCACAGGCTCGATCCGTTCCAGGTCTGCAGTTGTAAAATCAGAAATATCATAATTCTTATATACCGGATTGCATTCCATCAAAAAATGAAAAAATACCCGGATATCATACGCATAAGAAATCCTTGTTTTTGCGGAAGTTGTCGGTTCCACCGCGCGGAAATAATCTTTAGCAAACGCCGGAAGCGTCTTTAAAATCTCCCGAAGCCGTAATGTATTGTCAATGTAGGTCTGTTCGTGATATGTTTTTGATTGATTTTGTTCCATAATAAAATAAATCCTCATTTATCATTTTTCTATAACTTTCTAAAGAAATTCTACCACAATCCCGTTTTTCTGTCCATATCTTTTGGAAAAATCAGTATTTGTCGTATAGATGTATTTAAGGAATAATGGCGGTATCTACTCTGCTTCAAGCCGATACCGCCACATAGGGGTGAGTTTGTTTCTCTATATCAATACATAGGGATGTATATTGATACCTCTTTTCTGTTCGTCCGGTTTATTCATGATATCCAGAAGAATCATCCGGCAAGTTCATAAGCAACAATTAAATGCTGTCCGGAAATGATCGTATCATCCGTCAGATGATTCATACGTTTCAAATCCTGCACATACTCCTGAACAGATAGATAATCGTCTGTCATGTATTCTTCAGCAAGTTCCCAGAGTGTGTCTCCTTGTTCGATCTCAATACTTTTATAACAGGTGGATCCAACGGTTTTATTCTCCGGTTCTTCGTGTGCCGAAGCCAGCACACCGTTAAAAATAACACCTCCGAGAATAAATACCGCTGTTAATGCGATAAGAACACCTAGCGAAGATCCAATATTGCGGTTACGTCTGCTTCTTGCGGCTTCCCCGTGATGCCCGCACTGTCTGATCTGCAATCCCGCTGTTCTATGGTCTTTTTCTCCTCTTCTGTATACTTCCCTCATCTCAATATCCTCCTTTGTCTTTACATCTATATTCTTCCTGATTATATATCCGTTCTTATCCGAAACTTCTTTCAAATCGAACATTTGTTTTCTTTACAAGTTTATTATATAACCAGAACAAACGTTTGTCAATAGATGAACACGAATTTTTCGAACATATTTTCGGGTGTCAATATTCAGTTTTGAGCGTATTGAAAGAACATATTTTCGTAAACAAATGTTTGCTTTTTGGAATATGCTATGCTAAAATAAAAAGAAATGCAGAAGATATACGACATACATTGTATGAGGAGGATATAGCACATGTCATACGGTAAGATCAGTAAGAAGCAGGAAGAGATTTTAAATTATATCAAATCTCAGATATTAGAACGTGGATTCCCTCCGGCTGTCCGCGAGATTTGTGAAGCAGTCAACTTGAAGTCGACCTCTTCCGTCCATTCACATCTGGAGACGCTGGAACGCAACGGTTACATTCATCGCGATCCTACGAAGCCGCGTGCCATTGAGATCCTTGATGATTCTTTTAACTTGACCAGACGTGAGATGACGAATGTTCCGATTCTCGGACATGTGGCAGCCGGAGAGCCTATTCTGGCGCAGGAACATATCGAAGATTACTTCCCGATCCCAGTGGAAAAGCTTCCGAACAAGCCTACGTTCCTTTTGAAAGTCCATGGGGAGAGTATGGTGAATGCCGGTATTTTGAACGGAGATTATGTACTGGTACAGGAACAGCCTGTTGCAGATAACGGCGACATGGTTGTCGCATTGATCGAGGATAGCGCGACGGTGAAGACATTTTACAGGGAAGAAGGGATCATCCGTCTGCAGCCGGAGAATGATTATATGGAACCGATCATCGTACATGATGTTATGATCCTCGGAAAAGTGATCGGTGTATTCCGTTTCTTTAGATAAAACATCCGCAGAACCCGTGTGTAGACCACTTGTGTTCTGCGGATGTTTTATTCATGATGATCTTTCCGGAAATGATAGAATGCCCCCAGCATCCCGGCATCATTTCCATGTTCGGCAAATGCAATCCGAGTGGTATTTCTAACGATCGGACGCAAGTATTTCTCAAGTTTATCTTTGATCAACGGTTCCATCATTTCCCGCTGTTCCATCACACCTCCGCCTAATACTACAATTTGCGGATTCAATACATAACAGATATTTGCGATTCCCTTTCCGAGGATTTCGGCCATCTCGTCGATCACCCGGATACATTCTGTATCCCCTTGCTTTGCGGCTTCAAAAATCCGGCGCCCGCTCCAATTTTCGGGAATATCCTGCCTTTGTTCTGCTATCTTTTTGCTCATAATGCTGCCGGCTCCCAGCGTCTGAAATTCACTGCCGTCCATATACATATAACCGATTTCTCCGGCACTGTTTCCATGCCCATGATAAACTTCTCCGTTTAAAATGATGCATCCTCCGATTCCGGTTCCAACGGTCAGGCATAGAACATTGCGAAACCCCTTAGCTGCTCCGCTCACCAGTTCGGCAAGTCCTGCACAATTGACATCATTTTCCACGGAGCATGGAACATGAAATCTGTTTTCCAAGGTCTTTTTGATCTCGGTTCCCGTATAAGCAGGGATCAATTCTCCCGAATATAGGATTTTTCCTTGTTCACAGTCTACCATTCCTGCTGTGGAGACACAAATTCCCGAAAAAATCCCTTGTAAATTTATTTCTGCAATACTTTGTCCTGCATTTTCCACAATCTCGATCAACTGGGATAATATCCGCTTTCCACCCTCTTTTGCTTCTGTCGGACAGCTCGCTTTTTTGATAAAAGCGCCGCATTCATCTAAAATCCCATATTTTATCGCAGTCCCGCCGACATCAATACTCACATAAAAACGGAAATCTGATTGCTTAGATGATTGTTTCATTTTTCCAACGCCTTTACAAATTCTCTTGTGATCGCCTGCGGTCTTGTGATCGCAGTTCCTACGACAACACTATATACGCCCATTCCCATCACTTTATGAACTTTTTCAGGCGTATTGATATTTCCCTCGGCAATCACCCGATGAGTTACACGGTTTAATATTTCCCGGATCAATGCAAAATCATTTTGCTCGATCCGGACATCCTTACTTTCTTCCGTATACCCGACCAGTGTTGTTCCTATGAAATCAAATCCAAGCCCGTCTGCATAAACTGCCTCTTCCAACGTAGAACAATCTGCCATTAAAAGCTGTTCGGGATATTTTTTTCGCACTGCATTGTAAAAATCTTTCAATGTGACACCGCCTGGACGCAGTCTGTTCGTCGCATCCAATGCAATGATCTCCGGCTTTGCTTCCATCAGTTCATCGATTTCTTTCATCGTAGGCGTAATATAAATTTCGCTGTCTTCATATACCTGTTTTACGATTCCGATCACCGGAAGATCTACATTTTTCTTGATTTCAATAATATCTTCTTTTGTATTGGCACGAATTCCCGCGGCGCCTCCCATCTTTGCCGCAAAAGCCATTCTTCCCATGATAAAAGAAGAATGAAGCGGCTCTTCCGGAAGCGCCTGGCATGATACTATCAAGTTCCCTTTTATTGTCTCAACTGATTTTTCCATAATCATACCTGCCTTCTCACTATTTTTTCGATTTCCGCGCTGAACCGATCGTGGCTTTTGGCATCCAGATGCATAAAATCGATTTCATTCATTGTGCAAAACGGCGCTGCATCCATAAAATCACAGCAATTTTCTTCTGAGCATTTCTGATACTCTTCTGCCAGGCATTCTGATTTTTTACTGCATCTTCCCATTTCACCTGCTACCGGTGACTGTTCGCAGCGAATGTCGATCGGCGCCGGCGCCACAATGAGGATCTTCGCGTCTTCTCTCCAGCATGGAACTACCTTTGCTTTCTGGACCAGGCGCTTCATTCCATCTGCAATATTCTTTGCCGTTGCCGAAAAACGTTCTTTACAGTCATTTGTCCCAAGCATGATGATCATATAATCAAGCGGCGCATGAGACATCAGACATGGGGAAAGATACTGCAGTGCAGACATTCCCTCATTGAGAGGATCCTCAAACACTGTGGTTCTCCCGCTGAGTCCCTCTTCTATTACCGTATAAGAATCACCAAGCCTCTCAGCCAACCGTCCGGTCCATCTGACATCATCCGGAAAACGTCCGTTTGTCTCCGCATCATACCCCCATGTATTGGAATCTCCCAAGCATAATATTCTTTTTTTCATGTTCTTTCCCTATCCTTTCACTGCACCCATTGCAAGTCCCTGTACGAAATTTTTCTGGAGCGCCCACACAAGAATCAATACCGGAACAAGTGTGATCACCGCTCTTGCCGCCATCGGTCCCCATTCCAGCCCCCGGTCTGTGATAAATCCTGCAATGACGACCGGAAGTGTCTTAGATTTGTTGATACTTAAGATCACTGCAAACAAAAATTCGTTCCAGGCGCCCACGAACGCTAAAATTGCAGATGCGATGATTCCGGGTTTCGTAAGTGGGAAGATGATCAGGAAAAACCGTTTTGTAAATCCACATCCATCCAACATCGCCGATTCTTCCAATTCCAATGGGAGCTGTTCGAAAAATCCCATCATCAGCCATATAACGAGCGGCAGATTGAAACTGGTGTTCATAATGATCAACGCCGTTTTTGTATCGATCAGATGAAGACTTCTCATTACAAGGTATACCGGGATTGCTGTGGCGATCGCCGGATACATCTTTTGCACCATAAACCAAAGTCCGAAATATTTCCTAGCCCGGTTTCCGATGCTTCCTCTTGCCACCGCGTAGGCTGCCATACTTCCGAAAACAACAGAGATCAGCGTAGATCCGCCCGCAACGATCACGGTATTCATGAAATTCTGCCAGATCTGATCTTTTCCGAAAATATTCTGGTAGCTTTCTGCCGTAAGCTGACTTGGAACGATCACCGGCGGATTGGACAAATATTCTCCCTCTATCTTCAAAGAACTTGTTATGAGCCAGTATAATGGAAATATGATCAAAATCAACGCGACGACAATGATGATCACCCGCACCGGTTTTCCGGCAAAATTGCCGATAATATTTTCCGTTGTTGGCGCTTTATGTTTTCTTTTTCTCATATCTCTGCCTCCATTTTATCTCTCATCTTCAAAAATCCTACCGTGATCAAAGTCATCACAAGCACAAATACGATCGCAAGAGCCGCTGAATATCCAGCGTCAAAGAATTTCAATCCTTGTTTGTAAATATAGTTTGGAAGCATTTCCGTTGCGTTTCCGGGTCCGCCATTCGTCATAACATATACGGTATCAAACACTTTAAATGCATCCACAAAACGTAGCATAACAACGATCGTCAGAAGCGGAGCCACGGACGGCAGTACGATTTTGCGGAAAATCGTGCCATTGGAAGCACCGTCCACACATGCCGCCTCCAGACTGTCCTGCGGCAGTGCCTTTAATCCTGCGGCGCAGATGATCGTTACCCACGGAGCTAGCTGCCATACATTGACGAGAATTACCGCAAGCATCGCTGTCTTTGTACTGCTCAGCCATGTAATACTCGGAATCCCCAGAAAACTCAGTAGATAATTGATGATTCCGGTTGTCGAATCCAACATCATCCGCCACAATGTACCGACAGCAACCGGAGCCATGATCATCGGGATTAAAAAGATCGATGTTGCAAGTCTTGCCCAAAGCCGGTCCGAACAAAGCGCCATGGCAACAAACAATCCCACCAATACTTCCAGCGTCACAGACACAACCGCAAAGAGTAAAGTATTCAGCGTACTGACGTGGAGCGCTTCATCCGTAAACATCCGGATATAATTAGAAAGACCGACGAATTCCGGCACTGCATTCGGAAGATTTAATTTCATCTTAAAAAAGCTCAAATATACGGAATAGAGCAATGGGAGCAATGCGGTGACTCCCAGAAAAAGCATTGTCGGTACGAGAAACAGCCATGACGCCGCTTTATCGCTTTTGCTTTTTCTGACATTTTTCCGTACTGTTTTTCTTTTTGCCATAACGTTCTTCCTTTCTTAACAAGACTGCCTGTTCTTCAGACAGTCCTGCTTTTTTACAAGGGATGTGTCCTTGTTTGATTTTTATAAATTGTAATTTTTAGTGCCTTCTTCTGGTGGTGCATTCTTAAGGGCAGTTTCAATGCCCTCATCCATCTTCTGAACCGCCTCTTCCAGTTCGATCTGACCGGACATATACTGACTTACAACGGTGTTCAGCATTGTATCTACTTCTGTTGATGCCGGAACTCTCCACCACATATTCGCAGTATCAAGTGCTTCGCGTACAGTATCCATGTATGTACCTTTGATGCCATCTTGTTCCCAGAAAGATTTTCTCGGGGAAAGGATTCCGTACTCTTCATAAAATCTGTTCTGCATCTCTTCACTTGTATACATCTTCACCCACTCCCAGGCAAGTTCCTGATTCTTGGATGCTGCCGGGATCGATACGTCCCATGCACTTAAGAGTGTTTTTCCGGTCTTGTCATACGGGATCACATCCAACGCCCATTTACCGACTACTTTCGACTGACTTTCATCATCGGCAGCCTGTACAAGTCCCAGCGTCGGCCATGTCTCGCAGATTGCTGCATTTCCATCCAGAAATGCTTTGATGGATTCTTCGGTTCCCCAAGATAAAATAGAAGGATCTGCGTAATCCTGGATTTCTTTCAAATGTTCCAGCGCTGCTCTTGTCTCCGGAGAGTCGATCGTTACATTCCAGTCTTCGTCTGCCCAGGCACCTCCCATCGACCAAAGTATATAATCAAATACACCGCCAAGCTGCCCGGTCGTCGCCGATACGGAAATTCCATACATACCCTCATCCTTATTTGTCAGTGATTTGGCAACTTCACGGTATTCTTCCCATGTGTCCGGAATTCCTTCCGGAAGCAGATCGGTACGGTATGCGAATAACTGAGGTGTGCTGGCATTTGGAATTCCGGTTGTAACATCCTGCCATACTCCGGAATTTTCCATTACATTTTCAATAAATACATCAGTACTGTATCCGTCTTTTTCCATGAACTCTGAAAGATCGGTCATATACGGAGCAAATTCTCCGTCCCACTGACTTGCCACATCGATCACATCATAAGATCCGGTTCCGCTTGTCAGATCCAGAAGTGATTTTTCATGCAATGTCGTATACGGGAAATCGACAACCTCCACAGTCGCTCCAGTTTTCTCTTCAAATTCATCTACCATGCTGTTGGCAGCATCTGCATAAACCCCGGACATATACAGCACGGTCAGTTTTTCACCGGCATAAGGTTTGTCCCCGTCCTTTTTCTGTACTTCTTCTTCGCTTCCGCCACCGCATCCGGCGAGCATCCCCATTGCCAATGATACACACAGAAATACACTCACGAACTTTCTTTTCATGTTACGTTTCCTCCTTTTCTTCACTTTCACACTTCTAAAATACTTTTTGAAAATTTTTTCTTTTTATTTTTTATATTTTCAAAAAATATTTTTCTTGAAATTATCTTATCACTCGATTTTTACTTTGTCAACACGTTTTATGTGCACTTTTCACACTATTTTTTCTTTATGCATAGCCTTTTTACATCATTTTATACCATTTCAAAAAAGAAATTTTTTCTTTTTTATCTCATTTTTTACAATACAATATATTGAAAAAAGAAATAATTTCTCTGATTTTCACTCTGATTGACAATTATTTTTCAAATATGATACAATAAATATAAGAACAAAGAAGCGGGGTGAAATTTTATGGCTACGATAAACCTAATGACCGAAATCACGAGCAGATATTCCAAAATGACAAAAGCTGAAAAAAAAGTGGCAGACTTTGTACTTTCCTCTCCGCAGGAAGCACTAAGTGCCACGATCACCGATTTATCCAAATTATGTGATGTGGGAGAAACCAGTGTGTTTCGTTTCTGCCGCACCCTCTCCCTAAAAGGCTATCAGGATTTCAAATTGTCCCTCGCACTCAGCACTTCCAATTCCGACATCGGGCAAAAGAAAGAATTGATCGATGTCACTCAGACGTCAAATTGTCAGGAAACTGCCGCACGCGTAAAAGAAGCATATACGCGTGCGTTGGAACAGACGTTTCACACATTGAATTTCCATGCGATCTCCCAGACAGTTACTTTAATTCTTAGTGCACGAACGATCAATCTGTTCGGCTTCGGCGGTTCAGGAACTAGTGCCAATGAAGCCAAAAACAAATTTATGAAAATCCTCCCCAACTGCATTTATAATTCGGATGCCCATATCCAACTGACACAAGCAGCGCTGTTATCATCGGAAGACGTCGCGATCATTTTCTGCAATTCGGGAATCACAAAAGATTGTATTGAAATCGCGCATATCTGCCATACAGCAAAAGTGCCTGTTGTATTTATTACACAATTTGCAAAAACACCGGCTGCACAATATTCGGATATCTTGCTCCTGTGCGGTGCAAATGAGGGACCTATGGAGGGTGGTTCCATCGCCAATAAAACCGCCCAGCTTTTCTTGATCGATATTTTATATGCGGAAGTTTATAAAAAATTAGGGGAACGTGCCTTGGAAAACAAGAAAAAAACTTCGAAAGTCATCACCGAAAAAATGATGTGACAATGAGATTTTTGGTAAATCATCAAATATAACGCCAGTGCACAAAGGAGAACACCTCCCTTGTACACTGGCGTTATACATACAAAACAACCAGGATAATTCATGATTCTTTTCCGATCATATTTCCTCATGATAATTCCGAAAAAACACCGACAGTGCATTTAACGTCTTCATCAACACCGGCAGTTCATCTTTCTCCAGATTCCGGATCACCGCATCGGTCATCTGGGTATGAAAGTCCGCATGATGATGAAATGCCCGTTCTCCTTTTTCTGTCAGACTGATGTAAACGACACGGCGGTCTTTCTCGCTGCGGCGGCGCAACGCATAACCTTTCTTTACAAGATTGTTCATTGACGTTGTAAGTGTCCCGGCCGTCACATTCATCTTTTTCGCGATGGCTGACATCGTCTTTCCCTCTCCCAGTCCGATCGCCTCGATTATGTGCATATCATTGTTCGTGATATCTTTATATTCTTCTGTAATGATCGCCTTTTCTTCCAATTCCCAAATTTCATTAAACAAATGGACTAAAACATCGTTGATCGTCTCGTATGTGTTCACAGCGCTCTCCTCTTCCGGATAGGATCATTTTTCAAGCGGACTATGCCGCCGCTTTTATTATACACATTTCAACACAAAAAAGAAAGGTCATTTTACATTCTCCGAAATCTCTGATACCGCTCTTCGGCAAGTTCTTTTGGATGCTTTTTCTTCTGGATATCCCAAAATACGGCAATCTGCTTTTCAAGTTCCCTGCACACGACCTCGAGATTTTCTGCGGTTAAATGTTCCGGTTCACGGACGATTTTTTCCGCTGCGTGAAGATCTTTTAAATCGTTTGCCGTAAGCTTCATCATACATGCCGCCTCTTTCGCCCGTTTGCTGTCTTTCCATAAAATCGACGCAAATCCCTCCGGCGACAAGATCGAATAAACCGCGTTTTCCAGCATCCAGACTTCATCTGCCACAGCCAGCGCCAGAGCACCTCCGCTCCCACCCTCGCCTATGATGATCGAGAGGATCGGGACACCCAGACCGGACATTTCATAAAGATTCTTAGCGATCGCTTCTCCCTGCCCCCGCTCTTCCGCTTCAATTCCGCAATAAGCTCCGGGCGTATCGACAAAACACAGAACCGGTCTGTGAAATTTTTCCGCCTGTTTCATAAGCCGAAGTGCTTTTCGATATCCCTCAGGGGAGGGCATTCCGAAATTCCGGGCGATGTTTTCTTTCGTTGTCATACCTTTTTCCTGTGCGATCACGGTAACCGGTATTCCGTGAAAATCCGCAACCCCTCCTATGATCGCCGGATCGTCTCCGAAAGCACGGTCTCCATGAAACTCTATAAAATTCGTAAACAGCCGTTCAATATATTCCGAAGCAACCGGTCGGTCTTTTCTGCGTGAACGTTGTACACGCTCCCACGCGTCTGTGCAAGGGCTCTGTCTCAAAGTTCCCGTACTTTGCCGTTCCGGCTGTCGTTTGAGTTGTTGTTCGTTTTTCTGCCCGTTTTTCTGCTCATTGTTCTCCGCATCCCACGCAGTATCTTTATCCAGCGGATGCATTTTCAAAATCCGATATAAAAGACCGCGCATTTCTTCCCGCTCGACGATCCGGTCGATAAATCCATGTTCCAGAAGAAATTCCGACTTTTGAAATCCTTTCGGAAGCTTCTGCCCGATCGTCTGCTCGATCACCCGTGGTCCCGCAAATCCGATCAGCGCCCCCGGCTCTGCCAGAATCACATCTCCCAGCATCGCAAAACTTGCCGTCACTCCTCCGGTTGTCGGATTGGTCAGCACGGATACATAAAAGCCTCCCGCATCACTGTATCGTTTCAATGCGGCGGAAGTCTTCACCATCTGCATCAGGGAAACGATCCCCTCCTGCATCCTGGCGCCTCCGGAACAGGCGAAAAGTACGATCGGAAGCCGTTCACTCTGTGCACGTTCGATCATTCTTGTGATCTTCTCTCCGACAACCTCTCCCATACTCGCCATGATGAAACGACTGTCACAAACTCCGATCGCCGTCTCGATTCCTCCGATCGATGCTTTTCCGGTCAAAACCGCTTCATCGAGTCCCGTATTTTCTTTCAGAAAAGCAATCTTTTCTTCATATCCTTTATAATCCAGCGGATTTTTTGTGGCGAGATGCATATCCCACTGTTCAAAGCTTCCATCGTCCGTAATAAGAGCCAGACGTTCAAACGCATCCATTCGGAAATAGTGCCGGCACTTTGGGCAGATATACTGTCCTTTCTTCACATCCTCAGCGACGATCACAGACTTACATGCATTACATTTTTTCAGCAGTCCATCCGGGATTTCCGGTCGTTTCCGCTTTCCTGCTTCCTCACGTTTTCTGGCGGCGGACGCCGCTTTTTTGAATCGGTTTTCCAACTTCATTTTTTCACATCTTTTCTATAAACTCAATATCAATCTCCCCGGAACAATAATCCGGATGTCCGAGAATCTCATATTGGTAATTGAGATTCGTCTCAATGCCATCGATGATCACTTCTCCGAGAGCACTGCGCATCTTTGCGATCGCTTCTTCTCGCGTATCGGCATGCACGATCAGCTTTGCCAGCATCGAATCATAAAATGCCGGAACCGTATACCCACTGTAAATCGCAGAATCGATCCGGATCCCTTTTCCGCCCGGAAAATGCAGTTCCGTAATCTCTCCCGGCGACGGTCTGAAGTTCTTTTTCGGATCCTCCGCATTGATCCTGCACTCAATTGCATGTCCCGTAAGACAGACATCTTCCTGTTTGATCCGCAGAGGAAGTCCCGATGCGATTCGGATCTGTTCTTTTATCAGATCCAATCCCGTCACCCATTCCGTCACGGGATGTTCAACTTGTATACGTGTATTCATTTCCATAAAGTAAAATTTTCCGCTTTTCTCCAGCAAAAATTCCACCGTTCCGGCATTGGTGTAGCCGACTGCTTTTGCCGCTTTCACTGCTGCTTTCCCCATCGCTTTACGAAGTTTCGGCGAAATTGCCGCACAGGGTGACTCTTCGATCAGTTTCTGATGATTTCGTTGAACGGAACAGTCCCGCTCTCCAAGGTGGATCACATTTCCAAACATATCCGCAAGGATCTGAAATTCAATATGTCTCGGATGCCGCACAAAATGTTCCAGATACATCGTTCCGTCCCCGAACGCCATCTGCGCTTCCTTTTGAGCGGTACGGAAACAACGTTCAAACTCTTCCGGCGAATCGGATACACGCATTCCTTTTCCGCCGCCTCCGAGTGCCGCTTTGATCATTACCGGATATCCGATCTTTCCCGCCTCTTCCAGCCCGTCTTTTGCGTGATAGACAGGATCTGTAGTTCCCGGAATCACCGGAACGCCTGCCTGGATCATCGTATTACGCGCCTGGGATTTATGCCCCATCTTTTGGATCACCTCGGCTTTCGGACCGATAAATACCAGTCCGCACTGTTCGCAAAGTGCTGCAAACTTACTGTTTTCCGATAAAAAACCGAATCCGGGATGGATGGCATCGGCTCCGCTTGTGATCGCCGCGCTGAGTACCCGTTCCATCGAAAGATAACTGTCCGCGGAAGCCGCCGGTCCGATGCAGATTGCTTCATCTGCCAATTGGGTATGCAGCGATTCCCGGTCTGCTTCCGAATATACCGCCACCGATGCAATCCCCATCTCCCGACACGCACGGATAATGCGTACGGCGATCTCGCCACGGTTTGCAATCAAAATCTTTCGGATCATACCTGTATTCATAACCGCATTTCCTTTTCTTCTTCCGTCTCTCCAACTACAAAAGTCAGTTCGGCACTCACAACCAGTTTTCCGTCCACATAGGCAGCCGCTTCACCGATACCGATCGGTCCTTTTTGTTTGATGATCTTTGTTTCCAGTCTGACTTTATCACCGGGGACAATTTTTCCACGGAATCTGCATTTCTGGATGCCGCCGAAATAGGCGGTTTTTCCATGATTTTCTTCTTTGGACAAGATCGCAACTGCGCCGACTTGCGCCAGCGCTTCTATGGTCAGCACTCCCGGCATGACCGGCTCCTGCGGAAAATGTCCCCGGAAGAACTCTTCCCGGTATGTCACACATTTATAACCAACCGCATATTCTCCCGGCTTGAAATCTTCAATAAAATCAATCAGAAGAAACGGATGGCGATGGGGAATGATTTCCTGAATCTGTTTGATATTCAATCCATTCATAGCACTGCTCCTTTACCGAATGCCGAACAACGGCTGTCCGTATTCCACATTTTCTCCGTTTTTGACATAGATGTTTGTGATGAAACCGTCTTGATCGCACTCGATCTCATTCATCAGTTTCATTGCCTCTACGATTGCAAGCGTCTGCCCCTTTTTCACGGCATCCCCTGCCTGTACATAGGGAGACGCTCCCTCTTCCGGCGCCGCATAAAAGGTTCCGACAAGCGGAGATCTCACCACATGTTCTTCTGTGTCCGGTTTCGGATCGTTTTCTGAAATCTCGGATGTCTCCACCGTTATTTTCCCGGCGTCCGCCGCCTTGCCCGAAGAAGAAATCCCTTTCTTCATCGCGATCTTTATCCCGCTCTCTTCATATTGAAATTCCTGAAGCTTCGATGAGGATACGGCATGGATCAACTGTTTCAATTCTTCTGTTTCCATCTCGTCAATCTCCTATCTCTCATATTTTTTTACAAGAAGCGAGGCGTTATGTCCGCCAAATCCAAGCGAATTACTGAGTGCACAGGTTACGGATCTTTCCACCGGCGCTCCCACGGCATAATCCAGATCACAGGCAGGATCCAAAACATTCGTTCCCATTGTCTGATGTATAAATCCCTCTCGGATCGTTTTCACACATACGATCAATTCCACCGCGCCGGCGGCGCCAAGCAGATGTCCGATCATAGACTTGGTTGAATTCACGATCAGATCATCGGCATGTGTTCCGAATACATTTCGGATCGCACGGGTCTCAAACAAATCATTGTGATGCGTACTCGTACCATGTGCGTTGATGTAACCGATGTCTCGTTTGGAAAGTCCGCTTTCCCGGACTGCCAGCTCCATTGCTTTTGCCGCACCGCTTCCGTCTTCAGCGGGGGACGTGATATGCCATGCATCACAGGTGGCACCGTAACCTGCCAGTTCCGCATAAATGTGTGCGCCTCGCTTTTTTGCATGTTCCAATTCTTCCAGTACAACGATCCCCGCGCCCTCTCCGATCACAAATCCGTTTCGATCCCGGTCGAACGGGATCGAAGCCCGTGCAGGATCTGTACTCGTTGTCAGTGCCGTCAGATTTGTGAATCCGGCAACCGCGGTCGGGCAGATCGCGCTTTCACTGCCGCCGGCAAGCATCACCTCCGCATCCCCATACTGAATGGCACGCAGAGCATCTCCGATAGAATGTGTGCCGGATGCACATGCGGTCGTGACACTGGTACATTTTCCTTTCAGTCCAAGCTGGATCGCAACGTTTCCCGCCGCCATATTGGAAATCATCAACGGAACCGTCAGCGGATTGACTCTCGCCGGTCCGCGCTCCAGTATTTTCCCATATTCCCTTTCTGCCGTCTGCAGACTTCCGATCCCCGAACCGACGATCGTCCCCACGCGGTACGGGTCTTCCTCTTCCATATGCAGTCCCGCATCTTCAAATGCTTCTTTTGCGGCGGCAACTGCATATTGTGAAAACAATTCCATCCGTTTTGCAGATTTAAAATCCATCCGTTCCCTGGCGTCAAATCCTTTTACTTCTGCCGCCAGCTTTACTTGATACGCTTCCGTATCAAATTTGCTGATCTCTCCGATCCCGACGGTTCCGTTTCGGATTCCGTCCCAGAACTCCGGTACCGTATTTCCGATCGGGGTCACCGCCCCCATCCCTGTGATCACCACTCTTCGTTTCATATATCCTCCTCTGCTACATCGCCATTCCGCCGTCCACATGCAAAACCTGCCCGGTAATATATCCGGCTTCTTCCGACGCTAAAAATACCACTGCATGAGCGACATCTTCGGCTTTTCCAAAACTCCCGGCAGGGATTTGCAAAAGTGTCTGTTCTCTGATTTTTTCCGGAAGCCGGGCCGTCATATCGGTTTCAATAAATCCCGGCGCAACCGCATTGACCGTGATCTTCCGTGATGCCAGCTCTTTTGCTGCCGCTTTAGTCAATCCGATCACACCGGCTTTCGATGCCGCATAATTGGTCTGCCCTGCATTTCCGGCAACACCGACAATGGAGGAAAGATTAATGATCCTGCCGCTGCGTTGTTTCATCATCTGTCTTGCGGCAAAACGCATACAATGAAATGTTCCTTTCAAGTTTGTATCGATCACAGAATCGAACGCTTCCTCCGACATCCGCATCAGCAGTCCGTCTCTTGTAATTCCCGCATTATTTACCAGAATATCCAGTCCGGAATGTTCTGCAAAAATATCCCGGAACATCGTTTCGCATGCAGAATAATCCGCTACATCGCATTGATAGAGCTGCGCGTTTTTTCCTAGTCTTTCAATTTCCGCTTTCACTTCCCTGGCTCTGTCAACGGATCCATTATAATTGAGCAGTACGTCCGCCCCCTTTTTCGCCAATTCCAAAGCGATCGCGCGCCCGATCCCACGGGACGCGCCGGTCACAAGCGCCGTCTTTCTCTCTAAATTCATGCCGGTCCCTCCAAACTTTTTTCCAGTGCTTCCCACGTATTTACAGAACAGACTTTCACGTTTCTGTCAATTTTTTTCAAAAAGCCCCGCAATGTATTTCCGGGACCGATCTCGATAAACGTATCTACCCCCTCCGCGATCATCCGTTCCATACTTTGCTGCCAGCGGACCGGTGATGCGACTTGCCGTACAAGAAGTTCCTGTATTTTTTCGGTTTCCAGAACAGGAGCTGCCGTTACATTTGTGATGTACGGGATCCGCAGCTCTTTCCACGAAATCTCTCTCAAAGTTTCTTCGAGCCGATTTCCCGCCTCCCGCAAAAACGGAGAATGAAAAGGTCCGCTTACTTTCAGCGGCAAAACTCTTTTTGCACCGTGGGAAATCAACGCTTCCCCCGCCTGCAAAACCGCGTCCTTTTTTCCGGTGATCACGATCTGCCCCGGGCAGTTATAATTTGCAACGAAAACATCTTCCCGCTCGTTCAGCACATGTTCCACCTGATCGGCAGACAAGCCCAGCACGGCAGCCATCGCCCCCTCGCCACCCGGAACTGCCTGTTCCATCAGGATTCCTCGTTTCCGCACCGCATACACCGCTTCCCGGTCATACATACCGCCGGAAATGGCGATCGCACAGTATTCTCCCAAACTCAATCCGGCTGTCACATCCGCTTTCATTCCTTTGGCTTCCGCGCTCCTCGCCATTGCCAGACAGGTGGTCACAAGTGCAGCCTGCGTATATTCCGTCTGATTTAGTTTTTCATTTTCCGTAAAACACAGCTTTTTCATGTCCATCTGGAGCACTTCGGACGCCATGTCGAAAATCTCTCTCGCAACGGCGCTGTGTTCATAAAAATCTTTCCCCATCCCGGCTTTTTGTACGCCTTGTCCCGGAAACAAGAATGCGGTCTTACTCATCCCACACGACTCCTTTCTGTACCGCCTTGATCCGTTGTTCCGTTTCTGAAATGATTGTTCCTATCAGTTCTTCACAGCTTTTTATTTCATGGATCATTCCTGCGATCTGCCCGGCCATCACACTTCCGTCGGTTACATTTCCATCCACAACCGCTTTTCGCAGTCCGCCAAGTGTCAGACGTTCCAGCTCCTCAAACGAAGCTCCGTCTTTTTCCAGCCGCAGATATTCTTTTGTCATCGGATTACGAAGCGTCCTCACCGGATGTCCCGTGGAACGCCCTGTCACGCGGGAATCAATATCTTTCGCACGCACGATACACGCTTTATACTGTTCATGAACCGCAGCCTCTTTTGTTGCGATAAATGCGGTTCCCATCTGTACTCCCTCTGCTCCCAGCATCAATGCCGCCGCCATCGTACGTCCGTCTGCAATACCTCCGGCAGCAATCACCGGGATCGTCACTGCATCCACGATCTGCGGAACAAGGACCATCGTCGTATTCTCTCCGATATGCCCCCCTGCTTCCGTGCCCTCTGCGACGACGGCGTCTGCGCCAACCCGTTCCATACGTTTTGCCATTGCCACCGATGCGATCACCGGGATCACTTTGATTCCCGCGGCTTTCCATTGTTTCATATATTTTTCCGGGCTGCCGGCTCCGGTCGTCACAACCGGAACCTGCTCTTCCGCAAGGATCTTAGCGATCACATCAGCTTCCGGATTCATCAGCATCAGATTCACTCCAAAGGGACGGTCTGTCCGTTTCTTTACTTCCCGGATCTGCTCCCGCACCCATTCACCGGACGCGCCGCCGGCTCCGATCATCCCAAGACCTCCCGCTTCGGAAACAGCAGCGGCAAGATGGTAATCTGCCACCCATGCCATACCTCCCTGAATGACCGGACAACGGATACCCAGAAGGTTCGTCACTCTCGTTTTCATTTTGCGGCCTCCAGATATTCCACAACTGCGCCGATCGTCGTCAGTTTCTCCAGATCTTCACTCGGGATTTCCTGTCCGAATTCTTCTTCAAACATCATTACCATCTCAAACAGATCCAGCGAATCCGCTCCCAGATCCTCCTTGAAAGAAGTCTCCGCCGTTAATGTCTCTGTTTCCACTCCAAGTGCTTCCGCTGTAATTTCTTTTACTTTCTCTAACATTTCATGATCTCCTTTACATTTCGCTTTGTTTATTTTCTATGTAATCCATAATAGGGAATTACCATTCCGTCAAACTTGCTCCCCACGATAATCCTGCGCCGAATCCGGCAAGAACCAGTTTTTTACCGGATTTCAACATTCCGTTCTGTTTCATCTCATGGAGTAGGATCGGTATACTCGCCGAAGACGTGTTCCCGTATTCTTCTAAATTCATTGGAAATCGCTCCGGCGGTACGTTCAGACGTTTTGCCACCGCTTCCACGATCCTCCGGTTCGCCTGATGCAGAACAAAATAATCAATGTCCTCCGCCAAAAGCTGTTCCCGGTCAAGCAGCTCCCGGATACACTCCGGAACACTCTTCACCGCAAATCGAAATACTTCCTGACCGTCCATCCGGATTTTTCCGTCTGTCCTGCATGTCAGCGCTTCCCCCTTTCTTCCGTCGGAATGTGCCGTCATGTTGTATCTCCCATTTTCCGTTTCTGTCAGCACGACAGCTCCCGCTCCGTCCCCGAATAAAATACAGGTGTTTCGATCGGTCCAGTCCACCAATTGGGAGAGCCGCTCCGTTCCGATCACAAGAACCGTTTTGTACATACCGCTGCGGATATATGCCTGCGCAGTATTGTATGCATACAAAAATCCGGCGCAGGCTGCATTCAGATCGAAACAAACTGCATGAACAGCCCCAAGTTGTTTCTGGACTTCGCACGCCGTGCAGGGAAGAACCCTTTCCGGGGAAATCGTCGATACCAGGATTAGTTCCACCGCTTCCGGATCGATCTCTCCGTCTGCAAGCGCCTGCCTGGCAGCTTCCACCGCCATCGTAACGGCAGTATCCTCCACCGCAATATGCCGCCGCGCAATTCCTGTCCTCTCACGGATCCATGTATCACTCGTATCCACCACATTTTCCAAGTCTTCATTGCTCACAAAAACAGGGGGAGCATACGCTCCCGTCCCGCATATTCTTCCAACCATAACCTCTCCTTATCTTCGCATTTGATCATGATTCCGTGTATATTTTCTCTTTCCACACTCTTTTGAATCTCAAATACTTTGATGTTCAAAGTATACTATAAAAAAATTTTTTGTCAACTGTTTTTTCAAAAAATCATATGAAATAATGCATTAAAAAATGGGACCGCCGATTCCCGACTGCCCCGTTTCACACTCTTTTTTCACAAAAATCCCTCAGGAAAGTTCTGCGATCCCGATATTTTTTCCGTCTCGCCAGATTCTCTCCAGATCATAAAACAAGCGATTTTCCTTATCAAATACATGCACGATCACATCGCCGAAATCCAGAAGCACCCAGTTTCCGCTTCCGTATCCTTCCCGCTGTTTCAGAGAATATCCTGCTTTATGCATCTCCTCTTCTACATTGTCTACCATCGCCTGTACCTGACTTTCACTGGAACCATTTGCAATAATAAAATAATCTGCCAGTACCGAGATTCCCGCAATATCAATGATGCGGATGTCTTCTCCCTTTTTCTCATCTAATGCATGATATGCGATTTTTGCCATTTCTTTCGCCTGCACTGTTTCCACCTCCACGTTGTATGCCGTCTCAGACTGCGGCATCTTATTTTTTCTGTTCGCTGTAATATAAAAACGTTTCTCTTGTCATCGGGTCTATTGATCGCCCGCTTTTTTCCAGATAAGAAAGCGTCTGCTTCGAGCAAAGGCAGACCGCACGATCAATGTTCGTAAATGCCAAACTGCGTACATCGGAAAGTCCGGGAATCATCTTACGCCCCGGTTCGATGTAGTCAGCCAGAAAGACGATTTTTTCCAGCATCGTCATATCCGGACGCCCTGTCGTGTGATACAGGATCGCGTTCAGGATCTCACCGTCACAGACCTTATAAGTCTCTTTCGCAAGATATGCGCCCAGTTTCGCATGGATCAGCGCGGGCATCTCCACTTCGGATTCCTTAAGCGAAAGCCCATACTTTTTGCAGAGACGGATCTGTTCTCCGGCAGGTGCAAATTTCCCACAGTCATGCAGAAGCCCTGCCGTCATCGCTTTCTCTATATCCTCGCCATATCGCATCGCCATGGATGCCGCCGTATACATCACGCCGATCGTATGGATATAACGTTCTTTTTTCAGTTGTTTTTTCAATTCGCACCGGATTTTTTCTAAATCTGCCATCTCTATTCTCCTTTACGATAAAGCGCGTGCTCCTGCATATATTCCTCCACGGCATGGGGAACCATATATGCCACACTTTTTCCCTGTGCCGCACGTTCCCGCAATGTTGTGGACGAGATTTCCAGAAGCGGCGCACGCAGAAGAGAGATCTTTGCGCCATATGTGTCTTCCAAATACGCGATCTGCCGCATCATGTCTTCCACATCTTTATCGTCCCGCATTGCCGCAAGGATCGTGCATGTCGGAAAAATTTCCCGAAAATATTTCCATTCTTCAATCGCAAAAAGCGAGTCTGCTCCCAGAATAAAATAAAATGTATCCTCCGGATAAAGCGCGCATAATTCCCGCATCGTCTTGTATGTGTAGGAATGCTCTTTTTCCTTTGCTTCATGCAGGCAAAGCCGGAAATACGGCACATCACTGATCGCACGGCGCACCATCTCGATCCGGTGTCCAAGCGCCTCTTCCCCCTCTTTTGTCTGCTTATGCGGCGGATTTCCGTTGGGCAGAAACCAGATCTCATCCAATCCGAAATCTTCATATGCAAACATGCCAAGCAGAAGATGTCCGATATGGATCGGATCAAATGTTCCGCCCATGATCCCGATCTTCATATCCTCACCTACGGTAATACGATTTTTTTCTTATTATCTTTTCCCTCTTTGTACAGAACGATCTTCTTTCCGATCACCTGAACAACCTGGGAACGGGTGCGCTCTGCCACAAGCTGCGCCAGCTCGGACGGATCGTCTGCACAGTTTTTCAGCACGCTGAGCTTGATCAGTTCCCGCGCTTCCAATGCCTCGGCGATCGCCTGGGTCAATCCCGGCGTCATACTGGATTTTCCGATCTGGAAGATCGGATCCATCGTCATTGCCAGACTCTTTAAATATGCTCTCTGTTTCGTTGTCATCTCATGTTCTCCTGTTTATTTATAATAATCGAACTGCAGTCCATACATTCTGACGGTATCGCCCTCCTGGATCCCCGCTGCTTCCAGATCGTCCAGAATCCCCGTTTCTTTTAAGAAACGCTGGAAGAACGCAAAACCTTTTTCGGAATCCAGATTGGTATATCCGAGCATTTTCTCGATCTTCGGACCTTCGATCACATACATATCGTCTTCTTTTGTCACGGTATACGGCAGTTCCTCATAGATCAGTTCGTCTTCCGGGAAGTATTCCTGTTCAAATACAACCGGCGTAGAATCCATCTTCTCCAATTCACTACTCACAAAATACAAAAGTTCCGAAATTCCCTTTCCGGTTGCGCCTGATATCGGAAATACTTTGATGCCTTTCGGTTCAAATTCTGCTTTCAGTCTCTCAACCGGATCTTCATCCTCGGAATAGATCAGATCCGTCTTATTTGCCGCGATCACCTGCGGACGCGCTGCGATCTCCGGATTGTATTTTTCCAATTCCTGATTGATCTTGTAAATATCGTCAACCGGATCTCTTCCCTCAACTCCGGCTGCATCTACTACATGGATCATCAGTTTCGTACGCTCGACATGGCGCAAAAACTCATGTCCCAGCCCGATTCCTTCCGAAGCGCCCTCGATCAGCCCTGGAATATCCGCCATCACAAATCCCTTTCCGTGATCCAGATCCACAACCCCCAGATTCGGGTTCAGCGTTGTGAAATGATAATTGGCAATCTTCGGTTGTGCATTTGTCACACGGGAAAGGAGCGTTGATTTTCCGACATTCGGAAATCCGATCAGACCGACGTCCGCGATCACTTTCAGCTCCAGAGAAACTTCCAGTTCCATCGCCGGCTGTCCCGGCTGCGCATACTTCGGCACCTGCATCGTCGCCGTCGCAAAATGCTGGTTTCCGAGACCGCCTCGTCCGCCCTTTAATACGACCTGACGGCGGTTTTCTCCCGACATATCTGCAATTACCTTACCGCTTTTTGATTCTTTGATGACCGTTCCCTCCGGCACTTTCAGCACAAGATCTTTTCCGTCTTTTCCGTGGCAGCGCCGTTTGCCGCCTTCCTCTCCATCTCCGGCAGCATATTTCCGTTTGTGACGGTAATCTACCAGAGTGTTGAGTCCTTCATCTACTTCAAATATCAAATCTCCGCCACGTCCTCCGTCGCCGCCGTCCGGTCCGCCGTTGGCAACGTACAGCTCTCTGCGGAAACTACAATGTCCGTCGCCGCCTTTACCGGAACGGATCCATATTTTTGCTCTGTCTGCAAACATATACAGTCTCCTTTTGATTTATCTTAAAAAAAGGCAGGAATAGATATTCCTGCCTTCTTCATTAACGGTCGATTATTCAGCTACCGGATAGATAGAAACCTGTTTCTTATCTCTTCCTTTTCTTTCAAATCTTACAACACCGTCAACCAGTGCGAATAAAGTATCATCACCGCCGCGTCCAACGTTCACGCCCGGATGGATCTTTGTTCCACGCTGTCTGTACAGGATGTTGCCAGCCTTTACAAACTGTCCGTCTGCTCTCTTGGCACCTAATCTCTTTGCTTCGGAGTCACGTCCGTTACGAGTGGAACCAACTCCCTTTTTATGAGCGAAAAACTGAAGGTTCAAATTCATCATGGTAGTTACACCTCCTCGAAAATAATATCAATGTATGGTTCATATTCGCTGTTGTCCGACATGCTCTCAAGTCCGAGTATCATCGTCTTTACCAACAGCTGCGCATCATGCGAGGGTTCCCGGTCGAAACGGAATGAAATCATACCGTTCTCCTCATCCGTCACACAGTTCATCTGATCTTCTGTATACATCTCAACCGCGTTGATCGTATTGATCACAAGAACAGATACCGCCGCACAGACAATGTCCGTGCCTGCTTCTGAATAGCCGGCATGTCCTTCCAGATCGAATCCCATATATGCATGTCTGCTGTTCACATAAATTGTTGCATTAATCATATTCGATTACGCATTGATCTTTTCGATCTTTACTGCAGTGTACTGCTGTCTGTGACCATTTTTCTTATGGTATCCAGATTTTCTCTTATACTTGTAAACGATGACTTTTTTTGCTTTTCCGTCTCCGATTACAGATGCAGTAACAGTTGCTCCGTCAACAGTCGGATTTCCAACAACCAGTTTGTCGTTGTTTACTGCAAGCACCTGATCAAACGTATAAGTCTCTCCAGCTTCCACACCAAGCTTTTCTACTTTAATGATATCGCCTTCGGCTACTTTGTACTGTTTACCACCTGTTGCTATAATCGCGTACATATGGCACCTCCTATTATCATTACTCGCCAATTACGGTGTCTGCTTTTGGGCAGAACTTAGAAACCTCATTGCGCGGCATACCACTATAAATTAGCACAATCGCATATTGAAGTCAATAGTTTTCTTGCATTTTCCGATAAAATTTTCCGATAAAATTTCCGGATTTTCCGGATCACTCGCTCTCCATCTCCTGCATCCGCTCATAACAGTACTCAATGATCGTCTTTCTTGTAATGATCCCGATAAATTTCTTCTGGTCATCGACCACAGGAACGAAATTCTGGTTCATCGCTTTTCTCAGGAGATCTTCCATATCTGCATCTGCGGAAACCGCTTCATAATCTGCTTTTCTCGGGAAATCCTGGATAAAAATGTTTTCGGCTCTTTTCAGATCCATATTCTGATAGCTTTTGATCCCCCACAGCAGATCGCCCTCCGTGATCGTGCCGACATACTCGCCCTCCCGGTTCAGCATTGGGATCGACGCGTATTTGTGGTATTCCATCGTCTCAAGCACCTGACGAAGCGTGCAGTAATCATAAATAAATGCCACTTCGCTTTTCGGCTTCAAAAAGAATAATATATTCATAGCATTTTTCTCCGTCGTTTAAATCTGTGTCACAACAAAAATCTCATACAATGCGCGGATCGCATTTTTGAAATCATCATGCCGTACGCCGATAATGATGTTCAGCTCGCTGGATCCCTGATCGATCATCTTGACATTGATATGGGCATGTGCAAGCGCAGAAAAGATTCTTCCCGCTGTTCCGCGTGTTGCACGCATACCGCGTCCCACGACGGCGATCAGCGCCAGATCGGATTCCAGTTCGATATGATCCGGTTTCACCGTCTTATGGATCGCAGAAAGTACCTGCTGTTCTTTTTCCTCAAATTCATCTTTATGTACAAAAATCGTCATCGTATCGATACCTGACGGCATATGTTCGATCGAAATATCGTGCTCCTCAAATACCTGAAGCACTTTCCGGCAGAATCCGATCTCTGAATTCATCATCGCTTTCTCGATCGTGATCGACGCAAATCCATCGGTTCCTGCAATCCCTGTGATCGTATATTTCGGCTGACGGCAGGTTCCCTCCACGATCAAGGTTCCTTTGTCCTCCGGCGCATTTGTATTGCGGATATTGATCGGAATTCCAGCTTTTCTTACCGGGAAGATCGCATCCTCATGGAGAACGCTTGCTCCCATATAGGACAGCTCCCGCAGTTCTTTATATGTGATCGTCTCGATCGAACGCGGATTTTTGACGATCCGAGGATCTGCGATCAAAAATCCGGACACGTCCGTCCAGTTCTCATAAAGATCCGCTCCCACCGCCAAAGCGACAAGCGAACCGGATACGTCGGAGCCGCCTCTTGAAAATGTCACGATCGTTCCGTCTGCTTTTGCCCCGTAGAACCCCGGGATCACCGCTCCTTTGGAATCTTCCAACCGTTTCGCGAGCAGCTGGTTTGTTGTCTCTTCATCAAAGGAACCGTCTTCGCCAAAGCGGATCACATCCGCCGCGTCGATAAATTCATATCCGAGATATGCCGCCATGATCTTACCGTTCAAATATTCTCCTCTGGACGCCGCATAATCTCTTCCGATCTTCTTCCCGAAATTTTCCCGGATCTTTTCAAAGTCCTGATCCAATGAAAAATCCAGTCCGAGTCCATCTATGATTTCCTGATATCTGCCCCGGATTTCCTGGAGCTGATCCGCAAATTTCTTCTCACGAATTGCCGCACCATAGCAGCTGTACAACATATCGGTTACTTTCGTATCGCCGGAGAACCGTTTTCCGGGTGCGGACGGCACGACAAACTTCCGGGATGCATCCGCGCGGATGATCTTTCCGACTTTTTTAAACTGTTCCGCGCTTGCAAGGGAACTTCCTCCGAACTTTACTACTTTTTTCATCTCTCGTTATCCTCCATTTTCGGTGCATTTCGGTTTTCTATTATAACGCGTCTTTTTTTACTTTTCAAGAAAATTACATCGTAATCTTACCGTATACCGCCCCTGCGGCTCTGCACAGATCATCCGGTTTTAATTTCAGCTGCATCCCCAGTTTTCCGCCGCTTATGTAAATCTGTTCCTTCTCCTCTGCACTTTGATCCACCACGGTAGGGAACTGTTTTTTCATTCCGATGGCAGTGCACCCTCCCCGGACATACCCGGTCACTTTTGTAATCTCTTTGACCGGGAGCATTTCCACCGATTTCTCATTCACGGCACGGGCAGCCTTTTTCAGATCCAGTTCCGCCTCGATCGGAATCACAAAGACGTAATGCGCCCCGGTTTTTCCGGTTGTCACGAGCGTCTTGTACACCAGTTCATGCGGAAGCCCGGTCTGATCGGCGGTAAAAACCCCGCTCACAAACTCTTCACATTCATACGTCTTATATTCATATGGGATCTTTTGTCGTTCCAGCATCCGCATCGCGTTTGTTTTTAATTCTTTCTTACTCATTTTTTGCTTCCCAACATTCATACAATGGTTTTCTGACTTTTTTCCTTGTCACTTCCACCAACTGCAGTTCCGTCACATCCACAAGCGTTGCCTGGATCGGATCGCGTGACAACAGTTTGCGGAATTCTTTCAGCAATATCTGCATTTTATCGGGATCGTCCAGATTGATAAAATCGATCACGATGATCCCGGACAGATTCCGAAGCCGGAGCTGCCTTGCAATCTCCTTTGCCGCTTCCAGATTGATCTTTAACGCTGCGTCTTCCTGATTCTTTTTTGAAACACATTTCCCGGAATTAACGTCGATCACAGTCAGCGCTTCTGTTGGCTGGATCACAAGATAGCCTCCGTGTTTGAGCCAGACTTTCTCATGCAGCGCGCTTCCGAGCACATGTTTTAAGCTGTACAGTCCCGAAAGGGAAAGCATCGGGTCGTTATAATGTGTCAGAAGTCTGGTATACTCCGGCTGCTCTTTTTCAAAAAAATCATGCACTTCTTTATACAGTTCGTCGTCTTCCACGATGATTTCTTCCAAACCGTCTGTATAAACATTTTTCAGATCGGTCAAATACGGTTTCGCCGCACATTCCAGACAGGAAAAACAGGTCCGGTATGCCGCCGTCTCTTTTAAATGCTGATATTTTTCACGAAGTGCTTCGATCTCCTCGGTAATCTCTTCAAAAGATGCTTCTTTCGCATTGGTCCGGACGATGATCCCATACTCTTCATTTTTCATCGGGGAAAGCTGCTCTTTCAGTTCCTCACGCAGCGCTTTTGGAATCTTCGATGACACGCCGATCCTTGTGTTCCCCGATGTCAGGACGGCAAATCGTCCGGTAAAACTGATATTGCTTGTCACCGTCGGCGCCTTTGTCTTCACTGCTTCACGGCTGATCTGTACAACAAGCTCATCTCCGATGCAGAGCGCTTTTTTTTCACTTTGTTTTCTTGCAAAGATCGCATGCTTTGCCTGACTGATGTCATAATAGCAATTGACACCGCCGATATCGATAAATGCCGCTCCGATATTCGCCGCAATGTTCTGTACTTTTCCGATGTAGACATTTCCGAGGACCGGACCGCTGTGCTCATCCTGTCTGCTGCAGTGAATTTCAGCCGCTTCTCCGTTTTCCAGAAGCCAGGTCCAGACACAGCCCTTTTCTTTTGTCATCAGCACTTTTCGCTGCATATTTCTTCCCCCAATGATTCCAACGTCACAAACCGTTCTGCACTCTCCGCTTTGTTTTCCGATGATTCTGCATACATTTCCAGCCGATGATAAGAAAATACGACCGTCTCTTCCTGTATACCACAGAATTTACAGAACGCTTCCATCACAAGATCCGGTTTCAGATTCTGTACGCTCCCGGCTGCCAGATGGAGATAGATCTGCTCCCCGCGGATTTCCGCCTGATAGATCCACGGACGGATATCCACTTCCTGTTCGCTCCGCTTTGTCTGTTTTACGATACGGATCTCTTTCTGAGAAAGGAATTCCGTAAACTGTTCTTTCCATTGATCCGGCATCATTCCTTTCCGCACCGACACAAGATAATCCGCCGCTGCAACGATCGCCATCCCGGTTGCTTTCTTTTCTTCCGAAATCTGCCGGAAACTTAAGATCTCAATGCCCTCGGCAGTCACCGCATTCATCCGGCGCACGGCCGTTTCACTGTCGATCAGCTCCGTCAATTCAATGTCTACATACTCGCCGTCGCTGGTCAGCCCGATCCCGAGCGGGCTGGCAAACGACATGATCATATGCGGGCTGTATCCGCCGGTAAATGCGATCGGGATTTCCGCCCGGCGCATCATTTTCTGGAAAAACCGCATCACGTCCAGATGCCCGATAAACTTCAGCACACCGTATTTTCTGAATTTAATTCTTACTTTCATAACAGACACCTCCTCCGAATGTTGCCGCTCCGCAGCCGGAACAGCCCTCTCTGCAATTCGGTGTCACGACACCGTCTTTTGCCCGCTGCCATTCGCGTTCCAAAAACTTCTTCGTCACGCCGATCTCGATGAAATCCCACGGCAGCAGTTCCGACGTTTCCCGCTCACGCAATGTATAGAATTCCGGATCGATCCCGGTATTTTCAAACGCCTGCATCCATTTCTCATTGTCAAACGTCTCCGTCCAGGAGTCATACAGGCATCCCAGCCGGTATGCTTCCTCGATCACTTGTCCGATCCGGCGGTCTCCTCTCGCAAATACGCCCTCCAACACAGTCACTTCCGCATCATGCCAGTTGTATTTCAGACTCTTTCTGTTCAGCTGTTCCTGAAATTCATGTTTTACGATCGCCGCTCTTCTGACATACTCTTCCGCCGTGCACATCGGCGCCCACTGGAACGGTGTGAACGGTTTCGGAACAAAGAACGACGAACTTGCGGTGATCTGACATTTGCCATGCCGCTGTTCTTTCGGAATCTCATAATATCTGCGCGCCACCCGGTCGGAAAGCCGCGCGATCTCTTTCATATCCTCTTCCTCTTCCCACGGGAGTCCGAGCATAAAATATAATTTTACTTTGGACCAGCCGCCTTCAAACGCTTCTCCGGCTCCGGTCAGGATGTCTTCCTCGGTTAGACCTTTGTTGATCACATTTCGCATCCGCTGGGAACCGGCTTCCGGTGCAAACGTCAGACTGCTCTTTTTCACATCCTGCACTTTGCTCATCACGTCCAGTGAAAAGGCGTCGATCCGCAGAGACGGCAGCGATATATTGACGCCTTTTCCGTGATATTCCTCGATCAAAAATGTCACCAGTTCCTGCAGTTTGGAATAATCGCTGGAACTCAATGAACTCAATGAAATCTCCTCATGTCCGGTATTTTTCAGCATGGTTTTTGCATAACGCTTCAGTTCTTCTACGTCCCGCTCCCGTGTCGGACGGTACAACATTCCCGCCTGACAGAACCGGCATCCGCGTATACATCCCCTCTGGATCTCAAGCACAACACGATCCTGGGTCGCTTTGATATAAGGTACAACCGGACTCATCGGATATACCGCGTCGGTCACATCCATCACAACCTGTTTTTTTACCGTTTCCGGCGCATGCGGATTGACTGCACGAAAATCACGAAGCGTTCCGTCCTCTTCATAAGAAGCTTCGTAGAATTGCGGCACATAAATACCCTCCACGCCTGCTGCCATTTCCAGAAATTCCAAGCGGCTCTTTTTTTCTTTTTTGCACTGCTTATAGAGATCCAAGAGTTCATCGTATACGGTCTCGCCCTCGCCGATATAGAACAGATCGAAAAATTCTGCCAACGGTTCCGGATTGTACGCGCACGGACCGCCACCGATCACGATCGGATCTTCCTCGGTTCTCTCTTTGGCATGCATCGGGATCTGGCTCAATTCCAACACCTGTAAAATATTCGTGTAACACATTTCATACTGGATCGTGATCCCGAGAAAATCAAATGTTTTGATCGGATCCTGAGATTCCAGTGCGAAAAGCGGGATATGCTGTTCCCGCATCACCTTGTCCAAATCCGTCCACGGGGAATACACACGTTCGCACCACACATCCTCCCTGCGGTTGAACATATCATAAAGAATCTGGATACCGAGATGGGACATGCCGATCTCGTATACGTCCGGAAAGCACATCGCGAAACGGATATCCACCTCGCTTTTGTCTTTCATCACCGAGTTGACCTCGCCGCCGATATAACGGGCCGGCTTCTCGATATTTAGTAAAATATCATCACTTAAAGCTAATGTTCTCATTCATTTCTCCTATTTTTTGTATGATTCTTGCTAAATTATATGAAAAATAGGAAATTATGTCAATGGATGAGACGTTTCAATCTCATATCTGCTTTTTGTATCGAACATGGATACATTCCAAAAATTCATTGACGAACGAACACTATATTATTACATAATACATTAAAAGAATTTTATCGGAGATATCTAAAAGAAAATCCCAGACTTCTGTCCGGGACTTTATCTACAGTCTGAGTGGTGCTGAAAATAGCTCTCAGCACCAACTCTGTCTATGGATCTTTCTCTCTGATTCGAATATCTTATTAATTAAATATATTCTTTCAACTCTGATAAATCCGTTTTTCCATTTTTTTCTACTAATACCGCTCTTGATTTTTTTCCATGGACCATTATTTTGCCCTTTAAATACATTGCCTTTACCAAGCCACCGTTTACATGATATGCGACTACATCTTCGCCTTTTGTTACCAGATCACCTAAGATGTTTAATTCTTCAAGAATGCTTTTTTGTATTGCTTTGAGAGATGTTCGGTATCTACTTACTTGGCATACATTTTTTATGAAACACAAAAATATGGATTGCCAGAAAAAATACCAACACAATCGAAATCCCCCTGTGGATCTTAAGTATGATCGGACAACGATCCAAAACCATACCGCACACTCCGCTCCCGAAAGAAACCAGAATCACAACAAACAACAGCCCCCGTTTTCCGCTCATCTTTTTCCGACAGGTCATCATGTGAAAACAACTCAGTAAAAGAAAGGCTGTCGCAGCCAGTTTGTGGACATGGATTCCGGTAACCGGAACCATGATCGTAATCATAAAGCTAAGAAATAATGCCATATTTAGCGCTTTTTTCATACCTCATGCTCCTCCATTGCCGGAATCGTCCTCACCAGAAAAAGGAAATATATCAAATGAAAGATCCACACGCCGCCCAGCACAACGCAGCCGAAAACGATCCCTTTCAATCCCATCATAATAAAACCGACACTCATCAGCAACGTTACGCTCGTCATGATCCGGCATTTTGTTTTCTTTGTCATCCCTCTGCCTGCCGCAAAATCTGCCAGATTCTCTTTGTATAATTTTGTGTTCTTAAACCAACGATCCAGTTTTTTCGAAGATCCGGCAAAACAAAAAGCGGCAAACATCAAAAACGGAACGGTGGGCAGTACCGGAATCACAACGCCTGCCGCTCCCAGGCCGACACTGATACAGCCTAAAATCATATACAGGATTTTTTTCATTTATAAACCTCCATCTGTTTTTTACATTCGACCAGTTTTTTTCATTCTCTTTTTACTTTATAACCCGTCAGCTCATTCGCCCATGTTCTACCGAATACACGGTGTCAGCGATCCCCATCGTGGATTTTCGGTGAGACACAAGCACAACCGATTTATCGGCACACGCTTCATGGAGCGATTTCAAGATGACCGCTTCGTTCAGACTGTCCAGATTTGACGTCGGCTCATCCAACAACAGAAATGGCGCATCGTGGAGAAATGCCCTTGCAAGACCTAACCGCTGGCGTTCCCCGCCGGAAAGCGTGTCGCCTAGTTCGCCGACTTCGGTATCGTAGCCCTTAGACAGACTCATGATAAAATCATGGACAGAAGCTTTCCTGCATGCAGTTATGATTTCTTCGTCAGATGCATTTAACTTTGCTATGCGAAGATTATTTCGGATCGAATCATGGAATAAATGTGTTTCCTGCGTTACAAAACTTTCCATATCGCGCAGATTCGACGTATTGATCTCCTCCACATTTCTGCCGGAAACTTTTACCGCTCCCTGCCGCACCTGCCAGAATCGCATCAGCAGTTTGAGCAATGTAGATTTGCCGGATCCGGAGCGTCCGTTAATGCCGATAATTTTATTTTCAGGAATTGTCACGGAAACGTCTTCCAGAATCGTCTCCTCCCCATAAGCAAATGTCACATTTTTCACTTCTGCTCCATGAAAATCGACTTCTTCTTTTCCCGTTATTTCCTCCACTACAGGGCATTCATCCAGAATATCCAGAACACGGCCTCCTGCCGCAAATGTATTTTGCAGCGTTGCTCCCAAAGAAGCCAGCGCAACCACAGGACCGAAAGAACTCATCAGCGCGAAAGTTACGATCAGACATCCCTCAAACCCTACAAGTTTTGCAGACAAAAATAACATTGCGAGGTCAAACATCAGGATCACAGTATTGGTCACCGCAGTATTTCGCCCAACGATCCGTTTCATATGCTCCTCATCTTTTGAGAGCTGTTCGGTCCGGCGATCTATTTCTTCCATACGCCGCTTGCCCTGTCCATACTGGATCGTTTCCGACAGACCGCGCAGACTGTCAAGCACAAATCCGGAAAGCTGCCCGGATTTTGTGCGAAAACGCACGCCATCATCCCCGCTGAGTCTGGAAGTAACAAACGGGATCAGAGCTCCAACCGTCACATAAGCGATCAGTGCCCCCCCGCCAAGCGCCGCATGATAGCTGCCGATAAAAGAAATCATCACAAAACTGAATAGAACGGCAATACAGATCGGTGAGATCGTATGTGCGTAAAACACTTCCAGTAATTCAATATCCGATGTAATGATCGAGATCAGGTTGCCCTTATCTTTTCCGTCCAGCTTCGCAGGACATAAACGGCGCAGCGCTCCGAACACTTTATCCCGGATCAACGCAAGCAATTTGAATGCGATAAAATGATTGCACGCCTGTTCTGCATAGCGTAAAAATCCACGAAGCAGCGCGAACATCAGCACAGCCACAAAGAGAGCGGTTAAGTTCCAAGACCATTCCGGGTGTAGGACATGCAGGATCGCATAACCGCCGAATACCGTAATAAAAGAAGCACACAAATGTCCGATCAGCCCCATTGCAACAGCCAGGATCATATATCCCGTCAAAGGTTTGACCAAGCCGATCAGCCGTATCATAATATTAAATCCACTTCTCTTCATCCCAAGTTTCCCCTTTCGTATAACATTCCAGTTTCTGCTGGGCATTCCAAAGCTTTGTATAGGTTCCGTTCTGTGAAAGCAACGTTTTGTGATCCCCATGTTCCATGATCGTTCCCTTATCCAGAACATAGATATTGTCTGCGCCAGCCACATTCGCGAGCCGGTGAGAAATCAAGATCACCGTCTTCGTTTCTGCAAGTTCATAAATCTGCTTCATAATATCGTTTTCACTCTCCACATCAATATTCGAAGTCGCTTCATCGAAAATATACACCGGGCTGTCATGGAGCAATGCTCTTGCAAGAGCAAGGCGCTGACACTGTCCTCCGGAAAGATTCGAAGCCTTTTCGTTCAGAACGGTGTCCAGTCCGTTTTCTCCCCGCAGGAAGTCCACAAGGTTCACCCGCTCTAACGCATTCCAAAGAGCCGCTTCTCCGGCATCCGGCTGCGCCATCAGCAGATTCTCCCGGACAGTGCCTTTGAACAGATAACTCTGATGAGAAATGTAAGTGAATTTTTTCATCAGACTGGCTTCATTGATCTCCGAAAGCTGTGTTTTACCAACGGTAACGTCACCGTCATACTCTTTATTCCGCCCCATAAGAATGGATGCGATCGTAGACTTACCACATCCGGATTCTCCCACGATCGCCGTAAAGCTCCCCTTTGGAAACTTCATATCGACACCGTGAAGAATTTCCCTGCCTGCTTCATAGGAAAACCGGAGATTCCGACATTCGATCGAACAGTCATCCTGGACAGCCTCCGTTTTTTGATCCGGTTCTGGAAGATCCAGCAGGCGAAATATTTTGTCGGATGCAGCCATCCCATTCATTGCAATATGGAAAAATGATCCCAAAAGCCGCATTGGCAGGAAAAAATCCGCCGCCAGCAAAATGATCATCATGCATCCGAACAAGTCTGCTTTTCCATTCTGAAACTGTGTTACAGCCAGGATCACACCAAGCGCCGCACCGCCATAAGCGATCAAGTCCATGATCGTGATGGAATTTAACTGCATCGTCAGCACTTTCATCGTGATTTTTCGGAAATGCTCGCTCTGCTCATTCATTTCTTTATGCTTAAACACATCCGCCTGATAAATCTTTGTCGTCGTCAATCCCTGAAGATTCTCAAGAAACGTATTGCCAAGCGCCGTGTACTGTCCCCAGTATTTCGCCAGAAGCTTCTTTGCCCATCTCTGGATCATGATGATCGTTACCGGGATCATCGGGACGCATACAAACAGCACAAGCGCGCTTGGAAAATTCACAAAACTCAAAACAAAAAATAATGTCAAAGGAGCCAGCATTGCATAAAAAAGCTGCGGCAGATACGAGCCGAAATAAGTTTCCAACTGATCCACCCCCTCCACTGCAACCTGCACGACTTCCGAAGTATTTGCCTGTTCTTTATACGAAGAACCAAGCCGCAGAAGTTTCTTATAAATCATCCGTCGAAGCGTTTTCTTTACCTCTCTGGATGAAAGATACCCCATTCTTGCTGAAACAACAGCACATAGAAAACGCAGCCCGATCGCCCCCACAGCGATTCCCGCAGTCAAAGCAATCTGTCTCTCCCCGATCGCTCCCTCATATAAATGTTGGAGCATTTGAGCGATCGCTCCCATCATACAGATATTTGCTGCCAACGAAATCCACTGGCTGATCACATTTCCTGCAATATATTTTTTACTGTCTGCAACTGTGCCGATCAGTCTCTTATCGATCATCATATCTTTCACCCGTCCAATCTGAATTTTATCATTAGTTTAAACTAACCCATATGCAAAAGAAAAACCTCTTTTCGAGAGGTTAGTTTTAGCTAATTTCTTGAGTAGGATAACAGATACCGCTTTTTTTGTCAATAAAAACTTTGGATTTTTTCAGTGATTTCTTAGTGATCTTCCGGTTTTATCTTCTGTCTGCCATCCGGTATATTCCTGCTTTTGCTTGTATAAATCATCTGATATCCTGTCAGATAATTTTCTTCTTTCGCTGAAACTGTTATGATAAGCACATCAGATGGGAGGTGAAACAAATGACAGATAAAGGCTTTACAGATCAGGTAAAAGGAAAAGTAAAAGAAACGGTTGGAAATATAACCGGCGATTCCTCCACAAAAGCAGAGGGGATCATCGATCAGAGCGTCGGAAAAGCAAAAGAAATCGCTTCAGATGTCAAAGATGTTGCCCGTGAAGTTATTAATAAGTCCAAAGATGCAATGAACAATGACAAATAAGTTCTCCCATCTGCATGTCCTTCAGTCCATGTTTCGTTCTGCCTGTTTTCTGTTAGATTGATTTTTGTTTTCTGTATTCCTGCGGAGTACATCCCATCTCGCGGTGAAATACTTTTCCGAAATAACTTGCCGAACTAAATCCGCACTGCAGGGCAATATCGACAATTTTCAATTCACTGTTTTTCAGCCGATTACTTGCCGCCTGTATCCGGTATTCCTGCAGATACCGAAACGGAGACGTATGCAACGTCTTCTGAAAACATCGAAGACACTCCCGCTCACCGATATTTGCGGCTTTTGCCAAATCTGCAAGCGACAGATGTTCCCCATAATATTCCTGGATGTACAGTAGCATCTTTCGCAGACGCATTTCATTTTCCATCTCTCTTCCTACCGTTTCCCGACTCTCATTTTTCGTTTCATTTCGTTTTCGATCTAAAAGATACAGCAGGATCTCTGATAAAAGATTTCTTGAATAGAGTTCATATCCATATGATCTTTTTTGCTCCAACTCAGAAAGTTGTTCCAGGCATTTCAAAACCTTCCAATGATCCGCTTCTCCATTTTTTAACAAGATCCATTTTGCAGTCTGCATCTGCTGAAGAGGGCGCACATAGTTTTTCTCGATCAGACTGTCCGGATCTGCGATCAGCGATCCTCGAAACATATGAACATCATAGCGGATATGCTTTCCCGCATCGGAAGCATACACCTGATGTAGCGTATTGCTGTTCACGAACAGAACGTCCCCCTTTTTCAGCATCAAACATTCTCCCATCATATCATAGTTCAGTCCGTCCGCCTTTACCAAAAGAAGTTCCATTTCCTCATGCCAATGCCACGGTGCAATCATCGTTCCCGAAAGATCCACATCAAACCTACGAACTGCATATGGATAATCCGGGCGCATCTCATAGATTTCTTCTCTTTTATTCTCTGCAAATAATAATTCTTCCGGGCGCATTATCCATCCCCCTTTCTCTTTGTCGTTATTTTACCATAAAAACGGCGCTATCTAAATATATTTCCACTCAGATTATCGTTAAAATACGATTGCAAGTATTTATGTCACCTTGCCGTCATTTCAGAAAAGGGGGATTTCTATGCAAAATATACTATTTGATATGCTTTGCTTTATCAGTGCACATACCCAAGATCAGTCTGTATTTCAGGAACAGCTTCCCCATATGACAGAAAAAGAAGTTCGCGATACTTACCGCCGATTGTTTCTGTCCGAATCTCACAGCAATCAATCCCAAAAAATCTCCTGATAGAAAAGCAGCAATAAAACAGGACTGTCACTTTGTATGTAACAGTCCCCAAAATACAATACTTTCTATAATCTTTTTGCGATCGCTTTAATGAAGTCCTCGCTGTTCAATACCGTCGGGTTCTCGATCGTAGTAATCAATGCCAGATCTTTTGTCATTTCCCCGGATTCGATCGTATCGATGGTCGCTTTTTCCAGTCTGTCCGCAAATTCCATCAATTCCTGATTGCCATCCAGTTCTCCCCGTTTTCTGAGTGCCCCTGTCCATGCAAAGATCGTTGCGACAGAGTTTGTGGAAGTCTCTTCCCCTTTCAGATGCTTATAATAATGACGCTGTACCGTTCCATGTGCAGCTTCATACTCATAATATCCGTCCGGAGATACAAGTACCGACGTCATCATCGCAAGAGAACCGAATGCAGAAGAAACCATATCGCTCATGACATCCCCATCATAGTTCTTGCACGCCCAGATATAACCGCCCTCTGATTTCATAACACGGGCAACCGCATCATCGATCAGCGTATAGAAATATTCGATTCCGGCAGCTTTGAATTTCTCGTCATACTCTGCATCGTAAATCTCCTGGAAAATATCTTTAAACGTATGATCATATTTCTTGGAGATCGTATCTTTCGTCGCAAACCAGAGATCTTGTTTTGTGTCCAATGCATAATTAAAGCAGCTTCTCGCAAAGCTTTCAATAGACTGATTGATGTTGTGCATTCCCTGTACGATTCCCGGTCCGTCAAAAGTATGTACCAGTTCTTTTGTCTCGCTTCCATCTTCCGCCGTATAGACTAATTCTACTTTTCCTGCTCCCGGGATCTTCATCTCGGATCCTTTGTATACATCTCCATACGCATGTCTGGCAATGGTGATCGGTTTCTTCCAGTTCTTAACACAAGGTTCAATTCCTTTTACCACGATCGGCGCACGGAATACGGTTCCGTCCAGGATCGCACGGATCGTACCGTTCGGGCTCTTCCACATCTCTTTTAAATCGTATTCATCCATACGCGCTGCATTCGGTGTGATCGTCGCACATTTTACTGCTACTTTATATTTCTTTGTCGCGTTCGCCGAATCGATCGTAACCTGATCGTCTGTTTCATTACGATGTTCCAATCCCAGATCGTAATATTCTGTATTCAAATCAATGAATGGCTCTAAAAGATGCTCCTTGATCATCTTCCAGAGAATCCTTGTCATCTCGTCTCCGTCCATTTCCACAATCGGTGTTGCCATCTTAATTTTTTCCATTTCAAACTCCTCCTGCTGTTTCGTTCTGTTCATATCCCTGCCTTTTTAGGTTCTGCATCACATGAAGGATATGTTCGTTTGCAAGCTGTTCCGCGAGATCTGCATCCCGGTCCCGGATTGACCGCAAAATCTGCTTGTGCTCCCGGATCGACTTTCTCGCACGTTCTTCCGACACGATCGAAGTCTTCCTTGCCGTCTGAACATATTTGTGAAAATCTTTCAGTACATGGCTTAAGATTCTGCTGTCACAGGCATCATAGAGCACAGCGTGAAATCTTCCATCCAGGATTGCGATCTGATCCGTGTTGTTCCCGCTTTCTCTTTTCATGTGAAATTCCGAAAGAAGCATGATCTCTTCCAGTTCATCCAACTGTTCCTGCGAGATATGCTCTGTCGCCCATCTCGCACAGAGTCCTTCCAACATCGAACGCACGGTATAAATATCATGAACGTCCTTTGTCGTAATTCCCGTCACATATGCCCCTTTATTCGGAATGATCGTCACAAGCCCTTCCAGCTCAAGCTGACGCAGCGCCTCCCGCACAGGAGTCCGGCTCACCCCAAGCTCTTTTCCGATTGTATTCTCCCGCAGTTCATCATGCTCCCGGTAAGTTCCGTCCAGAATATTGTCACGGATCTTCTGGAACACACGGCTGCTTAGAGAATGCTCCTGATAGTCTTCCATTCTAATCTACCGCCTTCTGCTGCAATGTTATGTGCAGTTCTTCGCACACACTCTCTATTTTGGCAACTAATTCTTCATCTGTCAAGACCGTAACACGACCTTCTTCATATTCCCTGTCCACCCATGCTTTCAGCGCCAGCACAAGGTCACTGTTTTTATCTACCTGCGCCTCTTTCGGCAGTTTATAGTAGGCATTGATCCAATACGCAATTCCCGCAACCCCCGATGTGTTAGAAACCGAGACAAGTGCCGGACGGTTTAAGAATTTTTCCGTATCAAAAATATTGTAAATCTCTTCGTTTTTCAGCATGCCGTCTGCGTGGATCCCGGCTCTTGTCACATTGAAATTCTTTCCGACAAACGGCGTTCTTGAGGGTACTTTATATCCAATTTCTTTCTCATAATATTCTGCCAGTTCCGTGATCACAGTCGTATCCATGCCGTCCAGTGTTCCTCGGAGCTGTGCATATTCAAATACCATCGCTTCAAGCGGTGTATTTCCGGTCCGCTCTCCGATCCCGAACAATGAACAGTTCACGCCGCATGCCCCGTACAGCCATGCCGTGGTAGAATTGTTGACTGCTTTGTAAAAATCATTATGTCCGTGAAATTCGATCAATTCGCTTGGGACACCTGCATGAACCATCAGACCGTAAATGATTCCCGGAATCGATCTCGGGATCACCGCACCGGGAAAATTCACTCCGTATCCCATCGTATCACAGACCCTGATCTTAACCGGTATCTGATATTCTTCCATCAATTTCATCAATTCCAGACAGAACGGAATGACAAATCCATAAATATCCGACCGGGTAATATCTTCCAGATGGCATCTCGGACGCACACCTGTCTCCATACACTCACGGACAACGGAAAGATAATGTTCCATCGCTTCTCTTCTCGTCATTTTTAATTTATAGAAAATGTGGTAGTCCGAACAACTGACAAGTATCCCTGTTTCTTTCAGTCCGATATCTTTAACTAACTGAAAATCTTTTTTACTTGCCCGTATCCAGCTTGTCACTTCCGGAAATTCATATCCACGCTCCAGACATTTATAAACCGCATCACGGTCTTTTTTGCTATATAAGAAGAATTCACTCTGGCGGATCTTTCCGTTCGGTCCTCCCAGCCGGTGAAAATAATCATAAATGGTCACGATCTGTTCTGTTGTATACGGCGCCCGTGACTGCTGTCCATCCCGGAATGTCGTATCGGTGATCCAGATCTCGTTTGGCATATTATGCGGCACGATACGGTCGTTAAATGCGATTTTCGGAATTTCATCATAATGAAACAAATTCCGGAACACATTCGGAGTATCCACGTCTACAAGCGGATACATATGCTCTTCCAGTTCCAGCAGGTTCGTATGCGTATTCAAAAAAACTTTTCTGTTGTCCATCTTTATTATTTCCTCCAGTCTTTTGATTCATATCGTATTGTATGTTTGAATCCTTGTATAATTGTATACATTAATACAGATATTGTCAATGCTTTTTCACTTTACCAGAATGAATTTTTACATGATACGCCAATTCAAAAAACAGGCAAACCAAACACATCTGTGCTGCATTTACCTGTTCTGTCTCCCTTAAAAACATTCCCCGCGTCGGTGTACAAGGTGTATTTCTCCTTGTACACCAACGCGGGGAATTAATGATAACCTGTTTTCCCTATTTGATCACACGGATCTTCAGAACACCATCGATTGCCGACAGCTGTTCTTCCACTTCCATCGGAACCTCCGCCTCGACGTCAATCATTGTATATGCATATTCCTTTCGGCTTTTATTCGTCATCAGAGAAATATTCATATTCTCTTTTGCCAATACTGCGGTCAGCTGACCGATCATATTAGGGATATTTTTATGTAAGATCGTAATTCGGTTTCCGGATTCTTTCACGCCCATATCACAATCCGGATAGTTTACGGAATGTGTGATATTTCCGTTTTCCAGATAATCTTTTAATTCCTGTACCGCCATCTTTGCACAGTTGTCTTCCGACTCTTCCGTAGATGCTCCCAGATGCGGGATCACGATCGCACCTTTCACTCCTGCGATCTCCGGTGTCGGAAAATCGGTGACATAGCGCTTTACATTTCCCGCTATAAGCGCATCAACCATCGCTTCACTGTCCACAAGGGTATCACGCGCAAAGTTTAAGACAACCACGTCTTTTTTCATCAGACGGATAGCGTCTTTATTGATCATTCCTTTCGTATCCGGAAGCGCCGGAACATGAATTGTGAGGTAGTCACACTCTTTGTACAGTTCATCCACCGTTTTTGCGTGATGAATATTTCTGGAAAGTTTCCATGCGGAATCTACGGAAACATATGGATCGTAGCCATATACCTCCATTCCAAGATGGATGGCAGTATTTGCCACGAGCACGCCGATCGCTCCCAGACCGATCACTCCTAATTTCTTTCCTGCCAGTTCCGTACCCGCAAATGCTTTCTTTGCTTTTTCCGTCGCTTTTGCAAGGTCTCCGTCTTCCTCATGCTCCTGTACCCAGCCGATACCGCTGACAATGTCTCTTGCAGCAAGCAGCATGCCTGCGATGACCAGTTCTTTTACCCCGTTCGCATTTGCTCCCGGTGTGTTGAATACGACGATTCCCTGATCGGCGCATTTATCCAACGGGATATTGTTGACGCCTGCGCCCGCTCTTGCGATCGCTTTTAAATTTTTCGCAAACTCCATCTCATGCATTCCTGCGCTGCGCACAAGAATCGCGTCCGCTTCATCCGGTGTCTCTGTTTTTACATAAGTTTCATCAAATTTTTCCAGTCCAACCTGTGCAATTGGATTCAGGCAGTGATATTTATACATGTTACAGATTCTCCTCTTCAAATTTCTTCATAAATGCGACAAGCGCCTCTACACCCTCATATGGCATCGCATTGTAAATACTTGCACGCATTCCGCCCACACTGCGGTGACCTTTCAGATTTTCAAGTCCTGCTTCTTTTGCCTCTTTCACAAATTTAGCGTCCAGATCCACATCGCCGGTGACAAACGGTACATTCATCAAAGAACGGTCCTTTTTCTCAACAGTGCCTTTGAACAGCTTGCTCTGATCCAGAAAATCATAGAGAAGCGCCGCTTTTTTCTCATTCCGTTCTTTCATTGCGGAAAGTCCGCCCATGGATTTGATCCACTTGAACACTTTCCCACAAATATAAATTCCATATGCCGGAGGCGTATTATAAAGAGATTTTGCATCTGCATGTGTTTTGTAAGTCAGCATCGTCGGTGTTCCCGGAAGAACGTCCTCCGTGATCAGATCTTCACGGATGATCACGATCACAGTTCCCGCCGGTCCGATATTCTTCTGTACGCCGCCGTAAAGGATGCCGTATTTGCTCACATCCACCGGTTCTGAAAGGAAACAGGATGAAACATCGGATACAAGTAATTTGCCCTTTGTATTCGGAAGTTCTTGAAACTTCGTACCATAAATCGTATTATTCTCACAGATATAAACATAATCCGCATCCTCGGAAACCGGAAGATCGGAACAATCCGGAATATAGGAAAATGTCTTGTCTGCGGAAGAAGCGATCCGGTTGACTTTTCCGTATTTTTCCGCCTCGCTCGCCGCTTTTTTTGCCCACTGTCCTGTGATAATATAATCTGCCACACGGTTCTTCATCAGATTCATCGGGATCATCGCAAACTGCTGGGATGCTCCGCCCTGTAAAAACAATACTTTATAATTATCCGGGATATTCATCAGTTCCCGCAGATCTGCTTCCGCCCCATTGATGATTTCTTCAAACGCCTTGGATCTGTGGCTCATCTCCATCACGGACATTCCCGTTCCTTTATAATCAAGCATTTCCTCTGCCGCTTCTTTTAACACATCTTCCGGCAGAACAGCCGGTCCTGCCGAAAAATTATACACTCTTCCCATTTCCTTTACTCCTCCTTCATATCTTCCTCGTCAAATGCCTCGCTGATCGCAGCTCCCGGAGCCACCATCGGCCATACTTTATCATCCGAATCAATGATACAGTCGATCAATACCGGTTTTCCAAGCTGCAGCGCTTCGGAAAATGCCTTTCGGAACTCATCCTGTGTCACAGCGCGGATGCCGACCGCTCCCATCGCCTCTGCAAGCTTTACAAAATCAACGCCGTCGTTTAAGACCGTCGCCGAATAGCGCTGCTCATAAAACAAGTTCTGCCACTGCCGTACCATACCCAGCACATGGTTATTGATCACCACTTCTATGATCGGGATCTGATGGCGCACCGCCGTTGCGATCTCATTCATATTCATCCGGAAACAACCGTCTCCCGCAATATTTACCACCGTCTTATCCGGGCATCCGCTCTTTGCGCCAAGAGCTGCTCCAAGTCCGTAGCCCATCGTTCCGAGACCACCGGATGTCAATAGCGTTCTCGGCTTCGTATATTTGTAATATTGTGCCGCCCACATCTGATGCTGTCCGACTTCTGTGACGATCACCGCATCTCCTTTTGTCTGTCTGTAAATCTCTTCGATCACAAACGGTCCGCTCAAAGCTTCCGGATGATATTTTAACGGATACATACTCTTGTAAGCCTGGATTTTTTCCAGCCATTCCGAATGAGACTGCGATTCCAGCTTTTCATTCACTCGTTTTAACGTTTCACGGATATCTCCGGTCACGCCTGCTGTGATCAGTACATTTTTATCCATCTCCGCCGGATCCACATCAAACTGCAGGATCTTCGCATATTTTGCAAAACTCTTCGTATTTCCGGTCACACGGTCGCTGAATCTGGCGCCGATCACGATCAGCAGATCGCACTCGCTGACGCCAAAATTCGACGTCTTCGTCCCATGCATTCCAAGCATGCCGGTATACCGCACGTCAGTCCCCGGAAATGCCCCTTTTCCCATCAAAGAATCGGTGACCGGTGCATCGACCTTGTCAACAAATTCTTTCAGTTCTTCGCTTGCGCCGGATAAGATCGCACCTCCGCCCACAAAAATATACGGACGTTTGGACTTTCGGATCATCTCAACCGCAGTATCGATCTCCTTTTCCGAAATATGAGAGGTATCCGGTTTATACGGCTCAATCATTTTTCTCTCGTATTCGGTCACATTGGCTGTGACGTCTTTCGGAATATCGATCAGCACCGGTCCCGGACGACCGGATTTCGCGATCTGAAACGCCTTGCGGATCGTATCTGCCAACTGTCTGACATCTTTTACAATATAATTATGTTTCGTGATCGGCATCGTGATCCCGGCAATGTCGATCTCCTGAAAACTGTCTTTTCCGAGAAGAGACACGCCGACGTTGCAGGTGATCGCCACAACCGGAATGGAATCCATATATGCCGTTGCGATCCCGGTCACAAGATTCGTCGCCCCGGGTCCGCTCGTTGCAAAACATACGCCGACCTTCCCCGTCGCTCTCGCGTATCCGTCCGCAGCATGCGCAGCCCCCTGCTCGTGCGACGTTAAGATATGTTTGATTTCGTTACTGTGTTTATATAATGCGTCATAGACATTTAAGATCGCGCCGCCCGGATACCCGAATACCGTATCCACACCCTGCTCCTTTAAACATTCAATGACGATCTCTGCTCCTGTAAGCTGTTGCATCGGAGACACCTCCTATTGATTCTTTGGTACTTCCAGTATTGCTCCACGGTTGCCGGAGGTCACCATAGAAGCATATCTTGCCAGATACCCGGTCTTTACTTTCGGCTCTCTCGGCTGCCATGCCGCGCGTCTTGCATCCAGTATATCCTGCGGTACATCCAGCTCCAGACTTAAGTTCGGGATATCGATCTTGATCCTGTCGCCCTCTTCTACCAGTGCGATCGGTCCGCCGACTGCCGCCTCCGGCGAAACGTGTCCGATCGACGCGCCTCTGGAGGCTCCGCTGAAACGTCCGTCTGTGATCAATGCCACGGAAGAGCCAAGCCCCATACCTGCGATCGCGGAAGTCGGATTCAGCATCTCACGCATACCCGGACCGCCTTTCGGTCCCTCATAACGGATCACCACAACATCTCCTGCATGGATCTCTCCGCCTTTGATCGCCGCAATCGCATCTTCCTCACAGTCAAATACTCTCGCCGGACCTTCGTGTACAAGCATTTCATCCACAACTGCCGAACGTTTGACCACACTTCCGTCCGGTGCAAGATTTCCTTTCAGCACGGCAAGTCCTCCGGTTTCACTGTATGGATGATCGATCGGACGGATGACTTCCGGATTCCGGTTTACACACCCTTTGATATTTTCTCCGACCGTCTTTCCGGTCACCGTCATACACTCGGTATGAAGCAGTCCTTTTTTATTCAGTTCGTTCATCACTGCGCTGACGCCGCCCGCTTCATTCAAATCTTCCATATAAGTCGGACCTGCCGGTGCGAGGTGACAGAGATTCGGCGTCTTCTCGCTGATTCCGTTTGCAAAATCAATCTCAAAATCCATACCGATCTCATGTGCGATCGCCGGAAGATGCAGCATACTGTTCGTCGAACATCCAAGCGCCATATCCACGGTCAATGCATTTAAGATCGCATCTTCTGTCATAATATCTCTTGGGCGGATATTCTTTCTCACCAGTTCCATCACCTGCATTCCCGCATGTTTTGCAAGCTGAATCCTTGCGGAATACACTGCCGGGATCGTTCCGTTTCCCGGAAGTCCCATGCCAAGTACTTCTGTCAGACAGTTCATACTGTTGGCAGTATACATACCGGAACAGGATCCGCAGGTCGGGCAGACTTTATTTTCAAATTCACAGACATCTTCTTCCGTGTACGTTCCTGCAGCGTAGGCTCCGACTGCCTCAAACATACTGGAGAGACTGCGTTTTTCTCCTTTTACATGTCCTGCAAGCATCGGTCCGCCGCTGACAAAAATGGTCGGGATATTGACTCTGGCAGCCGCCATCAAAAGTCCCGGCACATTTTTATCACAGTTCGGGATCATAACCAACCCGTCAAACTGATGCGCCATTGCAAGCGCTTCCGTTGAATCTGCGATCAGATCTCTTGTAACGAGAGAGTATTTCATTCCGATATGCCCCATTGCGATTCCGTCACAAACCGCGATCGCCGGCACCATGATCGGCGTACCTCCTGCCATTGCAACTCCGAGTTTCACTGCCTCGGTAATTTTGTCCAGATTCATATGTCCCGGCACGATCTCGTTATAGGAACTGACCACGCCGATCAACGGACGTTCCAGTTCCTCTTTTGTCAGTCCCAATGCGTTAAATAAGGAACGATGCGGCGCCTGCTGCATTCCCTTTGTCACTGTATCACTTCTCATCTGTTTCTCCTCCCTTTTTAAGCTGTCCGTCTGATACGGGAACAGATCTGGTCTCCCATCTCTTTTGTCCCGACTAATATGTTTCCATCCGACATAATATCCTTTGTGCGGTATCCTGCTTCCAGAACCTCTTTCACCGCCTGCTCCACGGCGTCCGCTTCCCGATCCAGATCAAACGTGAACCGAAGCATCATTGCCGCAGACAAGATCGTTGCGATCGGATTGGCGACACCTTTTCCAGCTATATCCGGCGCGGATCCTCCGCTTGGTTCATAAAGACCGAATTTCGTCTCATTCAAGCTGGCGGATGCGAGCATTCCGATCGAACCGGTCACCATGCTCGCCTCATCGGAAAGAATATCGCCGAACATATTCTCCGTGAGGATCACATCAAACTGCCTCGGATCTCTCACAAGCTGCATTGCGCAATTGTCAACAAGTATATGCTCCAATGTCACTTCCGGGTAATCTTTTGCCACTTCCTCCACAACCTTTCTCCAAAGTCTGGAGGAATCCAGTACGTTCGCCTTGTCGACACTGGTCACTTTCCTGCGCCGTTTCATCGCAATATCAAATCCTTTTTTTGCGATCCGCCGGATTTCTTCTTCATTATAAGTCAGTTGATCGTTCGCTGTCAGAACCCCGTTCACTTCCTTTGTGGAACGTTCCCCGAAATACAGTCCTCCGGTCAGTTCCCGCATGATCATCATATCAAATCCGCCCTCTGTCAATTCTTCTTTCAGCGGGCAGGCTTTTTTCAGTTCGTCATACAGCACCGCCGGACGAAGATTTGCAAACAGATTCAGTTCTTTTCGTATCTTCAAAAGTCCGGCTTCCGGTCGTTTGGACGGTTCCAACCGATACCATGGAGAAGTCCTCGTATCGCCGCCGATCGATCCCATCAGTACGGCATCGCTTTCTTTTGCTAAGCGGATCGTCTCGTCCGTCAGCGGAACTCCGTGTACATCGATCGATGCCCCGCCCATCAAAAGCTGTGTGTACTTACACTCATGTCCATATACGTCGGCCACCTGTTCCAACACTTTCATCGCTTCTGTGACGATCTCCGGTCCGATCCCATCCCCCTTGATCACTCCAATGTTCCATATCATATGTCATCACTTCCTTGATAAAATGTTATGATGCCGGGACTTCAGAAATGCGGAATAAAAACAGTTCCTTAACCCTCTTTCTCCCCCGATATCACGTTATTTCCTTATATTACCTCATTTCATCCCACGTTTCAACCCTTTAGCACAGAAAAGTGTCAAAGTATCTACAATCTCTTTTTATTCACTCTGTCACAAAAAGGACTTCTGTTTCTTTCACACCGGCGCTTCTGCGGTCCGATGAAAATCACCGGAAGTGCCAAAAGGCACATTCCG
>OGUD01000147.1_pt1 | contig 68345 bp, 59 predicted proteins | sample 1573671 | NCBI WGS metagenome assembly OGUD01 (sample SAMEA2582065, study PRJEB24529) | metagenome | biome: Human gut stool | place: China | collected 2011 | reverse complement strand
TTGTTTAACGACACAAATAACGCTATATTATTATCTGTCCTTGATTCAATATAATTCAACAAATGAATTTTGGTCTTAGCATCAAAATATGCTTTCCTCTCTTTGTCTCCTTTGCCATAAACCACGCATTCCCGTTCAGAGAAATCTATATCATCAATGTTCAGCCTTACCAATTCGCCTACTCTAATTCCTGTTGAAAGCAGAAAATCAATCATTGCCCTATCACGCAGATTATTACAATTATCTCTAAGAATTTCTATTTTCTCATCCGGAATGGTATCTTTTACAATAACGGCAGTCTTTACCTTATGAATTCTTTTCATTGGGCTTTTTATAATATAATCCTCTTCCTCTAGCCACGAAAAAAATGTGGAAAGACTTCTACGAATATTATCAATAGTTACCTTTCCACAATTATTTATCGTTTGATACTCTACAAGATATTTTCGTAGCATCTCGGTCGTTATCTTTATGACCGGAATATTTATTGTATCCAACATCTTTTCAATATTACACCTATAATAGCGTATTGTTTTGTCAGAACACCCTTCTAAATGCTTTGCAGTTAAAAACATATCCAGAAAGTCCATGTTCGTTGTCTGCAAATAATCAGATACAGTATTTTCAGATAACCGTTTTACCAACACCTCTTGTAGTTTCTGCATCTGCGATGCATTTAATACTTCTGCCATGTCATTGATGATGTCATAAATTTCTCTACCCATAAGAGCACACTCCTTTTTGAAGGAGTATATCGTAGAAAAATCAGCACATCAACAGAGCGTATTACTGAAAGTTTTGCTTTATAGAAATTACTTATGCTGTAAAAAATTATAAACTCTTTGATTGAAATCCTTAGCTTCTTCGTAAGCAGCATGTCCTAAATCATCATACATAAAGATTTCACAACCGAGTTTTTTTGCAATTTCCAAAGAAGCCTCTCCACTTACCACTTTATCCTGCATACCTCCAATTACAAACACCGGGCATTGAATTTTATCTAATTCGTCATAAGCTTTACAACTAAGGCAAGCTTTTGCCAACGCGATAAATCTTGGTACATTCTTTGGTTTCTGCAAAACCGCTAATAATGACATAAACGGTTTGTATCGTTTCGCATAAATGTCAGAATACATCTTTTCAGCCATATCTGTAATCAGCCTTTTCATATTATTCTGTTCCGTAATATGAATCCAATCATTGACTGTCCTTTCGACTGTTTCATTATTTTTCGAAAGTGTTACTGCGAGGACTAACTGATTTACTAAATCTGGTCTGTCTATTGCAAGATATTGAGCAATCATACCACCTTGTGATACACCAAAGATATCAGCATTTGTAATCTTTAATGTATCCATCGCCATTGCTATATCTGTCGCTAAGTTTCTTACTGTTATGCTATCGCTAATATTTTCTCTGCGATCAAACAGATAAACTTTATAATCTCTTGCAAACATTCGATACATATAAGCCACTGAAAATGCTGCCCCTTTTATGCTACGGGTACTAAGACCTTGAATCAAAATCAAAGGCTTCTCACCTTTTCCAAAAGTAATATAATTCATCTGTATGTCCTGTATTTCTAACAGTTTTTCTTTTGCATTATAAAACATAGAATATTCACCGCCAAATTCCGATTTTTCGTTCTCTGCGACTTCCCAATAAACGGGAATTTGACTTGCCTATTTTCTTAAAATCTCATGTGGAGCTTCTATTTCATTTGCCAAGGTATGATCTGTTAATTCTGACATCAATTTCAATTTTTTATTAATCAATGGTCGCATACAATTAGGAACATGTTCCTGATGCGCTCTGTGGATTGCTACACATTCCTTACAGTTTCCGTGATAACGACAGGCTTTCAGGCAAGGACAGTGATCTTTGTCTTTATACTCCTTACGAAATTCCGCTGCAAATTCTTCTTGCAGTCTCAGTCCCTCGACACGGTTTCCCTTATGAAATTCTACCATTGCATCCAGTTCTTTCTGGTTCCCTTCAATCTTCATGTTATTATAGCGCCTCCATTTCAACTATTCCTCATTTTCTGATAAATTCCTATTTGTATTTCTGTTTGTTTTAAAAATGGGCAACTCCGATTGGAATTGCCCACTCATTGCACTAATTATGCGATTTTTTCTTGCTTGCACCGATTTCTGCATCAAATGATGTAAGTTTGATGTAAATCGCTGTTTTTTTAGTTTTTTATCAAATGAAGTACGTCCCGTCTATTTGGTAAAACGGTACATCTTTACATCATCTTAATAGAGCTTTGCACCTGCCGGAATGTGGTCATCAACCATCAGAAGATGAAGCTTTTCTTCGCCTTCTTCTTCATGAATAGCACTGAGGAGCATACCGCAAGAGTCAATGCCCATCATAGCACGAGGTGGAAGATTTGTGATAGCAATAAGAGTCTTACCTACAAGCTCTTCCGGCTCGTAATATGCGTGAATACCGCTTAAAATGGTGCGGTCTGTGTCTGTTCCGTCATCAAGGGTAAACTGCAACAGCTTCTTTGACTTCGGTACTGCTACACATTCTTTTACCTTAACGGCTCTGAAATCTGACTTTGAGAATGTGTCAAAATCAACTGCTTCCTCAAATAAAGGCTCAATCTTTACTTTTGAGAAATCAATCTTTTCCGGTGCTGCTTCTACATTTTTTTCTGCTGTTTCAGAAGCCTGATTATTTACATCATTTTTCTTATTTACACCATCTAATGACTTCATTGTAGGGAATAACAATACATCTCTAATAGCTGGTGAGTCTGTAAGCAACATAACAAGTCTGTCAATACCATAACCAATACCGCCAGTTGGTGGCATACCTACTGCAAGCGCATTAAGGAAATCTTCATCTGTGTGCTGAGCCTCTTCATCACCATTTTCTGCATTCTTATCCTGCTGTGCAAAACGTTCTCTCTGGTCTATTGGGTCATTAAGCTCTGAATATGCGTTACACATTTCCCATGTATTAATGAAAAGCTCAAAACGTTCAACCTTTTCAGGGTCAGTTGGCTTCTTCTTAGTAAGTGGTGATATTGCAAGAGGGTGGTCCATAATAAATGTAGGCTGAATTAACTTTTCTTCACAATATGTTTCAAAGAAAAGGTTAATTATATCACCCTTTGTATGACGTTCTTCAAACTCAATATTTCTTTCCTTAGCAAGTGCCTTTGCTTCTTCATCAGTCTTAACTGTATCAAAATCAATACCTGCATATTCCTTAATTGCATCATTCATAGTAAGTCTTCTAAATGGCTTTCCGAGGTCGATTTCAGTACCATTGTAAGTAATCTTAGTTGTACCGCATACAGTCTGTGCAAGATGTCTGAACATACTTTCTGTAAGCTCCATCATACCTTCATAATCTGTATAGGCCTGATAAAGTTCCATAAGTGTAAATTCAGGATTGTGTCTTGTATCTACACCTTCATTACGATACACTCGTCCAATTTCATATACTCTTTCAAGACCACCAACAATAAGTCGCTTAAGATAAAGCTCCAAAGAAATACGAAGCTTAACATCTTCATCAAGTGCATTGTAATGTGTTTCAAAAGGTCTTGCTGCTGCACCACCTGCATTAGCTACAAGTGTTGGAGTCTCAACTTCTATAAAATCTCTGCCATCAAGGAACTTTCTAATCTCTTTAATAATCTGAGAACGCTTTACAAATGTATCCTTAACTTCAGGGTTCATAATTAAATCTACATATCTTTGACGATATCTCATCTCAGTATCAGTAATTCCGTGGAACTTCTCTGGAAGTACCTGTAAACTCTTAGAAAGAAGTGTGATTTCCTCAGCATGAACTGATATCTCACCTGTCTTAGTTCTAAAAATAAATCCCTTAATACCAAAAATGTCACCTATATCTGACTTCTTAAAATCAGCATAAGCTTCATCACCAATAGAATCTTTTGATATATATGCCTGTATTCTACCCTTAAGGTCAGCAATGTTACAGAAAGAAGCCTTTCCCATTACTCTCTTAAACATCATACGTCCTGCAAAACTTACTTTAATTGGAGAAGCATCCATAATAGCTCTTCTTTCATTGTAGTCCGCATTAACAGCTTCTCTTGCCTGCTGCTCATCTAAACCATCAGTATTAACTTCTGGTCTGTCTCCAAGAAGCTCCTTCTCATGTGCTTCATATATAGTTCTAATTTCGTCTGTATGATGTGTAACATCATACTTAGTTATCTGAAATGGGTCTTTACCAGCTTCTTGTAATGCCTTAAGCTTATCCATTCTTACCTTTATCTGTTCATTAACATCAGGTCCTTGTGCTTTATTCTTCTCTGCCAAATCTAACACCGCTATTTTATCTGATAAAATAGCTTTCTCCTTCCTTAATCAACTAATATTAATTTATAAATTAAAAAATTAGTCATTAACTATTTCTATAATCTCGTACTGAATTTCTCCAATTGGAGCTTCTACTGTAACGATTTCTCCAACCTTCTTACCAATAAGAGCTGCACCAAGAGGTGACTCATTAGAAATCTTATTGTTAAGAATATCTGCTTCTGATGAACCTACTATTGTATATTCAATATCTTCATCATATTCTAAATCGTGAAGCTTAACACAGCTTTCCATCTTAACTTTATCCTTGCTCTTATCTGTATCTTGAATAATCTCAGCATTACTTAAAATAGCTTCAAGTTCTGTAATCTGAGCTTCAATATCACGCTGTTCATCTTTTGCTGCATCATATTCAGCATTTTCAGATAAATCCCCCTGCTCTCTAGCTTCCTTAAGCTTTTGTGCTACTTCCTTTCTTCTGACAACCTTGAGATTTTCAAGTAATGCCATTCTCTCTTCATAACCTTTTTTTGTAAGAAACTGCTTCTCTGCCATTATATATCACCTTTCTCTTTTTAAAATATTACTTATAATCTAAAATATGACAGTTGTCATAAATGACTATCAATATATACTTATACAAAAATATATCAATAATCAAAACCAGTCAAAATATTATATCGTATACAATTCTTTCTGTCAATGCGATAAATTAATTACAACACTCCACTCTTATTTTGTCAACAAGTACTTCTAGCTGTTCATAACTTTCTGTAAGATTTACTTGATTTCTTAATGCCGCTGAGTGCTTCATTCCTGCTGTATACCAAGCAAAATGTTTTCTCATTTCACGAATACCGATATATTCTCCCTTAGCTTCAATAAGCATATTGGCGTGTCTTAATATCATATCACACACTTCGCTTACATCTGGTTTTGGAATTAAAGTTCCATTTTTAAGATATTCACTTATCTGTTTAAATATCCAGGGATTTCCTCTTGAACCTCGACCTATCATTACAGCATCACACCCTGTTGTTTCAAACATTTTAATTGCATCTTCGCCAGTTAATATATCACCATTTCCTATAACGGGAATACTTACATTTTCTTTTACTTTTCTTATAACGTCCCAATCGGCATGACCGCTGTAATACTGTTCTCTTGTTCTTCCATGAACTGCAACTGCTGCCCCACCAGACTCCTGAATTATTCTAGCAATTTCAGGCGCATTTATCGACTCATCATTAAAGCCTGCTCTTATCTTTACTGTGACAGGCTTTTTAACAGCATTTGCCATTGCTTCAACTATTTTTCCAATTAAAGCTGGATTTTTCATCAGTGCTGAACCCTCTCCATTGTTTACAACCTTTGGCACAGGACAGCCCATATTTACATCTATTATATCAAATGGTCTTTCTTCTAAACGTTTCGCAATATCTGCCATTATCTGTGGGTCTGAACCAAAGAGCTGAACAGAAATAGGATTTTCCTTTGGTGTTACTGTTAATAAAGCTTCTGTATTCTTATTATTATATAATATAGCCTTTGCGCTTACCATTTCTGTATATAGCAGACCACAACCCATTTCTTTACATAACAGACGAAATGGCAGGTCTGTTACACCTGCCATCGGAGCTAATACTACATTATTGTCAATATTTACATTTCCAATCTTCATTACATACCTTCTCCCAGAAAAAATACTTTATAAAACATCTCAAGCGATTCAAGAAGTTCCCTTTTTTCATATTGAAGTTTTTTAATTAACATACCGCTTCCGATTTCATCGTATAATATATCATCTTCATCAGCTTCTGTTTTAAATAAAAGTGTTCCATCTTCATCAAATTCAAGGCTTAATATACCACCAACTTCTTCTGTAAAAAGAACGCACATTATCTTAAGCTCTTTTTTTATGTCTTCTGGCAACTTTTCAAAATTCTCATTAAGATAGAACTTTTTTTCATAAGCACTTGAAGCACATAATACTTCATTTTCATTAAACATATCCATATAATCCTCTCACTGATACTTCACCAGAAACAATCATTGTGTGACTTCCATCTTCTTTTACAACTTCAAGTTCTCCCTTGTCGTTAATTCCTAGTGCTGTACCTGTAAATGTTTCTTCTTTATTAATTATTTTTACAATATTATCTTTATTTGCAAGCATTTTATTATAATCATCTTTTAAGCCACTAAGATTTTGCTTTTCCATAAATATATTATAATATTTAGTAAATTCTTCTGCAAAAAATACAATAATACGGCTTCTTTTAAAATGCTTTCCAGTTTCAACATAAAGTGATGAAGCTGTAGCCTTTATTTCATCATCAAAATGCGTAGTATTAACATTTATTCCTATTCCAATAACAACGTAATTGACTGCCTCCATTTGTGCGCTCATCTCTGTTAAAATACCACACATTTTCTTTTTATTAACAACAACATCATTAGGCCACTTTATCTGACATTCAATGTCAACACCTTGCTCATTTGCCTCTCTTTTTATTGCACTTGTAACTGCCATAGCAGAAACAATTGTAAGCATAGAAGCATTAACAGGTTCAATGTCAGGTCTTAAAAGAAGTGTCATCCATATACCACTTCCTGCCGGCGATATCCAATTATGACCTCTCCTTCCTCGACCTCCATTCTGTTTTTCTGCAACAAATAAAGTTCCACTTTCTTCGCCTTGTTCAGCATATAACTTTGCTTGTGTATTAGTTGAGTCAATTTCTTCAAAAAACTGTATCTTTTTAATTATATTTTTATCATCAAGTTGACTTTCTATTTCACTTTTTGTAATTACATCAGGATAACTTGATATTTTATAGCCTTTGTTTTGAACTGCATCAAATACATATCCTTCTTCTTTTAGCTGATTAATAACTTTCCAGATAGCTGTTCTTGAAACTCCAAGTTCATTACAAATACTTTGACCTGATACATATTCTTCTGAATTACGAAGTTTTCTTAAAATCTCTGTTTTCATACATAAACCCTTTAACAAACAATTAAACCATTATCTTAATGCAATTATAAGTGTAACTATTGACATTAACATAAGTATCACAGTCACAATTATAAGAAATATCCCTGCTATTCTTTTCTTATTCATAAAGTTTTTTATAGCTGTAAGTCCATTCATTACTGCACCTGCAAAAAACTCTATAGGAAAAAGTATTCCACTTCTACTTCTTAAAAATAATATAATTACAAAGAGCACACCTATTACAGCCGTAAGACCAATATTAATATAATCAATTACCATCTTACTTTTTCTGTATGCACCATTTGTTGTATAATACATAAAAATCTCCTATAATTAATATGCACCTAATGTAGCTGCCATAACTGCCTTTATTGTGTGCATACGATTTTCAGCTTCATCAAACACAACTGACTGCTCTGACTCAAATACTTCATCAGTAACTTCCATTTCATCAAGACCGAACTTGTCATGTATCTGACTTCCAATCTTAGTCTTTAAATCATGGAAAGCTGGTAAACAGTGCATAAATATTGCTGTATCTGCTGCATTATCCATAACTGCTTTATTAACCTGATAAGGCTTTAATGCGTTAATTCTTTCTTCCCAAACTTCATCAGGTTCTCCCATTGATACCCATACATCTGTGTATAATACATCTGCGTCTTTTGTAGCAGTCTTAACATCTTCTGAAAGTGTAACAGAACCGCCACTCTGTTTTGCCCATTCTTCACACTGTGCAACAAGCTCCTTATCTGGGAAATATTCTTTAGCTGTACAAGCTGTAAAATGAAGACCAAGCTTTGAGCATACTATCATAAGTGAGTTACCCATATTATATCTCGCATCACCCATATAAACTAACTTAACCCCTTTAAGTCTTCCAAGCTTCTCCTTGATAGTAAGCATATCGGCAAGCATCTGTGTAGGGTGGTATTCGTTAGTAAGTCCATTCCATACTGGCACTGATGAATACTTTGCAAGGTCTTCTACTATCTCTTGACCAAATCCACGATATTCAATACCTTCAAACATTGTACAAAGCACTCTAGCTGTATCTGCAATACTTTCCTTCTTACCAATCTGTGAACCAGTTGGGTCAAGATATGTAACTCCCATACCTAAGTCATGCGCAGCAACTTCAAATGAACAACGTGTTCTTGTACTTGTTTTTTCAAATATAAGCGCAACATTTTTTCCTAAAAGTGGTTGTTCTACAATTCCCTTTTTCTTCATGTCTTTAAGCTTTGCTGCAAGCTCAATTAAATACTCTATTTCTTCAGGTGTGTAATCCTTAAGTGTTAAAAAATCTCTACCCTTTAAATTCATCTTCAAATTCCTCCATTCTTATACACATAATTCATAATCTGTATAAATACTTGTTTTATTTTATATCATAAACTTTTTTATTACAAGAGAAATTTAAAAAATAGAAAAACTCCCTCTATAATAATAAATTCAAAAGACACCTTTAACTATCTAATTTTGTACGCCAATAAATTCCCGTAAGATATCAGAATTATATAAAACAATGAATACACCATTTAAAAAACAATTGCTTATATTTGTGTGACAGTAGCAAACACTCTTGTTTGATAATGGCATACAAATATAGGCAATTGTACTTTTACTGGTGTGTGAATGTTTTATATAATACTGATATCTCTCACAAACAAAAAACGCAAGACACATAAACAATATAGTATACATTTCCAAATTTTTAATGTATACTATATTTTGTGTAATTCAACACATTTTAAAGTTATATCAATTGTTAAATTCATAACAATAATATTTTAAAAGGACGGAACAAAAATGACAACTAATACAATCAAATTTAAAAAACTTTCAGAAAATGCAGTTATACCATCTTACGGTACAGAATATTCCGCTGGTGCTGACCTTTATTCAAGCATGGAAGACGTTACAATCAATCCTAACGAAACAGTATTCATTCACACAGATATATCAATAGAAATTCCAGTAGGGCTTGTAGGATTAATATATGCAAGAAGCGGAATGGCTTGTAAAAAAGGCGTAGCCCCTGCTAATAAAGTAGGCGTTATAGACTCAGATTATCGTGGAGAAATAATGGTTGCCCTATACAATCACTCTAATCAAGCCGTAACAATTGCAAAAGGCGATAGAGTTGCACAGCTTGTAATCGCACCTTATATAAAGGCAAATTTTCAAGAAGTAGACGAATTAGAAGATACAGTCAGAGGTGAAGGTGGCTTCGGTTCAACAGGGACAAAATAATATCTCTACCAATAAACCATGAAAAATACTCTCTGCAAGTTTCTCAAATTATTGAAATAATTCCCAATGTCTTATGCAATTACAAACTTTGGTTCATTATTAGCATAAATAAAAAGAGTGATAATTATATTATTAAATTCATTAATATAATTACCACTCTTTTTTATTAAAAATCACTTTTCAAAAACAAACTATATTTTGTAATATACTACTGATATCTTAAGAAATACAATCTCAAATATAAAAATTTATATAATAACAATTACTGAATATTATATACTGCACTATTCATAACTATATCCTGTGCCTGTTGTAAAAGCATATTTTTAACAATCTTATCTTTTCCATACTTTTCAACAAATGTACTCTTATCAGAATATCCCATCTTATCAGCAAAGGCTTGTAAGTCACCCTTATAATCATATTCTGTTATTGTAAGTCCCTCTTGCTCAACTATAAGTTGGAATATAAGTTCTTGAACAACTGATTTTTTTACATAATCATCAAAAGACATATTGTAATTCTTTTGACAGTACTCATCATTAGACAAGCCCTGCATCATAGCATAGAAACTTATTGACTTACTAAAGTCTTCTGTTTTAGTTGCAACATAGTCTTCTGGATAACCTAAAACTTCACAATTGTCTTGAAGCTTTGTAAGTACAGCTTGTTTCTTTGCACTTTCAACACTTTCATCTATTGCTGATTGAACTTCACCCTTTACATATTCTCTATATGCTTCAACAGTGTCATAGCCAAATTCTTCTTTTACATAAGCATCTGTAATCATTGGTGCATTAGGCTGTTCAACTTTATTCATTGTAATTTCATAGACAATCTTTCTTCCTGAATACTCTTGTTCTTCTTGAAAATTCTCTGGAACTTGAAGTGTAACGACTTTGGTTTCACCTGCCTTCATGCCATATAAAGCATCAATAAAGCCATCAATAACAAATGTATCTTTTCCAAGTACAAGACTATAATCATTGTTACTAAAACCGTCTATTTGATTACCTCCAATTGAACCTGTAAAATCTACTGTAACCTGGTCTTCTTCTCTGGCCTCTCTTGAAACCTCATCATACGTTGTTTTTGTATCAAGGTCGTTTTGTACTCTCTTTTCTATCATTTCATTTTCAATAGCTGACTCATTAACTGTAACTTCTATGCCTTTATATGTACCAAGCTTAACATAATCCTTAGCATTGCAATCGTACGACACATTTATCTTAGTATTACAAGCTGTTGTAAGTAGCATTGCAAATGAAACTACACCTACACCCACTTTTTTTATTATACCTGTCTTCATTAATAATCCTCCACGCAAAAACCATTTATGTATCATGCTCATAACACTATTACTGCTTTTTGTTTGCTAGTGTTAAGCGCTATTGTCTATTTATATCATATTTCACGTTCAATTAATAGCAATTCTTAACATATTTCACAATAAATACACAAATTGCCCTCGATAAACGAGGGCAATCATAATAAATCGGCTTAACCGACATATATTATTTTATTAAAAATGTATTAAGCAAGCTTAGACTTTGCAACTTCTGCAAGCTTTGCAAATCCTTCAGCATCGTTAATAGCCATTTCTGATAATACCTTTCTGTTAAGGTCTACGTTAGCTAACTTTAAACCGTACATGAACTTGCTGTATGAAAGACCGTTCATTCTTGCAGCAGCATTAATTCTTGCTATCCATAACTGTCTGAACTGTCTCTTCTTCTGCTTTCTACCCTTATAGCTTTCTGTAAGAGCTCTCATTACAGACTGCTTAGCAACTCTGTACTGCTTAGACCTTGCTCCTCTATAACCCTTAGCGAGCTTTAAAACTCTGTTGTGCTTCTTCTTTGCGTTCATACCGCCTTTAATTCTTGCCATTTTCTATATTCCTCCTTCTATACCAAACCTGCAAATTAGAGATATGGCATAATCTTCTTCATTGTCTTTACGTTAGTTGCGTCAGTCATTGTAGCCTGTCTTAAGTTTCTCTTTCTCTTTGCTGTCTTCTTTGTAAGAATATGGCTCTTATAAGCCTTCATTCTCTTTAATTGACCTGAACCAGTCATCTTGAAACGCTTTGCAGCTGCTCTTTTAGTCTTTACCTTTGGCATAATAATCCTCCTAAACTATCAATATAAATGTATTTTATTTTAACGTTTTTCAGTTAAAAACATTGTCATACTCCTGCCTTCAAGCTTTGGAGCTTTGTCTACTACGGCTATATCTGAAAGCTTTTCAGCAAAATCTGTAAGAATATGCTTACTTGCTTCAATATGAGCCATTTCACGGCCTCTAAATCTTAATGTAACCTTTACTTTGTTACCTTTTTCAAGAAACTTTCTTGCTGAATTACACTTTGTATTAAGGTCATTAACATCTATGTTAGGTGAAAGTCTTACTTCCTTAACCTCTATAGTCTTTTGCTTTTTCTTAGCTTCTTTTTCTTTTCTTGCAAGTTCATATCTGTACTTACCATAATCAATAAGCTTACATACAGGTGGAACTGCTGATGGAGCAACCTTTACAAGGTCTACATTGGCTTCCTTTGCTAATTTCATTGCTTCTTTTGGAGACATAACTCCAAGCTGCTGTCCTTCTTCACCAATAACACGAATTTCTTTATCTCGTATTCGTTCGTTAATCATTAATTCACTAATTGTAGTGTACCTGCTACTAAAAACATATACCAATATGTGTATATGCTAGATGATTTGCTACAATCTCACGATTTGTAGTTACTGCTTCATTGTGTATGCGTTTGTACTGAATAAAGCCAGATACTGCTAACAATTTTTATACACTCCACAGTCATAAATTCCCGACTTAGCCATCGGTACATACCTATAAGTTTATCTTAATTGATTAAATATAGGCTCATCTAAATAGCTTTTCCTTTCCTAGATTTTAATTATTGCCACTTGGTTTTCGTGGTCTTAGCCATAAGTTGCCAAGTCTAGTGCAAGCACAAACTTTGGCTCGCTGTTTGCGTAAATTAAAAATATAAAAAAGTGGATAACAAAAGCTATCCACTTAATACTTTATCTTATAAAAACGAATTATCGAAATATGACTTTTATAAAAATATTAATTACTTAAATAAACACCTAATAAAATTATTATTTAACAAAACCATAAGATAATTCATCAAAATCAAAAATATTAACCTAAGTCGCCAACTACGCTGAGGTGAGAGTGGATACCCTTCTTCATTTTCACAACTATTAAAAGATACCACACGATTTGTTATTTGTCAACACACTTTTCCTTGATTTTTTATTATATTTTTTTCTAATATTAGTTTTAATAATTCTAAAAGTTTGATATACTTACATAAATTTATTTATAAATAATATTATAAAGGAGAGCCAAATATGCGTCCATTTATTATTTCAACAGATACTACTGCTGATTTACCTGAGCATTTTATTAAGGAAAATGGTATTGATGTACATACATTATATTATTCTATTGGTGACACTATATACGGGCCTGATAACTCTTTGCCAGTAAAAGAATTTTATGACCGTATGAGAAACGGTGAAATGCCAACCACAATGGCTTGTAACCCAGAAGAAGCCGCTAAGATTTTTAAAAAAAGAGCGAGCGAAGGATATGATATTCTTCATATATCATTTTCTTCTGCATTAAGTAGTAGTTACAACAACTTCTATGTTGCCGCTAATGAAGCTATGGAAGAATATCCTGATTGTAGAATTATTGTTATTGACTCTCTTTCTGCTTCTATGGGCGAAGGACTTGTTGTATATCGTGCTATTCAACTTCGAAAAGAAGGTAAATCTATTGATGAAGTCGCTAAGTACATAAATGAACATTTACAAAATTTTGTACAATTCTTCACTGTTGACGACCTCAACCATTTATATAGAGGTGGTAGAGTTTCAAAAACAACTGCCGTTATAGGTACTTTAGCAGGTATTAAGCCAATTTTACATGTAAGTGAAGAAGGTAAACTTATACCAGTTGGTAAAGTTAGGGGTAGAAAAAAATCTCTTAATGCTCTTGTTGACAAAATTGATACATACATGGGGTCATTTAAAAATGAAACCGATGTTGTATTTTTAGGACATGGTGACTGTCTTGAAGACGCACAATATGTAGCTGATAAAGTCAAAGAAAAATGCGGTCTTGACGTCTGGATAAACACAATCTGCCCAACAATAGGCACTCACTCCGGTCCCGGCACAGTAGCCCTATTCTTCATGGGCGAAAAACGATTATAATAAAATTTTCACTACACATTGCCACAATATAGCATAGCAAGCAGAAAAATTGTATATATTGTAGAGTGCATATAATAAGTGTTTAGTATTTCTTAGATAAGCTGTACAAAGTCAGGGGAAATTGCACAGGACGTGCAATTTAGGAAAAAGCGACACGACGTCGCTTTTTTTCCGCCACGTTCGTTTAAAAAATTTTTCCAGCTTATCTTAGAAATTCTTAACACTTATTCATCTTCCACCAAATATACACGATTTTTTGTCTGCTTTACACTTCTAAACTAATTCCGCAATCTCCGAAAGCCTTACATATTTATCTGATATTTTATACCAAGTTGCAAAGTCCACCACTCCTGTCTGTGGCATATCAAATATCCTTTGAAATGCTCTTACCGCTTCTGCTGTTCTTTCCCCATACACTCCATCAGGAACAAGAACTGGTATTCGATTATAATATTCACCAATAAGATTAAGTTGCTCTTGAAGCTGCCTAACCTTTTGACCCGAAGAACCTATGTCAAGATTAGCTCCCGGCCATGATGATGGTATTCCACTTATTTGCTCGGCACTGTTAATATACATATCATCACCATAATAATACCTTAAAATCTCTATAGAATTATAACTTTGGTCACCCAAATATTTACTTCCCCACTGACTCATCCAGTTAGGGCAACTCACTCTCTTACCATCACAATACTGAGTTAGAATAGGCTGTTTTACATTTGGTCTTGACAAATAATTATTAAAAATATCATCTACTACATCAGAAATACTCTTAAAAATATTCCTTCCGTTCATCCACTTATGGTCATAAGCCGTTGAAGAAGTTATTGTAAAATCATATCCTTGATTTCTATACCACTCCGTATACACTCTATTTAACGTAAAGGACATTATTGCAAGTACATTTGCTTCTATCGTTTCCGTCGGCCATGTAGAATATATTTCACTACAAGCAACATTTTTTATGTAATCAGAATATCTTACATAATAATTAGTTGCTGAACTGTCTGTTGGAACACCATCATGTACAACTATAGTTTCTGGCACTACCACTCGACTCAGTACAATTTCTCCGGGTCTGTTTACTTGCTTTATCTCACTTTCGGCAATCTTTGGCGGATATTCAGCAAAAAGTGTATGTGGGAAAATTACTATATTGTCAGGTGCTTCACTTACAGTACTTCCAACAATTTGTGCGTCTTGAATACTAACTTCCCCTGACATTACATTTACCCCAGATACACTAAATGGTTCAAAGCCATTTACATTTACTGTCACAGTATATTCGGCATAAGGTTGATTAATACTAGGTTCCATGCTGTATTCTAAAGGCGGAGTAGGAAGCATTATAGCTTCTGTCTGACCATCACTGTCCGTCACAAGCTCCTCTATTGTTGAAGATGGGTCTGCTGTGTAGGAAATGTCAACCCTTGCATTATCTATTGGTCTTCCTGTCAACCTATCAGTAACATTTATCTTAAGACTACCTTCATCTAACATTTCGGGTGGAGTTTCAAACGTATGCACATATCCAAAGCTCATCTATTTATATATCCTTTCTTAACATATAATATTTCAACTCACAATAATTTAAGTGCTAACTTATGTCGCACATCTGAATAATAGCCGTTTCTATAATATATGTTGACTGAGCTTACATATTACCAAAAATTTTATAAATACAAGCGATTGCTAATTGTACTATTTTACAATAGGATTTAAAAAAATGTAATTTAAACAATTGTAAAAAGAATATTAATCGAGCTACTATCTATCACAAAATTCACCATATCACCAATGCCGCATAAAATAGAATAACGATTTTATTAATTGGAGTTTATATGCCAGAAACTACTGTTGTATTAGATGCGGGACATGGAGGCACTGACCCAGGTGCTACTTATAAGGGCAGACAAGAAAAAGACGATGCCCTACGCCTTACTAAAGCTGTTGGAAGAATTTTACAGAACAATGGAATTAATGTAATATATACACGTTCAAGTGATATATATGAAACACCATTTCAAAAAGCTACTAAAGCTAATAACGCAAATGCTGACTTTTTTGTATCTATTCATAGAAACTCCTCAGAGCGCGATAACCAATATGAAGGTGTCGAAACTCTTGTATATAATGACGATGGAATTAAAGCTGTAATGGCAAGAAATATCAATGCTGAACTTGAAAAAGTTGGATTTAAAAACTTAGGAGTTGATGAACGCCCGAACCTTGTGGTTCTAAAAAGGACAAAAATGCCTGCAGTTCTTGTTGAAGTTGGATTTATTAACAACGACAAAGACAATGAACTGTTTGACACTCATTTTCAACACATAGCTCAAGCAATCGCTGACGGAATACTAAAAAGCTTACCATCAAGAAGTGTTGCTACTTCTTCTACATTTGTAGATAATATATCCCCAACTTATGATACTCCTAATATAAATAATACTAATAACTTTGAAAATATTAACAATCAAAATAATGTAGATAGCATAGACACTATGAATAATATTAACGATATAGATAACGACAGTGAAATAGCTAATACTGATAGTATGAATAATAATAACATGGATAACATAGAACCTAAAGAAAATATGGATAATCCTGATGGCTATTATAATAGGAATTATAACGCAAATTATGATAGGAATTACGATAGAAACTATAATACAAATTATGACAACAATTATGATAGAAATTATAACCCTAACTATAATAATGATTATAATTCAAACTATAACAACGAATATCCTAATGACTATAATAACAGATATAATACTGACTACAATAACACTTCTGACAACAATTATAATTCACCTATGCAGGACAATTCTTACAACATGAATTATCCTAATTATAACACACCTGATATATACGATGACAACACTTATAACGAACCACCAGAAAAGTTATATCGTGTTCAAACAGGAGCTTTTAGAAGCAAAGACAACGCCGACCGTATGCTCAATTCACTCCTAATCGAAGGCTTCCCTGCATTCATAGTGTACGATAATGGAATATACAAAGTCCAAGTAGGCGCATTTAGAAATTTATTCAATGCTATAAAAATGGAACAACGCCTTAGACGCTTTAGATACAACACATATATTTCTTATGATTAATTTTGGCTTGCTATTTGTATAAATAAAAATGACTATCGCAACTCTTATTTATTACGATAGTCATTTTCTTGCAATATAATCTTTTCCCCTACTCCGTAGTACTAAATTTTTAAAGTTGTCATATTTTATATAGCCACAACCTTCCGTAAAATAGCAGTAGTATATAAATTAAATGCACCATTAAAAAGAACAATAGACTATATTTGTATGACAACAGCAAACACACTTGTTCGATGATGGCATACAAATATAGTCTATTGTTCTTTTTCTGGTGTGTGTATTTATATACTACTGCTATTTTCACCAACCTTAATCCATAATTTCCGACAGTGCCTTTTCAGAGAATATCTGATTTAATACATTCATATTAAGAATTAAATCTCTTGAAATCTGCACCATTTGACTATTAGTCAAACTAAGAACATCCACAGGATTAACAAAATCATTTACTGAAAGCTTTTCTGCCTTACTTTCTGACTCTGTATCACATACAACATTAAAATCAATTGATGATGAATTATCAGTTAGACTAATCGAACTTGTAATATAACTTGATGGACTACTATTTCCTGCCATAGAAATATTAATACAATCCGTTGCATTTCCAGTCAAGCTACTTAAATCAAACCACAGTCCAACAATTCTATCATTATCATCAACTGTAATATTAAACTTTATATTGTCAACATTTTTAAACTCATTTTCTAAACCTATAATAAGTGTATCCTTTGATACTTTAGTTACTGATGTAATAAGAGATGTATAAGCTGTAAGCTTTGAGTCACTATATATTGAGTTAATAGCATTTTCAAGCATTTTATTTAACGCATTATTAGATATTGTAACTGTATAAGTTCTTGCGTCTTGCTGATTAGCCCCTCTATTTGTTGAAATAGTAACATTTTCGCCTTTTTCATATTCCGCATTATCCCACAAAGTATTAATTGAACTGAATATATAAGGAGTAAATGCTTTAACATCAGAAGCATATCCTTTTAACTTTTCTTTTCCTGTTCCTAATAATAATGCTCTTAATACTTTCTCATAGGTATCCTTATCAATCAACTGTGAATACTCATCTAATGTACCATCACCTACACGCATATACTCTGCATTTTGTGCAACCATTTCTTTTATAACATCTTCTATGGATATCTTAAAAGTCTGTGTTATAAGTTTAGGTACACTAAAGTATATATTTTGTGTATCCTTATAAAAATTAAGCTCTACAATTGAATTACCTTGTTGTGCTATTCCGATAATTCCACTCATAGTTGATGTAGCCATCTCAGAATATATATCATACTGTAATTCATCAGCTTTTAAATAATCAAAATAGTCTGTTCCCTCTATATCAAGTCCCTTTAACGAAATAGTTCCTGAATACTTAACTGTCTTTATACTTCCATTGTTTTCAAGCTCTGAAAGATTGTATTCTACACTTTGTTTTAACCTATCTGTTTCTGCCTTTAAAATATCTCCTGCACTTTCTACTGGCACAGCACTTCTTTTAAGCATAGGATATGCAAAATATATTCCCAAGCCCACAACTGCAATAACAGCGACAATAATTCCAATAATCAACGGTGTCTTTTTATTTTTAGTAGGTTTATATGTATTATCCAAAATACATTCTCCTTTCTTAATTCTTTGTAAAACTCACTAATAAAAAACATTTACAATATCAATTATTTTTTACATACTTTATAAATTCATATACAATATTAAAATATGTCTTTTCATCGCTTGTACGCTCAATTATCCAATCTTGCCTTTTATCAAGATTCGGAAAATATTTATCTGCATCATATTTATAATCAACTTTAGTAATGTGCGCTACATCACATAAATCAACGAATTGTTCATATATTGACTGACCACCTATAATATATACATCATTTGTATCATAATCTGACACAACTTCAAGCACTTCATCAACTGAATGACATACACATATATCCTTTGGTCTGTAATTTTTATCTTTTGTAAGTACAATATTAGTTCTAAAATCAAGCGAACCTGTAGGAAGACTCTCTAATGTTTTTCTTCCCATTACAACTACTTTTCCAAGTGTTTCTTCTCTAAAAAATCTCTTATCTTCTGGGATATCTACTAAAAGGTCGTTACCCTTACCTATCGCCCAATTCTTATCTACTGCCGCTATAAGGTTCAAAAAAATTACCTCCAAATTTTATTTGTCAAATAAATATTCACAAGCAACTTTAATAATTGCTCGTAAAAATATTACCAATATTAATTTTTACAAAAAACTTTATTCATAATATCAAAGTCTTCCATATATTGACTTTGGCACATAAGCTTGTACTTCTATTCCATTTTCAGTGTATTCTTCTTTTTGAAGCTGACCATGTTGTCTTATAAGCTGTATCTTACCTGCTTCATTATAAGCAAAACACCTTTCAATATATATTCTGCTCTCTTTAATAATTTCTTGTAAAACTTCATCAAGCTTATCAAGTCCATCTCCACGATAAGCTGATATATTAATAGTGTATTTTGCCTTAAGGTCTTTAAGTACTGGAACTTCTGTAAACTTATCACATTTGTTAAATAAAGTAATAACAGTCTTATCTTTTACTTCAAGCTGTTGTAATGTTTCATAAACAGTTGCAATCTGTCTATCCATATCAGGATTAGAACAATCCACTACATGAATAATTATATCTGCATATTTTGCTTCTTCAAGTGTACTTTTAAATGCTTCTATAAGATTATGTGGAAGCTTTCTTATAAACCCTACTGTATCTGTAAGAAGAATTTTCTCTCCATTAGTAAGCTTTAACATTCTTGTTGTAGGGTCAAGAGTTGCAAATAACTTATCTTGAGATAATACATCTGCATTTGTTAAGTGATTAAGTAGTGTTGACTTACCTGCGTTAGTATAACCTACTATGGCAGCAGTCATAACACTGTCTTCACTTCTTTGTTGTCTTGTAACTTCTCTGTGACTTTCAACTTCTTTTAATTGTCTTGATAACTTTGTCACTCTGTCACGAATAATTCTTCTGTCAGTTTCTATCTTCTTTTCACCTGGCCCTCTTGTTCCAATACCACCACCTAGTCTAGAAAGTGTAGTTCCAAGTCCTGCAAGTCTTGTCATTCTATATTTTAACTGAGCCATTTCAACCTGTATTTTACCTTCACTTGTTGTTGCATGTGCCGCAAAAATGTCAAGGATAACCATAGTTCTATCCATAACTTTAGTGTTAAGCTCATCTTCAAGATTTTTAAGTTGTGCTGGTGACAATTCATCATCACAAATTATTCCAGTTGCGTCAAGTTTTACAATAAGCTCCCTAACTTCTTCTAACTTACCCTTACCAATATAAGTAGCTGGATGAAAACTATCTCTAGGCTGAATAACCTTACCAACCGTTTCCGCTCCTGCCGTTTTTGCAAGCTCCTTTAACTCCTCAAGCGAACTCTCCGCATCTTCATCATCATCAAGCTGAACCCCGACAAGAATAACCCTTTCAATCTCCTCCTCAGTATCATATACCTGCGCCATACGACCTCCTTATATAACCAATATTCCTAAATATTCTACATTCTTTCACATTCCATATTATAAACAATCTTACATTCATTAACCATCACCAACTCCATTAACATCTTGCTGAAAAAGCCAACAACTTCCCATCAAGCTATATGACTTAACATATTAACCATCACCAACCACCACACCCTTTAATATTTTGCTAATAAAGCCAACCACTCTTTCATCAATCTATAATACTTCACACAATAAATATCTCCAACCACTCCACCCATATTTTGCTAATAAATAGAATAAAGAAAACCTTCCGTCAGGATATAGGACTTATATAAATAATAAATGCACCATTTAAAGAACAATTATCTATATATGTATGACAGCGGCAAACACCCTTGTTTGACGAGGGCATACATATATAGATAATTGTACTTTCACTGGTGTGTGTTTATTTATATAAGTCCTATATCCCTTCACACCATCAGTTATTTATTAGCAATATAATCATTAAGATACATCGCAACTTCTTTTTCAGTAACCATATTCGCCACCTTACTCTCCAACTCACAAGCCTCTTTCATAGTCCAAGAAGCGATATTTTTCCTAGTTTCAAGCACCTTAGATTGTGTCACACTAAACTCGTCAAGCCCATAAGCAAGTAAAAGTGGTATCATAGCTGGGTTGCCTGCTGCCTCACCACACATACCAACTTCAATTCCTTCTTCTTTCCCCGCCTTAATAATTCTCTTTATAAATCTAAGCACCGCAGGATTAAAGACAGAATAAAGATATGCAACATTTTCATTCCCTCTGTCTACTGCCATTACATATTGCGTAAGGTCATTAGTTCCTATTGAGAAAAAGTCAGTTTCCTTTGCAAGCACATCAGCCATCATTGCCGCCGCTGGCGTTTCTATCATAACACCAATTTGAATATTTTTATCAAACTCTATATTATCCTTTTCAAGATTATTCATAAGCTTACCAATAATATTTTTAACTTGTCTAACTTCATTAACACTTGTAATCATTGGAAGCATTATTCTTATTCGCCCAAATGCACTTGCTCTTAATATTGCCCTTAACTGTACCGTAAATACATCAACTCTGTCAAGACAAAACCTTATAGCTCTGTAACCTAAAAATGGATTATTTTCCTTTGCAAGCCCCATATAGGGAATATCTTTATCGCCACCTATATCAAGTGTCCTAATTGTTAAAAACTTATCTTTGCAAAGAATTACTGCTTTTTTATATGCTTCAAATTGTTCTTCTTCTGTTGGCATTTTAACACCATTCATAAATAAAAATTCAGTTCTAAAAAGTCCAACACCTTCTGCTCCTGCTGTCATAGCCTTTGTAGCATCATCAGCATTTCCAATATTTGCCGCAAGGCATACTTTTATATTATCAGCCGTACAAGTTTCTTTATTCACATATTGCTTTAATTCTTCTTGCACTTCAAGAAAACGTCTTCTCTTTTTTTCATAAATTCTTACAGTTCGTTCTATTGGATTGACAAATATTTCTCCATATTCACCATCTACAATTACATAATCTTCATTTTTAATAAGTTTGCAAGCATTTTTAACATTAAGAACTGCTGGTATCTCAAGAGCTCTAGCAAGAATAGCTGCATGTGAAGTTTCACCGCCATTTTCTGCAATAATACCAACTACATTATCAATATCCATAGAAGCCGTAATTGATGGACGAAGCTCTTTTGCTACAATAATCGTTTGTGGTTTAAGACTTGTCAAATCTACTCTCTTTACTCCCATAAGAATATCAATAACGTGGTTTCTCAAGTCTTCAATATCAGCAACTCTTTGGTTCATGGCTTCATTATCCATAGCTTGAAATATTTTTATAAATTTATTGCAAATTGCGTCAAATGCTGCTTCTGCACATATTTTTTCACTTTCAATAATATCATTGACCCCTTGTGTCATTTCAGGGTCTTTTATAATGTATATTTGATTTTGCATTACAAGTGCAGTATTATTGTTATCTTTAAGCTTACTACTTAACTGCTCAATAACTGTTTGTGTTGTTTTTATAAATTCTTCAACAGCTTCTTTAAAACGCACCTTTTCTGCATTGACATCTTCTATATTTATAACTTCAAACTCTGTATCCTTAATATCTACTAAAACGGCATTTCCCATGCCAATACCTTTAGATGTACCAATTCCTCTTATCATACTCGCACGCCTTTCTCTACTCTCAAGCAGTTTTTATACCTATTAATTTATCTATTAAAAACATATCTTGCCATATTAACAAGCGTTTCTGCTGTATCTCTTGATAAAACCGTTTCTTTTGCAATCACATATTCATCTGTTATTATATTATCAACACCCTTGTTAGAAAGATTTTTTATTGAAATCTCATTATTAACAGTCCATGCGTACACTTCTTTACCAGATTTGTGTATTGCGTCAATTAACCTTTTTGACAAAAACGAAGCATTCATACTAAAAAAATCCACTTCGTCTGTATCGTAAAATGTCCCATAAGCAACAGAAAGAATATATCCTGTTTTAATATTTTCATCATATTCTTTTATTTTTTTTAGAGTATTATAGTCAAAAGATGTAATTTCACAATCTTCTTGTGCTTCATATTCTTGTATTATTTTTACAACTTTACCTGCTATATCGCTATCATTTAATGAAGTTTTAATCTCGATATTTAATTTTACTTTTCCTTTAGTAAGCTCTAACACTTCTTGCAAAGTTGGCACTTGTTCACCTGCGTATTCTTTGCTAAAAAATGAACCTGCGTCAAGTCTTTTAACTTCATCAAGTGTCATATCACTAATATAACGGTCTACACCTGTCGTTCTTTTTGCATTTGCATCGTGCATTATTACAATCTCACCATCTCTAGTCTGCCTTACATCAAGTTCAATATAATCCACTCTATTACTTATAGCCTTGTCAAATGCCGCAAGTGTATTTTCAGGGGCTAAAAGCGCACCCCCTCTATGAGCAGTTATATTCGTTTCATGAAATACTGCTATTTTATCAAAGGGATTTTTATTAAATGTTTTAACAACATAAATTGTATTAATAATAATAGAAGCAAATAAAACTATATAATAAATAAACTTATTAAAATCATGTCTTTTTTCACTATGACTTGTTATGCTCACTTTTATATTGTCTATATCTGCATATTTATAATAACGCCTTGTTATAACTGCAAAAGAGATTGGAATACAAGTATATACCATAAAAAACTTAACAGCTTTACGAATGTATCTTAACATTGATAAATATATAGTACTTCCCATATATGCCATATCAAGAAACTTAACACCTGCTATAAGTACGGCTGACAAGATAACATAAACTACTCCAATAAATGCAATTACACATATATTATACATTACAATTGAATATATAACGCCAAATAAATGTTTTTTCACCATTGAAGCACTTTTTTTATATGCTTCAATAACATTTTCCTTCTCAAGGAAAAATATATTAAATACAAACACTCCCCTTATAACGAATACATAAATAGTAATTATTCCTAATATAAATAATACCTTTGGAAATATTCCTGTATATAATATTGCTGTTTTTAATAGATTAACTATCGTCTGTGAATACAATATGTTACAAAATACAGCAACATTTATAAATACAATAATTAAAAGTTCAAAGAAAAATGCCCATATATTTTTTATATTAATTCTTGCAAAAAATTCTTTAACAGCTGTGTATACACACTGAAAAATCGTGGCATCACTTTTTTTCCTGTTTCCTTCAAAACACATAACAAGAAAACTCATTTCAAAAAAACAATACAAAGCTAAAAATATAAGTCCTAAAATAATAAATATTATAACTATTGGATTAGTAAGTGTAGTAGCTATATATTCATTTGTAAGATACTTCACTCCCGTAAATTTCATTGCATAATGTAAAAGAAATAAAATACAAGGATATATTATTGCCGTTGCCGCAAGTTTGTATGTTATTTCAAAAATAATAATATTCCTTTTACTACTTCTTAACATTTCCAAATCTTTTTTTAATGAGCCAAACATAAAAACCACTTCCAATACAAAACTTGCCACAACTCAATGTTGTGAATTTACCTAAAGTTCCTTGTAAAATGATTATGTTTAAAATCATTTACTGCTACTTTAATCGAATTAAGTTCTATTCTTCTTAAAAAGTTATAAGAAAAGTCTAATAAATATGAAGTAACAAGAATAGGACTTATTATTGCTACAATTCTTTCATTTATTCCATGTACAAAATTCTCAATAACTGCATTAAGAAAGCCAAATATAATTAATGCTAAAAGTCCCCAACCTAAAGTACTTTTAAGACAAAGTATTCCTTTATAGTTAAATCTTTCGTGGTCATAATTCCACCACACCTTACCAAAAAGCTTAATCATAAGCTGTGCAGTAAGATATTCAAATATAGTTGCACATATACAACCGAAAAAGTATATTGCAAAATAATTCTTTTCTATTGGTGCAAATATATGAAATGCTATAAATACACCAAAACCATATATAACGCAGAATGGCAATTTTGCAAAACCTCTATTCTCCCAGTAGCCTAACTGCTTTCTTATAACAACACATTCCATTGCCCAACCAAGAAAGCTATATATAAAAAACCATATTGCTAATTGGCACAAATCCATTCCACGAAAACTATAACTTAACATTTTTCCTCATTTCTAAGCGAATATTATAATCCGCATAATCTCTTACTGTTAGTATAATACATTTTTAGTATTATGTCTGCTATCTTTAATCATTATTATATACAATCTTATATACATTACAAATGAAAGTGTAATTGCTGCCGCACATACAATAAGAAGTGCATTTCTTAAATAAGCGTTAAGCTGAGGAACTGCCACAAACACTAACATTACAACATAAAGCACAGCCGTACACACCTTGCCATACCACTTAGCGCCATTAAGTCGTCTACCTTTAGTTTTTAATATTATAAATGCTATCAATGCAAGTACAACTTCTTTTATAATAAGGTAAATAGTAAGCATATACATATTCTTGACATTAAATGTAAGTGTTATAAGCATTGCAAACTGCATAAGCTTGTCTGCCACTGGGTCAATTACTTTTCCTAAATCTGTTATCATATTAAACTTTCTTGCAATACGTCCATCTAAAAAGTCAGTAATTCCCGCTACCATTACAACAAGCATTGCTATATAATAATCATTTTGACTTGTAGCTGTATTATAAATGTATAAAAACACCCCCACCATAATGATTCTTAAATAACACAATATATTAGGTATTGCTACTAAATCTTTTATTTTAAAATGAAATTCCATAGTAATCACCCTTTAAACTTATTATTTATAATAATTTACACAACCGTCACCAAAACAACAGTCGTCAAGCTCTTGTGCAAGCACAGACTTTGACTCGTTGTTCGCATAAATTTAGAAATGGGGCTGTTGCACTAAGAAATTCTTAACCAGTGCGACAACCCCACTTTAAACTTATCAGTTATTATAAAAGACCTTCAAGTGTTGTTCTTACTGCCTTAATGAAATCCTGTGTATTAAGTACTTTAGGATTATCAAGTGTTGTAATAAGAGCAAGGTCTTTTGTCATCTGTCCATCTTCGATTGTCTTGATACAAGCTCTTTCAAGCTTATCTGCAAATTCACCAAGCTCTGGAATATTATCAAGTTCTCCACGCTTTCTTAATGCACCTGTCCATGCGTAAATTGTAGCGATTGGATTAGTTGATGTTTCTTCTCCCTTAAGGTGCTTATAATAATGCCTTTGAACTGTTCCATGAGCAGCTTCATATTCATAATTACCATCTGGTGACACAAGCACTGATGTCATCATTGAAAGTGAACCAAATGCTGTAGCTACCATATCACTCATAACATCGCCGTCATAGTTCTTACAAGCCCAGATATAACCACCTTCTGAACGCATAACTCTTGCAACTGCATCATCTATTAATGTATAGAAGTAAGTAATTCCTGCTTCCTTAAACTTCTCATCGTATTCATTGTCGTATATTTCTTGAAAAATGTCCTTGAATGTGTGGTCATACTTCTTTGAAATAGTATCCTTAGTAGCAAACCACAAATCCTGCTTTGTTTCAAGTGCAAAGTTAAAACAGCTTCTTGCAAAACTTTCTATTGAAGAATTAAGGTTGTGCATACCTTGAAGCACACCAGCTCCTTTAAAGTTATGTATAAGCTCTCTTGTTTCGTTACCATTTTCATCAGTAAATACAAGCTCTGCCTTACCAGCACCTTCAACCTTCATCTCAGAAGCTTTATACACATCACCATAAGCATGTCTTGCTATTGTGATAGGCTTTTTCCAAGTCTTAACATAAGGCTCAATACCTTTAACAATAATTGGTGCTCTAAATACAGTACCATCAAGCATAGCTCTTATAGTTCCATTAGGACTTTTATACATTTCCTTTAAATCATATTCTTTAACTCTTGCCGCATTAGGTGTAATTGTAGCACACTTTACGGCAACACCGTATTTCTTTGTTGCTTCTGCAGAAGCTACTGTAACTTCGTCATTAGTTTCATTTCTGTGTACAAGACCGAGGTCGTAATACTCAGTGTTTAACTCAATAAATGGACTTAAAAGTTCATCTTTTATAAGTTTCCAAAGTACTCTTGTCATTTCATCGCCGTCCATTTCAACAAGCGGTGTTGTCATCTTAATCTTTTCCATGCCAATTACTCCTCTTTTCATAAACTTTTTCTTAAATTATAAAATATTTTCGCTATTTTGTAAATATAAATTATTTAATATTCCCATTGCTATTAAGTTACAATCACATAAGAAGCTTGAATTTTTGTATTTTACATAAAAATTCAAGCTTAATATACCTTATACTTGCCCTTTCTGACTACTTTCCACCATAATCTATAAAATTTTTAGCCACTTAGTTTATAACTTCTTTAAGCATATATTTCAATACGTTCTGTTCAAGATATCAACATTATATAAACAATAAATTTCAATATTTTACTGCCCCTCCAACAATATCTTGAGTTTTTGTATTTTGCATAAAATATATAATATTTCAATGTAAACCCACAGTTCAATACGTTCCGTTCAAGATATCAATATTATATAAACAATAAATTTCAATATTTTACTGACTCTCCAATAATATCTTGAGTTTTTGTATTTTGCATTACAATAAATTTTCCTAAGATATCAGTGTTAGATAAATCAATGAAATGCACCATTTAAAGAACAGTTATCTATATTTGTGTGCATTCAGCGAACACTCTTGTTCGATGAGAGCATACAAATATAGGTGACTGTACTTTCACTGGTGTGTGAATGATTTATCTAATAATGATATCTTTTGCGACATATTAAAAATGCAAAATACAAAAACTCAAGAAACAATACCCCTTGTATTCCATTATTTAGTCTGCTATAATCGTACTATTGTAAAATTATATATTACAATCACATAATATAGTTAAAAAATAACATAACAATATTAATACAAAAATAATAATCGCTGTAATCTCAGCGGACTGGAGGAAATTTTTATGTGTGGATTTGCTGGTTTCACAGGACATCTTGACAACGGTGAAGAAGTCCTTACAAATATGATGAATAAAATTATCCATCGTGGACCTGACAGTGCAGGACAGCATATTGACGGAAAAGCATACATGGGCTTTAGAAGACTTAGTATCATCGACTTAGATAACGGAAGTCAGCCAATGTATAATGAAAATAAAAAAATAGTAATAACATTTAACGGCGAAATATACAATCACAAAGAATTAAGAAAAGAATTAAAAGAAAAAGGTCATATATTCGCAAACAACTCAGATACAGAAGTATTAATTCATGCTTATGAAGAATACGGCGAAGATATGCTTAATAAATTAAGAGGAATGTTCGCATTTGTAATATGGGATAGCGAAAAAGAAACACTTTTTGGTGCAAGAGATTTCTTTGGAATAAAGCCATTTTACTATGCCGTTGTAGACGGTAACTTAGTATACGGTTCAGAAATCAAGAGTATCTTAGAATACCCTGGCTACAAAAAACAATTAAACGAAACAGCCCTTGAAAATTACCTTACATTCCAGTACTCAGTACTCGATGAAACATTTTTCAAAGGTATCTATAAACTTATGCCATCTCACTGTCTTACATTCCACAACGGTGAGCTTAATGTAAAAAGATACTGGGAACCAACATTTGAAGCCGATGAAAATGCTTCACTTGACACACTTATAAAAGAAATTGATGACGCAATGCACGACTCTGTAGAACACCACAAGATTAGTGACGTAGAAGTTGGTTCTTTCCTTTCAAGTGGTGTTGACTCAAGCTACGTTGCTGCAATATTTAACGGTGATAAGACATTTACAGTTGGTTTTGACTATGAAAAATATAATGAAATAGACTATGCTAAGTCATTATCAGACAAGATTAAAATAGACAACTATAGCAAGCTCGTATCAAGTCAAGAATACTGGGCAGCTATTCCAAAAATTCAATATCACATGGACGAACCTTTAGCAGACCCTGCTGCAATTGCACTTTACTTTGTAAGTCAGACAGCTTCAAAGCACGTTAAAGTTGCGCTTTCTGGTGAAGGTGCTGATGAATTTTTCGGTGGTTACAACATTTACAGAGAACCACACGACCTTGCAGGCTTCCAAAAGCTTCCATTAGGACTTCGTAAAGGTCTTGCAAAATGTGCTTCTGCTCTTCCATTTAAGTTCAAAGGTAAGAACTTCCTTATTAGAGCAAGTAAGCCAGTCGAAGAAAGATTTATTGGTAACGCATTTATGTTTAATGAAAAAGAACGTAATAAAGTTCTTAAACACCCAACTGGAAAGTACAACCATACAGAACTTACAAAGCCATTTTATGACAAAGTTAAGGATAAAGACGATGTAACTAAAATGCAGTATATCGACATTAACTTCTGGCTTATCGGAGATATTCTTCTTAAAGCTGATAAGATGAGTATGGCTCATTCCCTTGAAGTTCGTGTACCATTCCTTGACAGAAAAGTATTTGACGTTGCAAGAACTATTCCTACAAAGTACAAAGTCAACGATAAGAATACTAAATACGCAATGCGTATGGCTGCTCACAAATATCTTCCAGATATGGTTGCTGAAAAAAAGAAGCTCGGCTTCCCTGTTCCAATTCGTATATGGTTAAAAGACGAAAAGTACTACAATATTATCAAGAAAGCATTTAACAGCAAAGCTGCTAAGAAATACTTTAACACTTCTGAACTTATGAAATATCTTGATGACCACAAGGCTGGAAAAGCTGATAACTCAAGAAAGATATGGACTGTTTATATGTTCCTTGTTTGGTATGAAGATTTCTTTGGTGAAAATAAAATTGCCGCATAAATAAAATATATAAAATAAGTCCAACACTTCTATTGCAAGAAATGTTGGACTTGCTTGTTATTTCAAAAGTATTTATCAAAAACGGCTCAATCCATTTATATGTATTTGAGTCGTTTTTTTGAATTATATCTGTAGCATTATTGAGAATTTTGTTGTATTATTTTTATAAATATTATTATTGGAGGAATTTTTATGTTTGTATTTAATAAAGATGTTACTGCAACTGACTGTGAACCTGGCGTTACTAGAAAGATTTTAACTTATTCAAAAGACCTTATGATGTGTGAGATTACTTTTAAAAAAGGTGCTAAAGGAAACTTTCACAAGCATGAACATTTACAGATAACTTATATTGCAAAGGGCAGTTTTGAATTTACAATTGATGGCGAAACTAAGATTGTAAATCAAGGTGACAGTGTGTATATGCCATCTAATAGTGAACATGGCGTTACTTGTCTTGAAGATGGAATACTTGTAGATGTATTTAATCCTATGAGAGAGGATTTCTTAAAGTAAAATAATAATTGTTACTATTATATTAAAAACATAAAGGCTGTTGTATTAAAAAATCTCATACAAGATATAGCTATTCTTATCTTGTATTGATTTTTGTTAATACAACAGCCTTTATAATATTAACTTATTACTTATTCATCTTTTCTATTACTGAGTCTGGCACTTCAAAGTGTTGATAATCCTTTGCATTTTCCCAATCTCCACCCCATTCAAAACCATGTTCCATAAAAAGTTTATAACAAAGGTCATTATGGTCAATCTTATATGGGAAATCTGCTGTTCTATCTATATAAGGTTCTGCTGTCGATGGTTCTAAACTTCTTTGTCCATTTACTTTTTTAATATAAGGATTGTATAATGGATTAATATCTACAGCCAATCCCCTACCATGTTTTGATATCGTAGTTGTATGAGAAATAAAACGAAAATTAAACGATGAACTATTATTATCACGCATAGAGCTTTCATCATCTGCATTATATTCATCAATTAATCGCACTTTTTCTATTGGATAATTAGCTTTATATAATTCTTTAAATATATCTAATACATCATCTGAAATCAGCTTATTTACTACTATCTCTCCTTGTTTTGTATTTCCATCTAAATCTTTGTGTAAAATATGAAGATATCTTAATTCTTCTCTTGATACATTACAATTTTCCTTATAAGATTTTCCATACATTCTACTAAAAAGTCCATCTGTAATTTCTGACATATAAAAAGATTTTTCAATATCTATATCATTATTATTAAAACCAACTACTGAATTTCTCAACACAATTACACCACCTAAACTTAAGAATTTCTTCTTTTATCAAATATTTTTATTTCACCAATGTCGCTAAATAAAATACATATTTACAATCTGTTTTAACATTCGCTAACAAATATATTACTTAATAGCCATAGAACGTCTATTTACCATTTTAACAATATAATATGTTAAAAATACTACAAGCCCCATTACAGCCACATAATCAAATAAAAAAAACAGTACATTTTCCATATAATCATAAAAAACAAAATGTATCTTCATCAAAAGATAACCGCCTATTTCTCTCTTATAAAAAGCATAGCCGCCATAACTGGCAAAGATAATTGCCATTACTCTTGCAATCCAGCTTCTTACTATTGAAGAATTTTTAAATATTTTCTTTGTCATATTGACAATCATATTCCAATGAATACCTAAATGCACTGACATAACCATAAAGCCCCAGTACGCACAAAACATATGTACTTGCCTTGCAAGCATTGACACACCTGTTACTTTTACAAACTTGAAAATATTATCTGATAAGATTATACCACTTACCATAGAACATATCATTAGTATTAATATCACAAATACTAATATTGTCTGTATTATGCGGAGTGGTGAATATTTTCCCTTTGTGATAGTAGCTATCCATATTCTATTTAATATATGATGTATTACAAATAGCACAAATATAGAAATACCGATTACTTCATGTGCCACTTCTCCAACAAGACTATACGCCATTAAATGCAATAGAGAAATTGTCATACATACATCTATTACAATTCTTGTTACTAACTTTTTATTCATTAATTACTCCTGATTAAATTTATAAATATACTACTTTACTTATACTGTTTCTAATCCAAATTGATACTTATATAGATAATGTTCTCTATTATATAATTGTTCTTTATTTTTTGTTTTATCTACTTCTAATATTACATCATAACGAAATGTATTAATTTCATTTTTAATTATTCCTATTTTATCACTAACAATAACTCTACTTACTTCATCAAATATATTTGCTATATCTTTCCAATATTCACGAGGAACAAACAATTCATGCGAAAAATCCTTTTTATAACGCACACCTGGATTTTCTTTGGCATATCTATATACTGAACTTCTATAGGACTCTTTTTTTGCTAAATCAAATACATCTGCAAATAATATTACACCTTTTTCATCAATTGTTTCAATACACTTCTCAACTACTTTTCTAAGATAATTATATCCACTAAAATATTCTGTAACTGAACTCATTAATATTATATTATACTTTTGGTTAATCTTATCAATTTCATCTGCTGCACATTGAAATAAATTGATGTTATTAATATTTTTTTCAGATGCCATATTTCTTAATTTATCTAATACAATATTCGAAATATCACAACCGTCATATTGCTTACATAAAGGCGCAATATTAAAAGCTAACATTCCTGAACCAACTCCAACTTCTAACACCTTTGTCTTACTTGTGATATATGGCATTAATTTTATTTTACTATTATTTACATAATCATCTAATTCTTCTTTTGTAAATTGCCTATTATCATAACTATTAAACCAACCTGACATTGCCGGTTGAGTTTCTGTATTATTTGCTTGTACATCCCACAACAACTTGTCTTTGAATGTAACCTTTTCTTCTATTTGATAAGGCATTTTTGTATCAACATAATAAACACCTTTTACATTTTCACACTCCCATATTAATCTATTAACAATATACATATAAGCTGATTTTGCAATGAGCAGTACATTATTTTTAATATCACTAATATTCTTTCTTAACATTTTATACTGTTCACTATCATATTTTAAGTGTTCATTTATTAAAATCGTTTCTGAATATAACTCATCTGTATCTTCTAATAGTTCAGTCAAAAAAACTACTTTTTTAGCTCCTGATTTTTTCATTGCCTTGTTGATAAAATAAACATTTTTACTCATAGATAATTTCTCCTTTTCCATGCAAAATAATAAATTTCCAATTTTAAAATGTCCGATTTTTTCAATTTAACCGTAAAATTTTTTAATATGTAATCTAATAACTTAAGTTTAATATTATTTTATTGTAATGTTTTTTATTATTCCAATACTTTATGCAAATGTGGTGTCATACAAATTCTGAATAACTTAATTTTCCAATTATCATAACCTATGCAAGTACAAACTTCGGCTCATCATTCACATAAATAACTGTAACATTAAAGTTAAGTTTAAGGTCAATACTATAAAAACAACTTTCTAACTTCATTAAAGCAAATATTAACAATCCATTTATATTAAAATATGGTGCAAGCAAACTACTTACACCATATTTACATTAATTATTAACTTAATAAAAATATATTTACACTTGTCTATCATTTAAGTCATATTTTTATAAATATATTCTTACATATGACTTTTTAGCTTCTTCATAACCATAATGCTCTAACCAAACCTTTGTTGTAAGGAAAATTTCTTCTCTTGGCACTCCCGACTTTTCAATTGCATTTCCAACTTCTTCTTCATTAAAATAACTTTGAGCAGTATCTATTGCTCTATATCCAACCTTAAGTGCGTCAAGCACACATCTTTCACATTCTTCCTTTGTAACCTGATAAACTCCATAACCTAAAATAGGCATTTTAACTACATTATTTAATGTTACATATTCCATTTTTATTTTCTCCTATTTATTATTAATTTAAAAATTCAACTGATTATTTGCGTCAATAATTTCACAAATACTTATATTGTTATTTCTATATCTTGCTTTTTTATTTTTCTCTGGCATATTAAGTTGAATTGCCATCATAGGACACGCATGGATACACGCCATACAACTAATGCACCCATTAGAGTTCCAAACACTCTTATTATTTTTCATTGTAAAACAATTCTTAGGACATATCTTTGTGCAGATTTCACAACCTATGCACTCGTCTGTAATTCTATACATGTTAGGTGATTTAGCCTTTAATACCTTTTCCATTTTATCTAAATATTCTTGATGCGCTTCTTTATCTTTTTGAGTAACTGGTGAAATGTATTCTCTTTTCTTATCTATGTCACTTTTAATTTGCTTTAGCTGTCCTTCAACATTTTTATCCATTGCTCTTTGTTCATTCATATCAAAGTTAGGTAAAAAATTATCAACCATTAATAAAATTTATACTGGGAGATTGTAAAATGATTGAATTATATGAGCTGCGTCAATTTGTAACCTTTGCCGATACTGGTACATTATCAGATACTGCAAAAATACTACATCTATCACAACCTGCACTTAGCAGAAATATGAAGAAATTAGAAGATGATATTGGAATTGCTCTTTTTGATAGAAAGAAAAACAAACTTGAATTAAATAAAAACGGTGAATATGTATTACACTTAGCTAGAAATATTTTAGAAAATGCCGACTCACTCATCATAAAAGCTCGTGACTTCGACAGACGAAATCGTACCATTACACTTGGTATCTGCGCCCCTGCACCAGTGTGGTCACTTGCTCCGTTAATAGCAAATAGTTTTTCTCATATGTCACTACAAACAGAAATGGATACTACTGACAGACTTTTTAATGACCTTAATAATAATGTCTATGAATTAATCGCAACTTATGAAAAGCCTGTTGGTGAGCAATATTTTTTTAAAGAATGTGGAACAGAAACTCTTATGTTTTCACTTCCTAAAAAGCACAAATACGTAAAACGTAAAAGCCTAACCTTTGAAGAAATGAATGGAGAAAATATGTTACTTATGTCTGATATAGGTTTTTGGTCTTTTGTCAAAAACAAAATGCCTGACTCACGTTTTCTTACTCAAACCGACCGCTTTAGCTTTAACGAATTAATTCAAGCTTCGTCACTTCCTTCATTTGTTACAAATCTTACTGAAAAACATAGGAAAGTAAATACTAATCGTGTTAATATTCCAATATCAGATAAAGAAGCTACTGTGACGTATTATTTAGTTTGCAAGGCAGAAAGGAAAAAAGATTTTAAAATGTTATTTGCTTCACTATAATTAAATTTATATTACAATCTTATTATATTTACTTTGACTATTATTTCATAGTAAAATAAGCTAACTAAATACTTTTAAAACATAGAAAAGGAGAACTTAAATGTCAGATTATACTATTTCCAAAATATATCCAAATGATAACTTTGCAAATAAGCAAATTGATAAATTACTTAACGAAGAAGGTATAAGACGAGATAAAAACCTTGACTACACTTGCGGTATGTATGACGATGATATGAACATTATTGCAACGGGTAGTCTTTTTGGTAATACACTTAGATGTATGACAGTTAGCCACCTACATCAAGGTGAAGGACTTATGAATGAAATTGTTACACATTTAATGGAGATACAATTTGAAAGAGGCAATACACATTTATTCCTTTATACAAAATGTAATACTGCCAAGTTTTTTGGTGACTTAGGCTTTTATGAAATTGCGACAATATCAGACAATCTCGTTTTTATGGAAAATAAAAAAAATGGTTTTTCAGATTATTTAAACAATCTTAAAACCTCTGACACTGATAACGCAAAAAATATTGCAGCTATTGTAATGAATGCCAACCCTTTCACAAATGGTCATCTTCATTTAGTAGAAAAAGCTGCTGCTGAAAATGACCTTGTACATCTTTTTATGGTCAGTGAAGACGCAAGCCTACTCCCATATTCAGTCCGTAAACAATTAATTATAGAAGGTACTTCTCACTTACCTAATATTTGTTATCACGATAGTGGACCTTATATAATCAGCAACGCCACTTTTCCAAGCTATTTTCAAAAAGACGAAGCAACAGTTATAAACGGACACGCGCTCCTTGACCTTACAATATTCAAATCAATAGCAAACACACTACACATTACTAGACGATATGTAGGAGAAGAACCAACAAGCGAAGTAACTGGAATATACAATAAAATAATGGCAAGCGAACTACCAAAGTCAGATATAGAATGTATAATCGTACCAAGAAAAGAATACGAAAGCACCCCAATCAGTGCCTCAACCGTACGCCAAGCCATTCACGACAACAACATAGAACAAATAAAACCCCTAGTCCCACCTACAACCTACACCTTCTTCACCAGCCCAGAAGCAACCGAAATAATACAAAAAATACAACAAGAAACCAACGTAATTCACTACTAAATTTTAAATATAAAGTATGGCAGTAACTTATGGTAAATGTTATTAATTCTCATTTGCTCTATCATCTAACTTCAATGATGACCCGACAACGTCGGGTCGAGCAACCAGCGACACAATGTCACATTGGTTGCGGTCACGTTAGTAGCCATTTCATTCCACACTAACTCAACAAAAATAGGAAGTATGTCGGTAATTTTGTAGTATATGGTAAAGGCTTAGTAGTTCTTAGTTGGGCTGTATAAAATCAGTGATGACCGCACACGACGTGCGGTCAAGCAACCAGCGACACGACGTCGCATTGGTTGCGTTCACGTTCGTAGTCATTACCTACTCAGCACAACTTAGAACTACTTAGCCTTTATCCATCAACTACAAAATTACCGACATACTTCCCATTAATTCCACTACCCTATTCGCTTCATAAGCTCCGCTTTCATATAATAGCTTATACCAAGACAGTTAATAATTATCCCCGAAGCTCCAAGTTCATTAATCAACTCTTTAAGCTCACTAAACTTATAAAGCATATTTTCATGGTGTCCTTCATAACATTTATCCATTTCAAAACCGTCAGTAAATACAGGAACAGCAATAATCTTTTCCCCTTCTTTTTTATCCTTAATCTTATCTGTAAGGTCAATAAATGGGTGAGATATTTCTATTTGTTCATCAGTTTCTTCCTTAATACAAGGTACCATATATTCAGCATTAGACATAGCCACAAGCATAGCATCTTCACGAGTCTTTAAAACATCTTTTCGTGGTTCAACCTTGCCTTGCTTTCTAAATTCTTGAAAGAAATTAATCATAGTCTGTTGAAGACCTGGATTAGTCATATATTCATCGTTAAAAAATTCACTATAATCAAAAAATTCTTCTCTTGCTACTACAAATGGCGGCTGACCTTTTCCATTTATAAATCTTATATTTTTATAACCATTTCTGTACATATGTGCAATTTCAGTTTTAAAAAGCTCTGCGTCAACCTTTTCAAAATGTGCCGTAAATCCAATATCTTCAAGTTGCTTTTCAACCTGTGTATGATTAGTATAATCATATAATATAACTATATCCTTATCTACCATATATGGATATCCCGTTGTTTCACAATATACAATCCAAAGTTGCTCTGTATTCTTAATCTTTTCAATAACTATTGGTCTATATTTTTTAAGCACAGCATTAAAATAACCTGAGTCATTAACATTATTCTTCTCATCTGCTGCCTTTATACAATCTGGAAGTAACTGTGTAACCACTTCAATACTTTCACCCACAGATATTCTATCCATAATACCCGCACCATTATCTTCATCTTGTGTAATATGTCTTAATAAATCTTGTGCTCGTCTTGCGTTCATAACTTATAACCTTCCCAATTCAATAATAATAAATATACATACTACAATACCATAAATCCCCCCTTCTCGCAACATCTACCTAAAATTCTCTCCACACTCCCACAAAATCAGCCATAAGCACAACACTATAAAAAAACTTTCCCATCAAACCACTATGGTTATATCATATTTCCTTTATACCATTAAACACCCCACTTCCAACTCAACGTGGCTATGCGGGCAAACGAAATGTGAGATATTAGGCTTATATTAACAATAAATGCACCATTTAAAGAACAACCGCCTATATTTGTATGACAGTAGCGAACACACTTGTTCGATAATGGCATACAAATATAGACGGTTGTACTTTCACTGGTGTGTGCATGTTAATATAATCCTAATATCGTCCGTTCGCCAATAAACTAAAGCACCATAGCCACCAAATCAATCACAATACCACAAAATGCCCCAATAACATAAAGCAATCCAAGTATTTGCAAACTCTCCTTAACATCACGATTTTCCTTAAATAATACAAGCACGCCAACTCCTGCTCCTGCAAGAAGTCCTGCCATCATAGCTCCAATTGACATAACTCCATTAAGATAAAGCTGAGTAAGTACAACAGAAGCTGCACAGTTAGGAATTAATCCCACAAGCGTAGCTATCAAAGGTGCAATAATTGGTCTGTTAAGAATAACATTTCCAAGAGTTTCTTCACCAATAAAATAAATAATAGTATTAAGTATAAAAGATATAATTACAATGTAAACAAATATTGTAATAGTATGTTTAAGTGATGACTTAACAATACTTTTTTCACAGTGACAATGGTCATGTTCACACATGCCTTCAATATTAACTTTAATCTCTTTAATCACAGGCTTTTTAAATGTTCTAACAAGAAAATCAATTAAAAATCCCATTGCCATACCAATAACAACTTTTGCTAAAAGCACCTTGACAATAAGACTAACTCCTGCCTGCTCAGAGATAAACACAGGTAACATCTCATCCGATGTTGAAAGATATATAGCAATAAGAGTTCCTAATGTAATAACTCTACCTGCGTACAGATTAGATGCTGCTGCCGAAAATCCGCACTGTGGAAACACACCAAGTATCGCTCCAAAAAATGGGCCTGCTTTTCCAGAGTTTCTTATAATTCTTTTAGTCTTATTACTCGTTCTATGCTCAAGATATTCCATTGCAAGATAAGTAAGAAATAAAAATGGTAATAGCTTAACACTATCTAGTAATGTGTCTTCAATAACTTCTAACACTTTTAATTACCGCCTTTCTAGCTTTTAAATCTAGCTTATAATTTTCACAAGACGATATTATACTTGAAAACAAAAAATAAAGCAAGACTTTTATTTATATTCTTTTCATATTACTATCTATTCATATGTTCATAAATAAATTCTTTTATACTTCACAAACTTTCTCTCACAAAATTTATATAATCGGTAGTTGGTAAATTAACTTCTTATCTTGAATACATAATCCTTTCACTGTTAAACATTTTTGTAAGAAGAAATACAAATACACCTCCGCATACAATATTAGCTACAACAGTTACAACTATTTGCATTATATTAGCTGAAAATGAAAATATACCTATCATACTTTGGACACTGTTATAAAGTGGTATCAAATACCAGTAAATATCCGTTTTTGCACCATTTCCAAACATCGCAGTAATACCTATTACCATTACAATTATCATAAGTGGTGATACTAAAGTTCCCGCTTCTTTTACTGACTTTGCATAAGCTGAAATTACTGAAATCAACGAAATTATAACAATAACTGAACTTATAATTACTAAAAGCAACATTATGTAATCACCAACACCATACACATTTGCACTTACATCTGATACACCATCAGCCTTAAGTAACTTAGGAAGTGAAAGCGCTACTCCGACAAAGCTTGAACAAGCACTAAGAACTGCGATTACACTAAGACTTACAATTTTTCCCAACGCAAGCTGTGACCTTTTTATAGGAGTTACTAGAATAGTTGTAAGTGTACCTCTTTCCTTTTCTCCTGCAATTGCTTCTGGTGCAAATGCCATACAGCCACTAAAAGCTGTCATTAATAAAAGCATAGGAAATAACTGTGAAAATATTTGTGCTGTACTATCTTTATCAGAAGCTAAGTCATACTTAACTTGTGTATCAGCATTTACATCAAATTTGTTAATCATACTACTTTCATATTGATTAAGAAATGTAGTTATAGAAACATACGCCATGCTAGACTCTTTTTTTGAAGAATTATAATATATTTCAATCTGCGGTGCTTGTTTTGTCGATGTTAATTTATCATATTCAGCAACTTCACTGTCGAAATTTTCTGAAAAAATAACTATTATATCTTTGTCTTTATCTTCGATATTCTTTTTCATATCATCAATTGAAGTAACATTTTCATACTCCAAATTCAGCTCATCAAAAGCTGACTTTAAAGCCACTGGCATATTTACCACATAAGCACTTATCTTATAATCACTTTCAATATTACTTGCTGACTTTCCTGCTTCTCCCATAAATGAATACAACACATATATCATAAGCCCCGGAAGAATAACTGTTGAAAATAATAGTCTTTTATCATGGAAAAATCTAAAAAATTCTTTTTTTGCTATTGTAATTATATTATCCATAATTTTCTCTCCTATCTTATTCTATTAAATATTAAATACACAAACCTTGTTTTATTCATATAAACAACGAACCACCGTCTGCGCCTGCACTAAACTATGAGAAACTCGCAACGTGCGTTTTTCATAGTTAAAAAGTTACTCTATAGCAAATCCTAACTCCCCATATATTTTAAAGAAGCTGTCTTCTAAAGAATTACCTTTCATAACATTTTCAAGAGTATCACACATTACAGTCTTTCCATCAATTATAATTGCAACTCTGTCACAGATTTTCTCTATCAAATCAAATATATGACTCGATATAATAATGCACTTACCTTCATTTTTTAACTCACGCAGAAAGTTGACAACTATTCGCTCTGTAATTATATCAAGCCCATTAGTCGGTTCGTCAAATATAATAATATCAGGGTCATTTACAATCGAGATTACAAGTGAAATCTTTTGTTTCATACCAGTTGAAAGGTCAGCTACTTTTACTTCCGCAAATTTATCAATACCGAACTTCTCAAAAAGTGATTTTTTTCTTTGTGAGGCTAAATTTGCATCTATCCCATATAATTTTGAAAAATAGTCATATAAGTAGTTTGGTGTAAAGAAATCTTCTAACTTTAACTCACTTGTAAGAAAGCCTATCTTTTTTCTGTAATTGTCAATATCTGTATAAATATCCTTGCCATCAAGTAATATCTGCCCTTGCTCTGGCTTTATTACTGTTGCAATCATTCTAAGTGTCGTAGTCTTACCTGCACCATTTGAGCCGAGTATACCAAGTATCTCACCACTTTCAGCCTTAAAAGATACGTCTTTTACCGCAACTTTAATCTTTTCCGTTGTCTTTTCTATTTTTTGTTGTTTCTTTGACAGTTTAAATGTCTTTTTTAAGTTTCTAACTTCTAACATTTCAAAACCTCCCTTTTATTTTATGTAACTTGCTGTTTCATTAAAAGCCTTGATGAAATTCCCATAAATAGAACTGATAATATAATTATTTCTGATATTATTAAAATAGAATTGCTAGTTGTAAAGTAATGACCTATTTTAAAAAACACTCCGTCTAATAGACCATTGCTATCTCCACTCATAACATCTGCCATTCTACTAAATGACATACAAAATGCAATCCATATAAAAAATAAAAATACTCTCATTTTGTTACCATATCTCAATAGCAAAGCACCCATAAGCATTACAAATGAAACCATAAAAATCATAACCATAACACTTACATTTGTGCCAAGCATAAATACAGTTGTATCATTATCAACTGCCATAATTATTCTTAATACAATTAAGGAAAGTAAGAACATACCCAACTGAACAACAAAAAGACCTATAAATTCACTCTTTCTATATACCCGTTTTTTATTATTGTCAAGTCTAAATTCAATTGATTATGTTGTATTTTTAGGTTGTAAAGATAGGAGTTTGCGAAACGCCACAAGCTGCATAAACTCTAACTTCTTTGATCCTCTATTTTGCAATGCTCCTCACTGAAATAAAAACTTTTATATCTATTTTGCCTAAATTTCAAGGTCTAAAATATCATATTGGGGCTTATTTCTATGCAAAATACATAAATTAACGGTCAATTCATTTCGCAATTACCTATCTCTCAATAAAAGGATAAGTTCATCAGTACCAAAAACACACTCCCTTTTTCTGCCACACCACTTTTATTTTCCAATCAAAATCTTATAAGACTTCCCCTTCGCAAACACCGCTCTTATTTTAGGAAACTTATTAAACAGTGCCACCGTAATAAAATAAGCAATAACACCATATAACGAACCCAAAATCAAACTAGCAAGCACATCCGTAGGATAGTGAACTGTAAGATACAATCTCGATATAGATACAAGTGCCGCAATAATCAAAGCGCCTGTTCCTTCCTTCTTATACCACATAAACATAGCCACAGCCGCCGCAAAAGAAGCTGATGTATGTCCCGATGGGAATGACCAGTCGTGAATTGTTGCAAAAATTCCATAAAGCTCTGTTTCTTGCAACGTAGGGTCAGTCACAAAAGGTCTAACTCTGTGATAAAAATTCTTCATCACACCATTACACATTATAAGCGATAAAATAAGAGCAATAGCCATAGTAAGCCCTACTTTTCTATACTTTTTAGGTAATACTGTAAGCAACGCAAGTGCCAACAATATCCAAAAAATTCCTGCATTTCCAAGACAAGTAAAAAAATACATAATTGGGTTTAATACTGGATTGTGTATAGAACCAAACCAGTGAAGTATTTGTAATTCCATTATTTCTCCTAATTCTAACTAATTATTTTTTATACAAGTACAACTTTTAACATTATAGTAACTGACATCTTCTAAAAATCATGGATTTTCTAATTACAATATTATAAATTGTAAAAGTTCACTTCATAATTTATAACTTACATTTTGTACCGATAATTTCATAACGCATAGTATTATTCGGCTTTATTTACACATTCCTTAATATAATCATAAATAAGCTTATATGTACTGCGGTCATAATGCAAACCATCTACTGTTTCAAAGCCTTCCTCTTTAAGATAACTATTAGTGTCTATAATACGCACATCTGATGACAGTTCTTCTTCCATAACACTGTTAAAATCATCAATAACATCGTTTTCAACACTATATCCATGTTGTTCTTCTTTTTTCTCATCAACAGGATTAACAAGCATATAGAATATATGACAATCCATATCCTGTGCCATTTCATTAATTGTATCTATATACTTTTGTCTACTGTACTTTAAATCATTAACTCCAAGCCCTATTATAAGTGCTGTATTTTTGTCACATGACTCCTTTATAAGCTCCATTTGTTCTTCAAGATAAGCATAGCCCATATTATTTTTTGCAATAAATGTATCTTCATCTTCTTCATAAGCTGACATTCCTACATATCTTGAATCACCTACAAATACATATTTATCTATACTTATTGTGTCTTTATTACTTTTATTATCTTTGATACTATTATTACTATTTGTTCCACTATAAGCCATCGTTTGACTATAATTGCTTGTATTATCACTATTTGTACTAAATAATGTCTTTATATCTATTATATTTAGAAGATACAAAACTTCAAAAACAATTGTCATTAATCCTATTACAATAAATATTATTTGAATTATTCTATTATTCTTTTTTGATTTTTTATTGCTGCTCATTATTAGTCCTCATTTTCACAAAATAATATCTATATTTTTAATAACATTTATTTTTATCAGAAATAACTTACACTCGTTCTGATAAACGCAAAGCCTTATATTATAAGATTTGCCTTAAGATAATTTGAAAAATGTACTCTGCTAGTTTCTTAAGTTATCCTTTACTTATACTGCTTTACATTAGTTATATCAACCTTTTCAAATGGTACCCAGACATATTTTTCATCTTCTGATACGCCATCTATATCCTTAATACTGCTATTACTTCCAAGCGCTAACGCCGTCTGTATAAGACTTGTTCCTTGACCAGTAGCTGATTGATATACTGTAAATGCCATCTGCGACTTTTCTATTGCTTCACAACCCTGCTGTGTTGCGTCAATACCAAGAATTATAATATCATTTCTTCCTGCTTTTTGACATGCGTTTACTATTCCTAATGCCATTGTATCATTATTGCATATTACAACATCACACTTCTGACCCGTCTTTAAAAATACATCAAACATTTCCTCAGCCTTTGACTGCTCCCAGTCGGCATGGTCTTCAAATACATACTTGATTTTTTTACCCGAATCATTAAGTGTATTCTTTACAGCATTAGTTCTTCCCTTTGTCGCCGAATGGCTTGATGGACCTTTAAATATTGCAACATTAATCTCCGTTGATGTTTTCATTTTGTCAAGCACATATTCTGCTTGAAATTGTCCTGCTGTGTATTCATCTGAACCTACATACACATACTTATTAGCTTGTAACCTTGACTCATCTGGTGTTATATTAAAAAATACAATTGGTATATCTCCTGCCAATGCTTCAAGCTCTAGTGCTGTGTCTGCATCAACCATATTACACAATATAACGTCATAATTATTATTAACTGCCTGCTTAATATGTTCCACTTGCTTTTCTATAGAATTATTAGCATCTAGCACATCTAATTTGGCATTAGACTTTGATGCTGTTTCTTTTGCTTGATTAACTAATTGTGTTCTAAAATCATCAGCTTGTGCAAGTGTAAAAAGCATTTTAACATTTCCGCTTCCGCCACTAGCAGACGATTGTTTTGTAGCCCCACACCCTGCAATACAGCCAGATAATAATACAAGACACATAAGTATAACTAAACTTTTTTTCATAACGAAACTGCCTCCTTATATCTGAAATTGATTAACCTGCTGTGAAAGCTGGTCTGCTGATACTGCAAGGTTATCGGCTTCATTTTCAACTTGCTTACTATTGTTTGAAATATTTTTAGCTTGCTCAAGCATAGCTTCTGATGTTGCAAGTATCTCATCTGAACTTGCTGCCTGTTCTTCACATATAGCAGCTACATTTGTCGCAACTTCATCAACTTGATTAATCTTTACAACTACATTTTTGATAAGTGTATTTGTATCTTGAATATTGTTAAATATAGTGTTAAATGTATCTACCGCCTTATGAATAAGCTCTGAACTATCTGACACCTGCTTTGCACTACTTCCTGCTTGCGATACTGCGTCATTTACAAGACCATTTATCTGCTCAATAAGCTCTGTAATATGAGCTACCGAATTAGCACTGTTCTTAGCTAATGTGCCTATTTCAGAAGCTACCACAGCAAATCCTTTTCCTGCTTCACCTGCTCTTGCTGCTTCAATCGAAGCATTAAGAGATAAGAGGTCAGTTTCGTCTGCAATCTCTCCAATAAGACCAATAATTTCAACTATTTCACTTGATGCAGTACCAACCTTATTAACAGCAGTTTCAAGATTTCTAATAGAATTTTCAATACTTTCAAGTGCTTTGCCTACCTGCTCCATATCTTCTCTACCTTTTTCAGATACTTCAACAGTTTCACGCATTTTATTATCTGCAATATCACTATCCTTCTTAGTTTCTGTAGCAACACCCGCTAACTGTGTCGCACTGTCTGCAATCTCATTAACAGATACCGAAAGTTGGTCTACTGTGTTATTAAGCTCAGTCATTGACGAAGATTGTATATCTGCTGCCGAATTCATTTCGTTAGATACATCTTTACTTGTATCAGCCTGCTGTTTTAACTTAACTGACACATCGCCCATCTGCGAAATCATGCCCTTCATTGACTCAATAAATGCCTGCACACTTCTTCCCATTACAGCAATCTCATCATGTCCCTTAGGATTAACTGACACTGTAAAATCTCCAGAAGACATTTGTGTAATTATATTTGTCATTTGTTTAACAGGCTTTACAACAACGTGAGTAACTCTTTCAATTAATATACAAAGAAGTAATATACATGCTACACCTATTACCATCATAATAGTTCTAAGCTGAATTAAATCTGCAAGTACAGTATTTTCAGGAATATACGACACTAATATCCAATTAGTGTTATCTACCTCATTAAATACTGCCATCATTCCATCTAATGTAGTGAAATCATAATCTCTATCATTAATCTTTTCTGCTGCAAGTTTATAAAAATTACTCTGACCATCACTACCCAGTTTCTTTGATATAAGTGATGAGTCCCTATCGGCAAGAATTATACCTGTATCCTTGTCAACAAGAAAAGCTTGAGCGTCATTCATTTCTATAAAAGAATTAACAATTATAGAAATTCTATCAAGCTTCATATCTGCGGATATAACTCTTACATTGTCTGAACCATCGTTTAATATTCCAGACGCACTTATGACATTTTCTCCATTAGCATTTTGATATGCTGAGCTTACTGCCATATTTACTCTTGTTAAACCTTCTTTATACCATACACTTTGAGTTACATTACTTTCTTTTTTCTCTGACTTTGAAGCTGTTATAAGCTTTCCTGTTGTGTCTGCTATGTATAATCCTTCTGGAAAATTGTCACTATATCCATAGTAACTATCTAATATCTTTTGCAATTGCTCATCATCTGGTTTTAGTGTTTCTATAGTCGTCTTTGCCATTTGAAATGAAGCAATGTTTTCATCAAGCCATGCTTCAATCTTAGAAGCCTGACTTTCAACTGAAGAGCTCAAAAGATTTTCTGAATAGTTTTCTATAATCTTAGCTGAAGCCTTATAGGAAACTAATACAAGCAAGACTACAATTATGATAACTACTGGCATAATAGAGCCTAGTAATTTTGCCTTAATTGAAATCTTCTTCTGTTTTTTCATAACATCATCCCCTTTTTAAATACCAACTGCTTCTTTTGCTAATTTGTCCGCAAGCTCATTGCCTTCAACGCCTGAATGTCCTTTCACTTTTACAAATCGTATATCAATCTTATTTTTTATAGAGTTAATATAGTTATAATATTCTATCGTTCCCTTTTTATTGCGCTTCCAAAGCCCCTTCGCCCACATTTCAATTCCTAGATAATCATAGTAAATGTCAAGCTTTGTAAGTCCTAGCTCTATCGCTTTTTTAATCGCTTCCATACTACCTAGCACTTCACCAGCGACATTTCTCATAGAAGCCATTTCTGGTTCTTTCCCACTACCTTTAATATACTCTCTTATTCCATCATGCTCTACAAAGCCGCCATAACCATACACATTAGTTGCTATATTAAATGAACCATCGACAAATGCAAATGGTCTATCCCCCTCTTTGACATCATCGCAATTAATAACAAGCTCTTTATTATCTATATGATTATTGCCAGCAACTTTATTATCAACATCACCAAGAAATTCTCTCGCTTCTTGTAGTGAAGTAAAACTCTTATAAATAGCTCCTGAGTATCCATTTACTACTTGCTTACACTCATTCCAAGAGTTAAATATTCCTGTCTTAAAGCCTTTTTTTACTGCGTAATATTTTACAGCCATAATTCCTCACTTATAATTAATATACTCTTATAACACCTGAAATCTCAGATACAACTGACATTCCTTTAAATATTGCCATTGCGTCATTAAAATTACATTCTTCAACTTCATCTGTAATAATTACAAGCTCAGCCACACCACCTTTTCTACTCTTTTGAACTACCTGAGCAATACTTACATCATTATTTCCAAGTACGCTCGCTATATTAGCAAGTACACCTGGGCGGTCTGCTGCTTGTATTCTTAAGAAGAACTTGCTACTTGTATCAGAAATATTTTTAACGGGGATACTTTTGTAACAACTACAACCTACCCTGCCACAGCAATCATTAACAATATTTCTCATAACATCTACAACATCACCCATTACAGCACTTGCTGTTGGCATTTGTCCTGCACCACGTCCCATAAACATAGCATCGTCCATTGCGTCTGCATGAACAAATACTGCGTTAAGCGACTCTCTTACTCCTGCAAGTGGGTGTTGTTCTGGGATAAGCATAGGGTGAACCTTAACTTCAATGCCTGTTTTTGTATTTCTTGCTATACCAACAAGCTTAATCACATAACCAAATTCCTTAGCATATTTAATATCGTCTGCTGTTATATGAGTAATACCTTCTGTATACACCTGTGAAAATGTTACTCTTGAGTTAAATGCAAGCGAAGCCATAATTGCTATCTTACGCCCTGCGTCATACCCTTCTACGTCAGCTGTAGGGTCTGCTTCTGCATAACCCAATTCAGTAGCTTCTGCAAGTGCGTCTTCATAACTCATTCCAGTTTCTGTCATCTTAGTTAATATATAGTTAGTTGTACCATTTACTATTCCCATAACTTCTGATATATGATTACCTGCCATACTCTGCTTAAGTGGGCGTATTATAGGAATTGCTCCTGCAACTGCTGCCTCAAACTGTAAATCCGCTCTAGCTTCATCAGCCGTGTGCATTACAGCCTGACCATGCTCAGCAAGCAAGTCCTTGTTAGCTGTAACTACCTGCTTACCCGCTTTTAAAGCTTCAATTACATAAGTTCTAGCCGGTTCTATTCCACCCATAAGCTCAATAACAATCTCGATTTCTGGGTCATTTACTATTTCTTCCCATGAGTCAGTAAGTACTTCTTTTTTTATACCTTCTCTTTCTTTTTTAAGGCTTCTTACAAGCACCTTCTTAATCTCAAGCTCTGCTCCCGTCTTATTTTTAAAATCACCAGCCATCATCTGTGATAACTTATACACACCACTACCAACTGTACCAGCTCCTAAAATAGCTGCCTTAATTACTCTATTATCCATAATTCCTCCACACTGTAAATTAGTCTATTTGTTATTATAGCACACTTTTTAAATTATAAAAACCTTTCCTAAAAATAAAATATCCTACAAATACAGACTTCAATCATCTATATTTATAGGATATTTTTTATGTCTAAACTTCACATATATATTTGAGTTTTCATATTTTGCAAAAATACAACCTTCCGTAAGATAGCATGCGCATATAAGTGATAAATACACCATTAAAAGAACAAGCGCCTATATTTGCATGACAGTAACGAACATTATTGTTCGATAATGGCATACCAATATAGGCAATTGTACTTTTACTGGTGTGTGTTCACTTATATGCGCATACTATCATCACAGTCTAAAACATAAAACTCAAAAGCTACTTATCATCGCATTTTCACAAAGCGTCTTTGCATTTATAAGACTTATTTCATCTAACAACCTTACATGAAATGTCCCAAGCCCTGCATTATTTTTCAACGTATAATCTCTAGCTCTTTCTCCTGCTATTCCAAGAAGTGCCGTAGCGCATATTGCATTATCTAATATTTTCGTATCCGTATATTTACCAGCAGAAATATATGAAGCAATAAGGACATTTAACATACAGCCTGTTCCTGTGATACTGCTCATCATTTCACAACCATTTTGTATATAATAAACTTCGCAACCATCTGATATAGTATCTACAACGCCAGTTGCTACTACTACCGAATTAGTCTTTTTTGCTAATTCCTTCACAAGCTCGCCTGTATATTTCATTTTCACTTCATTGTCCGAGGAAAATGTATCCTTATCACTTACATCTATGCCAGCTGCATCTGAACTTAGACCATTCAAGACTTTTATTTCGGATATATTACCCTTTATAACAGCAGGTCTACATACATTTATGTATTCCTTTGCAAGTTCAAGACGTATATCGCTACAAGTAACACCAACTGCGTCTATAACTGATGGAATGTTATTTTCTAATGATGTTTTACCCGATATCATAATAGAATTAATTCTTGCGTCTGTTATATTTCCAAGATTAACAGCTAATACACTCGCCATTGAAGTTATTTTTGCAACTTCCTTTGGGTGTTCTGCCATAATAGGCTTTGCTCCGACTGCAAGAACTGCGTTAGCACAGTCATTTATAGATATTGGATTAGTTATACAGTGAATAAGAGGTGCGTTACTTCTTATACTGTTAATAATATTTTCTACTTTAACAATGTTCAACACTACTATCAATGCCTTTCTTTTTTACAAACCAGTACACTAAGCCAGCTATAACAAAAGCTAGAAATACTATGTACTTTATACCATTTACCATCGCACTAGGCGTTTCAACAAAGTTATTTACAATAACTACTACTAAAAGATAGCCGATAAATCCGCAAAATACAATACCTAATGCGTCATTAGCAACCCTGTCTGATGTTTCATATATATTTGAGCCAAGTGCTGTCTGAAACTTTGACAAAAGCTTTGCCTTTGATAACTGCTTTAAGAAGATAAATGCAATACTTCCACCTATAAGTGTACCTGCTATAAATGATGGTACATAAAAAAACCAAGTAAGCCCTGTCTTTCCCCAGAATATAGTCATTACTGGATATGAAACAATTGCGCCTATAATACCAGTTCCTATTACTTCACCTAAAAATGCACATACAAGCTTGCCCTTTGACAGTCTATAAAATACTCCTGACAAAAATGCACCAAATACTGCTCCTGTAAGTGCAAGTGGTGGAATACCCATAAATATCATTCTTAAAATTCCAATCGTAAGAGCACAGACAAAAGCATACCATGGGCCTAAAAATACAGCACAGGTCACATTAATAAAATGAGCCATAGGACACATTCCTTCAACTCTTAATATTGGTGATATTACCACACCAACAGCAACCATCATCGCTAAAAATACCATTTTTAATAACTTCGTATCTTTCATAATCTTTCCTTCTTTCTTCTAGTTTTATTTTGATATTTTTATAAATTTTACATATACTCAATTACTTATTACACCATAAATGTTCCCACAACAATAGCCTAAGTTTTTATATAAGCACGATTGACTTGTTGTTCGTGTAAATAAAAAAGAGATACACATTATCTGTGTACCTCTAAAATACTTATAATATATTTTAATTTAATTATTATTGATAATAGCTCTTTAAATCATATAAAATCATTTACAATAATCAAAACAACCTATCAAAAATAGAACTAGCATTATAATATTAATAGCAATGGTACACGCAAAAATTATATTGTAAACCAAATAAAATAATAAAATTAATTTATCTGTCGGTCGATACTCACTTGTATCCTCTCAATCCGAATTACGGACTCCCATCGCTATATTACGGCTAAATGCTCGGGCGCTCCCCCGCTCACCTAATAACACCATTTGTAATTATAACACCCTCCTCCACTTCCGTCAACTATCAACATAATTTGTACTTTTACAATATGATTAAATTTAACGCAATTAATGTGCATACTGACTCTGATACAAATTGTAATAAAAGCCTTTCTTAGCAAGCAACCCTTCGTGATTACCCTGCTCAATAATCTTACCGTCTTTCATAACAAGAATAACATCAGCCGACTGTATAGTAGATAATCTATGTGCAACGATAAAACTAGTTCTACCCTCCATCAACTTCGCAAAAGCATCTTGTATCTTCATTTCAGTTCTTGTATCAATAGAAGACGTAGCTTCATCAAGAATAAGCATAGGTGGCTTACAAAGCATAACTCTAGTAATACAAAGAAGCTGCTTTTGTCCTTGCGATAAGTTACCACCGTCTTCACCAATAACAGTGTCATATCCCTTAGGAAGTCGTCTAATAAAACCATCAGCATAAGAAGCCTTAGCTGCCGCAATAATCTCCTCGTCAGTAGCATCTGGCTTACCCATAATAATATTTTCTTTAATAGTACCCGCCTTTAACCAAGTATCCTGTAACACCATACCAATGCCCGCTCTAAGAGAACTCCTTGTCATTTCCCTTATATCCGTACCAGATACCTTAATACTACCCGAATTAACATCATAAAATCTCATTAACAGATTAATAAGTGTAGTCTTACCACAACCCGTAGGGCCAACAATTGCAATTCTTTGTCCCTGCTTAACGTCAAGATTGAAGTTTTCAATAAGTTTCTTATCTGGAACATAAGAAAAGGCAACATTTTCAAGCTTAACAGTTCCATCTACATTTGCAATATCAACAGCATTTTTAGGTTCTGGTATTTCTGGCTTTTCTTCTATAAGTTCAAAAACTCTAGCCGCACAAGCAATAGCATTTTGCAATTCAGTTACAACACCTGATATTTCATTAAAAGGCTTTGTATACTGATTAGCATAACTTAAAAAGCTTGATAACTGACCTACAGTTATACCGCCATTAATAGCAGATACCGCACCACCTACAGCAACACCAGCATATACAATACTATTTAAAAATCTAGTAGCTGGATTAGTTATAGATGAAAAGAAAATAGCTTTAAGAGAATAATTTTGAAGCTTTTCGTTGATTTCATCAAATTTTTCTAGTGCTTCTGCTTCGTGTGCATAAGCTTGAACCACCTTTTGACCACCAATCATCTCATCTATAAGTGCAGTCTGCTCGCCTCTTGCTTCTGACTGCAACTTAAACATAGAGTAAGTGTGCTTTGCTATAAAACTTGCCACGAAAAATGAAAGTGGTGTAATTACAACAACTATAAGAGTAATTAAAACATTTATTGACAACATAAATGCTAACGTACCAAATATTGTAAGTACTCCCGAAAAGAACTGTGTAAAGCCCATAAGAAGTCCATCTGCAAATTGGTCAACATCGGCGATTACACGACTGACTATTTCACCATAAGAATGAGCGTCAATATAACTTAATGGAAGCTTTTCTATCTTTTCGATGGCTTCATCTCTTATATCTCTTGTAACATGGTAAGTAATTTTATTATTACATATATTCATAACCCATTGAGAAACTGCTGTAATTGCAATTACAATTCCCATCTGTGTAAGAATTGTTAAAATGTTATCAAACAATACATTCTGTGGTCCAATAATATTATCTACAACTCTACCTACAAGTATTGGTACATAAAGTGTTGAAGCTACTGTAACTGCTGCCATAACAATTGAAATAGCAAGATATAACCAGTATTTTTTAATTCTTTTAAGAACCTTAACAACTGTGCCTTTTTGGGAAGCACTTTTCTTTTTGGTTTTATCAGTACTCATATTATGCTATGCCTCCTCTTTCTTAAACTGTGAATAATATATTTCTTGATACACTTCACATGACTTTAACAACTCATCATGCGTTCCAATTCCAGCAACATTTCCATCATCAAGCACAATTATCTTGTCTGCATACATAAGAGAAGCTGCTCTTTGCGATACTATAAATACTGTTGGATTATTCTTCATCTGTCTTATTGACTTTCTAAGTGCTGCGTCTGTAGCATAGTCAAGCGCAGATGCACTGTCATCAAGTATAAGAATTTCTGGCTTTTTAACAACAGCTCTTGCTATAGTAAGACGTTGTCTTTGTCCACCTGAAAGATTTTTACCACCCTGGTCTACAAATGCGTCAAGCTTTCCGTCTTTTTTATCAACAAATTCTCTTGCCTGTGCAATTTCAAGTGCTTCCATAATTTCGCTGTCTGTAGCGTCTTTTTTACCCCACTTCATATTCTCTCTAATTGAGCCTTTAAAAAGAAGTGCCTTTTGAAGTACGATACCAACATTTTCTCTTAGTGATTTTATGCGGATATCTTTTACATTTACACCATTGACTAATACTTCACCAGAAGTTGCGTCATAAAATCTAGGAATAAGATTGACAAGTGAAGACTTTCCAGAACCCGTACCGCCGATTATGCCGACAGTCTGTCCTTTTTTAACTGAAAATGATATATCAGTAAGTGACTCAGCTCCTGCCCCTTCATACTTAAGGCTGACATTCCTAAATTCAACTACATTTTCCTTATTATCATTTTGTTTGCTATTGTCAATGCTTTCCACTCCATCAGCCATTCCCGACTTTACGGCAAATACACTGTCAATACGGTTAGCACAAGCTAACGCCTTAGTCACACTAATTACAAGGTTAGCAAGCTTAATAAGCTCTACAAGTATCTGCGACATATAGTTATAAAGCGCTACAACTTGACCTTGCGAGAGCGAACCTTCATTTACTCTTACAGCTCCGGTCCAAAGTAATATAACTATGGCAACATTAATAATAACGTATGTCAATGGGTTCATAAGTCCTGATATCTTACCTACGAACTTTTGTAATTTGTTAAGTTGTTCGTTAGCTGTTTTAAACTCTCTTATTTCATCTTGCTGTTTATTAAATGCTCTTATTACTCTTACACCCGTAAGATTTTGTCTTGTAATTCCAAGCACCTTATCAAGTCCAGCTTGAACATTTTTATACATAGGTCTTGTTGACAAGATAATTCCAAATACTACAATCGCAAGTACTGGTATTGTTGCAACAAATACTAACGCCGCATGAACGTCAATAGTAAATGCCATAACCATTGCACCAAATACAATAAATGGTGAACGTAAAAAAAGTCTTAATACAAGATTGACACCATTTTGAACTTGATTGATGTCACTTGTCATTCTTGTAATAAGTGTTGACGTTCCTATCGTATCCATTTCTGTGAATGAAAAGCCTTGAATGTGTTTAAACAAATGGTGTCTAAGTCCCGTAGCACAACCAACTGCTGCCTTTGCTGAAAAATACTGTGCTGTAATCGAACAAGTAAGTCCTATTATCGCAAGCGCAACTAACATACCACACATTTTTATAATGTAACCACTGTCTTTTCCTGCTATACCAACATCAATAATAGATGCTACAACAAGTGGTACAAATAACTCAAACAATGCTTCAAGCATTTTAAATAAAGGTGCAAATACGCACTCTTTTTTGTACTCCTTTAAATATAACCAAATTCTTTTCATAAAATAATCCTTTCCCATAAGCCAAATTATTGAATTTAGTTTTGATTTGTAACATTTTTATTTCTTATTATCATCACTATCTTCAAGGTTTAATTTAGCCAATTCTTCTCCAGCTTTTGTGTGCATAATAAGATTTTTATTCTTAGGCTGTTTTTCAATGTAATCACTTCTTAACTGTTCCTCTGCCCTTTTTACCTCCTTTTCAAATTCTCTTGATGATATAAGCATACAGCCTTGACCCCTTATTATAATCTGCTCTAACCCGTCAGAAGTTGCGACTTTAACATCATACTTTCTACCGTTTTCATGTGCAAATCTTTCTATATATGCGTCGGCTGTTTCAGCTTCTTTAGTGTATACAACGTGAATATTATGATAATCAATATATTCCGTATCATGCCCCTTTACTCTATAAGCATCAAATACAACGATAAGCTCACACCCCGAAAGTGGTTGATAATTACACATTATATCAAGAAGTCGCCCTCTTGCTCCATCAATATTTACACTAGCCAGTTCGTTTAATTCCTCCCACGCAAATATTACATTATAACCATCAACTAACAGATATTTTTTGTTATTATTTTTATTGTTATTCGCTTTATACACTTCTTTTTGCGTATTATCATTTGAAGTTTGTGAATAATTAAACACTCTCTTACCTGTCGATTTTTTAGACCATTTTCCAGTTCCGTCTTTATCCTTTTTATTTGCGCCGTAAGTCTGCCTTAATATATCGTCAACTTCATCTGTACCAATCCATTCATCAGAAACAGTTCGTGCAGACTCGGCTGATGAGATATTTCTTTTATTGATAGGCGTGTCTATATCTTGCTCACTATTTCGCTTTGTCCTTGCAAAATAGCTTTCAAGGTGCATATACTCCTCAACCTTGTCCCAACTTACATTAAATCCAGAACCATGCGCACAAAAAACAGAGCCTGCTGGCTCATTCAAATCATTTTCTGAATTGTAACCGACCTTACTTATTATCTCATCGGCATTATGACAAGGCTCGTATCCTTTAAATGTACAAAATAGCTTTCCAAGTCCCTTAGTATATGAATTGACTTCTGTTTGATAATCTCTCATATTAATAACAGGAACAATTCCCTTTATAACAGCCATATCTTCTTGTTGCTGTTCTAGTTCAAAAGTTCCGCACATGCGCTCTATATCAGTCATTGCACGCCCTACATTAGCTGTTGGAATTTCAAGTCTATAATTATAATAAGGCTCTAATAAGACTGACTGCGCTTTCTTTAATCCTTGCCTTATCGCTCTATAAGTGGCTTGTCTAAAGTCACCACCTTCTGTATGCTTAAGATGTGCTTTTCCTGCTACAAGTGTTATCTTCATATCAGTTATTGGCGCACCAATCAACACGCCCTTGTGTTCTTTCTCATGGATATGTGTTATTATTAACCTTTGCCAGTTTTTATCTAACATATCCTCGCTACAATCAGCATTTATCTCAATTCCACTTCCACGTTCTGCCGGTTCAAGAAGTAAATGTACTTCTGCATAATGTCTTAACGGCTCGAAATGTCCTATTCCTTCAACCACATTTGAAATAGTTTCTCTATACACTATATTTCCTTGACCAAATTCAACATCAATATTAAATCTTTCTTTTATAATGCTTTTTAATATCTCAATCTGAACTTCGCCCATTATCTGCGCTTGAATTTCTTGAAGACGTTCATCCCATACAATATGAAGCTCCGGTTCTTCTTCTTCTAACTGACGAAGCTTTGGAAGTGCAAGTGCTGTGTCCATTCCATCTGGAAGTATTATTTTATATGTAAGCACTGGTTCAAGAAGCGGCATACCCGACTTACTTTCTATACCAAGCCCATCTCCTGCATGAGTTTCATTAAGTCCCGTAAGAGTACATATTTGACCTGCATACACTTCATTAACTACTTTGAACTTATTGCCAGAATACACTCTTATTTGATTGACCTTTTCTCCAATAACGTCTTTTGTTTTAAGACAACCACCTGTAATCTTAACGTGCGTTAAACGTTCATTTTGCTCATTTCGTGTAATCTTATAAACCTTTGCACCAAACTCGCTCGGATATTCTTTACAGACTGCATACTTTTTAATGCCTCTTAATAACTCGTCTACACCTTCAAGTTTAAGTGCAGAGCCAAAATAGCAAGGAAATACTTTTCTATTTCTTATAGCTTCTGCAATATTTTTTGTTGCTACATTACCATTTTCAAGAAACTCATCTAACAGCACTTCATCGCACATTGCAACACTGTCATAAAATTCTTCTGAATTATTTATAATATTGTTTTCAGTAAAATCAATACAGCCTGTATCTAACTTATTTTTCAATTCTTCAATAAGTCTAGCTTTATTAGTTCCCTTTTGGTCCATTTTGTTGACAAATATAAATACTGGTATTTTATATTGACTAAATAATCTCCAAAGTGTCCTTGTATGCCCCTGCACTCCATCTGCTCCACTGATTACAAGTATCGCATAATCAAGCACTTGCAAGGTTCTTTCCATCTCTGCTGAAAAGTCAACGTGACCGGGAGTATCAAGAAGTGTTACCTGCATTGTACTGTTGTCTTTATTCTTTAAAATATCGCTGTCATTTTCAATATTATTACTTAACTCAAACTCAGCTTGTTTTGAAAATACCGTAATTCCTCTTGCTCTTTCAAGAGAGTATGTATCTAAAAATGTATCTTTATTATCTACACGCCCAATCTTTCTTATTGTGCCTGTAGTATATAGTATTGCTTCTGACAACGTAGTTTTACCAGCATCTACATGTGCCAGAATACCTAATACAATTCTGTTGTTCACTATCATCTTCCTATCTGCCTTATGGCGTTTGTATTATATTCAAAAAATGAACTATAATTCATATTTGAACTAAAGTCCATTAATATACTAACACAATGATGATAGTTATTAAAGACCAATTTTATTGATATAAAATAACTATTAAAAAACATTCTCTGCAATTTCGTTTTAAGCCATCATAAAGGTCTTGTGCAAACAAAGACTTTAACTCGTTGTTTGCATAGACTATTATAGGGTTGTAACATTAAAGAAATTTAGTTTACTTAATGCAACAACCCTATTTTTAATAACTTATTATTCAATTTTAATAACTATAATACTTATTCTTGCAATTCATATATTTTTATTGCTGGCATATATTTATTCATATCACCTACAGCTTCAAACTTATAACTTTTTGTAGCTGTGCTTCCATCATTTTTAGTTACTGTTACCTTTAACACTTGGCTTTGTAGCATTTTATTCATATCCATTACGCCATTTTCATCCCTTTTAGTAATATCACCATAGTCCTGTATTAAAAAGTTCATTCCTTTAATATCCTGCTTATCATAATCCACTTCATATACATTACCTAACTTTTGATATGTATAATACTTTCTCGTTGCTAAATTTAATGTTTGTTGTTGTAAAAGATTATGTGAATAGCAATAAGTACTCCATTTAAATCTATTATCTGAATTAATTTCAGTACCAATAAGCGCAGCAATTTCGTCTGGTAACTCATAATATGATAAAAATACTGTTGTCTTATCATTAAATTCATATTTTACTTTTGCTATATCTTCACCTTCGCATATTATTGGCAGTCTTATCATAACATTTGTTATAGTGTCTAATCTAGCCCAACTTGTCATTTCACCTAATTTATCAATAAGTACTCTGTTGCCATTTTCTATTTTTATAAATTCTTCTTCATCATCAGAAGCATATACTTTCATAGTAAAAATATCTGATACATACGATGAATTACTTGCTTGTGTTACACTTATATTTTCTACATTTTCATTATTAATTGTATTTTCCTTGTTATTTGTTAAAATATCCACAAGCTTTACACTTGTAAGACATATAACTGCTGCTACAGCAATTGACGTTATCTTTGTAATCGTTCTTTTTCTTTTATACTTTTTGTTGTTATCAGCTTCAATTTTTTTATTTAAACTTTTCATTATATTTTCTGTAGATAAATTTAATTCTAATTCCTTTTCAACTCTCATAATTATTCTCCTTTCTGTTTAAATAAGTATTCACAATCTACTTATTCTTATATAATCGCACCATCAAATATATTTTCTCCCATCTTAATTTTTCTAAATGACGAAAACCTCCAATAAGTTCAACAAACTAAAGTCCATAATTCAAAACATATTTTGCAAATTTCTCAAATTAATACGACAGTTGCTACGTTTTTATACAATCACAGCCCTTTACTTGTTATTTATATAAATCTTGCTTATTGCGATACATCTTAACAACTTACTTGATAGCATTAAAATAGCGCTTTACTTTATTACGGCAACGCAACAGTTTTGACTTTATAGTATTTTCATTTATTCCATAGTTAGAACTTATCTCATTTATAGTCATACCATCATAGTGATACTGCATAAATATATCTTTATCTGGACTTTTGAGTGCCCGTATAGCTTCACCAACTTGCTCCATTCGCTCTTTATTTACAACATAATCTTCTGGATTATCATATCTACTTTGAACTATACCCGCACTATTTTCATATACTTGTCTTTCAATATAGTCATCTGAAATATCACTATCTTTTTTATATGTATTATTTTCAAATGGTATAATATTTAATTTACTTTTCTGTCTTAATTTATTAATTGCTTTCTTTTTTGCTATTGAAGCAAGATAAGCTTTCAAATTCCAACTGTCACTATTATCAATATTAATTTTGTCAGCTTGTTTCCATATTGCAAAAAACACATCTGAAACAACTTCTTCAATATCTTCCTTTTCCATAGTGTTTCCAATCTGCCTTACAATAATTGAACCAACGTAATTTTTATATTTTTCAACACATTCTTCATATACTTTTATATCACGTTGCCTTAGTCTCACAAATAACTCCTCATCTGTCTTTAATTGTGTCATTCTCCCACCTCCGTCAAGTCCTTTAATTAATGTCAATACTTACTTCTAAATATATAATCACATATTTTTGGAAAAAGTTGCATAATTTATTAAATATTTTATAAATCTTAATAAAAATACTTCCTCTTTTTACAAATATAAAAAACACACTTTGCAAATTTCTCAAGCTATTTTAACAGTCACTCAATTTCCAATTTGTTGCTTATTGTTTTTATAAAATATAAGCAACAAATAAAAAGACGGAAATAAGAATTAATCTTACTCCGTCTTTTTTATTGCTTCATTATTTCACTTTTAGTTTTGTTGGTTTTTTATTAGGTTTATAGGTTAATTTAATCTATTATTATATTGATAATAATATTCCTGTTTTAATTAATTTTACTTATTATTTAATGACTTTAATACTTCATTAACTGCTGTTCCTACTGTTGAATTATAATAATCCATACCTTCAGAAATAGTCATATATCCTAAAGCTGTCTGAGATATTACATAATTTCTTGCTGTATTGATATCAGTAATATTTTCTGATAAAGCTGTTGTTACAGGAAGCGCAACTTCAACCTGTGAATTGTTAATAAAGAAATCAACACTCTTTTGTGCAAGTTCTGGAATTTGTGCAATACCTGGGTCAGCGCCATTAGGTGTTGCTGTTGAATCTTTATACTTAGCAATTGCAAGTAATGGGTCAATATTGTTGTTCTGCTGCAATGTAGATGGCTTCTCTGGCGATGGAAGTAAATGGAACTCTCCATCTTTATATGTTGATACGCTATCTTCTTTACCTTGTACAGTTACACTTTCAGCAATATTATCCCAATGAGTACCCTTTGCTCCGTATGTCCAAGCTGTCTGACCATCTCCACCATCTAACATAGGTTCAATAAAATACTTAAATGTACCTTCTGGGTTCTTACATTGTGAAGTAATACACCATGTACCTGAAAGTCTTTCTGTATACTTTCCAAGCTCTTTAATAGGCTTTAATTCAATAAGTTCTCCATCGAGTCCTTTAACTTCAAGATTAGTTTTAAGTGTATATGCCCATTTTCCTGCCCAATATGTAAATACACCTGACTCTGATGATGGGTCTGTTGTATAGAATTTATCTCTTGCATTAGCTGTAGAGTTATTAACTGTTTCCTTATCAATTACACCGTCAGCAACACCTCGTCTAATTCTTTCAAGAGCTTCCTCCATACTCTTTTCACTAAAACCATCAACATATTCTCCTGAAGCATTTTGATAGAAAGTATAGTGAGCAGAACCATAAAACTCTGGTAGATAATTAGTATATGGTGCTTCTTTACTAATAAAGCCAGGTGCTGATATTACATAATGACCTTTTGTTTCTTTTAACTTCTTTAAATAACTATAGTATGTTTCAAAATCCATAGTTTTATCTTCCATTTCAGAAGAGTCTATTCCAGCTTCTGTAAGCCATGCCTTTTTAACATAAGTAACACAACCACCACCTCTTGTAGTTGGAAGTCCATACAATGCCTTCTGTCCATCTGAGCCTTGAATAATACAAGAGTCAATTACACTTTGTGATGTACTTGTCATTCTTCCTGAGTTTTTAGGCTCTGAATTATTCCAAGCAGTTGTCATATCCCATAAGAAACCATTTGACGCATACATAGCATAATAATCTGATGACAACTGGACTACATCTGGCATTGTTGTATCTGAATTGAAAGCATTAGCTACAGCATCATAATAACCCGAATGGTCAGGCCTTACCCAGTCGACCTTAAGACCTGTAATACTCTCAAGATAATCATAGAACTGCTGTGCTCCATTAGATACACCCACAACCGTATCTGCCATAACTCTTATTGAGTCAGGCTTTGTTACGCCCTCTTCTGACGATGTAGAATTACTATTGCTACCACCATTACTTCCACAAGCTACAAGACTCATTACAGATGTCAGCGCAAGACCTGTAGCCGCAAGTTTTTTAATACTTTTCTTCATAAATTAAACCCCTTTTCTTTATATTATTTTTCATTCGTTCTCACGTCTAAGTTATCCTATGTATAATATTATACATTTATAAACAACTTTGTTAATAGCATTTTATTAAAGTTTACTAGCATTTCTTGACTTTTATAATTGACTTTTGTAAATGTCTTACTTATAATTGTTTTTATAATAATAGAACGTGTTTTATACAATTGGAGGCACTTATGAAATCAGAATTTAAAATAAAACATGATAACTTTATACTAGAAGACCTTAATAAACCTTTCCTTTGGTATATCACCAATGCTATTAAGCCACTTCCACATCTTCACTATCACATGGAAATTATGTTTGTAATCGAAGGAAGTGTCAATATTATCTTAGACTCTTCTGAAAAGACTTTATATAAAGGAGATATCGCAATAATATTTCCCTATCAAATTCACTATGGCACAAGTTACAATGCAAAGTTGGCTTTTTTTATATTTATGCCCGATATTCTATCTCATATGAAGCATATACTTACACATAGTACACTTAAAAATCCATATATTAATAAACATGAATTATCAGAACTAGCACTTTTTGCTATAGATAATGTTATTGAAATACTTTTATCAGAAAATATTTACTCACAGCAAAATACTACTATTATTGGTATGCTTTATATATTATTAACAGATATTTTTGAAAAAAATGAGTTGCAACCTTATACTTTAAATAAAGATATTGAGTCAATCAAACACATTTTCAAATATATAGATGAAAACTACACTAAAAAAATATCGCTTACTTCTACTGCCGAAGCACTTGGACTTAATCCCTACTACCTTTCAAGGATTTTTTCTAATTATCTTAATATATCATTTAGCGAATATATTACAAATAAAAGGCTTTTAATGGCTCACAATCTTATATGTAGCACTAATAAGACAATTCTTGATATTATGTACGAAACTGGATATAAGAGCGAACGAACTTTCTACAGATGTTTTAAAGAATATTTTAATATGACACCAATGCAGCTAAGAAATACTAATCAAGTCTAATAAATATTATATAATACGCCATGCTAGTATTAATTATGTCGTATTAAGGTATTTAAAAATGTTATTTAAGATATTATAATAAAACCATGCCCAAATCTTTATCACTTTGATTAATTATCTGAACATGGTTTGTATACATTTTTATTCGTCTATAAGTTTTCGGTCTTTCCTAAACTGTCTTGCTGTTATCCCATAATAATTTTTAAAGCTACTTAGAAACTTGCTATTACCAACGTAACCTAACTTTAAGGCTATATCATCGACAGAAAGACTTTCATCCATAAGCATAACTTTTGCCGCAGACATTCTAGCTTCAAGCTTTTTTTGATTAAAGGTCTTGCCATATTCCTTTGAAAGATATCGTTGAGTCTGTCTTTCACTAAAGCCTATTGCCCTTGAAAGCTTTGGAAGAGTCAAATCTGCACAAAAATTCATAAACAAATCATCAATTATAAGGTTGCGCTTATTATTTCTTATTACATCAAGATTGTCGTTAATTTTTTGGTGCAAAACTTCATCTGGCGAAAGTCTTACAGATGTAACAATAAGTAGTCTTAACAGTGAAATAATATTATCATAATAACCTATTTGTTGGTTTTCAAGTTCAAAAAATATATCTTTAAAAATGTTATAAACCTTGTAATTATCATGGCTAATAATAAACGGAGTTTTCTTTAAGGTTCTCATAACACAAATATTTTCAGATGCACCTTCTGGTAGTGTTTGTACAATATTAAAGTAAATACCATATTCACGATATAAGGCATTAGATTTAATACTTTCACTATTACCTTTTTCTATTTTTAATGATGGAAATTGTGCATGACGTACAAATGGACCTGTAATATAAAATGTACCTTTACTAACTGGTATCATTTTATCATCGGTTTCAATTGTAGCATTGCCTGATACAACATAATGAAACTCAAAACAATTATCACCATGATTGTGCATAGGATAAGGTTTGTCTATTATTTCGTTGCTTATTTTATATACTTCGATTATTTCATTTTCAAACTGAAATCTTATGTCTAAACTATCATTAATCATCGCTATACCCCCTCTTTTATTATTTACTATATTAAGCGTTGATTATATTATACAATAAATTTATGTATACTCCAACTATTTTTGACAAAATATTAACATATTTTGAAAAATTAGTGTTAAAATAATATTTAAGAAATGGAGATTATAATATGAATAATGAAAATTTAATTAATCTTTTTCCACTTAATAAATCACTTTCAAATAAAAATAATATGTACTACGACACTCCTGCAAATAATTGGAATGAAGCTCTTCCTATTGGAAATGGAAGGATAGGTGCAATGATTTTTGGCTCATTAGAAAAAGAACAATTCCAACTTAACGAAGACAGTGTATGGTATGGCGGATATCGTGACCGAAATAATCCTGATGCTTTAAAAAATCTCCCCAAAATCAGAGAATTAATCTTAAAGGGAGAAATTACTAAAGCAGAAAAGCTTATGGTAGCTTCTCTTTCTGGCGTTCCTCAAAGTATGCGACTTTATCAGCCACTTGCTGAATTATTTTTAAATTTTGACAACCACAAACACGAAGTTAAAGATTATCATAGACATTTAGACCTTTCTACTGCCATTCACACTGTTTCCTACAAGTTAAATGGCTATTTATACACTCGTGAAACTTTTTCAAGCAATGAAGATAATGTTATGATTATACATCTTACAACTACTAAACCCGATGGAATTACATTTACTACACTGTTAAAACGTGGCAAGTTCTACGATAATATAACTTCACTATCTAATGAAAATGGAGTTTATATGTCAGGCAATCTCGGCGCAGATGGTATGGAATTGGGTGCTATGCTTAAAGTTATCACAGACAACAATTCACAAAAAGTTATTGGTGAACAAATCTGGGTTGACAACGCCAAAGAAGTAACCATATATGTAGACGGAACAACTACTTTTCGTGGTGGAAACAATATATTTTCATATATAGAAAATAATATAAATAAAGCAATTAAATACACTTATAACGAATTAAAATCACGCCACATTTCAAATTATCAAGAATTATATAACAGAGTCAAGCTAAGTTTATCTGATAACAAAAATAATAATTTAACAGCTACTATTAATAATAACCTTATATATGAATTATACTTTAACTTTGGCAGATACCTACTTATATCATGTAGCCGACCCGATTGTCTGCCTGCTAATCTTCAAGGACTGTGGAACAAAGACATGGCCCCTGCTTGGGACAGCAAATATACAATTAATATCAATACTGAAATGAATTACTGGCCTGCTGAAATATGTGCGCTTTCAGAATGTCATAAACCACTCTTTGACTTAATAAAAAGAATGGTTGTTAATGGTCGTATAACTGCGCAAAAAATGTATGGCTGTCGTGGCTTTGTTGCACACCATAACACTGATATATGGGCAGATACTGCCGTTCAAGACTGGTGGGTTCCGGGTTCATACTGGGTAATGGGAGCAGCTTGGCTTTGCACTCATATTTATGCACATTATGAATATACAATGGATATAGATTTCTTAGAAGAATTTTACCCTATTATGCGTGAGTCAGCAATATTTTTTGAAGATTTTCTTATTGAGCATGAAGGTTATCTTAAAACTTGCCCTTCTGTTTCCCCTGAAAATAGATTTATTCTCCCTAATGGTGAGATTGCTTCAAATGGAATTGGCTCAACAATGGATAATCAAATATTAACTGACTTATTTTCTCAATGTATTTCAAGTGCAAAAATACTAAAAAAACCACAAAGCGAAATTGCCGAATACGAAACCATTTTAAATAAACTCCAGCCTACACGCATAGGCAAATATGGTCAGATTATGGAATGGGACAAAGATTATGAAGAACAAGATATGGGACATAGACACATTTCACACCTTTATGGATTACACCCATCTAATCAGATATCAATAGATAAAACACCTGAGCTTGCAAAAGCTGCTATCGTGACACTTGAACGCCGACTTTCACATGGCGGTGGCCACACCGGTTGGAGTCGTGCTTGGATAATAAATGACTATGCCAAACTGTGCATGGGCAATGAAGCATTAAACCACTTAAAACTACTTTTAACTAAGTCAACCTTGCCTAATTTATTTGACAATCATCCACCATTTCAGATAGATGGCAACTTCGGTGCAACTACAGCCATTGCACTTATGCTTGTTCAAAGTACAATAGATACGATAACTCTACTGCCTGCTCTACCAGATGAATGGTGTAATGGTCATGTAAATGGTTTAAAACTTCGTGGTGGACTTACTATTGATATAAGCTGGTCAAATAATATGCTTGACTCATTAACATTATATACTACAAAGAGATATCATGGCTCTATGCTATACAATATACCTTGTAATAAAAATGTTAATGCCAACCACAACATTACTGATATAACAACAAAACAAGACTCCAATACACTTAATAACAACATTAACCATACAGACTTAAATACAACAACCAATGACATATTATCTTTATATAATACATATATAGCAAATAGAAGTCTGCACTCAATACAACTAAATCTATCAAGTAATTGTTCATATTCATTTACAATAAATGATTTTAAAAAGCTAACATAAGCTTAATTTTGCTCTTTAAGCTTAATTCTCTGATTTTTGGAATCTTTTTGTAGCAATACTCTCAATGCAGTTTTTTATAAACTATAATAAACTCATATATTGTATTTTTCAAGTTGTCGAAACAGCTACTAAGCTTTCCTGCAATCTAACTCGTTGTTGGCATAAATAATGGGCTGTCACATTAACGTAATTTCATACAAATATAGAATTATTTATTAATTAAATTCTATATTTAATATAAAATTTTCCTGTTGTGACAGCCCATTATCAATATATTCTATTTTTATATAATACTAATTACTTTCATGCTCAACTGTTGTCTCAATTGTTGTAGCCGCATCATTATATAAACCTGATGTAAAATCAATAAGAAACCAATTCAATGCAACAAGAACTAATGCAAGAACAATTATAACAACAAGTGGTACCCACGAGTTTTTCTTTTTAAAGTTCTTATTTTTCTTAAATGTACTGCTATTAACATTATATCCCATATACTAATTTCTCCATTCTTATCTTAAATTGATACTTATTTTATTTACTACAACAAATTATATTCTATAATTAACATCATTTATTATTTTGCCAATTTTTATTTATCTGAAAAATGAAAAACTCCAATTGCTAAACAAACTCCACTCTAACTATAAGAACATAGTCTTAGCAATCTCAGTTCCCGCCTTTGTAACAAATATCTTATTTATTACATTTTCTATAGCTTCCTTTTGCATGTTATCTTCATATATATTAACAATAAAATCGGCCTCAACAAGTATTTGATAATCAATACCTTGTATATTGTCATATGTATGATGATGCCCTATAAGAAACTTAACTCGCTCAACAAATTCTCTATCAAAATCAAATTCTGTTAAAATATCTTGTGCTACTGCCGGTCCTTCTTGTTCTTGATACTTTCCAGCACTTGAATTATACTTTGCCTCTGCATTTTTGATACCAATATCATGTAATACAGCCGTAACCTCAAGTATACTCTGTTCTCTATCACTCAAACCTTCCAGTTCTCCTATTGTCTTTGCAAATGAATAAACCTTCATAAAATGATTAATTCTTTTCGTATCATTTCCAAAATAATCAATAGCCTTTTTTATAATTAATCCTATATTCATTATACACTCCATTTATCACATTCTAATCTTAGCCTTGAAGTCCCCTAGACTGTCTATCCATATCTTCTACCACGATATCATAGATTTCTCCTAATGTAGCACAATACTCAAGAACTTTCCACGGCTCATTTGTATGATAATGAATTTTTATTAACTCATCATCTCCAACCGCCAATAGACAATCGCCCTTAAAATTATTTGTGAAATACTCATTGATTTCATCTTCATCAAGGTCATGTCCTTCTATTAATAATTGTGTATCATACTTATACTCTAACATATTAAACTCCATTCTATATTCTTAATTATAGTGTCTTGTAAACCATAATTACAAATAGCATATAAAGCTTTAAATTCTTTAAATAATTATAGATTGCAATAATTTACCAATATACATAATTTTATAAAAATAACAACTTTGCAAATTTGTTAATTTAACAGCTTCACTGTATTACCAATTGTTTTTATATAAAACTCAATATTTATTTTAAAACATTTTATTTACAATATCAACTATTTTTATATTGTTGATATCAACAACGAATATATACTCTTTCATTCAATCAAATATATGACAATAACATTTACTATATCAAGTATAAATATAATATCTTCCACATTTACTCTGTTACTACACATATGACAGTTATTAAACTTTGTTGCCTTTAGCCAACTTAGCCCTCGTAGCCTAGATAGTAGAAATTATATATTTGAACAGCAATGATATCCATCGTGAGGTAGAATCTGAAAAAAATGTAGTCAAATCGTTTAACGGACAAAAATCACATATAAGACTAGGCGTATTTGAGACTTTTACCAGTTAAAGCACATCCATGCTCGTAAACTAAAAAAAGAGACTTATAAAAGTCTCTTTAAAATCAAAATTATTAGCAGGGGTGGAGAGAATCGAACTCCCACCAAAGGTTTTGGAGACCCCTATCATACCACTAGACCACACCCCTGTATGAAGGATTATTCCTTCAAAACTGCACATTAAATCTATCTTACATCCTTACCACTTCTGTGATAAC
>OGUD01000140.1_pt1 | contig 69302 bp, 58 predicted proteins | sample 1573671 | NCBI WGS metagenome assembly OGUD01 (sample SAMEA2582065, study PRJEB24529) | metagenome | biome: Human gut stool | place: China | collected 2011 | reverse complement strand
CTTCGTTGTCCGAAGCAAGATGTTCTAAGGACTCTGATAAACATTTTCTATACGTTCGCCACCGAAGAAAAGCATACATCCTTGTATGCATTTCTTCTAAAGCAGCATCCATGCTGCTTTTGGCTGGAAATCAAGCAGAGTCCTAAGAACAACTAAGCTTCTCCCAAAAGTCGGGATATGCATAAATATAACTTGTTATACACAGTTAAGTTTATTGCATGTTTTGCCACAACATCATCATAAGAAGTTCCATATCATACGCATGTATTATGCGTTATAAGGGTATAGTGTGTGAAGTATATGGGTCAGAATTTGGAGGAAATTAATGAAGATAGAAGCATACAGTGAGCAGAAGAAGGCTGCCTCAATATATGAAGAACAGCGCAGACAGGCTGAGGCAATGAAGGGAAGTGTGTCGGGAGCAGCAATTACGCAGGCAGTGTCTTTTACTAAGATCGACAACAGCATGGATTTATTCGGAACAAGCAACTATGCGGATGGAGACGTGGCAGATAAGACTGTTAAGACTGTGGAAGAGTTTACGGACGAGGCGCAGGCTCTTTTGGACAATATGAAAGCAATCACCAATAAGATGGATATAGGTGAGCTTGTAACTATGGATGATGAAGGTGTTGATGTGAATGAGCTGGATACCAAAAAGATTGTTACAGTGGGAGAGCAGATTAGAATAAAGCTTGCTGCAGCAGGAAATGAGCATGTATATACAGGCGATATAGACGAAGCGGATATCAAGCGCATTTACGGAGAAGGAAGCACAGCAGTTATCAAAAAGGTGTTAGATAAGTATAACCTGCCGATGACGGATGACAATGTAAACGAGATACAAAAGGCGGTTGAGACTGCGCATGAATTGAAATCTCCCGATATCGGAACGAAGAGCTATCTTATGAATAATAATATGGTGCCTACTGTTGAGAATCTCTACAAAGCGGAATATGCCTCAGGCAGAGGACAGTCGGACGGAGTGCTTACCGATAAGCAGTGGGACGAGCTAAGACCACAGATAGAGGGAATGCTTGACAAAGCAGGAATAGAAAGCTCGCAGGAGAACTTAGATGAGATGAGGTCGCTTGTGGAGACCGGAACTAGGATAAATGATGAGTCGCTTGAAATCTATAGGCAGACAAAAGAGGCACAGGAGCTTATAGACAGTGTTGGGAATTTTCAGGATAATGAAGATAATATTAACCTGTTCGATGAAGTGATTGCAGATAAAGCGGCGGCTGCGATGGTTGACGGCGACAGGGCAATGCAGGTTAATATATCGGATGAGCCTGTTGCGTGGAAAAAGGCAGCCAAGGCTGTAGACACTCTTGAAAATGTGACAACAGCAGCTCTGCTTGAATTTTTGCAGGGAAATAGTTATGAGAATAACTTAGATGGTCTCTCGCAAGCGGCAGATGAAGCACACGATACACAGGATGACAGTTATCTTAATCCATTGGATTACTATAATCTCCCATCGGATATTGAATTAAATGATGATGGAATACATAAGCTTAGATGCCTTGAGGAGCTGAGACTTAAAATGACATTTGAGTCGGCATATATTCTTGAGAAAAACGGCATCGATGTGAACACACAGGAGCTGTCAAAGCTTGTGGAGGAGCTTAAGAAGCTTGAAGTGCCGGAATATAAAGCAGTTGAAGATAATGAGAACCGGAGCGGATTAGAGGATGACAATGCAGGACTTACACAGGCAGTAAAGGACACAGATGCCACAGATTACAGAAGGTTCATGTATGAGCTTGGCTCATTAAAGGGTGCGCCTGGTGCAGCTATCGGTGATGCGGTTTTAAAGAGGGAAGTAGCCGGAGGAGAAATTGTCTTTGCCGACATCCGGGAATCCGCAGTAAGACTTGAAAGACAATACAAGGAGGCGGGTCAGGCGTATGAGACAATGAGCACACAGATAAGACCTGACCTGGGAGACAAAATCAGCAATGCTGTTGCAGCAGGAACAGAGAATGTATTAAAAGAGCTTGATGAAGATAACACGGAAGAAAACAGAAGAGCTGTAAGGATACTTGCATATAATAATATGGAAGTCACACAGGAGAGGCTTGATAAAGTAAAGAAGATAGATGCTGCTGTAAATAACCTTTTTGACAGAATGACACCGGATATTGCACTTGAGCTGCTGCGTGAAGGAAGCGATGTCATGAACATGGACATAACTGAGCTTGCCAAGGAAGTTGAAGCAAAAAGGCAGCAGAAGGAAGAAGTAAGCACACAGAAATTCTCGGAATATCTGTATGAGCAGGACAAAAAAGGTACAATCTCACAGGAAGACAGGCAGCAGTACATGGCTCTGTATACTATAATCAACAAGCTGACCAAGGATAATGGCAAGGCGGCAGGACAGCTTGTAAATCAGAATATGGATGCTACAATAGGAAATCTTGTGACATCATATATGATAAGTAATGCGGCAGGTATAGAGGCTGGTGCATCGGAGGATGAGACTGAATACAGACAGGGGGCACGCAATAATGCAAAGCTAAGCTATTATAAGGAGCTTCTGTCCGAGCTTTCAAAGCTTCCAAAGCAGGCGGCAGAGCTTGTGACGGAGAACAATCTGCCTCAGACGATAAATAATCTGTCGGCGGCAGGAGCACTCTATTCCGACAATGCTTATTTTTACAAGGAGTTAAAAAAATCAAGTGTCGATGCCGACTTAGAGCGCTTTATGCAGAGCATGGACAGCAAGAAGGAGCTTTTAGAAAGCTATAATGAGCTTTCAGAGAAGCTTAAGGAGGCAATGAACACTGCGGGAGAGGAAGCTAAGCTTCCGGATATAAGTCTTTTAAAGCAGCTGTCAAAGGGAATGACATTCATGAAATCACTTGCAGGTAACAACACATTTTATATTCCTTATGACAGTGAAAACAAGACATGTGCGATAAAGCTGTCAGTGGTTGAGGATTCAGAGTCTTCAGGAAGCTTCACTGTCGATATGGAGGATGAGAACGGAGAGCACATAAGTGTGAGGGCAAGAGTTCAGGATGACGAGATAAATGCATATGTGCTGTCACAGTCAGACTGCAGTGAGATTCTTGAGCAGGTAAGAGAAGGTCTTGCAGGACTTGGATTTTCTAAAGTAAAGCTGTCAACAGCAAAGACAAATCAATTTGGAGAAACTAAAAACGGAACACCATCAGCAGTTGAAACAAGAAAGTTGTTTGCGGCAGCTAAAGTATTTGTGGAAAAATTCCGATAAAATCATCATGAAAAGGATTTCGTGAAAAAAGTGTATATAATTGTGAGCGTGGAGTGCTTAAGTTATATACAGGAAGGATATATAAATGAGAATTAATTGTAACGTATCGGCACTTATCGCCAACACTAATCTGGCTTCATCACAGACAGCCCTTAATAAAGCACTTGAGAGATTATCTTCAGGACTTAAAATCAACTCTGCGGAGGATGATGCAGCGGGACTTGCCATTGCAAATAAGCTGCATACACAGATAAAGGGACTTGATCAGGCTAATAAGAATTCATCCGATGGTATATCTGTTGTTCAGACTGCTGAGAGCGCTTTAAGTGAGACTGAAAGTATTTTACAGAGAATCAACGAGCTTGCTGTTCAGGCTGCCAATGAGACGAACAGTCTAACGGACAGGCAGTCTATACAGCAGGAAATCAATCAGCTTACAGATGAGATAGACAGAATTTCCTCGTCAACAGAGTTCAATACCATGCCTCTGCTTGATGGCACATTAGGAAGAAGATGTTATACTAATGCCGATGATGTATCAACATTTTATGTGAGCTCTGCTGTCAAAGAAGGAGATTATGAACTGGAGATTACAGCAGATGCTACACAGGCATCGGCGGTGGCTGGACTTACTCAGAATCCGGTTGTCACACAGGAAGGAAAGGTTGAGATTAACGGTGCATCAATGAAGGTTGAGCCGGGTGACACATATGATGAGATAATGTCTAAGTTCACTACATTGTGTGATGCAGCTAATCTTAATTTTGATGCAGCATCAGGAAAGATTACTACATATGATTATGGCATATCACAGAATATAGAATATAAGATATCAGATTCACTTGCAAATATATTCTCCATAACCAATGTACAGTCAGGAAGCGATGCGCAGGCGACATTGGGAAATGGATTTAACAATTCAGCTATTATGACATCCAATGGAAGATATATAACAGTTAAAGATTTAGGCGGATTTGAGATGACTGTTGAGGTAGCTCCGAATGCGGTTGCTAACAGTGGACAGGCATCGCTCGACGCAACACAGAAGGTTACAGGAATCGGAACTATGACAGTACAGCTTGGAGCTAATGAGGGACAGGTTCTTGAGGTTGATATACCGGCTGTCAACATACATTCACTTGGACTTGATGATCTCAATGTGTGTACATCATCAGGTGCCGGCGATGCGATAAGCAGAGTTGGAGAAGCCATCAATAAGGTATCGACAGTGCGTTCTACACTTGGTGCATATCAGAACCGACTTGAGAGTGTTGTAACACACCTTGATGAATATAAGGAGAATATAACATCGGCAGTATCAGGAATAGAAGATTCGGATATGGCTGATGAGATGACAGAGTACACGCAGCAGAATGTTATCACACAGGTTGCTACTTCTATGCTTGCACAGGCAAATGAGCGTCCGCAGTCGGTTCTCCAGCTCCTTCAGTAATGTATTTGAGGAGGTTATAAGTTGACTAAATCAGAGATAAATGAATATGCCATGAGAATATCACAGGCTTCGAGAAGTGAGATTATTGTGATAATGTATGAGGTGGCTATAAAGTATATTGATGATGGAGTTTTAGCATTACAAGACGGAAATGTGCAGGAGTTTCGCCATGATATAAAAAAGGCAAAGGCATTTGTCAATGAGCTTGCATCTGCACTTGATTTAAAATATCCGATATCGGGTAATCTGCTGTCATTGTATACATATATGAATAATGTGATGGTAAAGGCTGATATAACCTTGAAGACAGATGACCTGATAAGAGTTAAAGGAATGTTAGACAGACTGCATTCTGCTTTTGTTGAGGTGAGCAGGCAGGACAGCTCACAGCCTATGATGAGGAATGTGCAGCAGGTATACACAGGACTTACCTACTCAAAAAATTCTCTGAATGACAGTTATGCGAGCGTATCTGATTTTAACAGAGGATACAAAGTCTGAATTTAATAGACACATATGCAATGAGCCGGAAGGAGCGCAATAAGGGTTGTCTCTTTCCGGCTTTTTAACAGTCATCATATAATTAAATTCAAAGGTATGGCAAGGGAAAGATTTGCAGCTTTTGCTTTCTCTAAAAGAAATTTGTAGCGAATCTGGGCAGAGTTGACCTGATAGATGCAGCTGTCGATAATGTCGGGGTCGGTTGCATTTTCAAAGCAGGAGTAAGCAGCATCAAGTGCATTCTTGCTCTGTGTAAGCTCAGCAATAAGATATTTCTCGTCATAGCTTAAAAGGCGTTCCGGTTTCTTATCTGTTTTATTTTTCAGCACAACAAACTTTTTTTTCATTTTACACCTTCCATAATTTTCTTGTATAAATTATATCCGCGTTGTGTGTAATTTATACCATTTTATACAAGCTATAATTCGCTGTGTGCATAAGTTTGCAAAAGCTTTGGTTTGAATAATCGGCATAAGTATTGACATAGCAGTCATATAATGCTATATTTCGAGACATAAAAGTTCTTTAGTTATTATTTTAGTTATCAATTCTCAGTTATCGGGATTCTCCGATGTATTTCCAATATGTACGGTGGGGGCCGTAAGGAAAATATTAAGTGTGTTTGTTTCCGGGAGGAGACAGATGGAAAAGGTATGTTGCATTTTAGATTCGGATGAGAAGTTTGCAATCCGTATGTGTACATGCATTAACAGGAAGCATGTATTTCCTTTTATCGTGCAGGCTTTTTCAAAGCTTGAAGAGTACATAAGCTGTGCAATGACTAATCAGGTTGAGCTGCTTTTGGTAGATGAGAGCATGTATGACGATGTGAAGGATATAAGTGCAGGACAGATAATAAGGCTCTGTGAGCAGCCTATGCTGATGGAGGGAGACGATGAGCCTTGCGTTGCCAAGTTTCAGGCAAGTGATAATATAATCCGTGATGTGCTTTACCTGTACAATGGCAGTATTGCTTCAGGGGGCGGAGTGGTGGATGGCAGCAGTGTTAAGACTGTGTGCGTGTATTCGCCGTGTGGGTGTTGCAAGAAGACAACGCTTGCTCTTGCTTTCGCACATATAAAAGGGCAGAAGAAGAGGACATTATATCTTAATTTAGAGGAATTTTCGGTTCTTGGTATGCCGGCTGATTCAGCTACGTTGTCAGATGCGCTGTATTATTACAAGACAATGGAGGTGGCGGGAGAATCAAGGCTGTTGTCCGTGGTAGGACGGATGGATGCATTCGATTATGTGGCACCGGCAGTATGTGCCAAGGACTTAGCAGGCACAGATACAGATACCTTTATCGGGCTTATCGATAAGCTTGCAAGGCTTGGCGAATATGAGCTTGTTGTGGTCGATATGGGAAGTCTTATAAAGGAGCCGTGGGTGTTATTATGCCATGCCGATATGATTTTGTCACCGGCGCCGGATTCCGAATACAAAAAGAAAAGGCAGGAAGAATTTGAAAAGTATATGTATATGTCGGGATATGAAAGTGTCATAGAGAAGCTGATACAGGTTGATTCAACGCATGACGGCGAAATGTACAGGGACGGACAGGTGAATTTTTCACATATCCAGGGCAGCATGCTTGCAAAGGCGGTGACGGACATTGATATCTGATACAGCCGGTGAGATAAAAAAGCGTATATACAGCAGTGTGGAGAGCATGGGCGGGATAGAGGATGAGGAGCTTTATAAGCTTATTGATGAAGTGATGCTTGAAAAGCAATATCGGTCAGGCAGTGTATGGGAGAAGCTTGAGCTCAGACGTGATATTTTTAATTCTATAAAGAGGCTGGATGTTATTCAGGACATTATAGATGATGACAGTGTTACGGAGATTATGATAAATGGTTATAAAGACATATTCATAGAGAGGGGAGGAAAAATTGTCAGATGTGAAAAGCAGTTTGAATCGCGTGAAAAGCTGCTTGATGTAGTGCAGCGGATTGCCGCTAAGTCTAATAAGATTGTCAACGAAGCTACGCCGATAATCGATACAAGGCTTGAGGATGGTTCGAGAGTCAATATTGTGATGAATCCGATTGCAATAGACGGACCTGCGGTGACAATCCGTAAATTTTATAACAGTCCGCTTACAATGGACAGACTTATAGCATTAGGGGCTATAACGGATGAGGCGGCAGATTTTCTAAAAAAGCTTGTCAAGGCACGTTACAATATATTCATTTCAGGTGGAACCGGTTCCGGGAAAACCACCTTCTTAAATGCATTATCGGATTATATTCCCAAAAGTGAAAGAATAATTACAATAGAAGATTCCGCAGAGCTTAAGCTTATCGGAGTAGAGAATCTTGTCAGACTTGAGGCGAGAAATGCCAACATGGAAGGAAAGAATGCCATTACGATAAGAGACATGATAAGGGCAAGCCTCAGAATGCGTCCGAACAGGATTATTGTCGGTGAAGTAAGAGGCGGTGAGGCGCTTGATATGTTACAGGCTATGGGGACAGGACACGATGGTTCGCTGTCAACAGGGCATGCCAACGGTGCGAAAGAATTGATGTTAAGGCTTGAGACAATGGTTCTTATGGCTGTTGACATGCCTGTTGCAGCCATAAGAAACCAGATTGCTGCCGGGGTTGATATTGTCGTTCATTTGGACAGGTTCAGGGATGGAAGCCGTAAGGTTGTGGAAATCTCTGAGATAGCCGGCATAAGTAATGCTTCAGAAAATGGAAATATAGAGTTAAATCAGCTGTACAGATACGATAAGGAGGAGAAGGATGATACCGGAAAAAGCATCGGGAGGCTTAAAAGCACAGGCAATGACCTCATTCATAAGGAAAAGCTTATGTCAATCGAAGCGTAATAGCTTATGGCAGATAACAGCCATCTATGTGCTTGAAGGGATTATCGGAGCGCTTATATTCGGCTTTGTATTTTACAATTCGGTTATCGGTGCTGTGCCGTTGGCATCTTTAATACCGTTTTATGTAAAAAAGAGAGTGGAGATAAAAGATAAAAAGGATAAAGCTAAGCTCCTTGAAGAATTTAAGGAAGGCATGAATGCTGTAGCTGTAGCTTTAAGAGCCGGATATTCCGTGGAGAACGCTTTTATTGAGGCAGGAAAGGAGATGGCTGTAATGTCAGGCGGAAAATCCAAAGTCTGTGATTTTTTTAACTATATAAAAGGTCAGCTCTCCGTAAACAAAAATATAGAAGATGCGCTTGCGGTATTTGCTAATGAGTCGGGCGTTACGGATATTATCTCTTTTTCTGAGGTGTTTACATATGCAAAGCAAAGCGGCGGAAACATGGTTGAGATAATACATGACACAGTCAATACAATAACCCTAAAAGCTGATACAGCCAGAGAAATATCGGTGCTTATAAGTGCAAAACAGCTGGAACAGATAATTATGGACATAGTTCCCATAGGCATTATATTGTATCTGAGAATTACGGCTGACGAACTGATAAGTAAGATGTACGGAAATATGTACGGAATAACGGTTATGACAGTGTGCCTTATTGTGTATGTATGTGCAGTTATTATTTCAATGAAAATTTCGGATATAAAGGTGTAGCTTATGTCAAAAGTCAACAAGCGAGTCATGAATTTAAAATATAACAAAAGAGCACGCATTCTTGCCGCTGTGGCAGTGATTATATGTGTGTCGTCACTCATTGTGCTTGCATTAAAAAGCGATAAGTATGTGTACATAAATGAACTACAGCGCCCGGAGGATAATGAGGGAGCAAGAAAATATGACATTGAGCTGGTTGTAGATGAGTCAGTGGACAATGTGACAGTGTATGTGGAAGCCAAAAAAAGGACGCAGTCGGAGCTTGATGAGATTTTTGCTGAGGCACAAGAAAGCCTGCGTATGGCTTTTTTGGGAGAGAATACGCAGCTTGACTGCATAGCGCAGCCGCTTAATCTGATAAGTGCATTACCGGAATATAATATGCAGGTTGAGTGGTTTATTGAAAATCAGGATGTAATTGACTACTGGGGAGATATCTGGCAGTCAAATGAAGAGAAGTCAACTACAGTCACAGCGATGCTGACATATGAAGGCAGAGTTATGGACGGTGTAAACAATATAAGAGAATATACATATGAGTTAAATATAGTGCCATATAGTGAAGCTCAGATTAGTGAAATGGCTATGGACAGGCTTTTTAGTGACGCAGACAAGGAAAGCGCAGACAGAGACAGAATAGTTCTTCCGGATAATTATGAAGGAAGAAGCATCAAATACCGCAAAAAAGCGGAGAACAGCTTATACAGGCTGTTACTTATTATTCCGGTTATAGCTGCTGTTTTTATTGTTAAGCTGCGCTCTGAAAAAGTTGAAAAGAGTAAAAAGCTTAAAGAGCAGATGATGATGGAATATCCGGAAATCATATCTAAGCTGGCACTTCTTACGGCAGCGGGGATGACACCGTATAATGCGATAACAAGGATTGCGGCGGATGGAAGAGGAGAAGCATACAGAAGGCTTTCCGCTGTGGTGGGAAATATACAGTCAGGGGCTTCGGAGCGTTCACAATATGCGGCATTTGGACAGATATTCGGAATCTATTGTTACAGCAGGCTTGGCTCTATGTTAGAGCAGAATGTGGTAAGAGGAAATGAAAAGCTAAGAGCTATGCTTAAGGATGAATGCCTACAGGCGCTTGAGGATAGAAAGGCGCGTGCAAGAAAAGCCGGAGAGCAGGCAGGAACAAAGATGCTTTTTCCTATGATGCTTATGCTTATCGTAGTGATGGCTGTGATAATGGTTCCGGCATTTAGCAGCATGTAGCGGTTTGCTGCACAACCATTCGGTAATAAATTGTGTTTTGCAATCAACAGTGTACTGATTGAAAGGAGGTGAGGGCATGGAGAATATTTTGTGGAAAGCTTTTTTTGGAATGAAAAAGGCGATAGGAAGAAAAGAGCAGGGAATGGGAGTAATTGAGATAATTCTCATAATAGTTGTACTTATTAGTCTTGTATTAATCTTTAAATCGCAGCTTACAATTCTTGTAAAACAAATTTTCGGAAAGATTTCACAGAGCGCATTAAGCGTATAGAGTTTGGAATTAAGTTTTCAAGCTTGTTATCAGGGCAATATCACAGGAGCTTCTTGAGATATGCAGTAGTATGGAAATTTAATTGTTTTCCGGCTGTATTGTATGTGCAGCCGGATTAAAAGTGGGATGGTGACAGATTGATTGATAAAAATGAATGTGATGGAAGCGTTACTGTATTTGCAGCTATGTCTTTTATGCTTGTGGTTTCAGTGATATGTGTGCTTATCGAAGGCGCAAGATGCCAGGGAGCAAGAGTCATGGTTGCAATGGCAGCGGATATGTCCTTAGACAGTATGTTTGCCGGTTTTGAGAGGGAGCTGCTTGATAAGTACGGAGTTCTCTTGTTTGACGGAGCGGATGGAGGAGATTCCGTCGATGAGAAATATATATCCGATTCGATTATGGAGAGCATGAAAGGGTGCCTTGCGACTGATAAGGGGCTTATTTTCACTAAGGGGACGGATTTTTATGGCATTGAGATAGATGAAGTGAAGGTCACAGGTGTACTTACTGCGGCGGATGCATTCGGGCTTATATGGAGAAAATCCGTAAATGATTATTCAAAGATAGATTATTCAGCCAAGCTTTTAGAGAGTCTGCTGGGAATAGAGCTTGTGGAAAATGAGAGTAAAGTGGTAAAGGAAGCCTCGGATATCTTAGATGACTGCACAGAGCAATTTTCTTCTTTTTATAGCAAATATCTGAGCCTTATAGAGCATGTGGATGGAATTAAGACACAGAGCAATGGTGTCAACTTTGATAAGCTTAAGAGCCGAGGTGTGTATGTTAAGAGCTTAGGACCGGGAGGAAGTTCGCAGGTAACACAGGAAAATATGAGTGTAAGCGATTACCGGATATTTGAGATGGTGGATAAGAATTTAGTTGATATCTTTGCTTTAAGGGACACTTTAATTGGTGATTTTGAGGCAGCAATAAGTGGAGAGCTTGGTTATATAGACAATATTAAGGGTCTTGCATATGTGATAAGAGAATTTTTTAAAGACCTGAAGAATGAGACAGAAAAAGCAATAAATCTGATTGATGATATGAGAGGTGATGAAGAGCTTATATCTGAGAAGATGGCGGCGGCTGTACAATATATTTCTTCAATAGAATCAACAATTAGTGAACAGAGCCTTGAAGGGCTTAAGGACAGTCTTGCCTCGGTTGAGGAAGAGCGTGATAAAGTCTTAAAACGGTTAGGTGATGTTGAAGCGATGTATGAGGTTCTTAAAAGCAACTTAGAGCTTGTGAAGCAGGCCTATGAGCAATGTCCTGATATGGGATTTATCAGGAATGACGGAGTAAATATAGATAAAGCGGAAGAGGCATATTACAGATATCAGGAGGCTTTCATGTATCTTGAAGGATACAGAACGGATTCCTTGTGGCTTGACTATACGGATGTGGCATGCCGTGATGAAGATAAGTCGCTTTTAGGGTGCATATATGACTATTCAATGAATGGACTGCTGTCGCTTGTTCTTCCGGCGGATACCGATTTGTCAGATAAAACCATAGGAAATGAGATGCTTGCGGATTTATATGGTGTTAGAGGAGATAGGGCGGAATATATAGAGGATGAGGCAGCAAATATTATGAATGAGCTGTTGTTTAACCTTTATATTACCGACTGTTTTGAAAATTTTACGGATAATGATAGTGTGGGACTTCTCGATTATGAGCAGGAGTACATAGTGTTCGGAAAAAGTTCGGATAAGGATAATCTTAAGGCTGCTGTATCATCAATTTCTGCAATCAGGTTTGGCTGTAATATGACTTATATTCTTACTGACACTCAAAAAAAGAGTGAAGCATACAAGCTTGCAACGGCGGCACTTGGTTTTACGGGAATGGCAGTGCTTGTAAAAGGACTTCAATATGTGATACTTACGGCATGGGCGCTTGGAGAGACTGTCGTTGACATGAGAATGCTTTTAGCAGGAAAGAAGGTTCCTCTGTTAAAAAAGAAGGGAGAGTGGAAGCTTGAGCTTAACGACCTTATTGCCGGGAAGCTTGATATAGATGAAGAAAAAAAGGATGACAAAAACGACGAAGGAATGGATTACGGACAATATCTTGCTGCTGTGATGCTTTTAAAAGATTCGCAGGATAAAGCATATCGTTCAATGGCTGTGGCAGAAATGTATATGATTTCTAAGGGAGCTTATAATTTCCGGTTGAAAAATTATATATATGGGCTTGAAATTTCTGTTCTATATCATATAGGGGAAGGACAGACAAAGTATACATATAAATGCAGTTACACTTATTAAATATAAGTGATTGCAGACATCTGTTATTAAGTGCTATAGGAGGTGATATAAGATGCCCTTTTCATGTGACAATATAGTTGCATTTATGACAAATAAAAATATAAACGATACAAACACACAAAAAAATAAAGAGAATTTTGATGCGGTAGAAGGTATCCCCCATTATACAAAATACTGCTTTTCACATGGAAGGGCTCCTTATGTCACCTTGAATGCGAGTGTGACGGTGGAAGCTTCACTTGTAATGCCATTGTTCGTATTTGCCATAGTGTCGCTTATCCAGATGATGATACTTATGAACGTGCAGCTTAAGATGCAGTCAGCCTTGTACCATCAGACAATGAAAGCGGCAGGATATTCATTTCTTGCAGAGGCTGTAGAACAGTGTCTTCCCGATGAAATAATGAAGGAGGACTATAGGACTGCTGTGAGCATAGTTGAGAATGGCATAACGGAGCTTCTCGTAAAACATATGGTTATTAATGAGCTGGGTGATGACTTTTTTGAAATGCCATGGATTTGTGGAGGAGAAGAAGGTATCAACGTTATTTTTTCATTAAGTGCGGATGAGCGAGATATAGATGTTATTTTAAGCTATGATTTAAAGCTTATGTATAATTTTTTCGGAATAGGCAGGGTACCTGTTACGGCGAGAGCAGTGTTAAGTAAATGGACCGGAGTGACAAGATTAGATAAAACGGATAGCAGCGAGGAAGATAAAGGCAATGTATATATAACAAAAAGCGGAACGGTCTATCATATTTATAAGGACTGTACTTATCTGTCTGTGAAGCTTACGAAAATAAAATACAGTGACGTGGAGAGTAAAAGGAATGCTTCCGGCGGAAAATATTATCCGTGTTCGGCATGCATAAAAAATATATCAGAACCGGAATATGTATATGTCTCGCAATATGGCGAGTGTTATCATTCTGATGAAAAGTGTAAAAGGATATACCGGAATATAATTGAGGTATCCGCTGACGAGGTAAGCGGCAGAAGCATTTGTTCTAAATGCAGTGACAGAAAGAGCGGGCAGAGTAAGTAGTAGCGGTGCTTACAGTATTCAGGAGGATAGTGTGAAAAATAAGCTTGATAGCTTATTTTCGCACATGCTATTTGTGCCGCAGGCGTCACAAAGTAGCTTTTATCGTGGTCAAAATTTGAGATTTTGCCCACGATTCCTCCGGCAAAAAAGCATTGCCTGCGGAATGGGGATAAAAATGGCTGTATATATAATTACATTTATACTTCTTATTTATGAAAGCATAGTAGATATCAGACAAATGAAGATTGATGTCAGGGCTGCGATTATAGTATTCATATTTGATATTGTGGTCGGATTGACATGCTATGGACGGCATATAGAGTCGATGGCTCTTGGAGCTATTGTAGGAGGATTGCTTATCTTTCTGGCATGGGTTTCAAGACAGAGGATAGGATATGGGGATGGAATTATATTTGTGGTAATCGGAATATGCATGGAACCGTTAGAGTTAATCGGAATTTTATGGTGCTCAACGCTGTTAGCGGGAATATACGGAATGATAAAGATTATAGTGTGCAAAAAGGGAAGGGATTATAAGCTGCCGCTTATTCCTTTTGTGACGGCAGCTTATGCGGCAATGTCCGCAATTACATGATTATATTGTATAAAAGGAGGGATATCACCTGAATAATACAAAATTTGACGGAGGCTACATAACTGTTGAAGCATCGCTGGTATTTCCGCTTATATTTTTTATCATAATCGGACTTATAAAATTCGGCTTTGAAATATATAACCATACAGTGGATGAATGTTTAGGATTATATCTTGAAATAAGAGTTGATAATATCTCAAAAAATTATTTTAACGCACAGACCGGCAATATAGATATTAGGAGGATAGTAAATGATGGATTTGTAAATGTCAGTGATGTAGGAAGTGAAGCAAATAAGCGTTATGCCAATGAAAAAGTGAGCGAATACAGGAATAATATTGTTATAAACACCGAGGAGGACAGCTTTCATATAGATGAGAGAAGGCATTTAAAAAACAGCACAGTTGTAAGATGGATACACATAATAAGAGCGCATGCGGGGAGGATAATCGGAGATGATTGAAGTAGTAAGAGAACTTAACAGAAGTTATTTAAGTATCACTCAGGAAAACGACAATATATATGATTATACCATGAAAATGGTTGAGAATAATTCGGTAGAGGGTCTGCTTGCAGTGAGAAAATCCGTTGTAAACAACAAGACAAGCTATCTGTATGATATATCAGGCTGTATTCCGTTAGAAGAAAAGTATGTAAAAGATGAGTTTGACGGTGATGATATACTGGTTGTGGCTGATTCTGTAAATAAGCTTATTAATACGATGGAGAGATATATGCTCGATATAAATAGTATTATATTTGATATCAAATATATATTCTGCGGAATAAATGATTCATCGTGGAAATATGTGTATAATTCGGAATTGACATCCGATGCGAGAAGCGGAATAAAGAAGCTGTTTGAATATATACTTGGGCATCTTGACCACAGGGACAATAATGCGGTGATTTTAGGTTATGGCATATATAAAAGAATATGCCGTGATGAAATTTTACTTCAAAAAGTGTTCGATAATATTGATGAGCTGATGCAGCTTAGAAGGGAGAAGGCTGACAGAACGGACACAGTTCAATATGAGCTTAACAAGAGGACATATCCGTCTGTTGCACAGACAACGGTGACTGAGGAACATGAAAAAAAGCTTCCGGATAAGAAGTTTATACTGGCGGGAGCAGGCTTGATCGCGGGTGCAGGTGTACTGGCAGGACTTATATGGGGAGCTGTCACGGCAGTGGTTACGGCAATTATCGGGGGAGTGTTGTTTGGCATAGTTTTTATGATTATATTAAAGGGACCGACTTGGGAAAAGATTGTAACAAGCGAGCTTAAGCTTCCTTATGAAACTGAAAATCCTGAAATAAAAGCACATAATGAGACAATCGATATATGGCATTATGAGGCTGTGGAGAATGGCGCAGGCAATAAAGACAGCAAAAAAGACATGGATAAAGGTATGGATGGTGCAACCGTGGTGATAGGAGCACAGGCGCTAAAAAGCCTGCGCCGCATATCAAAATCAGGGCAGGGAATGGACGAATATCTTATCATGGAGGATTCTGTAAGTGTAGGCAGTGGTTCATCAGCAGATATAATAATAAAGGACAGTGGAATAAGCAGGCTTCATGCGCGTATAACAAGAGAAGGAGAGATGTTCTTTATAAAGGATATGAATTCGACAAACGGAACATGGATAAATGAGCGCAGAATCAGCGTATACGAACTGTGCCCTATTAAGAATGGGGATGTTATAAGGCTGGCACGCAGCAGTTTTGAGCTGATTGACACAGTAGAATAATGATGATAAGCTAAGCTTTATGGAGGCTTGGTTTATGAGTTTTGATATATGCTGTAAGGCGATTGAGGCTGCCGGGTTTAGCAGGCTTAGAGAGCAGAATGGCTCGGTTAATATATACTGCTGTTACAGGAATGAGCGTATGAATGTTGTATTTGTGTGGAATGAGCCGGCGATAGCAGGTGTTTCTCCTGATATGCTCGATGAAAGCAATAAGAATATAGTAGCTTTTTTTGCTGGGAAGGGTGTATTTAACTGTATGCTGTTAAATATCATATGCACATACAATACTTCCATGTCAAAGAGAAATACGAAGTCAAGGTTTCCTGTATGGTTTGTGGATGAAGTGACAGGAAGGCTTATAATATATGAGAACCAGCCAGAGGATTTTGCAGGGCTCAGGCAGCAGATAGAGGAATTTTTTGATGCGGGTGATATAAGCGGAGCTGATATTACAGGAGCTAAAAAGAGGAAGACCGGAAAAAATATGACACGCAGGAATGTTTATCCGGCATATATTAATTGGCTTATAATTGTTGTTAATATAGTAACTTTTGTGATAATGGAGTTAGACGGAAATACTTCGGATACATCATATATGCTTTCACATGGCGCGTTAAATGTACAGCTTGTGCTTGAAAAAGGGGAATATTACAGAATATTTACTTCCATGTTCATGCATGCGGGTTTTTCGCATATTTTTAACAATATGCTTGTCTTGTTTTTTGCAGGTGATAATTTAGAGAGAGCAGCAGGGCATGTAAAATATTTTATAATGTATATTGCGGGCGGCCTGCTTGCAAATATTGCTGCGCTGATTTACTATAATATAGCGGATATAAATGTATGCTGTGTGGGTGCTTCAGGAGCAATATTTTCAGTTGTCGGTGCGCTGTTCTATATTGTGCTTGTCAATAAGGGACATCTTGAGAACTTATCGGCATCGAAGCTTGGAGTGTTTATTGTGATGAGTATATATCTCGGACTTAGAAGTGCCACAACAAGCAACAGTGCACATATAGGAGGTCTGATAGCAGGATTTGTTCTGGCTGCACTTATTTATAAAAAAGAGAAATCCCATTAACCTTTTGGGATGAGTTGAACTCTTTTGTACGGTGTTTGGGACAGGCTTAGTACCGGATAGAGATGCGAAGCGCCGATTTTAAATGGCAGGAAGCGGATTGCGGATATCATTTACAAAAAAGAAAGGAATAAGCTTATGAATGTAAATATATATTACGGAGGACGAGGCCTTGTCGATGATCCTACCGTGACAGTGCTTAATAAAATTACAGATGTGCTTAATGAACTCAGAGTTAATGTGGAAAAGTATAATCTTTTTGAACTTAAGAATTCTATAACAACACTTCCACAGACGTTAAAGGATGCGGATGCGGTTATCTTAGCGAGTACAGTGGAGTGGTTCGGAATCGGAGGATACATGACGCAGTTTCTTGATGCCTGCTGGCTGTATGCCGATAAATCAATGATAGAGAAGATATATATGTTCCCTATAGTTATGTCGAGAGCGTCCGGAGAGAAAGAGGCATCAATGTCTCTGTCAAATGCATGGGAGCTGTTAGGCGGTCAGAGCTGTAATGGACTTTCGGGATATGTGGCAGACCCGGTTGAATTTGAGCTTAATCCTGAATATCAGAGTATATTCGAGAAGAAGGCAGAAGAAATATACAGAACAGTATCGCAGAAAGTAAAGACACTTCCGTCAAGCAATAATGCGATAAAGAGCAATATAGTCAGTGACACAATGAGGCTGACACCTCAGGAGTCGGAGCAGCTTTCTAAATATGCATCGGATGATACATATATCAAGAAGCAGAAGGAAGATATTGAAGAGCTCGCAAGCATGTTCAGAAACCTTATGAGCGATGAGGATAAGGGCGGCATTGAAAGGTATGCTAAGCTGTTTAACGATAATTTTGTTCCTCAGAGTGATTTTAAGGCAAGCTATGTAATCAATATCAGTGATAAGAAAAAGACGATGATTATAGAGATAGACAATAGAAATATTGATTGCAGATTCGGTCAGAAGGATGATGCGGAAGTTACATGCCGCCTAGACAATGCAGTTCTTGAAAAGATTGTTCAGGGAAACCAGACTTTTCAAGGGGCTTTCATGTCAGGCAGCATGACTGCAAAGGGAAACTTTAAGAATATAAGAATGCTTGATCAGTGCTTTAAATTTTAGTTAAACCTGTAGTTATTGTAAAGCATGTGAAGCCGTCCGCATGGTGCCAATACAGTTTTCCGTTCATTGCATCTGCTGTCTCAGAGACGATTGCAAGACCGAGTCCGAGATGCTCCTGCTTGTCAGTGCAAAAAGGCAGTAAAATAGTATCAGCGATATCAGGTGACGGACATTCTCCGTGGTTTTGTACGGATATACTTATATTGTAATCGTTGATTGAGCTTATTGTTATGGTAATCGGTGTGGAAAAGTCGGAAGCTTCTATGGCGTTTGAAATAAGGCAGCCAACAGCATTGATCAGCCGTGATGTGTCAATGTAGACGTAAACATCATCAGGAGAATATAAAATATCAATATTATTGAAAAAATCGCTATAATTATTTGATATATAATCGTCAAGCATTAATTTAAAATCAGATATTCGGACTTCGCAGGGGGAGATTGCAGCAGCATACCGAAAAAGAGCTATATCATTGAAGGCTTTTACAAGGCTTTTTATATCGCTGCCCATTGTTACAAAGCGGGGAATATTATTGAACTGAGGTTTGGTAATCTTAAGGAGCTGGTATGAACCGCTGAGCAGTGTAACTATATTGCGTAAATCGTGGCAGCCCTTTTTGAGAAGCTCTTTGTGTTCGGCTTCGCGGCGCTCAAAAAAATCGTATGCTTCAGGGTCTTCGTTTTTTAATCGGGAAAGAATTTGTTTATCGCTATCAGATAACATAATGTCACCTCGTTTGAAATAAATAGTTGTATATAAATAAACATATAACATAAAAGGAGAAATTTCAAGATGAAAAAAGATGATTGTATTTTTTGTAAGATTGCGGCAGGAGAGATTCCGTCTTCAACAGTTTATGAGGATGAGAATTTCAGAGCTATCCTTGACCTTGGCCCGGCAGCAAAGGGACACACACTTGTTATCCCTAAGGACCATTCGGAGAATTTATTGGATGTAAGTCCGGAGACTGCAAAGAAGGCTTTGTCTGTGATTTCAAAGACTGCCAATGCGATAAAGGATGCAATGGGCTGTGATGGAATCAATGTTGTACAGAACAATGGAGAGGCAGCAGGACAGACAGTCATGCACCTTCATTTCCATATTATTCCAAGATACAACAATGACAATGTAAATATAGGCTGGCAGCCGATGAAGCCATCAACTGATGAACTTGCAGCGACTGCCGAGCTTATTAAAGCGAAGCTTCACTGATAAGTGAAACTATCTGGTTGATTGAATCATTTCCGGCTGATTTTTTCATGCAGTCTATATATTGTGCACGTTTTTCATACAACTCACATATAGACAGGTAGAGCGACTCGTTAGTCATCTCATCTTCTGAAAGAACCATGGAAAATCCCTGCTTTTTAAATGATTCTGCATTGAGAATCTGATCTCCTCTGCTGGCACCTGCCGGCAGTGGGATGAGAAGGTTCGGCTTGTTGAGTGAGAGAAGTTCAAAAATGGCATTTGCACCGGCGCGTGAGACAACAACGTCTGCCGCTGCAAAGAGGTCTTTTAATTCCTTGTCTATGTACTCGAATTGATAGTATCCGGTAGTTGAATAGAAGCTCTCGTCAACCTTGCCTTTTCCGCAAAGGTGGACAATCTGAAATTTTTCGAGCAGACTTGGTAAAATTGAACGCACAGCTTCGTTTACATGCTGCGCACCGAGACTTCCGCCGATTACCATTATTACAGGCTTATTTGATGTAAAATGGCATAGATCAAGTCCGGTCTGACGGTCTCCCTTGCTGAGCTCAGCTCGTATAGGTGTTCCTGTAAGAACGCCCTTACCATCAGGTATCATTGCAACTGTTTCGGGAAAGTTGCAGCACACTTTAGATGCATAAGGAATACATATCTTGTTGGCAAGACCCGGTGTCATATCTGATTCATGGATTATGACAGGAATGTGCTGCCTGTGTGCGGCAAGCACTACCGGAACGGATACGAAGCCGCCCTTTGAGAACACTACATCGGGCTTTAATTTTTTAATTAGCTTTTTTGCTTCAAAACAGCCCTTGATAACTCTGAATGGGTCTGTAAAATTCTTTAAATCAAAATATCGTCTGAGCTTTCCTGTTGCTATTCCGTAATAAGGTACATTCTGTTCTGTAATCAGCTTTTTTTCTATACCATTGTATGAGCCGATGTAGGCTATATCATAGCCTTTTTTGCGAAGCAAAGGAAGCATGGCTATATTCGGTGTTACATGACCGGCGGTACCGCCACCGGTAAGAAGTAATTTTTTCATGATAAACTCCATCAAAATTCTATAGCAGATATTTACTGTATTGCCTGCTTGAGAGCTTTTGCGAGCTGGTCAGGGCATGAAGTTTCGCGGATACCGCATCTGATACCATCTAAGCGGCTGATGGCATCTGATACCTTCATTCCGGCAACAAGAGCGGCAACTCCCTGTGTATTTCCGGAGCAGCCGCCTGTAAACTTAACAGACTTGATTACATCTCCGTCTAATTCGATATCGATTTGCTTGGAACAAACACCTGTTGGTTTGTATATCATAACATATTCTCCTATTCTTTGTTTTATACTATATGCAGAAAAAATTTCCACATATTATTATATCATAACAATGGCGCAACAGACAATCAAGTGTTATAATTAACAAAAAATAATTCAGCGGAGGAAATGTTTTATATGATAGGTATTATTGGAGCAATGGAGGAAGAAGTTAAGGCACTTGCGGATATGATGAGCAGTGTTAATACGGCAACGGTTGCGGGAATGGTCTTTAAGAAGGGACAGCTAAAGGGAAAGGATGTTGTTGTAGTAAGAAGCGGAATCGGCAAGGTTAATGCGGCAGTGTGTACGCAGATACTTGCGGATAAATATAATGTTGACTGCGTAATCAATACAGGTGTAGCAGGTTCTCTGAAAAACGAGATTAATATAGGTGATATTGTTGTATCAAGCGATGCAGTGCAGCATGATATGGATGCAACAGGCTTTGGTTATGCGATGGGTGTGATTCCAAGAATGCCTGTGTCCGTGTTTAAGGCTGACAGAAAGCTCATAGACGCTGCCAAGGCTGCATGCAGTGAAGCAGTACCGGAAATAGGTGTGTTTGAGGGAAGAGTTGTAAGCGGGGACCAGTTTATAACAGATAAGGATACCAAGAAGAGGCTTGTTGAGACTTTTGAGGCATATTGTACTGAGATGGAAGGAGCAGCCATCGCACAGGCAGCATATCTTAACAATATTCCGTTTCTTGTAATTCGCGCCATTTCGGACAAGGCAGACGACAGTGCGTCAATGGATTACGGCGAATTTGAGCGCAAGGCGATTGAACATTCGGTACTTCTTATGGAGAATCTTGTACAGAGAATATAGAGTCGTTTTATAATGAATTTTGTTGATAATTGGAGCATAAATTCCTCCACGAAAACGCAGGGAACATAGTACAATTTTTATAATGTATTTTATGTTATTCAGGGGGGATTCTATGCAGAATTTTGTATCTATTATGGGGGAGAACGCTTTTGCTATCATAATTGCGGTCATGGGCTTTTTCGGATGCCTTTCTTTTGGACTGGCAGGGAAAGGGATGAGCGTACTGTACAATGAAACGCTTGTCATGACAAGCTCTAACCATCCGTTCATAAAGCAGATAAAGCTGCGCCGTGAGAACGGAATGCGGATAAATACCAGCATACACAACACATATATTTTCGTACTCAAAAATATGGAGCGGTACAAGTATCTTAATCTGTCAATTGATGAGTATGTGAAGACAGCATGGCTTATCAGGCTCATATGCGTGATGTTAGGTCTTATAAGTGGCATTATAAAGGAAAATATGTGGTATACGGCTTACGGCTGTGTATGTGCTATTGCTGTGTCATGTGTTGGAAGGATAGAGGATGTTGAGCAGAAGAAACAGAGAGTGGTCGTAAATATTGTTGATTATTTTGACAATGTTCTTACTGCCGACAGAGTGAGCGGAGAAGCTGCAAGATGCGGCATGGATGATGATGACAGAGCCAAAAAGATAATGGAAGACGGAGTAAATTCGTCTGAGAGTTATGCATACAAGGCAGACGGCAAAGAACAGCCTTATATGAATGATTATGGAGAAAAGCCCCCGGTTATAAGCGATGAACAGAGGAAGCTTATCGAGGATGTGCTAAGAGAGTATCTTGCATAGAATGATATCAGGGTCAAAAGGTCAAAAAGCCGTTCGTGCTTGCACGATTAGGCTTTTGAACTTGGGACCCGCAAAACATGAGGAAGCAGCGATTTACGCAGTAAATCAGCGGATTCCGAATGTTTTAGAATTGCGCGAGCTGTTTTACAGCGGAGCAATTCGAGGATATCAAATGAGGGGCAAAATACATTTTGACCCTCATATCATAGAATTATAGTAGTACTTTTGATTTATAAAATAAAAGAGATGTGAAGCATCGATTTTATATGAGAAAAATCAAAAACGAATTGCGAATATAATTGACAAATGACAGGAGGAATATGTGATGTGGAGAAAAATCTATAATGCAATATGGGCGGACAAAGCCAAAAGAACAGCATTGCTCACAATCCTTATTGCGTTGATTGTGTCCGGCACAGCGCTTGCAGTAGTAAGTGCTATCGGAAAAAATAAGCCGGTGCAGAGTACGCCAGGTGAGCAGACACAGATTGAATCAGAAGCTTCGAATCTGCCACAGGAGAGTGGGCAGGCTGCCGGTTTAGAGAAAGAAACCGGACAAATTGAGGCAGATGGGCAGACCGAACAATCAGGCGAACAGTATGAAAAGCCGGATGAGACGGAACTTGCAGCACAGGAGACTTCAAAAGGAACAGCCGGGGAAAATTCCTCACAGGCGGCAAATGATACACAGTCTGCCACAGCCGGAGAGGAGAGTACCTCCGATGTGACAGAGAGTGCACCACGGGAGAATCTTCCGCATGAGGATGGGGAGCAAAAAGAGCAGTATGCGGTTAATTTTGTCACGCAGAACGGAAGCGTACTTAAGACAAAGTATGTTGAGCAGGGGACTAAGATAAAGAGTTTTTCCACACCTTACAATGAAGGGAATATCTTTCTTGGATGGTACTATGATGATGCTTTTACAAGTCCGGTTATGGAGGATGACAGTGTAAATAACGACTTAACATTATATGCGGCATATAAGACAGCCGAGCAGCTAGAGCCTGTGGAAAATATAGTTTTTACCGCAGAGGAGAATGTAGACGGCAGGAATTTTACTGTTACAGTTGTCACAGACGATAAGAAGTTAGATGCAGAGGGAGTGCGTGCAGCTTTAGATGTCAAGAACCTTACTGACCCTGAGCAGACAGACATTGTCGATGTGACAGGTGCGGATGGAGTCTATGTTATCACAGGAAAGACTCCTAAGATAGAAAACAATTCATCAATGACAGTTCCAGGCTTTGAAGATGGCTGTACATATAGAATTGCACTCACTGATTCGAGACTCAACTTCAAAGACCAGCCTGATACAGTGAGGGAATATAATTTTACTACAACTAAAAATGAAGTGTTGAATGTATCACTTGACAGTGACATTGTGTATATACCGTTAAGCGATTTAAAGAATATAGTTAATGATGGTGAGCAGGTCGATACACTGAGCATAGCACTTTACAAGGCAGATAAAAATGGGACCTTAGGACCGGCAGAGCTTACACAGGGTGAGTTTGATTATGATAAAGGAACATTGAATGTAGGGGATGTAGTATCAATATATGCCGGGTTAAGGCCTGACCTTAGAACACTTGATACACCGGATGAGGATAACGGAGATATCGCATATATCGAGATAACAGGTAAGAAGAATGGCAGGTACAGTTATAAAAATGCTGCTCCTGAGGATGTAATTTTTACACCGGATATCCTGCCTGTATCCAGTGCAGTTTTAAAAAGCGGTACAGATGAAAAGCTTACAGTTGAGAACAAGGTACTTGACTATTCGGCAGATGTGTATGAGAATATCGGACTTGACAGCCAGACAACGGTTGATGCAGGAGATTATATAGCTTTTTACAGTGGTATATTCGGAATTTCCGAAGGGGAAAATGCTGCCGTCATAGAAAAATACGGAATGGTAACAGCAGTTACCCAAAATGATAATGATACTACCACGATTGAATATGAGACGGTTGAGTTTGAGGAAGTAGTAAGGACCATGGATATCTATGCGAGCCAGCAGATGTCCGGAGCAGAGATGATTGAAGGCGTGGATATCGCATCAATCGAGAAAGCGATTGAGCAGCAGGCTGTGGAGAGCGGATTTGCAGACGAAGCAGCACAGTATCTTGCATCCTTGGCACTTGCGACAGATAATTTTACGAAGCTTCAGGATAACATGAATCTTGAAGATTATAAGGTTATCCTTGAGGACGGAAGTACAATATTGCCGGAAGAGTTACAGCTTATGTCATCCGATATATCGGTTGAATGTGAGCTTGAGGACGGATATCCGAAGGCGACAATCAGCACCACACCTAAGAATCTTTCACAGGCAGAAGGTTCTGCCGCAAGAGATAATGGACTCAGTGTGGAGCTTGAGGTCAAGGCTAAGATTACAATGGGCAAGAAGGGCTCTGAAAATCAGGTTGAGATAACTGTGAGCGGTAAGTTTACTGAGGAAGTCGGGCTTGACCTCGGAGTGAGCAGCAAGGCAGTCTGGAAGGTATGGGGAATATTCCCTTACATTGCAGAGTACCGTGTGACAGCCAATATTGATGTGCTAAATTATACAGGTATTGAAGTGAGTGCCGTAATGGTCACTAACAGCAGTGATGATGACGATGACAAGGATGGATTTGATACAGCGCTTGATATAGCAGACCAGATTAAAGAGCTTATAGAGCAGGCGAAGGATGATGGCGAGGATGAAAATTCCGAGGATAATGCAAGCAGGCTTGTCAAGCGTTACAGCGATATGATGGATGAGGAATCCGACTGGATAAAGCTTTTTGAGCAGAATATAATCAATCAGGAAAAGCTTTTACCTCCATGTTTTCCTATTATTGCCGTCAGCCTTGAAGTGGATTTTGTTGTGAAGGTTGATGCCTGTGTCGCAGTAGGCTTTGATTTTGATTATATAACAGGTAAGCGTTATACTTATACGATAGATGTATTTGCCGGAAATGTATATAACGATACGGTACAGCTTATCGAAGATGCTTATGAGTTCGATTTCTATGTAATGGGCAGACTTGCCGTGAGAGCGGGGCTTGAGTTTGAATTCAAGGTAGGAGTATTCTCGACTAAAATAGCATCGGTTGGCTTTGTTGCGAAGGCGGGAGCATACACCAAGCTGTGGGGATATTTCTATTATGAACTTAAATACACGCAAAGCCTTGGAAAGAGCCAGCAGTATTGTGGAGCATTGTTGATAGATGTTGGTGCTTATCTGGATGTGGCACTTAAAGCACAGGCGATTAACGACCGGTATACAGCAATGTATACACTTATCGACAAGGAATGGTCACTGTGGTCTGTCGGAAACAGGGACAGCATACTTGATTTTACGACAGCTCAGGATGACATGCCATATATGAAGATGAAACAGCATGTCCGTTCGGTGGTAGTGCCTGACAGTGTATTTGACCTTACATATCTTGACCTTGTTGAGGGCGGTGAGGCTCATGCGGTATATGATGATTATTATGACCCTGTGAAGCCTGAAAGCAGCAGAAACAGAAATAATTTTGATATAGTGTTGACTAATGACAAGTTTTCTTATGACCCGCAGACAAACACTATAACGGTAACACCTGATAAGGATGATAAGAAGCTTGAGGGTGAAATGATTATAACATGGAACAGATATCCGCTTGCATTTTCATCTAAGCCGATACAGAGAAGACTTTCACTATATTGGGACAATTTACGGGATGGATATGTTATAGTTCCATATACCAACGGAGGAAGCTATATTGGTATTATCAATGCAGCATTTGAAAAGAAGATAGATAAACCGGCAGACCCGGTAAAGATGGGTTATGATTTTGCGGGATGGTATGAGGATGAGGAGTGTACGCAGGCTTATGAGTTCCCTGAGCTTATGCCGGCACAGGATACGAATATATTTGCAAAATGGACACCTTCCGATAACACAGCTTACTGTGTAGAGCACTATAGAGAGCAGATAGTCTCAGGAGAGTATGAGCTTGCCGAGTATGAAAGCTTTACAGGAACTACGGACAGCTATGTGACGCCGGAAGTCAAGTCGTATGAGGGATATAATTCACCTGCGTCACAGGAGATAAGAATAGAGGCGGACGGAAGTACGGTTCTTCGTTATTATTATCCGCTTGAATGGCATACAGTCACATTTAAGGATGGTGAAGCAGGGGACGCAAGCGTAAGCTATGAGCTTAAATACGGTGCAGCGATTGTTCCTCCTATGGTTGCGGCAGATGGCTATACGTTTATCGGATGGGATAAGGAAGTAGCTTCGACTATGGGAACAGAGGATGTAGTATATACAGCACAGTGGAGTAAGAATCCGGATACACAGTACAGAGTTGAGTACTATGTGCAGGATATCGATGGAACATACAGGCTCAAGGATATGTTCACCGCACAGGGATATACAGGCTCGGAAATTACTGCTGACAGCTTAAGAAAGACTTTGCTTGAAGGTGAAACTGCTGCTGATGAAGTATTCTGTGTAGACGGCGGAATTGTATTCGAGAATATGACTGTGCTTGGAATGGCATGCGATACAGTCAATGTGGCACCGGATGGAAAGATGATAATTAAAGTCAACTACAGACGTGAAAAGTATTCGTATACATTTGATTACGGATATGATGATAAGGTTATCACAGCCGATACATGCTATGAGGGTGCGCTAAACATACCTGAGAATGTTACAAGAGACGGATATATATTTGCAGGATGGAGCCTGGATGGAAAAAATTCTGTTAAGGTAAACAGTGTTATGGGAAAAGAGGACATTGTATACCATGCACTGTGGACACCTGTCACATATACAGTATATTTTGACGGTAATTCCAAATACGCACAAGGAGATATGGAGGATATCTCACTCACATATGATGAGCCGGTAACTCTAACGGCCAATGCATTCGTGCGTGACAATTATGTGTTTGGCGGATGGAGCCTCACAAAGGATGGCGAAGTGCGTTATACCGATTCTGAGAATGTCAAGAATCTTTCTAATGTGGACGGCAGCACAGTAACATTGTATGCGGTGTGGGTTCCGGAGGAATACAAGATTACATACGAGAACCTGTATGATGGTGTCAATGCTAATGTTGGTTCGTATAACATTGAAAGTGAGACAATCGTACTGAAAGCTGCGGTTAGAGCAGGTTATGTATTTGCAGGCTGGTATGATAATCAGGAATTTACAGGTGATGTAGTTGATAAGATAGAAAATGGAAGTATCGGAAATCGTGTCCTCTATGCGAGCTGGAGCCCTGCAACGGATACGAGATATCGTGTAGAGCATTATCTACAGCAGCTTGATGGCAGCTATGCGCTTGACAGTACGGATGTACTCACAGGTGTTACAGAGGATATTGTTACACCACAGACTAAGGACTATGCAGGATTTACCGCTCCAAAGCAGCAGACACTTGAAATCACAGCGGACGGAAATGCTGTGTTAAGATATGAGTATACCAGAAACAGCTATACAATCACATTCGATGCAACGGAAGGTACGCTTGAAGGCGATGACTCTATAACAGCATTGTACGGTGCAGAGATAACACCTCCTTTGGCATCAAGAGAAGGCTACGGCTTTGCCGGCTGGTATGATGGTGATGCGAGATTCGATGTGAGGACGATGCCTTCAAAGGACATGGAGCTTACCGCGGCATGGAAGGCAGGTGAGTATGGATATACAGTAAATTATTACCAGCAGAATGTGGATGGTTCAGATAATTACACACTTGCAGTGAGTGTACACGATACAGCACCTATGGACAGTGATGTTGAGGCTTTACAGGAAAGCTTCGAGGGATTTACGGCTTTCGATGATGTAAAGACAATCAGAATCGGCACAGATGAAGATAAGAATGTAGCAGATTACTATTACACAAGAAATCAGTACAATCTTAGCTGGAATCTTTCAGGTGGTGTGGCAGATAATTATACATCCGGAATGGTTTACTATGATGCGAAGATTACGGCACCGGTACCAGTGATAGAAGGATATTCATATGAATGGGATAAAGAACTGTTTACGAATATGCCTGCACAGGATATCGAGTATACGGCGACATGGAAAGCTGACAGCTACATTATTACTTTTGACTTAAACGGAGGAAGCATAGACGGCGATACAAGCAAAAATGTAGTATTTGATGATGTCTATGGAGAACTTCCGAATCCTTCTAAGAAGGGGTGTATATTTGACGGATGGTTTACAAAGCCTCAGACAGATTCTGATGAAGGCATACAGATAGCAGAAGATACAGTTGTAAAGACTGCACAGAATCATGTTCTCTATGCACACTACACACCTATTGAGTATACGATTTTGTATGGAAATGTGGATGGTGCAGAAAACAGTAATCCGGATTCCTACAATGTCACAACAGGAAGAATAGAGTTAAAGCCGGCAAAGAAGACAGGATATACCTTTGAAGGCTGGTATTACGACAAGGAATGTGAAAGCAGCCCCGTTGAGGTGATAGCTGCGGCAAGCACAGGTGACAGAGAACTTTTTGCCAAGTGGAAGGAAAACAGCTATAAGGTTGTATTCCATTCTAATAATGGAGGTGATATCACAAGTGAGCAGAGCTTCACATACACTGAGAGCAAGGCACTTAATACGAACAGCTTTACGAAGAAAGAATACCTGTTCACAGGCTGGTCATTGAAGGCAGGACAGGATGCGGTGTACGCAGATGGTGAGGTTGTTTCGCAGCTTGTGCCGGATGATAATGGTATAATTCATCTGTATGCAGTATGGACACCTGTAAGATACCGCATAATATATGCAAATATGGATGGGGTACAGAATGCATCTGAAAATCCTGACAGCTTCACAGTTGAGGATGATTTACTTACACTCTATGAACCAGCCAAGGCAGGATATACATTTGAAGGATGGTATACTGATGACGCATATAATAATAAAGTGACAGCGCCGATAAAACTTAAGGTAGGATACGAGCCGATATTCTATGCAAAGTGGTCAGTAAATTCTTATGTTATCACTTTTGACAGCTGTCTGGGTGATTCTGTTCCTACAGAGACTCTTGATATGATATATGATACAGCTAAGAATCTTACGCTTATTTCGGATATGGATGGCTTTGGAAGAACAGGATATACCTTTGAAGGCTGGGCACTTGAAAAGAACGGCGAGCCTGTATACAGCGATGGAGCTACAGTGAAGAACCTTGCAGAATATGGAAACATCAATCTGTATGCGGTGTGGACGCTGAACGTATTTAGTATCAGCTATGATGCGGGAGCCGGAGCAGTATCGAATGACAATCCTGCAAGCTACAGCATTGAGGACAATGATATTACGCTCAATGCACCTGAAGCTAAGGAGGGTTATAAGTTCCTTGGCTGGTATGAAGGGGATGTCCTTGTATCGGAGATTGTGAAGGGAACACAGAAGGATTATAACCTGACAGCAAAGTGGGAACATGGAGGAATCTTTACTCTTTCACTTGAAGGCGAGGAGGCAATAACACTCAATGACGGCTCAACAGGAACAAGGTTTACTTACAAAGTAATAAGGACTCTTCCTGAGGGTACACAGGCGATATCTAATCCGATATATGTATACTATAGAACTATAAATGGCACAGCGTACGGCTCAACGGTTGACATTGACGTAGCTCTTGATAAGTATCATTTCAAGCATGTCGGTGGAGAGAATGTCTATCTGACATTCGCATCCGGTGATATGGAGAAGACCTTCACTGTTGAAGAGTGGGGAACCGAGACTACAGCGGATGCAGCGGCAAGCTTTAATATCAATAATACCGACAGATATTATGATGTGGAGTTATATAAGAGCATAGATACAAAGGGCAAGTATCCGGGAAGCCTTGGTGATCCAAAGACATACAGAAGAACGATAAAGGCATTGCCGCAGTATGATGTAGCAGGCATTTATGATAAGTGGTATACTTATGTGAAGAATGTAAACTGGACTACAAGCCAGAAAGACCAGAAGACTGTAGATTACGGCAGGGGACCGAATGCTTGGTTTGATTCACTCCATACAGCACTTGCAAATGCAGGTGTAGATGCCATAACCAGAAGCTATATAAAGAATGTTGCAACACAGGCAGGCTTCTATATAACAGCGGATGTGCAGGATATTGAGGATAGCTGGTGCTGGTTAAGATTATACAGTGCAGGGACAGGATACTTCGGACAGTATGCTTTTGATATATGTGCCGGAGGAGTGCAGTCTGATATTGCATTTCCTTTTACAGGAAGCAAGCAGGGGAATATCGAGTTCAAGTACGGCAGCGGCGGCTGGACATCAAATGGATATGGATCATCCAGCAATGGATATGTTGTTTCAGGTTCACCGACATATGCAAAAATCGGCATAAACGATTCTGTGCAGCTAGAAGCAGGTGCTACGGGAAAAGGTGAGAATAAGTGGTGGATTGGAGCGGTTGACGCACACTATAAAGTATTCGATACAAATGCACCTAAGCAGGTAGGTCTTGCCAACCTTGCGTTTGGAAAGTATAAGGCAGGGGATACTATCACTATAACAGTTATATATGATGAGGTTATAAAGAGTGCTTCCGGTATGGGGCTGTCAGCTATAAGCGGACTTCCTGTTAAGGATGTACAGTTTGCCGGCGGAGAAGGAACGAATGCACTTATATTTACAGCTACACTCACGGATGATTTTGAGGTAACACCTGATTTCAACAATGAGATAAAGGCATTGAAGCCGGCTGTAGGAACAGTGTCGGATGCGGTTGGCAATCACAACTAATTTCAGCGTATTTCTAAATTTCAGATATTTTACCGAGAGCGGCAGGGTGTCATTTACATGGCACCCTGTCTGCATTATAATAAGAATATGAAAAATATAAGAACAAAAAAAGTAAAACTATATATAATCCTGATAATTACATTATTGATAACCTACTTTGTCACGGCATGCACAGAGCGGCAGGCCGGTAAAGCTGCTACAGCAGATAAAGATATTCGTGTAGCTGTTGTTGATACAGGTTTTTCTGATAAATCAATACCTGATGGCAGCATCGCAGGCGGAAAGAATTATATTGTTGAGAGCATGGGAACAGACGACACATACGGACATGGGACTGCTGTCGCGTCAATTATTCTTGAAAATGTTCCGGATGCAGAGCTGGTTGCCCTTGTGAGCAGTGTATATGACCATGGAAAGCTTACGCAGGTGGATGCGGATACTTTTGCCAGGATAATTATGGATGCTGTCAATGTATACGAATGTGATGTAATCAATGTGAGTGCCGGTTTTGCTGCCGATGTTGAGACTGTAAGGCAGGCAGTTGATTATGCCAAGGAAAAAGGTGTTGTGATAGTGGCAGCGGCGGGGAATGATTATCAGGACAATCCTGATGCAAAATACTATCCGGCTGCTTATGAATCTGTGATTGCAGTAGGGTCGATGAATGAAAATAAGACATCGATATCGGATTTTTCACAGAGAGGTGAATGGGTTGATATATACGAGTGCGGAGAGAACATTACTGTTAAAACTTTAAGTGGTAATGAAAGAATAGTTTCCGGAACGTCATATTCGGCGGCTATAGTGACCGCTAGAGTATGTAAAATATTGGAAGAGAATTCTAACGCGGAGATGGATGATGTGATGAAGGCGATTGAAAGATTGGATTGATAATCTACTTAGAGTTAGAAAGTTCAGCATATGCTCAATAAATTAACTGCTGTAAAACAGATTAATTATATAAAAATCTGTTTTGCAGCAGTTTTTATGTGTCAGACAAATTTTGCAAGCAACTAATAGTTTAATATAATATATGTAAAAGATATTGAAATTATGGAAAATTATGATTATAATAAACATGATTTGGTGCTGCTGGAACTAACAACAGTTGCACAAATCTAACTTTTATGATACTATACTAATGCCGAGCGTTTACGCATCGGCATTTTATTGTGTGCAGATAGGCAGGTGCGAAAGTAAATATGATTATCGGATGATGTGCAATATAGTAAAATTGCATAACGTCAGGATTAAAAATATATAGTTTCGCAAACGCCTATGTATTAGAAAAAGAAAAGGAGAGGTTACATAGCATATGATGATGGACAAAAGGCTGATTAACACAGTCAGCGACAGTAAGAAATATATTGCGGGTAATGTAGTATGCCAGTGGGTGTCACTTGCAGCTAATATAACTATGATGATTGCGGTTACACGACTGCTGATGCAGCTTTATAATAAGGAGAATACAGGTATTGCGTCAATTGCTGCCGTGATATTTGCTGCCGTTATTATTAGATTTGTATGTGCGGGACTGTCATCTAAGTTTAGTTATCTTTCTTCTAAGGCAGTTAAAAAGACACTCAGGGAGAAGATATATGAGAAGCTTTTGAGGATTGGACTTAGCTATAAAGAGAATGTTCAGACATCAGAGATTGTACAGGTAGCTGTAGAAGGCGTGGACCAGCTTGAGACATATTTTGGTGCATATCTTCCACAGTTTTTTTATGCTATGCTTGCACCGCTCACGCTTTTTGTAGTGCTTGTAAAAGTGAATGTACTGTCGGCGGTTGTGTTGCTTATCTGCGTTCCGCTTATTCCGGTGTCGATAGCGCTTGTGCAGACATGGGCAAAGAAGCTTTTATCTAAGTATTGGGGGCAGTACACAGCTCTCGGAGATACATTTCTTGAAAATCTGCAGGGACTTACAACACTTAAGGTGTACAGCGCAGACGCATATAAGCATGAGAAGATGAATGAGGAGTCGGAGAAATTTCGTAAGATTACAATGAAGGTGCTTACCATGCAGCTTAATTCCATAACGATAATGGATTTTATAGCCTATGGAGGTGCAGCACTTGGCATGATACTTGCGCTTAGTCAGTTTGGTGCGGGAAAGGTTGACCTTGCAGGCTGCCTTCTCATAATTTTGCTTGCGGCGGATTTCTTCCTTCCTATGAGACAGCTTGGTTCATTTTTCCATATTGCTATGAATGGAATGGCGGCAAGTGATAAGATTTTCAAGCTTCTTGAACTGCCTGAACCGGGAAATGCCAATGCAGAAAATGTATATGCGGGTGAAAAAAATGTACACACTGGTGTTAAAAAATCATATGGTGACGGAGATATCGTCTGTAAAAACCTTCGCTATTCATATGAAAAAGACAGAGAGATTCTTCATGGTATTGATGTGACATTTAAAAGAGATAATTTTACGGCGATAGTCGGTGAGTCGGGATGCGGAAAATCGACACTTTCAGCTATATTGATGGGAAGAAATAAGGGATACACAGGCTCGGTGCTTATCGGTGATACAGAGCTGTCGGATATTTCAGAGGACAGCCTTATGAAGAATATCACCTATATAAGCCACAACAGTTTTCTTTTTAAAGGCAGTGTAAGGGATAATCTTCTCATGGGAAGACCTGATGGGACAGATGAAGAGCTTTGGGATGCCCTAAAGAAGGTAAAGCTTGATGCATTTCTTAAAGAACAGAATGGACTTGATACCGCAGTCGGCGAGGCAGGGGGCAATTTTTCCGGTGGTCAGAGACAGAGATTGTCAATCGCGAGGGCACTGCTTCACGATACACCGGTATATATTTTTGATGAGGCTGCTTCTAACATTGACGTTGAGAGTGAGAATGACATTATGGAGTTGATAATGGAGCTTGCAAAGAAAAAGACTATAATACTCATATCTCATAGACTTGCAAATGTTAAGAATGCGGATTGTATCTATGTGCTTCAAAAAGGCAATATTGCCGAGAGCGGCACGCATGAACAGTTGCTTGCACAAAAAGGTGAGTTTGCAAGATTGTGGAATGCACAGCAGAGCCTTGAAAATTTTGGGAAGGAGACGCAGGTATAATGAGTCAGAGGAATGAAGTAAATGCCACAAAAACAGAGTACAATAATAAGAAAAATTCAAATAGTAATATAGAGACAGTCAGCCAGAAAAACAGCAAGGACAGCAATGCTGAACTAAAAAGTATTAAATCCAGAAGCGGATTTACAGTATGCATGAAACTTATCGGACTTGTAAAGCCTCTCACAGGCTTTATGGTGGGAGCTGTTACAATGGGACTTGCGGGACACTTATGTGCGTCATTTATAACGATATTTGCCGGATATGCACTTCTTTCATATCTTGGCTACAATAGACTGAATGTAGCAGTGATATTTGCTTTTATGGTATTGTTTGCGCTTGTGAGAGCCGGACTTCGCTATGCTGAGCAGGGATGCAATCATTTTATCGCATTTAAACTGTTAGCGCTTATAAGGGACAAGGTTTTTAGTGCGCTCAGACGCTTATGTCCTGCCAAGCTTGAGGGAAAAGACAGAGGTGATCTTATATCTGTTATAACATCGGATATTGAGCTTTTGGAGGTGTTCTATGCACACACGATATCACCTATATGTATAGCGTTTCTCTTCACAATCATAATATGCCTGTTTATAGGAAGCTTTCATCCGGTATTCGGTGTGATTGCATTGTGCGCGTATCTTGTGGTTGGAATAGCTATTCCTCTTATCATGAGCAGATTGAGCGGTGATGACGGAATGAAATTCCGTACTATGTCAGGACAGCTTAGCAGTTTTGTGTTGGAGAGTCTTCGCGGTCTCGATGAGATAATACAGTTCGGACAGGGAAAAGAGCGCACTGTGCAGATGAATGAGAGAAGTGATGCTCTCGCCGCAGATGAAAAGCGCATGAAGAACAATTCCGGAAGAAATACAGCTATGACAAACACAGTGATTTTAGTGTTTGACATGATAATGCTGTTTACGGCGGCATATTATTATAACCGTGGAATTGTCGGTTTTGACGGTGTGATTATTCCTGTGCTTGCACTTATGAGCTCCTTCGGTCCTTGTGTGGCACTTGCGGCACTTGGAAGCACATTGCAGAATACATTTGCAGCAGGAAACAGAGTGATTGATATTTTAGAGGAAAGCCCACTTGTTGAGGATGTAGAAGGTGAGAATGAGATTGGCTTTGATGGCGTAATGGCACAAAATGTTACATTTGCATACGATGGTGAGGATATATTGAAGAATTTTTCAGTGGAACTTCCTAAAAACAGTGTAGTAGGCATTGTCGGAAAGAGCGGAAGCGGAAAGTCTACTTTTCTTAAGCTTCTTATGCGTTTTTGGAAAGTTGATAATGGAAATATTAATATATCCGGGCGTGATATTGAACATATCAACACAGATAACCTTAGAAGGCTGGAGAGCTTTGTGACACAGGATACACATCTTTTTCACGATACAATAAGAAACAACATCCTTATTGCCAAGCTTGATGCGACGCAGGAAGAGCTTGAAGCGGCATGTAAAAAGGCTTCGGTGCATGATTTTATAATGAGTCTGCCAAAAGGCTATGACACACAGGTGGGAGAGCTTGGAGATACTCTTTCCGGTGGCGAAAGGCAGCGGATAGGACTTGCCAGGGCATTTTTACACGATGCACCGTTAATGCTCTTAGATGAGCCTACAAGCAATCTTGACAGTCTCAATGAAGCGGTTATTTTAAAAGCTCTCAATGATAGAAGACAGGATAAGACAATTGTGCTTGTATCACATAGGGAGTCGACTATGAGAATTGCAGACAGAGTGTACTCTGTTGAGAATGGAAGAATGAGTTAGTGTCAGGAACGCAGTCTGAAATACGCTGTTGAACGCAGAATAAGCAATCCCACGCTTCAAGTGTGTAGAGCACTAAGCGGTGGGCTTTACTGGTTATATTTGATGGTTTAATGAAAAACAATAAAAAATCATTGGAGTATTTAAGCCTTATAGAGTACGGACACAAACTTGGATTAGTCATATGGATAGTCTGAGCTTGTGTCCGCATCTTATAATCATCACCCGGCACCTACATTATACTCTTGATAAATCCTGCAAACCACATAACAACCGATGCAACAATAAATATAAGCACAAATGTATTGACCTGTTCTTTCCATCTTAATGCGAGAATGGCTGCGTCACCTATAACAGCTATGATGATAGGCGGAAGCATAAAAAGATTAACTGCATTGTTATTGAATACCCTATATGCCATATATGCAAATGCAGCTACAAGTACAACTGATACGACTGCCTCTATTATGTGGAATAATCCTGCACAATCAATATGTGATTCATACACAACCGGAATGGACATAGAAAAAGATATGAGATACACAAGTGAAAGCCATAGTAGTATGCTGTCACCTGCCATGGAATTATTCTCAGCCGTTTTGATAACAAGTGCCGCTATCAGAAGACCATATGATGCAAATTGTATTCCGGGAATTGTATATTCGGTATGAACCATTCCTGAAACCAGAATCACGCCGATTGTAATACATATCATCTTTGTATTAACAGGCGTTGCATCTGACAGAAGTGCCTTAAGGAAATCCCTGTTAATCGTAAATAATAAAATAGCAGATACTATAAGTGACAGAATGCAGACACAGTTTACATACCGGCTGAACCCATTTCCCCACATGGAAATATTCTTATCCGCAAATGAACGTATGAGGCTCTGGATTCTTTCGCCAAAAAGAACCAGAAAATAACCCATGATAAGCCAGTTAATTAACATCTTTTGTCCTCCTTAAAAATTCAAGCTGATATCTGATTATACCATATGGACATGTCAGTTTACCAGATAAAAATAAAAATTCAATTAACGCTTGTAAAACATGTTTCCTCAGAATTTTGGGTATAACATAATATTGGGGAGCAAAATCATAACATGATTTGTGACAGGCTTAACAATGGTGTGGGTAAGTTCAATCGCGAAGAAAAAAGAATGAACAGCAGGAAATGATAAATAATCCGCATATGGATATTTTCAAAACATTATAAAATTAAAAAAATTTTACTTGTAATATATAAGAATATCGGCTACACTTTACGCAATCAAATCTGAATGGAGGATAAGAGGGATTATGAAACAGAGATGGATTTTTACCGGAGTGGCATTTGCACTTGCGATGACCATGACCGGATGCAAAGATAATGCAGCAGCAAATATTTCACAGCAAAGCAGCCAGGTGCAGACACAGACGCAGACACAGATGCTCCGTATGGAGGAGGCGCAGGAAGCAGCGTTAAAAGCTGCTGATATTGAAGCAGCAGCTGCAGACATTTCAGCCACGACCTTGAGTGAGGTGGCGGGAGTGGTCTGCTATAAGGTGGAGTTTACTTCAGGGGAGTATGCCTATGCCTATACGATCAATGCAGAGACAGGAGCTGTCATGGAAATGAGCAGACGGGAACAGAATGTGCAGGCTTCCGGGACGCAGACGGAGGCAGCAGGCTCCTCAGCAGCAGCCTCCTCTGCATTTGAACCTGCACAGGAGCAGACCACAGACACCGCTAAGGCGCAGACCGGAACCGTGGATGAAGCAGCAGCACAGAAGATTGCACTAGAGCATGCCGGAGTGAAAGCAGCGGATGCAACGATCATCAAGTCAAAGCTCGACTATGAAGATGGACATCAGGTATATGACATTGAATGGTATGCAGGCGGTGCAAAGTATGACTATGAGATTGCGGCAGACACCGGAGAAATCATCAGCTACGGCTGCGAAGAAAAAACAGCGGGAGCAGATAGCAATAATGTTACGGTCAGTGAGGCAGATGCAAAGAAAACAGCCCTTGACCGTGTAAGCGGTGCAACGGACAAGGATATCTATGAATGGAAGCTTGATTATGATGACGGACGTCCGGAATATGAAGGAAAGATCATATACGCCGGAACGGAATATGAATTTACGATTGATGCATCAACCGGATCCGTATTGGAGTGGGATGCTGAGAAGATCCGTTAAGAAAGACAGGAGAGGTATGCAGCAAAAATGAAGAGGTATTCAATTCATAGCGTGGCGGAGCTGCTTGGAATTTCTGCCGATGCTATAAGACTGTACGAGAAGGAGGGACTCGTCAGTCCGCTTAGGGATGAGAAGAACGGTTACAGATATTATGAGAATGAACAGATTCACAGGATAATGGGGATACATCTGTACAGGCAGGTGAATGTTGGTCTTGCAGAGATTAAAAGATTGTTCGGGGTTGATAATTTTGAGTGGCTTGAGAGCGAGTTTGACAGGTTTATCGAGAATAATGAAATGCAGATAGAATATCTGAGAAAAAAGACGGAGAAGCTTAAGTTCATGAAGCAGCATATTGAAAATGTGCGTAAGGGAATAGACAGCTTTGAGGTAAGGGAACTTCCTGTTGGGTATGTGATATATGCAAACAATACAGGAAAGGTTAAATACAGCGAAATTAAGGATATATTTAATAATCCGGCATTTTCATTCGGCAATATGTGCTACCATATTAAAAAAGATGGTGGGGTTTACCGCGCTGACAGGCTTATGTTTGTAATAAGGGAACCGATGCTTGAAATCAGTCCATTGAAGGGAGAGCACAAAAAATTTGCGCAGTTTGAAGGAGGAAAATGTCTGTATACAATTAAGTCGTTTGATGAAAAACAGATTGATATTGAGTGGGATTTTCTTCAGATATTCGAATATGCGAAGGTGCATGGAATCAAGTGCAGCGATGAAATGTATGCTTTCTATATATATAGTCTTATGAGCGGCGAAGAGATAAAGGATTACTATGAGATATATGTTCCGATATGCGGATGTTAAACCACCTGGTCTTACAGCTTAAATAATAGCAATGCTTACATAAGTTATGAATTGTGCGAATTTTCTACAAATTATATATAATTAAAACTACTTTATTGAATTGAAACATAGAAGATTCAAAAAATGTGAAAAATATATTAATATGCACGAAATAGATTGACTTTGGAGCGGCTCTAAGCTTTATCCTATAATCACTGAGAAAATGTTTTGTTTATGGGTTACAAAAAATATGTGATTTTAGGAGGCGGGCTTATGGTAAGACAGGAAAATTTGTCACTTAGTGAACGCACATGTATGCGTGCGAACAAAAGTGTATGTATGACAATAGTGATTGTCGGTATTTTTTTGATTTTGATGTATTTAGGGCAGATTCTTCATGGAATTATGGGAGTGAGGAGAGCTGTCATAATAGCTTTTATGATTGCCGTACCGGTTGCTTTTTCGGTGCTGTATTTTATTAAAAGACCATTATCATTCAATTACAGGCATTTTGCAGTAGCAGCGTTCTATGTTGTGATTGAGGTTTCGTGCCTGTCATCAAAGATTTTTGTGTATAATCTGTTTATGTTTCCGGTTATGATTGCTACGATGATGTATTTTGATTGTACGTTTGAGATAAGGCTGGCAGTTGTGAACAATATTCTTGTTGTAGCGAACGGCATATATTCAGCAAAGGTGCTTGGCTCTGATGACAGAACCTCACTTAACCAGATATATATGACAGTGCTTGTTGTCATGATTCTCAATATAAGCATATATATCGCCTCAAAAGCTGCAGAGGTACACAATAAGGAAGAGATTGAGGAGCTTGAGAGAGGCCGGCGGGTGCAGGAGGAGATGATGCAGTCCATCATTTCGGCAGGGAAGGTTATTAACAGTGCAGCACAGTCTATAAAAGGCACAGTGAGTGAAGTTGCACAGGCAACGAATAGTGTGGCACAGTCTATGTGTGATGTCTCGGCCGGTATGGAGAGCACTGTATCAAGCATACAGGAGCAGACAGTCATGACAGAAAAAATCCAGAGTATCATTACAGATACAGTGAATATATCGGGCAGTCTTGAGAACATTGCCGCAAAGTCGGATGACAATGCTGTTGCAGGGCAGAAGCTTGTAGAGAGTATTGTCGCAAGGACAGTGGATATGGGGACTGAGAGTGAAGCAGTGCGTAAGAATATGGAAGAGCTTGATGCGCACACAAGGGATATGGAGAAGATTGTCAGTATAATAAATGAGATTTCGAATCAGACTAACCTGCTCTCGCTTAACGCATCAATTGAGGCTGCAAGGGCAGGAGAAGCAGGAAAAGGCTTTGCAGTGGTGGCAGAGGAAATCAGAAAGTTGTCAGAGCAGACAAAGAGTTCAACTGCAAATATACAGCAGATTATCGACAAGCTGAATGCAAATACCAGTGATACATTAAAGTCCATGGATAATGTAATGAGTGAGATATCTAAACAGACATTAATGATTCATGAGATAGAAGATAATTTTGGTAATATCAAGGAGTGCATTGGAAGCTTGCGGGCTGATGCATCGGATATGAGCGCAAAGGCAGCGAAGCTTAAGGACACCAATATGGTATTGATAGACAACAACAGCAATCTCTCATCGGCCAGTGAGGAAATAAGTGCAGCATCCGAAGAGACTACAGCTATGTGCACACAGAATTCTGACAGATTTATGGATGTCAATAGGGCGGTGGAGGAGCTGGCTGCACAGGCTGCCAGAATGAATGAGTATATTGAAAAATATACATTGTCACATAAAAATAGTGTCATGGCTGTACAGACAGAAGAGGGGGTATCTGAACTTTTGTCTGCAGTGTAATAAGAGTCCGGCTTTAATATATTCGAAATTAAACAGCTGTCGCAGCTCCCTGATCAAATCAGATAATAAAAGAGGATTTAATGAATATTTTAAAATACATTTTGACATTATATCTTGTAGTTATTAATATAGCAGCATTTGCAATGATGGGAATCGATAAGAAGAGAGCAAAAAAGCATAAATGGAGAATACCGGAGACGAGACTGTTCGCATCGGCACTTATGGGTGGTGGTTTGGGTGCTTTGACAGGCATGTATTTTTTCAGGCACAAGACAAAGCACTGGTATTTTGTGGTTGGAATGCCCTTGATAATGATTCTCAATTTTGTTATTATCTATACGGCGATTGTATATTTGGCAATTTTCAGGTAAATGGCAGCTTTTGCATATGCAATCCGCTATAGCTGGAAAAATGGGCTGTCTGCCTGAAAACTTAGTTTTAACAGCGGAAAGGACAGAATATTATGAAAATTGTATTTTATGATACCAAACCATATGACAGAGAATCCTTTGAAAGGTGTAATAAGAATTATCCTGATGTTGAAGTTGAATATGAGGATGCGGATTTGACGGAAAAGACGGCGGTTCTTGCCAGGGGAGCCGATGCGGTGTGTGCATTTGTCAACTCTAATCTGAGTGCCGGAGTTATAGACAGGCTTGCAGATGAGAAAGTTAAATGTATTCTGCTTCGATGTGCAGGCTTTAACAATGTTGATATTGAGAGAGCCAAGGCATGCGGTATAACAGTGCTTCGTGTGCCGGGATATTCGCCTGAGGCTGTTGCGGAGCTTGCGATGACACTGGCGCTTGGCGTTAACAGGCATCTGCATAAGAGTTATATAAGAGTGAGGGAGAACAATTTCAGTCTCAATGGACTTACGGGAATCAATTTTTATAAAAAGACAGCAGGTATCATTGGAACCGGTAAGATTGGTGCGGCGATGTGCAGGATATGTCATGGTTTCGGAATGAATGTCATCGCATATGATATGTATCCTAACAAGAACCTTGATTTTGTGACGTACAAGAGTCTTGATGAGGTTCTCTCAGAGAGTGACCTTATCTCGCTTCACTGTCCTCTCACGGAGGATACCTACCATCTCATATGCCGTGATACGATTAAGAAGATGAAGGACAATGTTATTCTTGTAAATACTTCAAGAGGTGCGCTTGTTGCGACCAATGACCTCATAGAAGGAATAAGAGAGAAGAAATTCTTTGGAGTAGGTCTTGATGTGTATGAGGAGGAAGGCAGCAATGTCTTTGAGAACAGGGAGGATGAAGTTTTACAGCATTCGACAACGGCAAGACTTCTCTCTTTCCCTAATGTTATTGTGACATCACATCAAGGATTCCTTACTGAGGAAGCACTTGAGGCAATCAGCCTTACAACTCTTGAGAATGCAGTTGCATTTGAGAATGGAGATGTAGATAAGAATAACGTAGTTTGCTAAGAGGATGAGCTGTCCAAACAACAGTATAACAGTATAAGGCTGCTTTGTCAGCTACAGACATCAGTAAGGCAAAAGAGTATAACAGATATATATTTAGCTGAATTAAAAACAAGAACATACCTGAAATGTGTATCGCAGGAATGTTCTTGTTTTTATATTGTTTGATATAACTGCGTTAAACCAAGTTAATAAATTACTTTATTATAGAAATTTTACTTATTAGTTATTACAAAATTTAGAAACAATTAATTTAATTTGTAAATCGTTGTTTATTTGACTACGACATCATAGGATTCGGGTGTCAAAACATGCTCTATACACTCTTAACATAAATCAGCATGTTTTGCCACCCGAATCCCAATATCCGAAAAACAAGATAAATGTTATTTAAAATCCTTCAGTGCGGCGTAGCTTTCTCATGTCACGTCTTTTCTTTGCGGCTTCATATTCCATCCTGTCTTCGGCAGTGTCGATTATGATATCTGGAACCGTTATCGGCTTGCCATTGTCATCGATAGCTACCATCACAATGTAGGCTCTGTTGATTACATGGCGCATTCCGTCTAAATCTTCGGTGTATGTGTCAACGCGGACTTCCATGGAGGTTGAACCTACATAAGTCACATGACCGACAAGCACAAGCATCTGACCGGCATATACAGGTGCCTTGAATTGCAGGTTGTCGATAGCGGCTGTTGTTATGTTTGCGTTGGCATGTCGTCTCGCAACAATGCCGGCAAGCTCGTCTATCCATCGAAGCAGATCGCCTCCGAATAACCTTCCATAGTGGTTCATATGTGCCGGACGTATAAGATATTGCTGCTCTGTTCTTGACTCTGCAATAGTCTTTGCAGGACGCTTGCTCTGTTCTGATAAATCGCTCATAATTATATCCTTCTTTATTTTACCGGTTAAGATTATTTTATGTCCCCATACCATGCGTATGAGTTCTTTCCGTTTTTCTTAACAGTATACATCGCTTTGTCTGCACATTCAATAAGCTTTTCAAGGTCATTGCAGTCATCAGGTGACACGGCTATTCCGAGACTTATTTTTACGGACAGGGACATGCCGTTTAACTCAAAATCAGGCTCGAACAATTCCATGCAGTGCCTGGCACATTCATCAATCTTTTCGTGGTCGCGTGTTCTGTATATACATATAAATTCGTCACCGGCAAGGCGGTATGGTGTGAAAGCAGGATTTTTGATACTGCTTATTCTGCGTCCGAGCTCTGTAAGCACATCATCACCGGCAGCATGGCCATATGTGTCATTGATATGTTTGAATCTGTCTATGTCAAATATAAAAAGTGCACATGAGGTGTGACTTTTGTTGAGGACGTTTAAATCGGAATATAGCTTGCTGCGGTTGAAAAGCCCGGTGAGAAAATCACAGGTTGAATCTTTTGTAAGCTGCCGCTTTTCGACAGTGAGTTCACGGTTAAGGATTAGCTGCTGTATTGTCCTTAGCAGGAGGATTACAATTATAATGATGAGCAGAGAGATGATAATTGTTATCGGAATCATGATAATGCTGTATTTTTCAAAAAATGATGGAGTATGGTTGATAATTTCTGCTCCGTCAGGAATAAGCTTAAGACTTAATCCGTATTTTTTCATCACAGCTTCATCTATGCAGTATATGTTAGTGCTGTCAATTACACTGTAGCTTGAAGGGTCTTTGCCATGGACTATTTCTGATGTGATTTTTGCGGCGATTTCCCCGGAAAGCTTAAGAGATACAATATTGCCGCCTAACAGACCATCACCTATTCCACCGTAGACCATTCGAAGCACAGGCACGTTGGCATAAGCTGTGATAAGCTTGACTGCCTGTTCATTGTTATAGCGGTTGCCGCTTGCATCCTCAGTCATAATCTGATAAAGGAGTATAGTATTATCGGGAATTGATGAGAGTGCGGCTATAATCTCGTCCGTTGTGAGCACCGAACAGTCAATCTCCTTGAATGTGAGGTCGGGATAGAGCTTTGAAGCATCGTAGAAGCATGCTCTCTCAGCTTCGCCGGTGAGAGTATCGTCAAGTATTGAGATGACAGTATCGGCATCAGGATAGAGCGTGAGTGCAAAGTCGATGTTGTTAGGAACAGAAAGAGCTTCGATGATTCCGGTGACAAGTGGATCCTTTGAAACTTCCATGGCATAAGAGACATTATTAACACCTTCAAATATGATTGGAAGTCCTTCAAATAAATCATCATGGTGTTCAATAGCAAAATGAAGTGCAGCGTCATCACCGGTGATAATAGCATCATACGGTTCCGACTTGGACATGCGGTATGCGAGTCCTTCATAGAAAACTTCAATGCTCTCAGCATCAGGGAACCGTTTTGTATCCATAAATTCATAATCCAATAAAATGTCATCGGAAATTTCATTCTTAATGCCCTCAATCTGAAGAGGAACCATGTCCCATGCGTATGAATAGGAGCTTAAAAAAAGAACATGGTATTTGTAGCCATATTCGGCGGCCGGTATATCAATGAGATTACCTAGGATGCATATAAGTGTGAGCAGTGCTGCGGAAAATAAAGCTGTATGTCTTTTCATGTCTGTTCTCCTGATGTTGGATTTACTAAAATGCATCAAAATTGTACAACTAATGGTACACTAATTAGTACTCTTTGCCTATGATTCATTCTACAACTACAGTTGTAGAAAATCAACAATTAAATTGAAATATCGGCTGAAAATATGTATAATAATTACCATGAATTTCTAAATGGAATATAGGTGCCTGCGAAACATATGTTGTGACCTCCACTTGTTATGTGGCTGATAGAATTACACGACTGTTTAGCGATGAATTTGTGTTTCGCAATTACAAATACAGAAAATGAGGAGAAAACCGGCATGAATAACAAGACGAATTTAAAAATTAAAAAGTATAACATGATTATGTGGAGCTTTTTAGGAGCGGTATCATTTATAATATTGATTCTTACTATATTGTCGCTTGCAGGTGTGTTAGACGTTCTTTTTAATCCTGTGCTTGGAATTTTGATTCCGGCGGTTATGGTTTTAAGTGCGTGCAGCCAGATAAGGGCGTACCTCATGGAGACAATGTTTTTCTTTGAGAAAGCGCAGGATAGCGATAAGGATGCGGTTATGGAGCTGTTAAATGCAGCTAAGGAAGATATGAAGGAGAATGGAATAGACCAGTGGGATGAACAGTATCCTGTGATATCAGATGTATCAAAGGACATAAAAGAGGGAACACTCACCCTGGTAAAGCAGGGCGGAAAGCTTGTAGCTGTATATACGCTTGATAAAGTACAGGATACAGCTTATAAATTCGGCAATTTTAAGGACACATCCGATAATTTTGCTGTGCTTCACAGATTATGCGTACATCCGAAATATCAGGGAATGAAGATTGCATCGGAAGCGTTAAAGCATATTGATGAGACTGCATTAAAAGAGGGCTTTTCGTCCATACGTCTTGACGTATTTACGAAAAACCCTCGTGCAGTAAAGCTTTATGAAAATGCGGGATATTCTTATGCGGGAGATGCCTATTTCAGAAAAGGCAAATTCCTGCTTATGGAAAAGCTTATATTAGATGGCACATTCGGACAGCCTGCTGAGCCTGAAAAATAAGCTTTATTCATGTCTGTCATCAAGCTTTGCATACTTTTTTTGCAGAGTGAAGCCGCGGCCCTTTACTTCATTTACCTGGCTTATGATTATGAAGGCGGCAGGGTCGAGCTTCATCACAGCTTCCTGAAGAGCAAAGAGCTCACGTTTGTTCACGACAGTTAAAATAGCGCAGGTGGCATTGCCTGTAAAACCGCCTTTTGCCTGATACAGCGTAGTTCCGCGGTCAAAGCGGGTTATGATAAGGTCATTGATTTCCTTGTATTTTTCACTTATTATCTCGACCTGGGTTTTACTTTTTCCCATGATAAGAACCTTCTCAAGTGCAAAAGTGTAGATGCATACAAGAAGAATACCGTACAGAATCTGTTCTCTGCTTGAGAAGGACATCTGAAGTATCAGTATAGTAAAATCGAATGCGTATAGTGATACGGATACATTTATTCCGAATTTTTTGTTGAGTACAAGTGGTGGAATGTCCATGCCGCCTGTTGAGGCTCCGGCTCTGATTACTATGCCTATGCCTATTCCGATCAATAGTCCGCCAAACACTGTACAGATTATGAGGTCATGTGTCAAATCTCCTGTTAAGGCATTCAGCTTTTGGGCGATAGAGAGAAGGAATGGGTAGCATATGGAGCTTAGCACTGTGGAAAGAGCAAATGTCTTTCCAAGAATAATAAGTCCTACAATAAACATTAATATATTGAAGATAAGAACAAAGAGGCTTATATCAAGTCCTGTAAGATAATTTACAAACAATGCTATTCCTGTTGTTCCGCCTGTTATGAGTCCGCTTGGAAGTATGAAAAATGCTATTGCGAGAGAGTAGAGTAGATTTCCGAGTATAATCATTGATATTTTTTGTATTGATTTCAGAGTAGTATGTGACATATAATAACCTCACGTTTTATAATTTGTGTAATCTGTTTATGCAATCACGAAGTATAAACGAAATGTAAGAAGGTGTCAATTCGATGCTATACTGCGATAGAGCAATACATTAAATATATCGCAGCAATGTATTGCATGCAATGTATTACATACAATATATTGCATAGGGGTTTAGTAGTCGTGTACAGAGTTTATTTATATGGAGGAATAATATATGCGTTTTCCAGAATTTTTAAAACCGGATGGTACGATTGGCTTTGTTGCGCCGTCTTTTGGATGCAGTACGGAGCCATATAAGACATCATTTGTCAACGCACAGAAAAAGCTCGGTGAGCTTGGACATAAGTTTGATATAGGGCCTAACTGCTATGCAGGGGACGGTATCGGCATAAGCTCAACACCGGAGAATTGCGGTAAGGAACTGACAGATTATTATTGCAGTGATAACAATGATGTCTTAATATCCTGCGGCGGCGGTGAGCTTATGTGTGAGACGCTCGACTACGTGGATTTTGACAGGATTAAGGAAGCGAAGCCTAAGTGGTATATGGGATTTTCCGATAATACCAATTTTACATTTCTGCTCACAACGATATGTGATGTGGCTTCGATATATGCTCCGTGTGCAGCTTCTTTCGGAATGGAGCCATGGCATCAGTCAATTCAGGATGCGTATGATGTCATTACAGGAAATAAGAATATTGTAAAGGGATATCCGATGTGGGAGAAGGAAGGCATAAGGGATGAGGAGCATCCACTTCTTCCATACAATCTCACGGAAAAGAGAGAACTGTATTATTATATTCCCGGTGTTGGCGGGAGCATGGCAAGAGATTATGAAGTGTTCTTATCCGGCCGCCTTATAGGTGGCTGCATGGACTGTCTTACAAATCTTGCCGGCACGAATTTTGACAAGGTTGCAGAGTTTAACGAGCGTTATGAAAATGATGGAATCATATGGTTTTTGGAAAGCTGCGACCTGAATGTAATGGGAATCAGAAGAGCGCTGTGGAATATGGAGCATGCAGGATGGTTTAAGTATGTAAAGGGTTTTATAATAGGGAGACCGCTTTGCTTCGGGACAGATATGATGGGAATGAACCAGTATAATGCAGTGACTGGAATTCTGTCAAAATATAAGGTACCTATCATAATGGATACCGATATAGGGCATTTATCTCCTATGATGCCTATTATCTGCGGAAGCCATGCAGAGATTAACGCATTCGGAAATGATATTTCAATAAAAATGACCAACTAGATACAATAATTTTTACAGAGAGAATAGACATATGTTACAGGATATTTTACCGAAAAAGTATGATAATAATTATTACGCGGACAAAGTTCCGGATGACAATGCCATATGCCTTATTTTTAAGGACAGCTATGTGCTGACAGGGCATAAGGAATGCGAAGGCACAAGATATATACCTGAAGAGTCTGCAAGCAGTCTTGAAAAGAATGCGCCTGCCGGGGATGTATTTTTTCCGAAGTATGGTCAGATTAAGGACTGTGTGGCAGAGTACAGGTATCTCTTTGTAATAGATAATGAGGAGTATTTCCTTGTGACGCATTATACAGGGAGTGAGCCTGACTGGGAAAAGCTCGGATTTGCGTTTGAACACTATAAAGCACTGCGCCATGCCAAGCCTAAGTACAGGGTGTTTGCTCTTATGACAGGATATCATCTGCACTGCTGGTACAGAGATAATGCACATTGCGGAAGATGCGGCAGCCAGACTTTTCATGACACAAGGCTTCGCGCGATGCGCTGCCCGGATTGCGGAAATCTGATTTTTCCAAGGATATCTCCTGCCGTGATTGTGGGAGTCCACGATGGAAGCCATCTTCTCATGACAAAGTATAATGGAAGAGATTATAAAGGCTATGCTCTTATTGCCGGCTTTATTGAGATAGGCGAGTCGGCTGAGGATACCGTAAGAAGGGAAGTATTCGAGGAGGTTGGCGTTAAAGTTAAAAATATCAGCTATTATGCCAGCCAGCCTTGGGGAATGGACGGAGGCTTCTTACTCGGCTTTTATGCTGAGCTTGACGGCAATGACAGAATTGCGCTTGACAGGGAGGAGCTTTCAATGGCAGGCTGGTATACTCCGGATGAGATTACGGTTAATGATGACGATATCAGCCTTACAAGCTGCATGATAGACAACTGGAAAAGAACAATAGCAAAGCGTGATTAAGCTGTAAAATATTTTTCACACTTTACAGTAATAAAATGTTGACAAATTAAAGGACACCTATTATAATCCATTTTAAGGCGTTGATGGAGAGAAGTACCATGAGTGGTCACTTACAGAGAACCGGGGATGGTGGAAGCCCGGCAGCAGAACACATGGGAATAACACTAAGGAGCTGCAAACAGAACGGATAGAGGTATGAAGCCTATAGCTGTACGGAATTGTATGAGGTATACATAGTGTATCAGCTTGTTGGCTGTTTATACCGCTTCTAAGTAAGGGCGACGTAGACCGGGCGATAACCGGAAGGGTTTGTTAGAACCGCAAAGTGACTGTTTATCAGTAAATCAGGTGGTACCGCGGACAGTATGTTCGTCCTGAACTAGGTTTAGTTCAGGACGTTTTTTTTATAACTATTATTAATAAAGCTTCTGAACAGATTCCTAATCTGATTAATAATGGATTGCCGGGACGCATTGCTCTTGTGCAATTCAATAATGAGAGCGCAGACAGGCGCGGATATGGAGGAGAACATGAACATTAATAACATTTATCGTGACAAGACCATTGACTGTATTACAGAGGAAGATGTGGGAAAGAGCTGTAAGGTTGCAGGCTGGGTTGAAAATATACGTGATCATGGCGGAGTGTCCTTTGTGGATCTGCGTGATATGTATGGAGTTTTGCAGGTTGTTATGAGAGATACAAGTCTTCTTAATGGTCTGTCTAAGGAGGACTGCATAAGCATTGAAGGTGTGATTGAGCACAGGGATGAGGAGACATACAATCCTAAGATTCCTACCGGAACAATAGAGCTTGAAGCACATAAGGTCACAATGCTTGGAAAGGTTAAGGCTTCGCTTCCTTTTGAGATTATGACTTCTAAGGAGACAAGGGAGGATATACGACTTAAGTATCGTTATCTTGATTTGAGAAATAAAAAGGTTAAGGATAATATTGTATTCCGTTCACAGGTGATAAGCTACCTTAGACAGAAGATGACAGATATGGGATTTTTGGAGATTCAGACTCCTATTCTGTGTGCATCATCACCGGAGGGTGCAAGAGATTATATTGTACCTTCAAGAAAGTTCAAAGGCAAGTTCTATGCACTTCCTCAGGCACCACAGCAGTATAAGCAGCTTCTTATGGTGTCTGGATTTGACAAATACTTCCAGATAGCTCCTTGCTTCAGGGATGAGGATGCCAGAGCAGACCGTTCACCGGGAGAGTTCTATCAGCTTGACTTTGAGATGAGCTTTGCAACACAGGAGGATGTGTTTAAGGCAGGCGAGGAAGTGTTAACAGCTACATTTAATAAATTTGCACCTGAGGGTGCGTCCGTAACTCAGGCTCCCTTCCCTGTTATCAGCTACAAGCAGGCTATGCTTGAGTTCGGATGTGATAAGCCGGATCTTAGAAATCCATTGAGAATCATGGATGTAACAGATTTCTTCCAGAAATGTACCTTCAAGCCGTTTTTAAAGAGAACAGTAAGAGCGATAAAGGTTCATGCTGAGATGTCTAAGGGCTTCCATGAAAAGCTTTTAAGCTTCGCACAGTCGATAGGAATGGGTGGACTCGGATACCTTGAGGTTGCCGATGATATGAGCTATAAGGGACCTATCGATAAGTTCATTCCGGATGAATATAAGTCTGAACTTGCGGATATTGCAGGTCTTGTTCCGCAAGATACCATCTTCTTTATCGCAGATAAGGAGGAGAGAGCTAATCTCTATGCAGGACAGTTAAGAAACGAGATTGGAAAGAGACTTGACTTATATGAGAAGAATGCTTTCCGTTTCTGCTTTGTAAATGATTTCCCTATGTTTGAGTATGACAACGAGGAGAAGAAGATTGTGTTCACTCACAACCCATTCTCAATGCCGCAGGGCGGACTTGAGGCATTAAATACCAAGAATCCTCTTGACATACTTGCATATCAGTATGATATTGTATGTAACGGAATTGAGCTTTCAAGCGGTGCTGTCCGCAACCATGACCTTGACATAATGGTTAAGGCATTTGAGATTGCAGGCTATACAGAGGAAGACTTAAAGACCAAGTTCGGAGCGCTTTACAATGCGTTCCAGTTCGGAGCACCTCCACATGCAGGTATGGCACCGGGTGTTGACCGTATGATTATGCTTCTTCGCGATGAGGAGAACATCCGTGAGATAATCACATTCCCGATGAACGGAAATGCTCAGGATCTCATGTGCGGAGCGCCGGGAGAAGTTACGGAGACACAGCTTCGTGAAGTGCATATAAAAGTCAGAGATTAATGATTAATGTGTAAATAATAAAAGGGTGGTTGTCTGATCATGTGGCAGCCACTTTTTGGTTTGACAGAAGGAGAAAAAGTACATGGAATACACATATCCGGATTATTACAAGAAGTTTGTCTGCATTGGCGGCAAGTGCAAGGATAACTGCTGTGCGGCCGGCTGGCAGATAACGATAGATGAGGAATCACTTGAACGATATGAGAATATGGAGGGCGAGATAGGTGTGCGCCTTCGCAATTCCATAGATTGGGAGAATGGAATGTTCGAGCAGTTTGAGCACAAGTGCGCCCTTTTAAATGAGCGTGGTCTGTGTGATGTCTATTGTGATGCGGGCGAGGATAAGATGTGTATTCTCTGCCAGAGGTATCCAAGACATTTTGAGGAGTATGAGAATGTCAGGGAGGTTTCGCTTTCCGTATCCTGTCCGGAGGCGGCAAGAATTGTTCTTGAAAACAGAGGCAGGGCGGCCTTTTACACTGAGAATGACGATGAGGAAGAGGAGTATGAGGATTTTGACTATCTGATGTTTACCAAGCTCCTTGACATAAGAGAAGTTCTGTATGATGTTTTACATGGGAAGAATGGTTCGGTAAGTTACCGTCTTGCAAGGCTTCTTGATATTGTACATGGCATACAGGGGCTTATAGATAATGACCAAATATTTGAGATTGATGAAAAAGAGCATCAGTCGGCGGCAGAAAAGAAGCACTACAGCGGTTATAAGGATAAGGCAGGTTTAAAGCAGCACTACATGAATGACATGCTTGAAGAGCTATATAAGCTTGAAGTGTTAAGGCCATCATGGACAGAGTCTGTTAAGGAGACACAGGCTCTCTTATATAAGAATATGACAGCCCATGAGTATGCGGCTGTCTGCAAAGAGTATGACAGCTATTATGCTGACAGAATGGAAGAATATGAGCAGCTTATGTCATATTTTATTTTCACATATTTTGTGGGTGCGGTGTATGATTATGAAGTTGAGAGCAAGCTTCGTTTCGGACTTGCAGCGGTTCTTATAATACATGAGATGGATATGGCTTTGTGGTATAAGAATGGCAGGAGGCTGACATTTGATGAGCAGGTATGGCTTGTATACAACTATTCCATGGAAATTGAGCATTCAGACCTTAATCTTGATGATATGGAGCGGATGGTGATGAGAGAGAAGGCATTCGGATACAGAAGGATGCTCACAGTGCTTATGAACTGGGAAGATTAAATTATGATAAAGTGAGGAATGAAAAATGGGCAGTAAAAATAAAGGCTTCACATCAATACCTACAGATCCGTTTGATGTGTCATATGATGCCAAGAAAAATATGAGAAAATGGCAGAGATTTTTCTCATATTATAAGCCATACAGAGGGCTTTTCTTTGCGGATATGTTCTTTGCGATTATGGGAGCGGCAGTCACACTTGTGATACCGCTTATTATAAGGTATATAACAGGGACAGTCATATTTTATGAAGCGAACGAAGCACTTCGGGTTATTTTAAAGCTTGCACTTGTGATGGTGGGACTTGTCCTGCTTGAAGCATATTGCAATTTCTTCATAGCATATCAGGGACATATCATGGGTGCTAAGATGGAATATGACATGAGAAATGAGATATTTGCACATTATCAGAGATTGTCCTTCAACTTCTTCGATGACCAGAAGGTCGGACAGCTGATGAGCCGTGTAACAAATGACCTCTTTGAGATAGCGGAGCTGTTCCATCATGGCCCTGAGGATATTGTCATATCGATAATAAAGTTCATCGGCTCTTTTATTATTCTTGCATCAATAAATATTAAGCTTACACTTGTAGCATTTGCGATAATCCCATTCATGTTTGCATATGCTTACTTCTTCAATAAGAAGATGAAGGCGGCATTTAAGCGCAACAGAGCGAAGATTGCGGACATAAACGCAACGATAGAGGATAATCTGTCGGGAATAAGAGTTGTAAAATCCTTTGCAAACGAGGATGCGGAGATGGAAAAATTCCGCAATGGCAACAGCCGTTTTGTTGAGACAAAAAAGAGCAGCTATCTGTATATGGGAGGCTTCCACTCAGGACTCGGTGCATTTATGACACTCATAAATATTGTTGTGATTGTTGCAGGGGCAGTATTTATAACCAAAGGCATTGTCGATGTGACTGTGCTTATCACTTTTCTTTTATATGTGAATAATTTTACCGAACCGGTAAAGAAGCTCATCAATTTTACCGAGACATTTCAAAACGGTGTCTCCGGCTATGAGCGTTTTCTTGAGATTATGTCCATTGAACCTGCCATAAAGGATAAGGAGAATGCGGTTGAAAAGAATGAATTCAAGGGCGATGTGAGTTTTTCGGATGTTTCCTTTAGATATAATGATAAGAATGACTATGTGTTAAAGCATGTAAGCCTTGACGTGAAGGCAGGAGAGTATGTTGCTCTTGTAGGTTCATCGGGAGCAGGAAAGACCACGCTTTGCAGCCTGATACCGCGATTTTATGATGTGACGGACGGAAGCATCTGCGTTGACGGTGTTGACGTCAGAGACTTAAAGCTTAAGTGCTTAAGGAACAACATAGGCATAGTACAGCAGGATGTATATCTTTTTGCAGGTTCAATCATCGAGAATATAAGATACGGAAGACCTGATGCGACAGATGAGGAGGTCTATGAGGCGGCAAAAAAGGCGAATGCGCATGAGTTCATCATGAGTCTTCCAGAAGGCTACAGCACTGACATAGGCCAGCGCGGAATCAAGCTCTCAGGCGGGCAGAAACAGCGCCTTTCGATTGCAAGAGTGTTCTTAAAGAATCCGCCTATTCTTATATTTGATGAAGCGACAAGCGCACTTGACAATGAGAGTGAGAAGGTCGTGCAGGAGTCTTTAGAGACACTTGCAGCCAACAGGACGACATTTGTGATTGCACACAGGCTGTCCACAATAAGAAATGCCAAGAGAATTTTAGTTCTCACGGAAGATGGAATTGCAGAGAGCGGAACCCACAAGGAGCTTATGCAGAAGCAGGGAGTATACTATAACCTCTACAATATAGCTACAGGGGCATAGGAGATAAAAATATTATACGAGGAGGAACCGGTATGATTTCAGAGAGAATGGTTGGTCTTGTGAAGGGCAGCTCGGTTATACGGGCTATGTTCGAGGAGGGAAAGAAGCTTGCAGCGCAGTATGGTGCTGAAAACGTATATGATTTCAGCCTTGGAAACCCTAATGTGCCTGCACCTTCGGAAGTAAATGAAGCGATAAAGGCAGTTGTCTGCGAGGAGGAAAGTACATTTTTGCATGGATATACAAGCAATCCGGGCTATACGGATGTGAGAGGCGCCGTTGCGGATAATCTCAATAAGAGATTCGGAACACACTTCACATATGAAAATATTATCATGACTGTCGGTGCGGCAGGCGGATTGAATGTCATATTCAAGTCACTTTTAAATGTAGGTGATGAGGTCATAGCTTTTGCACCTTACTTTGGCGAGTACCGTTCATATGTTGCCAATTATGATGGAAAGCTTGTCGAGGTTGCGCCCGATGAGAGCACATTCATGCCTGATATGGCAGCTTTTGAGGCAGCGATAACACCAAAAACCAAGGCTGTTATCGTGAATAATCCGAATAATCCGTCAGGAGTTGTCTATTCTGAAGATACAATCAGAAAAATTGCTTCAATTATGGACAAAAAACAGAAGGAGTATGGCACAGAGATTTATCTCATAGCTGATGAGCCATATCGTGAGCTTGTCTACGATGGCGTTAAGGTTCCATTTTTGACAAAGTATTATGATAATACTATAGTCGGATATTCGTTCAGCAAATCATTGTCACTTCCGGGTGAGAGAATTGGATACCTTGTCATTCCTGATGAGGTTGTCGATTCGAAGATGCTTCAGTCGGCGGCTGGTGTTGCCACAAGAATACTTGGATTTGTAAATGCACCGACACTTATGCAGCGCGTTGTTGCAAGATGTCTTGACGTTGAAGTCAACGTAGCAGCTTATGATAAGAACCGCAAAGCACTCTATGATGGACTCACGGAACTTGGGTTTGAGTGCATTAAGCCTCAGGGCGCATTCTATCTTTGGGTTAAGGCACCAAATAAGGATGAGGAAAAGCTTGTAATGACTGCAAAGAGCCATAATATTCTGGTGGTTCCGGGAAGCTCATTTGCATGTGCCGGATATGTAAGAATTGCATATTGTGTATCTTATGATACGATAATGAATGCACTGCCAAAGTTCGCATTGGCAGCCAAAGAGTTAGGTTTATAGAGTATAAGTGGGCAATTTTATATGAGCAGGAAGCGAAAGCAGATTGCTGATATCATTGATAATTTTGTGGGAGGATTAGTGATGAGTGAAAAGAAGTGGAGAGACAATATCCGCAAGGTGGTGCCGTATGTGCCTGGTGAGCAGCCAAAGGTAGAAGGAAAGCTTATAAAGCTTAATACCAACGAGAACCCATATCCACCGTCACCTTTTGCCAAGCACACGGCAGAGCAGATGGATGTCGAAAAGTATCGTCTTTATCCGGACCCGGCAGCCTCGAAGCTTGTAAGTGCACTTGCATCGGAATACGGAGTGAAAAATGAGCAGGTTTTTGTAGGTGTCGGTTCAGATGATGTGATTGCAATGTCTTTTTTGACTTTTTTTAATTCGGATAAGCCTATTCTGTTTCCTGATGTGAGCTATTCATTTTATGAAGTGTGGGCTGATTTATTCCATATTCCTTATGAAAGACCGATGCTTGATGACAGCTTTAATATCAAGCCTGAGGACTATATGGGAGAGAACGGCGGAATAATTTTCCCTAACCCTAATGCACCGACAGGCATATATATGGAGCTTGACAGCGTTAAGAAGATACTTAATGCCAACCGTGATGTTATAGTGATTGTGGATGAAGCATATATTGATTTTGGAGGAGAGAGCGCACTGAGCCTTATAGACGAATATGATAATCTTCTGGTTGTGAGGACATTTTCAAAATCACGCTCAATGGCAGGTCTGAGAATAGGATATGCTATCGGAAATGAAGAGCTTATAAAAGCCTTAAATGACGTAAAATATTCCTACAATTCCTATACAATGAACATGGCAGCGATTGAACTGGGAGCAGCAGTGCTTGAAGATAAGGAATATTTTGACACGACGGTTGCTAAGATTGTCGATACAAGGGAAGCTGCCAAGATAAGACTTAAGGAGCTTGGATTTACATTTCCCGATTCTAAGACGAATTTCATATTTGCGAAGCCATCGAAAATCACAGCAAAGCAGATGTTCGAGGAACTTAAAAAACGCAACATCTATGTACGCTATTTTACAGGGGAGCGAGTAAAAGAGCATCTTAGAATAACGATAGGCACTGATGAAGAGATGGAACGCTTTTTTGAGGCTGTAGAGGAAATCCAGGGAGAAATATAAGGCATAGAATGTACAGCTTTAATGTGGTTACAAAGATACAGTTAATTTAACATTAATATAAGTTTATACTTATTTAACAGACTTTTCCCGTAGAATGTGTTATCTTATATTCTGTTATTTAACCGATAGAGATGCGAAGCAAAATTATGCAAAGCAGAATTCTTTATTGTGAGCAGGAAGCGAAAGCGGATTGCGAATATCATTTACATAATAGCTTTTTGGCATTGGTTATAAAATTAACAAGGAGATATACATTTTATGGGAAATTTTATGAATAACTTTCGTTCGAAAATGTACCGCTTCATGCAGGGAAGATATGGTGTAGATCAGTTTAACCGATTCTTGTTCGGCTGTTCCATAGCTTTCCTGTTTTTGTCAATTTTTGCAGGAAATTTCATGTATATACTCGCACTTGCCTGTCTTATATATTCATATTTCCGCATGTTTTCAAAGAACACGCAGAAGCGCTACAAGGAAAATCTTCTTTATGTAGGGTATACGAAGCACATAAGAAGCTGGTTTAATACATGGAAGTTAAGATTCAGGGAAAGAAAGACACACCACATTTACAGATGTAAAAAGTGCGGTCAGAACATAAGAGTTCCGAAAGGAAAGGGCAAGATATGTATTACATGCCCTAAGTGCAAAAATGAGTTTATAAAGGTGAGCTGATGTTTGGTTATGTTACGATTAACAAAGCAGAACTAAAAGTAAAGGACTACGATAGATATCATGCATTTTACTGCGGTCTGTGCCACGCTCTTAAGAAGCGCTACGGAAGGCTTGGACAGTTCACGCTTACATACGATATGACATTTGTGACACTTCTTCTTACAAGTCTTTATGAAGAGAAGAGCGAACATTTGAGGGAACATTGTATGGTACATCCGGCATCAAGGCATGATATATACTATAATAAGTTTTCTGATTACGGAGCAGACATGAATATGCTTCTGACTTATTATAAGCTTCTTGATGACTGGGATGATGACAGAGATTTTAAAGCACTTATAATGGCGGGACTGTTAAAGCGAAGATGTAAGAGGGCCGTACAGGAAAATCCAAGGCAGGCAAAAGCTGTCAAGACATATATTGTAGAGAACAAGGCATGCGAGAATGCCAACGAGAAGGATTTTGACAAGGTTGCCGGCTGCACAGGAAGAATGATGGCAGAACTTCTGTGTTACCGGGAAGATGAGTGGTCACAGTATCTTAGACAGCTTGGTTTCTATCTTGGAAAGTTCATATACCTTATGGATGCATATGATGATCTCGATAAGGATGAGAAGGATGGCAGCTACAACCCTATGAGGCAGCTGATGACAGCTGGCTATGGCAAGGAACAGATAGACGCTAAAGCTTATGACATGCTTATGATGATGGGGACAGGTGCGGCGGCAGGCTTTGAAAAGCTCCCGATTCTTGAAAATGTGGATATTCTCAGAAATATCCTGTACTCCGGAATATGGGGAAAGTACAATGAGCGAGTGAAAAACAAGAGTGTCTCACACGAAAAAAAGCACTGCATAAGAAAATCAGAAAAATGTTAGATATTTAACAATAGAATGGAGCAAAAAATGAGAGATCCATATAGTGTGCTGGGAGTGCCTCCTGATGCCACTGATGAAGAGATAAAAAAAGCATATAGAAAGCTTAGCAGAAAGTATCATCCCGATGCTAATATCAACAATCCGAACAAGGCGGCTGCCGAGGAGAAATTTAAGGAGGTTCAGGCTGCATATGACCAGATTGTAAAAGCCAAGGAAAATCACACATCGGCATATGATTATGATGACAGGGCATATGGTCAGGGTGCTTACGGACAGAATCCTTTCGGTGGTTTCGGTGGTTTCGGCGGCTTTGGCGGTTTTGGAGGCTTCGGCGGCTATCAGAATGCAGGGCGTACAGCCCAGGATGCACAGACACAGCACCTTAATGCAGCTATGGATTATCTGAGTCACGGCTACTATAAAGAAGCCATGAATGTTCTTAATGATATTGATGAACACAATGCGCGCTGGTATTATCTTCATGCCATGGCGAACAGAGGACTTGGAAATTTGGTTAATGCCAAGGAGGATGCCAGAATGGCGCATCAGCTTGAACCGGGTAATACTGAGTACGCACAGTTCGCATCGGCGATGGAGAATGGCACTGACTGGTATGCCGATATGGGAAATGTGTACGGCGGGCAGGTTTATCAGGCTAATGATTGCACAAGCTGCCTTACTAAGATGTGCTGTCTTAATATGATGTGCGGCGGATGCTGCTGTTAGTAAGAGCTTTTTGTCGTATTTTGCGATAAAATATTCTTGCACTTCCATTATAAAAGGGATAAGATAACAGGGTGTATAACAGGAAGTAAGATATATACAATATTATCCCTTTTAGAATAATATAATGGAAATGAGGATTAATATGACAAAAGCAGAGGAATATATTAACTCCATACCTAAATTTGCAGGAAAGACGGAGCTTAAAAATACAGAGATATTATTGGACGAATTAGGAATAGATACTTCACAGATGAAGATTATCCACGTTGCCGGGACGAATGGAAAAGGCTCAGTGTGTTCATATATATCCAACACGCTTGTGAAAGCAGGATATAAAACAGGGCTTTTTATTTCACCGCATCTTGTGAAGATTAATGAGAGAATACAGATTGACAATGTACCTGTATCGGATGAGATTTTTGATGCGGCATATGAGAAGGTACTTAAAGCAGCACACAGGATGGAACAGTCGGGTGGTAAACATCCGGCTTATTTTGAGTTTTTGTTTGGAATGGCAATGCTTGTATTCAAGGAACAGGGCGTGGAATATGTTGTTCTTGAGACAGGAATGGGTGGAAGGTTAGATTCAACTAATATCGTGAAAAAGCCGCTAATGACTGTCATCACAAGTATAAGCATGGATCATATGCATGTGCTCGGCAATACTATTGAAGAGATTGCAGCGGAAAAAGCCGGAATAATAAAGCCGGGCGTGCCATTAGTGTTCTACGGCGCAGATGCGAGAGTAAGAGGTGTGCTTGAAAGGACTGCACAGGAAAGGAAGGCTCCTTATGAGGTGATAGATGATGACTGCGTATCATCAATTCAAAAAAAAGGCAAATTTATTGATTTTTCCTTAAATAACAGATATTATAATAATGAGAATTTTTCGATATCAGGTGCTGCACTCTATCAGGTGTGGAATTCATCACTTGCAGCGACTGCGCTTGCTTGGCTGTCCGCTGAATGCAAAGCTTGCATCACGAATGAGCAGATATATGAAGGCATAAGCACTGCATTCTGGGAGGGACGCATGGAGCAGATAAGACCGGAAGTGTATGTGGACGGTGCGCATAATGAGGATGGAATAAGAGCCTTTTTAGAGACTGCCAAAGCTATGAAGGACAAAAGACAGATACTTATGTTCTCGGCGGTTGCAGACAAAGCATACGATGTGATGATTAAAGAGATATGTGAGTCTCAGGCATTTGATGAGTATGTTGTCAGTACGGTTGAATATACTAACAGGGCTATGCCGGCACAGGTATTTTTAGACACATTCCGCAAATATACAGATAAGCCTGTATATTTGGAGGAGACTGCACCAAAGGCACTTGAAAAAGCTATGGCACTTAAGAATGAAGATGACAGATTATTTATCGCAGGTTCACTTTACCTTGTAGGTGAGATAAAAAGAATATTATCGAAGTAGAAAATTAATATACGGCAAAGAGCCGCCAAGAAACGAGGACCAGCATGATTGATTTTGATGAGGAAATTAAAAAATTCCAGCCAAGCCAGGAGGTTGACGAGGCTGAGGATGCAATATACGGTAACAGCACGGTTGATGTGACGGACATCATTGACAAGATTATAACTAAGACCGTCGAGAGCAAGTAGAGAGCCCGGAGGAACAGGATGAAGTGTTATAAATGCAACAGCCAGCTAGACAATAGCAGCGACTACTGCTTAAAATGCGGTGCGGATGTCTCTGTGTATAGAATTGTAGTAAGAACTTCCAACACATACTATAATCAGGGTCTTGAAAAGGCGAAGGTGCGCGATTTGTCCGGTGCTGTGGAGAGCCTTAGGACAAGTCTTAGCATAAATAAGAATAATATCAAGGCAAGAAATCTTTTAGGGCTTGTCTATTTTGAGATGGGCGAAGTTGTGATGGCTCTGTCAGAATGGGTTGTGAGCAAGAACTTAAAGCCTGAGAGAAATATTGCAGACGTTTACATAAAGAAAGTCCAGGATAACCCTAATAAGCTTGACATGATGAACCAGGCAATAAAGCGCTTTAATATCTCATTAAAGTATGCCAAGGAGGGTGCGACCGACATGGCTGTAATTCAGCTTAAAAAAGTCGTCACAATGAATCCTAAACTCATCAAGGCAGGACTTTTGCTTGGACTTCTCTTGTGGAAGGATGGACAGACTGACAGAGCGGAGAAATGCTTTCAGAGAGTGTTAAAGACAGACAGGAACAACACGCTTGCCCTGCGCTATATGTCGGAGCTTACCGGAAGTCTTGAAAAAGAAGAAGCAGATACACCTGCCGTCTTTAAGAAGAAAAAGAAGGCTGTGCAGCCGGCGATTACAGGGCACGATGTCATTATTCCGCCTAACTCTTACAAAGAGCCGAGTAACGGAGTGTTTACTGTGCTCAGTATTCTCCTTGGAGTGGTTTTAGGAGCCGCACTTGTGTGGTTTCTTATAGTTCCGTCTAAGATATCAAGTCTAAGCTATGACAACAAACAGCTTGTCATCGACTACAGCGAACAGTTGGCAGCCAACTCGGTTGATATTGCAAATTTAAAATCACAGGTTAAGTCGCTCACAACAGAGAGAGATAATCTTTCAAAGCAGCTTTCGGGCTACACGGGTGAGAACGGCGAATCAAGCATGTATTCGCTTCTTTTAGAGGCGGCGGATGCCTATGTGAATTATGATTTTGCACAGGCACTTATATTGCTTCAGCAGATAGATGTAGCACTTCTGCCTACACAGACTGCCAAGGATGTCTATAATACAATGTTAGATTCGAGCAGCGGCGGAGCGGACAGATTCTTCTCACAGGGAAATAAAGCATACCTTGAAAAGGATTATATTTCAGCAGCCAATTATTTTGAGGCGGCTCTTATATATGATGGGACTAACGATGAGGCAGCATATTATCTGGGACTTTGCAGGCAGGAAACTGAGGATGCGGCTGTTGCAGCAGCATATTATGAGGAGTTTTTGACAAAATTTCCACAATCGGGATTTGCAGCAGATGTGACAGCAAGACTTGCAGCACTTCAGGCAGCACTTCCACAGGAAACACAGCCTGACACGCAGGCACCGTCAGACGCTTCACAGGCACAGCCTGATACACAGGCTCCGTCAGATGACACTCAGGCACAGCCTGACACGCAGCAGCAGGATACACAGCCTGCACAGGATGACAGTACACAGAGCGATACACAGCCTGAAGGTGATAATCAGGGACAGTAGATATTTTTAAAGTACAATCAGGATTAATATATAACTGTTAGGAGCAGCTTTTGACAGTTATTAAAAAGAACACGCACAGACGAGAAGATGTATGCGTGTTCTTTTTGTTTGCTGATTTTATAAAATAAGGAGGGGATGTCATGGAAGAGCCGTACACAGTTAAGGGCGACTGTCTGATAATACATTTTAAGGAGGAGCTTGACCATCATTTGACGGAGCAGCTGAGAGGCGTGATTGACAGCATTATTGAAAAGTGCGGAATAAGATATATTGTCATGGATTTTGAGAACCAGAGCTTTATGGATAGCTCAGGTATCGGCTTTATAATGGGGAGGTATAAGAGGATTGCGCCATACAAGGGAAGAATATATGTCACGAATTTGGGAAGAGGTCTTGAGAGGATATTTAAGATAGCAGGGCTTTATACCATAACGGTGGAAAAGGACAGTGTTGAGGCAGCATTATATGAAGCAGGAGGAAGAAGATGATGGGCATGTACAGTAACAGATTTTACATGGAGATGGATGCAGTCTCGGAAAATGAGGCATTTGCAAGAGTATGCATTGCCGCATTCTGTGCAAGGCTTGACCCTACGCTTGAGGAGATAAACGATATCAAGACAGCAGTTTCCGAGGCAGTCACCAATGCGATTATACACGGTTATAAAAAGCAGGGCGGAACAATACATATGCAGGCAGATATCGATGACAATGTTCTGAGTATATGCATAAGCGATGATGGCTGCGGAATAGAGGATGTGAATAAGGCGATGGAGCCGCTCTATACTACAGGGGCGCTTGAGGAGCGCTCGGGAATGGGATTTACTTTTATGGAGATATTTATGGATTATCTTCAGGTTGAATCGGAACCAGGCAAAGGAACTAAAGTTATCATGAAGAAGGAAATAAGTAAGAATAAATAAAAAGATAAGGGTGTGGTATATATGGATGATACCAAAGAACTTATCTTAAGAGCACATAATGGCGATAAATCAGCGCGTGACAGGCTTGTTATGGAAAATATGGGACTCGTTTACAGTGTCTCAAGGCGATTTATCGGAAGAGGATATGAATTGGAGGACATTAACCAGATTGGAACAATCGGACTTATAAAGGCTATAGACAAGTTTGACGACAGCTTCGATGTCAAGTTATCAACTTATGCGGTGCCTATGATAGCCGGGGAGATAAAGAGATTTTTCAGGGATGACGGAATGCTTAAGGTCAGCCGTTCATTGAAGGAGAACGGCTACAGAATAAAACGCGCATCGGACGAGCTTGTGAACAGGAACGGAAGAGAAGCGACAATAGAGGAGCTTGCGGCAGCTACGGAGCTGTCGGTTGAGGATGTTGTGATGGCTCTTGAAGCAAATACGGATGTGGAGTCGATTTACAGGACAATCTATCAGAATGACGGAAATGAGATATACCTTGTGGACAAGATATCATCAGAGGGCAGCGCTTCATTGAAGGATGAAGCTGCAGGGGCGCAGGAGAGGCTTATTAATTCTATCCTGCTTAAGCAGCTTATGGCTGAGCTTGACGAGATGGAGGAAAAGCTTATTATGCTTAGATATTTTAAAGAAATGACACAGACGGAGGTCGCCGACAGACTTGGAATAAGCCAGGTTCAGGTCAGCCGTCTTGAGAAAAAAATATTAAAAAAACTGAGAAGCTTTATAAATCTTTGATGCATAAAATCGGTACACATAGAGATAATACAATGGAAGAGGTGCTAAATAGCGATAGAGCCGTAAAAGTATTATCGTTGTGTAACAAATTTGTGTGCAAAGAAAAGAGGAGCATGATGGAGCAGACAGTGTATATAAAGCTTGATAAAAGTGTATGCATTGACAGTGCGGATGTGTTTGTGAGTGACATAGCGGGTGTATATTGTGCTGACAGGCATATCTGTAACAGAGTAAAAGCCATAAAAATATTAAAGTCAGACACAGGTTCGGACAGAAGGTATGTGGTAAGTGTCATCAAAGTCATTGAATGCATACTTAAGGAAAATCAAGGCCTTACGGTTGAGAGCATCGGAGAGCAGGATGTTGTCATAGAGCATAAGGATACGAAGGGCAAGAAAAAGGCGGCTGAGATTATAAAAGTATTCTTTATATGTCTCATAACCTTGCTCGGAGGCGGCTTTGCCGTTATGGCGTACAACAATGACGTAGGCATGGCGGACATGTTTTCAAGGATATATGAGCTTGTGTATGGGGATGAGAATGCAGGAGGCATGATACTTGAAATCAGCTATTCCATAGGGCTTGCCGTGGGAATAATAGTGTTTTACGGACATTTTGGAAGTTGGAAATTCGGCAAGGACCCGACTCCGCTTGAGGTTGAGATGCGCTTATACGAGGATGATGTTGACACAGCGATGATAAAGCAGAGCAGCAGGGAGGGCAATGAGATTGATGTGGATTAAGGCGTTGTTTCTTATAGCGGCGGGACTGTGCGCCGGAGCTATGGTGGCAGCAGGCTTTTTTGCATTTATCACTGCCATCGGAGTTGTGACGACATATGCATGGAGAACAAAGACTGCCGGATATATAAAGACATACGAAAATACTCTTGCAGCCGGAGCTATAATAGGGAATGCATGGTGGGTGCTTGGAAGCAATATCAGCATCGGAAGTGCCGGAGACGTGTTTCTTATTGTGGTCGGACTGTGTTACGGAATATTTGTGGGAAGCCTTATAGTTGCGCTTGCTGAGACGATAAAGACAGTTCCGGTATTTTTCAGGCGTGCTAAGATTACAATGGGTCTGCCTGCAATAATCATTGCATTTGCGCTTGGCAAAGGAATAGGTAATATTTTGTTTTATCTGTTTGGAATGAAAGTGTGATAAAGCAGGTTTACCGTCTTGTTTTTTGATGGATATATACTATAATGTATATTATGGGTAAAAAGTATAGTGAAAGTTACAGCGCAGATGACTGAATTTTCATATAGCTGTGCGTAAACAAAAGAACCGGAATTGGAGAATCTTATGGATGAAAACGAAAAGGAATTCTGGTCAGGATTAGATAGCTATCTTCCTGAGCTTATAGTGCAGATGAGTTCGCTTGCAGTGAAATCTTATTATTCAATTACAAATCTTAAAAACGGAATTACATGGTGGTCACAGAAAGCGATGGAGTATTTCGGTCTGGAGAGCAATTATACTGTCAGAGGGAAGGAACGTACATCCAAGGGCTTACATCCGGATGACGTTGAGATTTTTAAGAGAGGCTTTGCAGAGCGTGTTGCGGGCAGGAATCTGGACAAACCATGGGAGTACCGTATAGAAGATGGAAGTGCATATAGCAGATTTAATGCTATGGCGCGAATGCTATATGACAATGACGGTAAGCCATATGTAATGATAACAAGATATGTAAATTACGGATTGTTTGATGAAGTGGATACTGTTACAGGACTCCGTACCGAGTCGGTACTTACATATCACCTTTCAAAGTGTATATTAGAATCCGGACACAGTGCCTTCCTAAAAATAAATATCGACCAGTTCAGCCATATAAATGTAATGTACGGTGCAGATTTTAGCGACAAAGTATTGAATAAGGTTGCACAGGTGCTTATTGGTATCATACATGATAATACGCATATCTATAAGCTTTCGGGAGATAAGTTCGTGATAGCACTCGGTGAGATATCGAGGAAGGATTTAAGGAAAATATATGAGCAGATTGTAGATGCGCTTGAGAATAAGATTGAAGTGGAAGGAAAGAAGATTCCGCTCAAGCTCTCAGCAGGCGTTGTGTATATTGAACCATATATGACAGAGCCTAATATGATTCGCAGCAGGCTTACATATGCTGTTAACCATTCAAGATACGATCATCATGGTGAGCTTGTCATCTTTAACGATGAGATGGGCGGAAAAGACAATCAGCATCAATTTGAGCTTATTGGTCTTATTCATCAATGCGCAACGAGCGATTTTGACGGCTTTAGGCTTTTTTATCAGCCGATTGCCGACACAAGAAATGGCAATATCCGCGGCATGGAAGCTCTTATAAGATGGGAGAAGGAGCCATATGGGCTTATAGCGCCGGGCGTATTTATGGAGTGGCTTGAACAGGATCCATGCATATTCGACCTTGGCAACTGGATACTTAGGACAGCGCTGACAGACATTAAGAAGGTAAGAGATGCGCTTCCCGGATGCTTTGTGAATGTGAACGTATCAGCAGCCCAGCTTGAGAGAAAGGAATTCCGTCAAGCTGTCATGAGTATTATAGAGGAGACAGGGGCACATCCGCAGGAGTTGTGTCTTGAGCTTACCGAGAGATGCAGGGACTTGGATGTGGAGTTTTTAAAAGGCGAGGTCGAATTCTTCCATTCTAAGGGAATAAAAGTGGCACTTGATGACTTTGGAACCGGTAACAGCTCACTCAGTCTTGCTCTTGAACTGCCATTCGATGAATTGAAGGTAGATATGAGCTTTATAAGGGATATTAAGGACAAGCCGCAGAATCAGGCTATGGTACAATCAATAATAGATTATGCGAAGCGCACAAGCACCGAGACCTGCATAGAAGGCATAGAAAACCGTGAGGTTGACGACTATATTAAGAAGTTCGGTGCTACCTGGCATCAGGGATATTATTATTCTAAGCCTGTTCCTATTGAAGAATTCGATAAAATAATACATAAGACTAATAAGATAGTATGATACTGATAGGTAGATTATGGTATTGAGAAAGGTGTAGTTTTGTAAAAGCCTATATCAGAATAATATATGCTGCCAGGGAGATAATATTACCACAGACAAGTTTTGTATAAATTTTAGTGTTTTATTATCGGAGGCATATATGAAGGATAAACAGACCCGTACACAGGAACGAATAGAGAAGAGAAACGAAAGATACAATGACTATGTTGAACAGATTACACCCAAGCATAGCTGTATGAAAAACTGTGCCAAGGCATTTGTTGCAGGAGGCATTATCTGTACAGTAGGGCAGGCAGTCATGAACCTTTACATGCTTTGGAATGATAAAGACACTGCAGCAGCCTGGACAACACTTACTTTGATTCTTATAAGTGTGATACTTACGGCTTTTAACATATATCCGTCGATCACAAAATGGGGCGGGGCAGGCTCGCTGGTGCCGATTACCGGATTTGCCAATTCAGTTGCAGCTCCTGCGATTGAATTTAAAAAAGAAGGCTTCGTGTTTGGAATTGGCTGTAAGATATTTACAATAGCAGGACCTGTTATTTTGTATGGCGTACTCATGAGCTGGATACTCGGAATTATTTATTGGATATTGATTTTTGCGGATGTAATATCTTGACAATTTACATTTAATGTGCAAGTATAGGCTATGTAGGTTATAAAAATAATGTGGTCGTAAAATAGGACCGATAGGAGAGTACATTGAATAATTTTAAGCCAATTAAGTCTATTCTTTCTGAAGTCAGAAATGACAGAAAATCTCATTTTAAGCAGACTAGCAGTTTTGTGCAGCATGGAAATACATCGGTTATGAAGCACTGCATATCAGTGGCTTATGTTAGTCTTATGATTGCGAGGAAGCTGCATATAAAGGTTGATAAGAAGGCTTTGGTCAGAGGAGCATTGCTTCATGACTATTTTCTATATGACTGGCATGAGAAGAATAGGGAACATTCACTTCATGGTTTTAAGCATCCTTACTTTGCATTCCGCAATGCGGACAGGGATTTCAAGCTTAATGATATAGAGAAGAATGTTATTCTGCGTCATATGTTCCCACTTACACCTATTCCTCCGGCATGCAGGGAGGCATGGATTGTCTGCATGGCTGATAAGTATTGTTCAGCGAGAGAGACCATGTATACTGTGAAGCGGTATGCACATAATGCACGTCAGCTGGTTTTTGGATAAAAGATATGGCGGGGATTTTACTGTTAAGCGGTAAGGTACCCGCTTTATTATTTGATTATTTTAAAACTTGGGGGCAAAACATGCCCGTTTATTTTTGGGGTGTACAACGTGTTATGCTTATGCATACCGCTTCGTTGTTCAAAGCAAGATGCATAAGCATAACACGTTATACACGGCTAGGTTCATGGTGGATGTTTTGCCATTCGAATTTTATTAAGTATAAGAGTTGCTATGCATCATTACATAGGATAACAGCGTGAGAGAAAAAGAGATTAGAAATGGAGTTCTTTAAAATGGAAGGATATATTAAGAAATTGGGCGCAGCACTCAGAAAAAAAAAGTTTGGAGATGCCATAATAAATCTTCTCGGTGTTGCAATCGGTTCGTTTATATATGCATGTGGAATAAGCTTGTTTCTTGACCCGAATAATCTTGCACCGGGCGGTGCTTCAGGTCTTGCGATTGTGCTTAACAGAATATGCAATATAGAGACCGGTACGCTGTATTTTATTATAAATGTGCCTATAATGGTTATCGGTTTATGGAAATACGGTGTCAGATTCATTGCTTCCACTTTTTTTTCTATTCTGCTCAATTCTATTTTCACTAACCGGCTTGCAAAGCTTGGTGCACTAACGGATGACCTTTTTATTGCTACAATGGCGGGAAGCGTTCTTGTAGGCGTTGGAGTTGCCATTGTGTTTAAGAGCAAGGCGACAACCGGCGGAACGGATATCATAGTGAAGGTACTGCATGATAAATATAAACATATTAAGACAGGAGTTATCTTTCTGCTGACTGATATTGTGATTGTCGCCTTTTCAGGTCTGGTATTTAAGGACATAAATATTATAATGTATGCACTTGTCTCTGTGTTTGTTCAGGGCAAGGTGCTTGACATTGTACTATATGGTGGAGATGAGGCAAAGCTGTTCTATATCATAAGTGATAATCCGGATGCGATATCAGAGAGAATTATGAAGGATATAGATATCACTGTGACATTTCTGAAAGGAAAGGGAGCATATACAGGCAAGGAGAAGCAGGTTATTCTATGTGTCGCAAGAAAGCAGCAGGGACCTGCGATAGAAGAGATAGTAAAGGCTGAGGATAAGGACGCATTCATGATTATATCTAGTGCCAACGAGATATACGGCGAGGGCTACAAGAATATAATGAGTGAAAAACTATAGCTTCATATGCATGATATCAGGGTCAAAAGGTCAAAAAGCCGTTCGTGCTTGCACGATTAGGCTTT